>QFCS01000281.1_pt1 | contig 316027 bp, 297 predicted proteins | sample 3576561 | NCBI WGS metagenome assembly QFCS01 | reverse complement strand
TGCGCCACTTCGCCTTCAACATCCTGCGACGCATCGAGGACAGCCGAAGCCTCAAGCTTCGAAGAAGCAAGGCAGCCCGAAACCCAACATACATGGCCGACATCATCGGCCAGCTCCGTTAACCCGGATTCACTGCCGTGGGTTGGCTTCGTCGACGATTGCGCCTGGCACGCCGATCCCTTCACTATTCCAGGCCTGGTCGGTCGTCCAGATCGGTCATGATGAGGTTGCCCGGAAGCTGCGTACGAAGCTATCCACGACATTATCGAGGTCGGACATCGACAGGCAGAGCGGCGGGCACATCCTAATAACGTTGCGGTGCGGGCCCGAGCGGCTGGCGACAAGGCCGTGACGTCGGGTCTCCTCGAAGACCTGCAACGCCGCCTCTGGCGCCGGTTCCTTCGTAGAGCGGTCCTTCACCAGTTCGATGGCGAGCATCAGGCCTTGCCCGCGGACGTCACCAATCAGCGGGAAATCCTTCTTCAGATCCTCAAGCCTTTCCTTCAGCGCGCCGCCGACCCTGGCGGCATTCTCCTGCAACCGTTCCTCGCGCATCACCTTCAGCACGGCTCGGCCGGCAGCGCAGGCGACCGGATTGGCTCCATAGGTGTGGAACAGGAATTTATCGGCCATGGACTCCGCAACGGCGCGTCTGGCGATGACGGCGCCAAGCGGGATTCCGTTGCCGACACCCTTGGCGACAACGACGATGTCGGGAACGACTCCGTGCGATTCGAACGCCCAAAAGGCATCACCGGTGCGCCCGACGCCGGACTGCACCTCATCGATGATGCAGACGCCGCCGGCAGCACGCACCCGTTCGAAAGCGCCCGCGATGTAGCCAGCGGGCATCGGCACGATGCCGCCATAACCCTGAACCGGCTCGATAATCATGCCGGCGAGCCGGCCGCTGGTCGAGCTGGATATGGCACGCTCAACCTCTTCGAGATACGGCTGCACGCCTTCGCCGTGGATACCGCGATACTGGTTGGGCTCGGCCACGAAGGTAACGCCGCCGAGCTGCGGCACCGGATGACGGAAACCTGCGATGCCGGTTACCGACTGGGCGCCGAAGGTGGCGCCATGATAGCTCGAGGCAAGCGCCAGCATGTCGATGTTGCCGGTGTGCGAGCGCGCCATGAGCAGCGCGAGGTCGATCGCCTCGGCGCCGCTGTTGGTGAAATGCACGACCCAATCGTGACCGGCAGGCATCGTCGCCGCCAGTTCCTCGGCGTACTGCGCCGGAACCGGGTGATAGAACATCGTCGTGCAGTGCGTCAGTTCGCTCACCTGCTCGGTGGCCGCCCTGACCACTTGCGGATGGGCGTGGCCGACCGAGATGCAGAGGTTCATGCCGAGCAGGTCGATATATTTCCGATCCTTCTCATCCCAGACATACTGGCCCCTGCCTCGCCTGAGGATCAGAGGCTCCTTGTAGGGCACGAACTTGCGCTGCGAGGCCGAATAGAAACGGTTCCGCCGATCAACGATGGCCTCGGTCGACCAGTCGATATCCGGATCAGAATGGATGTGCGGAGCGTTCATGCCCTTGTCTCCAATATTGCGAGTTCCGGAGATTGAAAACACGGAATGGGTTGTGCGCACACCGGCAAGTCTCGTCATCAGGATAACTGATGAAGCCGATTAGTCGCGCGAAGAAGGGCGGTCGACCGTATAACAGTCGGCAGGGAGTACCGGCAAACGGGTGCTGATCGCATTCGTCAGCACCTCGGCCGTGCGGTCGGCGAAAGCCTCTGGAATGCTTCCGAGTTCGCGCTCGCGCGCGACCAGCAGGATTTTGCGAGAAAGGCTTGTGAACGGCAGGGGATGGACGTCGATCTCCATACCCTCCGCAAGGCCATCGATAAGCAGGGTGGGCGTCAGGATGGCGAAGCCCATGCCTGCGGCGACCGGTGCCATGACCACGCTCGAGCGGTCGCCTTCCATGGAGCGCGGGATCTCGATGCGAAGCCGGCTGAGATGCTGGTCGACGCGCAGGCCGACCGGCGTTTCGCGCGAAAACCGCACGAAGGCCAGCTTTTTGCCCAACTTTCCGATGTCGCCGACATCCCCGGCAAAACCTTTCGGCGTCACCAGCAGGAATTTCTCGGTCATCACCGGATAGCGCGTCAGGCCCTCGATCTCGAACAACTCACCGGAGGTGACCGCGAGGTCGGCGCGGCGGGCACGCAGCAGCGCGACGTGATCGGTCGCAAGACCCGCGAAAAGGCTTAGCTCGGGAATGCCGAAATCCTTGCGGGCGAGCACAGAAAGCGCTGGCGCCAAAGTCGTTGCGATGGAGGCCAGAAGCGCGATGCGCAGAAGCGGCAGAGGGGCGGCATTGACTCGGCGCGCGTCGGTGCGCAGACCCTCGACCTCGCCCAATACAGACACCGCCCGCCGGTGCAGCGCGATGCCGGCCTTGGTAAGCTCGATCGGGCGCAGATTGCGATCGATCAGGCTCACGCCGAGCGCGCTTTCCAGATTCTTAAGGTGCTGAGAGGCGGCCGACTGGGTCATACCCAGCATCTGCGCCGCCTGGGTGACGTGCCTCGTCTCGACGATGGCGACGAATACCTCGATCGACCGGAAGAGATTGAAATCGAAACCGCCACTCTTCACGCGCAACTCCGCCTGCATGGCTTCATAAGTTTTGCTAATGTTGCGAAATTTGAGTTGAGCGCAAGAGGCTTAGCAGGAAAAGATCGCGCCATTCGGTCCAGCGAAGGTATTCCGCAAAGTGAATGACAGCGCACGCATCGTGATCATTGGCGGCGGCGTCATTGGCCTCGGCATCGCCTATCACCTTGTCGAATTGGGCGTGAGCGATGTCGTCCTTCTGGAACGCCACCAACTGACCAGCGGCACCTCCTGGCACGCGGCCGGCATCGTCGGTCCGTTGCGCGCCAGCCTCAACCTGACAAGGCTTGCGCAATACGCGACCGAGCTGTTCCCTCGCCTCGAGGAACTGACCGGGCAAGCGTCCGGCTACCGCCGGACCGGCGGCCTCTGGCTGGCGCGGCGCGGCGAGCGCATGGATGAGCTAAAGCGTATCGCACATATGGGCGACGTCTGCGGCCTGACGGTCGGGATCGTCGATCAGGCCGGGGTGGCCGAACGCGTGCACGGCATCGTCGCCGACGGGATCGAAGGCGCGCTCTGGGTCGAGGAAGACGGCCAGGCCAACCCGGTCGACATCTGCGCCGCTTACGCCAGACGTGCGCGGGCCGCAGGTGTCCGCATCATGGAAGAGGTAACCTGCTCGGGCATCGTCACCCGAAACGGCCGGGTCATCGGCGTCAGGCTGGCATCCGGCGACACCATCGATTGCGAGACGGTCGTCAATTGCGCCGGGGCCTGGGCGCGCGACATCGGCGCCCTGGCAGGCGTTCCGGTTCCGTTGCAGGCGGTCGAGCACATGTATGTCGTGACCGAGCCGGTCGCGGGCCTCCAGGACCCGTTTCCGATTCTGCGCGATCTGGACGAAGGCATCTACATCAAGGGGGATTCCGGCAAGCTGGTGCTTGGCGGGTTCGAGCCAAACGCCAAGATCTTCGACGTTCGCGGTGCAGCGGGCGACAGGCCGTTCCTCGAGCTGCCGGAGGATTGGGAGCAGTTCGAGCCTTTCATGTCGGCTGGGCTGCAGCTCCTGCCCGCGCTATCCGATACGGGCATCCGGCATTTCATGAACGGACCGGAGAGTTTTACGCCCGACACGCGGCCCCTCATGGGCGAGTCGCCCTATCTGCGCGGCTTCTACGTCGCCGCCGGCTTCAATTCGACCGGCATGATGTCGTCGGCCGGTGCCGGCAAGGCGATGGCCGAATGGATCGTCGACGGCGAACCCGGCCTGGACCTATGGGCACTTGATATCGCCCGCTTCGATCGCTCGGCCGCGGCGCGTTCCTTCGTCGGCGCCAGAATGGAAGAAGCGGTCGCCGATTTGTTCCGCATGCACTGGCCTTACAAACAGGCGACCGCCGGTCGCGATGTGAGGCGTTCCGCCTTTCATCGGACCTTCGCCGAAGCCAGCGCCGTGTTCGGCGCGCCGACCGGCTGGGAGCGGCCGCTTTGGTTCGGCGACCAGGAGACACGTGGCTACTCGGTCGGGGCGCAGAACTGGTGGAGCGCGGCAACCTCCGAGGCAGAACGGATGGCGCAAGGCGTCGGGCTGTTCGAGCTTTCGCCCTTCACCAAGATCGACGTGCACGGACGCGACGCGGCCACGCTTATGCAGCGTTTGTGTGCCGCCGACGTCGACAAGCCCGAAGGCCACGCCGTCTATACACAGATGCTCAATGCGCGCGGCGGCATCGAGGCCGACGTGACGGTCGCGCGGATCGGAGAGGATGCTTTCCGCGTGATCTCGGGCGCGGCGACAAGGCAGAAGGACCGCGCTTGGATCAGCCGCCATGCCGAGGACCTTGGCCTCAACGTTTCGGTCTTCGACGCCACGTCGGCCGAGGCCGTGCTCGGCGTCATGGGGCCGCGCTCGCGCGACCTGCTGCAAAGCCTGACCGACGCCGATCTTTCCGATGCGGCCTTCCCGTTTTCAACCTCGCGCCGCATCGATATCGGCACCGCCAACGTCCGTGCCACCCGAGTCAGTTTTGTCGGCGAGCTCGGCTTCGAGCTTTATGTCCCGGTCGAGCATGCCGAAAGCCTGCTGACGTCAATCGTCTCGGCTGGCGGCGCGTATGACCTGACCCTTTGTGGACACTATGCGCTCGATGGCTGCCGGCTGGAAAAGGGCTACCGCCACTGGGGTCATGACATTGGACCGAAGGACACACCGCTGGAGGCAGGACTCTCCTTTGCGGTTTCCTGGAAGAAGGGCGACTTCATTGGCCGCGGGGCGCTGCTGAAACAGAAGGCCGAAGGCGTGCGCCGACGGCTGGTGCACTTTGCCGTCGTTGGCGCCAATCCGCTTCTCCTGCATGACGAGCCGATCTATCGAAACGGCAGGCTGGCTGGGTTGACGACCTCGGGCGGGCTCGGCGCTCGCACCGCCTTGAGTCTTTGCCTTGGCTACGTCGCCTGCGACCCAGGCGAGGCGAGAGCACAGATCGTTCAGTCTGACTATGAAATCGCGGTCGCCGGCGCACGCTACAAGCTGCGCGCGCTGGACAAACCGCCTTACGACCCAACCGGAATGCGCATGCGCGGACATGTCGAGGAGACGCTATGAGACAACATGCCCGCGTGGTCGTTATCGGCGGTGGCGCCATGGGCGTGTCCCTGCTCTACCACCTCGCAAAACGGGGTTGGGGCGACGTCATGCTTGTCGAGAGGCAGGAGCTGACCGCGGGCTCCACCTGGCATGCGGCGGGGCTCTGCACGCATTTCGCCCACAACGCTACTATCATGGAAATGCGCGCTCATTCGGTGCGGCTGTACCGCGAAATCCTTACTGTCGAGACCGGATTGCCGACCGGCTTTCATGCCAGCGGCGCGCTGCGCATCACCCGCTCGAAAGAGCGCATGGATGAGTTCCGCCACGTGCAGGGACTCGGTCGCTTCGTCGGTCATGACTTCCACATCCTCAGTCCCGCCGAGCTCAAGGAAATCTATCCGCTCTGCCATACGGATGAGATCATCGGTGCAATCTACGAACCCAATGACGGCCATGTCGATCCGACGCTGGCTACCAACGCCATGGCCGCCGGCGCGCGCTCGCGCGGCGCCGAGATCGTGCGCCATAATCCGGTGCTGGGGATCGAGCGCAACCTGTCGGGCGAATGGCTGGTGCGCACTGAGCAGGGCGATATCGTCGCCGAGCATATCGTCAACGCCGCCGGCACATGGTGCCGCGAAATCGGCGCCATGATGGGCATCGACCTGCCCGTCGTGCCGATGCTGCACCAGTATGTGGTGACCGACACCGTTCCCGAGATCGCCGAGCGCATCGCCGCCGGCGCCAAGGAACTGCCCATCATCCGCGATCCGGAAGAGAGCTGGTATCTGCGCCAAGAGCGCGACGGCTATATCGTCGGCCCTTATGAGAAGTCGGCGCACCCGTGGGCGATCGATGGGGTGCCGCCGGAATTCGGCATGGAATTGCTGCCGCCCGATCTCGACCGCGTCGAGCACATCATCGCGCTGGCGATGGACCGGGTGCCGGCGCTTGCCAATGCCGGCATCAAGACAGTGGTCAACGGCCCGATCACCTTCACGCCGGATGCCAATCCGCTTGTCGGTCCGGCTTTCGATCTCGGCAATGCGTGGCTGCTCACCGGCTCCAGCATGGGCGTGATGGAAGGCGGCGGCGCCGGCCGTTTCCTTGCCGACTGGATTGTCGACGGGGCCCCGCGTAGCGATGCGCTCGCCATCGATCCACGCCGCTTCGGCAATTTTGCCGACCGCGACTATCGCATCGACAAGGCGGTCGAAGGCTTCGGCCTGCAATTCGGCATCCACTATCCCAACGAGGAGCGCGAGGCCGGCCGCCCACGCCGCACGACGCCGGCACTCGGCCTGCAAAAAAGCCAGGGCGCGGTGCTTGGCGCCGCCTACGGCTGGGAGCGGCCGAACTGGTTCGCCGTCAAGGACGCGGACCACGATCCGCCGCTGACCTTCCGCAAGCCAGGCTGGTTCGAAGCCGTGCGCGGCGAGTGCCTCGCCGTGAAGGACAGCGTCGGCGTCGTCGACCTCTCGGCCTTCTCCAAGTTCGAGATCAGCGGACCCGGCGCCGGCGCTTTCATGACATCGCTGGGCGCCAACCGGCCACCGGAACGCCACGGCCGCATCGGCCTCATCCATGTGCTGACGCCGGAGGGAGGTGTGGCGTCGGAATTTACCGTCACACGCTTCGGCGATGACGGGTTCTATCTGACGAGCGCGGCACTTGCCGAACGGCATGACGAGGACCTGCTGCGCTCTCGGGCCGCGGCCTTTCCAGGAGTAACGATCGACAACGTCACCGTGCGGCGAGGTGTGCTCGGCGTGATGGGGCCGCGCGCCCGCGACCTGCTGGCCAAGATCTGCGAAGCGGATCTCTCGAATCCCGCGTTTCCCTGGCTTTCCGCGCAGATCATCCGCGTGGCCGGCATCAGGGCGGCCGCGCTTCGCGTGTCCTATGCCGGCGAGCTTGGATGGGAACTGCACGTGCAGCTCGCGCAGTTCGGCAAGCTATATGAGGCGGTCACCAAGGCCGGCGCACAGTTCGACCTGCGTCCTTTCGGCATCTACGCGCTGAACGCGATGCGGCTGGAAAAAGGCTATCGCGGCTGGGGCGCAGACCTGACCACCGAGCGAACGCCGTTGGAGGCCGGATTGAACGCCTTGGTCAAGACCCAGGGTCGGACCTTCATCGGTCGCGAGGCCATGCTGGCGCGCATCGGCGACGGATCCTGGTCGATGGTGCTGCTCGAGATCAAGGACGACGGTGAACGTCTTCCTTTCTACGCTCATGCTGTGGTGCAGGCGGGTCGTCCCGTCGGGATCGTTACCTCCGGCGCTCGCGGTTTCCGGACCGAAAAGACACTTGCCCTCGCCTATCTGCGGCCAGGAGTCTCGACGCAGGGAATGGTGGTTTCGATCCTCGGGCAAGAGTTCTCCGCACGCGCGCTTCACGAGGCCCCTTACGATCCAGGCAATCTGCGGCTTCGCGGACTTCAGCCCGCAGAGCGCCCTGCCTTCACGCCCGCTTGATGCCGGAGCAGACCATGAACAAAGACGCGACGATCGCCCCCGAGGCAAATGCTCCCAGAACCGGCGGCCGCGCCGGGCGAATGGGCCAGCGCAGCGCGCGTCAGGCGCCGCGCCGCCCCTATATCAGCCGGCGGATCGGCACCTTCAACATCCTCGACGAGGAGGGGTTGAGCCTTATCGAAGCGAATGCCGACAAGCTTCTCAAGGAGGTCGGCATGGAATTTCATGACGATCCCGAGATCCTCGACATTTTCCGTGCTGCCGGCGCCGACGTGCGGGGCACCAGGGTTCGCTTCGAGCCAGGCATGTGCCGCAAGATCATCCGCGCCACCGCGCCTTCGCAGTTCAAGCAGCACGCCCGCAATCCAGAGAACACGGTGATGATCGGCGGCGACAACACAGTGCTCTGCCCCTCGTGGGGTCCGCCCTTCGTGCATGATCTCGATCGCGGCCGCCGTTATGCGACGATCGCGGATTTCCGCGACCTAGTGAAGATCCACCAGACGATCCCGCATCTGCATCATTCGGGCGGCGTCGTCTGCGAACCGGTCGACCTGCCTGCCAACAAGCGCCATCTCGACATGCTCTATACCCACATCCGTCATTCGGACCGCGCGTTCATGGGCGCGTTCATCGGCTCCCGGCGGGCTCAGGATGCGGTCGACATGGCCAAGATCGTCTTCGGCGAAGAGTTCGTTGCCAACAACGCCGTGCTCTACAACGTCTCCAACACCAATGCGCCCCTGGTGCTCGACGCCAACATGTCTGGTTCGCTGAAGGTCTATGCGCGTAACAACCAGCCGGTCGCCTGCACACCCTGGACGCTGGCCGGGGCGATGAGCCCCTGCACGGTCGCCGGTACGCTGGCGCAGGTGCTGGCCGAAGCGCTTGCCTGCCTCAGCCTCGTGCAACTGATCAACCCGGGAGCGCCTTGCCTGATGGGGAGCTTCGCCAGCACAATCTCGATGCAAAGCGGGGCGCCGACCTTCGGCACGCCGGAAGCCGGGAAGATGGTGCTTGCCTGTGGGCAATTGGCGCGCCGCGTCGGCGTGCCCTTCCACACGGTCGGATCGCTGTCGGCTTCCAAGCTTCCCGATGCCCAGGCCGAGCAGGAAGCCACCTGGGGCATATTGATGTCCATGTTCGCCGGCGCCAATGTGATCAACCACGCCACCGGCTGGCTCGAGGGCGGACTGGTCACCGGCTTCGAGAAGACGGTGATCGACGCCGACCTCTGCGGAAAGCTCGCCAGCCTGTTCGAGGGAATCGATCTATCGCTCAATGCGCAAGCTATGGAGGCGATCGAGGCGGTCGGGCCGGGCTCGCATTTCCTCGGCAGCCAGCACACGCAGGCCAACTTCCTATCAGCCTTCTACCGGTCCTCGATTAGCGACAACAATTCCTTCGAGCAATGGAACGAGGAGGGACGGCTCGACGCCGCGCAGCGCGCCAACCGGCAGTGGAAGCGGCTGCTCGAAGACTACAAGGATCCTGGCCTCGATCCGGCGATCGACCAAGCGCTGCAGGACTTCATAGCCAAGCGCAAGGCCAGCGAGCCGGACCAGGCCTATTTCTAGGACTGGCTATGGCTGGAGCGAGTTGCCCTGGGGCTGCGATCTTATGCGCTCCATCGTTTTTCCTTATGCGATGAAATTTGGGATGGATTGCCTGCGTGTTCCGCTAACCTGATGGATAGACTGAATGAAATCAGCGCAACCAAGTTGGGGAACACCATGAAGCACTACCCTCTCAAAACGGCACTTGGCATTCTTTTTCTGACGCCTGCGATTTCGGCTTTTGCCGCCGACGTAACGATGCCGGACCCGAATTATGCAACCGCGACGGCGGTCATGAACGTCATCAAGAACGCGGCCGAGCAGGAGCTGGGACTGGACGTTTCGACGGTGACGACCACTGCCGTTCCAGTGATCTGGGAAGCGATGAATCGCGGCAAGGGCGAGGTCGATATCTGGCCGGATGTCTGGCTGCCCAACCAGCAGGGCCTCGTCGACAAATACGTCAAGGAAGCAGGCACCGTAAAACTCGCCCAGAACGGCTACGAAGCCAGGCAGGGTTATTGCGTCACCCAGGTTGCCGTCGACAAATATCACATCAAGGACGTCTCCGATCTCGCCAATCCGGACAATGCCAAGCTGTTCGACACCAATGGCGACGGCAAGGGTGAGATGTGGATCGGCGCATCCGGCTGGCAGTCGACCAATATCGAGAAGGTCAGGGCGCGCGACTACGGCTTTGCCGACTTCTTCGACCTGCAGGTCACCGACGAGGCGGTGGCTGCGGCCTCGCTCGACCGCGCGGCGAAGGCTGACAAGCCATGGGTCGGCTACTGCTACGGTCCGCACCAGAATTTCGCCCGCTACAAGCTCGCCTTCCTGACCGAACCGAAGAACGATCCTGCGAAATTCGTCGTGGTACAGCCGAACGACGATCCGCAATGGTTCGAAAAGTCGAAGGTCTCGTCCGCTTATGCTGACACCACGGTGCATATTGCCTATGCTGCCTCGCTGGCGCAGCGCCAGCCGGATCTGACGGCAGCGCTGGAACGCATGAGCTTCAATCCGGACGACATCTCGGGATGGGCCTACGCGATCATCGTCGACAAGAAGCCGGCCGACGAGGTGGCCAAGGAGTGGATCAAGGCTCATCCGGACGCCGTGGCAAAGTGGTTTGGCCACTGAACGGAGCGTCGGAAGGCGGCTACGGCCGCAAGTGCGGGGGTGGACGCCATTCCGACCAATGACCTGAAACTCCGTCAGGGCGACCCGATCGCTCCGGCTGCCATTGTCATGGAAGGCGTCTGGAAGGTATTCGGCCCACGCGCAACGGAGGCCATGGCCTCCATCCTGCGTGACGGTCTGGACAAGGAGGACGTGGTCAGGCGATTTGGCTGCGTCGTCGGCGTGGCCGATGTCACCGTCTCGGTCGCTCCCGGTGAAATCTTCTGCGTGATGGGCTTGTCGGGCAGCGGCAAGTCGACTCTCATCCGCCATATCAACCGGCTGCTCGAACCTTCCGCCGGCGAGATTTTCGTCGACGGCGAGAACATCATGAGGAAGACGCCGGCCGAACTGAGGAAATTGCGGTCGCGCAAGGTCAGCATGGTATTCCAGAGCTTCGGGCTGCTCCCGCACCGGACGGTGCGCGACAATGTTGCGCTGCCGCTCGAAATCCAAGCGGCGAGCAAGCAGCAGCGTTTCGACGTCGCCGAGGAAGCGCTCGCCAAGGTCAACCTCTCTGGCTGGGGGGATCGTTACTGCCACGAGCTTTCCGGCGGCATGCAGCAGCGCGTCGGCCTGGCCCGCGCGCTGGCAGCGGATTCGGCGATTCTTCTGATGGACGAGCCGTTCAGCGCTCTCGACCCGTTGATCCGGCGCCAGCTCCAGGACGAATTCCTGGAACTCTCACGGTCGATGGGCAAGACAGTCGTGTTCATAACACACGATCTGGATGAAGCGATCCGCATCGGCGACCGAATTGCCATAATGAAGGACGGGGTCATCATCCAGATCGACACGCCCGAAGACATCGTCATTAACCCAAGGCATGAATACGTGGCGAACTTCGTCGCCGACATTTCGCGTTTGAAGGTGATCACCGCCGGTCGCGCGATGGAGCCAGTAGGAAAGTTCAGCGCACGTAACCCGCAGTCGGATGTCAAAGCTCTACGCCGCGTGGGCGTGCAGCAGCCTCTTGGGGAACTGATAGAACTCGCTGCGCGGGACGAGACCCCCCTGGCAGTGACGGATGGCGAGGGAGCGATCGTCGGGGTGGTCGACAGGCAGCATCTACTGGATGGACTGCGAAAAGGCGGACAATCATGAATGCCCATGATCCGTATGCCGCCGAGCCGGTCGAACAGCGCTCGGAAAGCCGCCTTGTCGAGGCGTTCGCTGTCCAGAACCCGCGCTACTATGTCGACCGCTTCGCCCGCATCCGGCAGGCGCAGAATTCCGTCTGGCCCTTCAATGCGGGAGCAGCGCTGCTCGGTCCCGTCTGGGCGGCGGCGCGAGGCATCGCGGTGCTGTTCTGGATCGTCTTCTTCCTCGAAATGCTCGCGGTCGTGCAGATCGGCATCGGCGCGGTCGGCAATCTCGGTGCGGCGGAGCAAGCGCGCGCCGAGCGACTGGCCAAACAGGCTGAAGCGCGGGCTGAACAGGCCAACGCCGCGCAGGCTTCAGGCGCGGACAATGCCGAAGGTTTGAAATCGTCCGCGGCAGCCCTGCAGAGGGCCGCGGACAAGGCAAACGAGCAGGCGCGGACGGCCGGCCAGAAGGCGCCTCTGCTGGTCGGTACGGGCCTTTTCACACTGCTGGTGGCCCGAATCCTAAGCGGCTTCCTCGCCAATCGCCTTCTTGAGCGCCGCTTCGCGCGCTGGCGATCGAATAAGGCCTTAGGGCACGGGCTCAACCATCCGCTTGCGCTGTGCGCGCTGGTCTTCTGCCTCTTGGCTTACGGCCTCTCAATCTATCGTTTTGCGGGGGCAAATCCGGCAGACTGGATCATGGCCGCGCCGTCCAACCGTGACTGGCAAGTTGGCTTGTCGTCAGGGCTGGACGGGCTGATGGAAGGGATCTCGCATGCGGGCGAAGGCTTTTTCGACGCTGTCACCGGCGGCATATCGCTGGTGCTCGACGGACTTTCTTATGCGCTGACCGGCATGCCATGGCCGGTGACGATGGCGACCATCCTGATTCTCGCCTGGCAATTGGCCGGGCCGCGCGTCACCATCTTCACCGCCGCGGCGCTCGCTTATCTCGCCCTGCTCGGCTTCTGGGAAAAGAGCCTCGAGACGGTGGCGTTGCTCGGAACCTCGGCGGTGCTCTGCCTGGTGATCGGCATTCCGCTTGGCATCTGGTGCGGGCGACGTCCTCGTGCCTACATGGCCGTGCGGCCGGTGCTCGATTTCATGCAGACCATGCCAGCCTTCGTTTATCTTATTCCGGTGATCGCGTTGTTCGGCATAGGCAAGCCGCCCGGTGTCATCGCCACGCTGATCTTCGGCACGCCACCGGTGGTGCGTTTGACGGCGCTCGGCCTCCAGGGCGTCCCTCCCGCCATCCGGGAGGCCGCGCAAGCCTATGGCGCAACGCGATGGTTCCTGCTGACACGGGTGGACCTGCCGCTCGCCATGCCGTCGATCATGGCGGGCATCAATCAGACCATCCTGATGTGCCTGTCGATGGTGGTCATCGCGTCGCTGATCGGCGCCAAGGGACTGGGTGAGGATGTCCTCAACGCCCTGCAATATGCCGCCGTCGGCCAGGGGCTGCTCGCCGGCTTCGCCATCCTGCTCTGCGCCATGGTAATCGACCGCATCGTCCAGGGCCGCGATCAATAGCCCTGTCTGGAACAGCGCAGTCAGACCTATCTCGAGGGCATGGCGAAGATCGCGCCAACGCCGGATGCCCGCCAACGCGAGGCTCCGGTGAATCCCGAAGCGATTAAACGACCGAAAGCTACCGCACCATCCCCTGGCGCCGCAGCAATATCAGCCATATGCGAACGAGCGCATCCATGTCGTGAAACCGAATGGGCCTGTCGAAGACGATCCAAACCTGACTGACAAGCACTTGAGCGCTGCATCGGTCAACATTCCGGGCCTCCTCGCGGAAAGCACCGTCACGCGGTTTGATCAGTGGGAGCGAGGCCGGTCAGCGCGCCGCCCGTCGTGATGCTATGCGCACCGATAGATAATTATAGGAGAAGGAAGAATTTGTTTTGTTTTCAGTAGTTTGAATCGCACGCCGCGTAAATCTGACGGTGTTTGGATGGACCAAAATCACTCCCACTCCATCATCAACAAGACGGCTTAGATATTGAAATTCAATATTCTTTTCCACAAGCAGAATCAAAAACACCGTCGCTTTTACCGTCAAATCTAACTATCGCCTATCATTGAGGAATTTTGGGCCGCCAAGCTCGGCATTCATGTCGCGTCTTGCATCATCTATCGGTAGCGGCAACATGTTGATAAGTAACTGATTTCTCTATCTTTGCCAAATTGGCTCATATGGAGTGCCCGATTTCGCTACATCATCAACAGGCTTATCAAGCCAAGTAGCCGATTCGTAACTATATGAGATAGAAGAAGAATTTCTCTTCTTTGTGAACCTCTCCAACCGAAGAAAAATGACGGTAGATGGTTTTTGGCACCACTTCCTCACGATACCATGGACCTACCCCCTAGCCGGCAAGCGGTGCCGGGGTGCATGCGGCGCATCGAACCTGGGAGCAGGAAGGCGGAGGAGAAGTGCACGACGGTCTGTGTGATGCGACTGGTCATGGCGGCGGTCTCCGCGGGAGCGCGCCCATGCGTCTCCATATCGGTCCCCATCCGAACCGGAACGATGCCTGATGCTGCCAGTGCGTCCGTGGCCAGCGCGGGCGCTCATTCCAGCTCGAATGAAGCGACACGCCGCACCGCATTGGCACAAGGCGTTCGCTATCGACAATTCGGTGATGAATGGCGGGGCGCTGACACCGCGAAGCCAAAACGGCCAAATCAACGAGTTGTACAAATGCATGTTGATTAAGTTTTGAACGAGGCACGTGGCACGATTTATTTCTTCTTATTCCCGAGTGCAGGACAGACGGCCAGATTTAGTTATCGATATTTTGGAGATTTCAGGAAATAAAATCCAGCGCTCCTATCATTCGCGTGCCGCAGGCGCTATATGGGTTGGGTGGCGATCCTCACATCGACCGCGGAAAGACCCTCAAAGCATCGCATGAGATTTCGCCTGCTCCGCAGCCGCATGGTCATTCGGCATGCGGCAGGCGTTCTGGAACCCAGCTCGACGAATTCCCGGCCCAACGGGCCGTCTCGTACATGCCGATTTCCGTGTCTCGACATCCGTCGACGCGGGAGCAATCGGAACATCGATCAGAAAGGGTTGATACCATGGCCGTGCAGAGCGTGACGAAACGATCCTTCACTCAGCGTTGGGAAGCTACCAGCCGTCGAATCCGTGCTGTTCTTGTCCTGTGCCGGCGCGATCGTCGCCACTATGGTCGTCGGCTTCACTGGGGTGGCTGGGTGACCGGCGGCACATCACGCGCAACGGCGGCCACTGCGGGCGACATCGCGCGTGGAGAGCTGGCGTCGGCCATATGCGTCGAAAGGTTCAACGCAGCGCCGGACGCGGCGGCAAAGCTCTCGGAGTTCAAGGCCCTGACTGACAGCTACAAAAAGCGGCAGTTCGTCGAAGCCGGCGGCTGGACGACGATGCCTGGGCGAACGACCTCGGACAGGCTCGCAGTCCAGGGTTGCGCCACCGCCCTTGCCGCGTAACAGACGACGAGAGGTCGCCGGTCGTCGGGACTTCTTTCCTGGCCACTCGGCGGGCCGACCACAACCAAGGAGTCCGACAATGAGCCCCCACGACAAGAAGACCGACCCGGCACCGTCCTCAAAAGAGTTCGAAGAAACCGAGGACAACCGCTTCGAACGCATTCGCAGGGCCGCGGCTGAAAGGCACAGGAAGGCGGATACCGATGGCACGCGCCGCCGCGCGCGACAGACGGCGGAGGACAATCGCCTGATCTGAGCACTCCGACCGTCGGTGTCACGACTGGACGTTCGCGATCCAACAAAGCAAGGAAGCTGTCATGAAAAATCCGATCCTGCCTCAAATCTACCTGTATGACTTCAGAAGCCTCTTCGTCAGGGTTTCGGTCACGGCTGCAATCGCTTTCATTCTTTATTCCGTGCTGTTCGGGAGCCTATGACCGGCTTCCATTGGTCGCGTTTGCGATGAGTATTCGTCTGGGGATTTGACCGAGGCGGAATGCCGTACTGGTACCGGCCGGCGTGATGACGTGCTCGCGGGCGGCAGCGGTTTGCCATGGGCATATATAAGTCGACCTATTGCAGGCACACCGAACCAACAAACATGGCGGCGGCGGCTCCACGTGCCATTCCACGATCCGGAGCCTTGGTCTAGGAAACATCGCGATGGTTGTAAGCGGATGCGGCCGCGTGACCCGGATGCTTCTGCTCCCCTCCATCCTGGGCGATGTCCTTTATGTTGCGCCGAGGGTCACATACCGATCGCTGTCAAACAGCCAACGTGGTCGCGCATATAGCCTGGAGCGAGAGGTGGCTGGCTTTAAAGGCTAGCCGGTCTCTGCTCGCCGATAGGCATAACGCGGATCGTCCCTCAAACCCGTTCCGTCAGGAAATCCTGTTCGGCGGATCGAACATCCGCTGCTGGCATCAAGCCGGGAACAATCATGAAAAGTCGAGGCGAATGAACAGCAATCTTGCGCAGCTCCCGAAGGAACCGGCGGACCTGTTCACGAGGCCGTTGACGCGGTTCCTGCGCATCGAGGCTATGGCAGGCGCTATCCTGCTTGTGTGCACGATCGTCGCACTGGTTCTCTCCAACACGGCCTGGTCGACGCAGTTTCTCGGCTTCTGGGAAACCAAAGCGGGGTTTAGCGTAGGCGGGATGGAATTCGTCCGCTCGCTGAAGCACTGGATCAACGACGGCCTGATGACGCTGTTCTTCTTCGTCGTCGCCCTCGAGCTGAAGCGCGAGCTCGTGCTGGGCGAATTGCGAGACCCGCGACGGGCCGCCTTTCCCCTCGCGGCCGCTCTCGGCGGGATGGTGGTGCCGGCCGGCCTGTTTCTGCTGCTGGTGGGCGACGAGCCGGGCGCGAGCGGCTGGGGCACCGTCATGTCTACGGACACGGCATTCGTCATCGGCTGCCTGGCGATTCTGGGCGCCCGCCTTCCGCACAGCTTGCGCCTGTTCCTCCTGTCCCTCGCCATCTTCGACGACGTCGGTGCGATCCTGGTGGTGGCGATCGCTTACGGCGGGACCTTGAACTGGATCGCGCTCGCGCTGGTGGCGCTGGGGCTCGCCATCGTGGCCGGGATGGCGCGTCTCGGCTTCCGCAGCATTCCCGTCTACTTCGCGATGGGCGGGCTGATATGGCTCGCGCTCGACGCATCGGGCGTTCATGCCACGCTCTCGGGGGTGATCCTCGGATTGATGACGCCGGCCCGGAGCTGGGTAAGCGACAGCCGCCTGCACGCGATCTTCGACCGCGTCGTCGCGTATCCTCCCGGCGCCCGATGGGGAGGCAACACGTCCGCCCGCCAGGATCTCCGCCGCGCCGGCATTGCAGCCCGCGAAGCCCTGTCCCCAATAGAGCGACTGGAGGTATCGCTTCATCCCTGGGTGGCGTTCACGATCATGCCGCTGTTCGCCTTGGCCAACGCCGGCGTTCCGATCGGCGCCACAGGGTTCGTCCCTGCGCTCGCAACTTCTATTTTCGTGGCCTTCGTGATCGGAAAGCCGATCGGGATCGTTCTCTTCAGCTTCATGGCTGCCAGGATGCGTTTGGGCATCCGGCCGAGTGATTTGCCATGGAGCCTGCTGGCGGCCGGCAGCCTTTTGACCGGCATCGGCTTCACCATGGCGCTGTTCATCGCCGAACTCGCTTTCGATCCGGGCCTGCTGAATTCCGCAAAGCTCGGCATCCTTGCGGCCTCCGTCGTCTCAGCCGCAATGGGCTTTCTCGCGTTGGTCTGGCTGACCTCCCGCGGCAGTCAAAATGCTGGCTAGCTCCGCGGAGCGCCAAGGACCGGACGGGCTCGCATTACGGGCAGCGCCTGTTCCGGCGATTTGATGAAACGAGAATTGTAAGGAAAACCGAAGACGGGCATCTTCCGCGGCGACCGGAAGCAAAGCTTGGCGCGGAGCCGGTCAGACCGCGACACCCAATTCAGCCAGCGTTCTTTGCAGGTCGCTGGTTCCGAGCGGCTTCCTGATGAACCGGCTGCCCGCCGGCATGTCCCCCGTGTTTGGACGCCTGTGGCCGGACACGACGATCAAATGGCATGGTGGCCAGCGGTTTCGAACCACAAAGGTCAAAGCGAGGCCGTCTATGGTTCCCGGCATGTCCACATCCGTCACTACTGCCGTGACGGCGGGTTCGGACTCCAGGATCGCAATCGCCTCGTCGGCATTTGCCGCTTCAAGAACGGAATAGCCAAGCTCCTCAAGCATGTCCGCCAGATCCATGCGGATAAGGGGCTCGTCCTCGACGATCAGTATCTTGGCTGCGGGGTGGGAGGTCACTGGGGCTCCATGGATGCAGAAATGCATCCAAGCCCCCGTGCATCGGGAATGGCAGCTCGCTGCAAGCAAGGGAAACCGCGCTTCTGTCCCTTTTGTTCCCTATGTACGTCGACTTTTGACCACGCTATGGCGCGGGCATGTCGAATACAAACCGCGTCACGCCTGCGCCGGACGTCGCGGTCAGCGTTCCGCCATGGGCCTTGGCGATCTCCGAGGCGATGAACAGCCCCAGGCCCAGACCCTCGCCGTTGCGGTCACCTTCGCCTCTCGCGAACGGCTCGAAGAGCGTTGCCAGGGTTTCCGTCGGGACTGGTGCGCCGCCGTTCTCGACGGCGAGTTCGAAGCCGGCCTTGTCCGCTTTCGCAGACACTCGGACCGGCTTGTCGGCATCGCCATAGCTCAGGGCGTTGCCAATCAGATTGGACAGAAGCTGGGCGACGCGTCCGTGGTCCATCGGGACGGCTTCATCGACCGAGAACTCGGCAACGATCGACCGGTCCGGATGCGCGGCCCGCAGTTCGTCGACAACCTGATCGAGCGTCCGCTCGAGATGGGCATCCGCCTCCAGGTCGAGCGTCAGCCCGCCTCCCAATCGCGATCTCGCAAAGTCCGCGATGTTGTCGACCAAGCCGCGCATGCGCAGCAGGCTTCCCTGCATCAGCAGCAGGATGCGTCTGCTGTCGGGTTCCGCCTCATGCTTGCGCATCAGCATCTTGGTGCCGGAGACGACGGACGCGAGCGGATTGCGCAGATCGTGTCCGAGCACGGCGATGAACTTTTCACGCATCGCGCCGAACGCGCGCTCCTTGGCGAGCAGCTGCTCGCTGATGGCGATCTGATCGATGGAGTCCAAGTGAGCGGCGATCAGCTCGGCGAAGAGCCTGAACATGCCGACGATCTCCGGGTCCTTCAGCCGGGCCGGCTTGGGATCGATGGCGCACAGCGTCCCGAAGAACGACCCGTCCTTGCGCACGATCGGCATGGAGATGTAGCTCTGAAAGCCGTACATCGCCGGCGTCGGGTGGCCGCAGAATACCGGGTCATCGGCAACGTTGTTGATGATGACCGGCTCCCCGCTTTGCCGGATCTCATGGCAGATGGTGGTTTCGACCTGAAGCTCGCCGCCGGGCTTGAGCCCGAACGCGATGTGGTCGAGGACGCTGCAGGCGATCCATCGGCTGTGGGTGACGCGCGCGACAGCGGCGAATCCCATCCCCGTTGTGCGGCACACCACGTCGAGAATGGTGGGCACGGAGTCGATCTTCCGGATGGCATCGATATCCGCCTGATAGTCGCTTTTCAAATCCGGACTTCCAATGAGGACGTGGCGGAGACGCTCCACATCAGTTGCGGGGCAAGGCAACCTCCAGTGCCATGTTTTCGTCCGTCCATAATGCGCCAGCGACGGATAGGTCGCAATTGGCAACGCAGCTGGACCAAGGAAACGGACGGCTTTCGCAGATCCTGCAATCCCTTGTCGCCTTTCCCGTGAGAAGGACTATGGTGCCTGCTCACGGTTCGCCGCTTCGGCCGGCCGCAATGCCCGTGCACAGCATGGGCCAGCAAGGAGATTTGGTGCAGGTACTCGTGCGCGACAACAATATCGAACAGGCCCTCCGGGTCCTGAAGAAGAAGATGCAGCGTGAAGGCGTCTTCCGCGAGAAGAAGGCCCGCAGGGCCTATGAGAAGCCGTCCGAGAGGAAGACCAGGCAACGAGCGGAAGCCGTGAGAAGAGCGCCCAAGCTGGCCAGGAAGCGCGCGCAACGAGAAGGCCTGCTGCCTCCTCCGGCCAAGAGAAAGGCGCCTCTGTCGCACCGGCCCGCGCCGGGCGCGCAACAGGCTGCCGGCAGCGGAGGCGGCTTCAGAACGCCGTCCGAGTGAACGGCGAGCGGGCGACATGATGACGTCGACCTACGTGGCGCTCAAATCGCAAGGACTTCCGACGAGGGAGCTCAGGCGCGCGGCGAAGCTTAACTTTGAAAACAGCGGCAAGGCTGCCGCCAGCCTTCCAGGCCCCTGGTCCCAGCGATTCTGGACGGAAATCGTCGCCTGCCGCCTAGCGTACAGACGAAAGACCGGCTTCGATATCGAGAAGGTCATCGGCAATTGAGCGGAAGCGTCGGCGAGGCCCTTTGGTCGCCGACTGCTGAACCGCGTTCATGCGACGTCGCATCAGCGTGACGGATCGTCGTTGCCGCCTGTTTGGCCAGGCATGCGAAAGTTCCGGCTCTCGATGTCGATCCTCTGCCCGCAGCCGGGGCATTCGATCTGTGTGTGCTTGCGAATCCAGCCGATGCTTTTCCTTATCTCATACTCGCAGGCAGGACAGATGACACCGATCTCGTCGTCTTCGTAGCTGCTACCCGACAATGGATTCATCTTTCGCCTGTCGGAGGGAACCATGGCTCGAGTCTTGCAAAATCGAGTTCAGCTACAGCCACCGTTTCTGCCGCGCGACGACACATCATCGCGCCCTGCGCCGCTCCGAGTCTGCCAGCGCGGATCGCCAGCCCTTCGATAGCGGGCGAAAGCCGGATGAGCGCCCCGTTCGGTGGCGGTGACAATTGATGCTGACAGGTCGAGCATGTCGACGCAAGGCCCGCCAAGCCCTTGAAGCGAGCGAAATCGAAAGAGCGCCAGCGAAGACGAAAAAGCGGTACAAAGGCCGGCGGGACGGCCATCTCCGTCATCGGCGCTGCGGAGCTGACTTGAGAAAAAAGCAAACTGAATCCGGCCGTCGCTGCTGTCCAGGAGGCAATGTATATTTTCGCCTACGCCTTGTTTCGAACACCGTCATGGCCTATATTCGAAATATCGATCTTGCTTGTTGAAATTTGTTTCCGGCGCACAATGCGCCATCGGCGATCTTCCTCTCTCAAAATCGATCTGAACCATTTGCCTGGCGTGCTGCCCGGCAAGCAATCTTCTATGACCGATTGAAAGGAAATCGTCATGAATACTGGAACCGTGAAGTTCTTCAATTCGACTAAGGGCTTCGGCTTCATCGACCAGGGCAACGGCCAGCCCGACGTCTTCGTCCATGTATCGGCCGTCGAGCGTGCGGGCATGCGTTCCCTCGTTGAGGGCCAGAAGCTCAGCTTCGACGTCGTGAAGGACAACCGCAACGGCAAGAGCGCAGCCGAGAACCTTCAGGCCGCGTAACGGACTGCGCTTCTGGTCTTTGACCACGGATGTACTGGCACTGATCATCGAGGCGCATAAGAGAGGCCGGGTTCGCCCGGCCTTTTTGTTTTCTTAGTGCGGAGGCGGATATGAGCAGATCCATCACAGAGCACGCCCTGTTCAAGCCCAGGGCGTCCAAGGCCGAGACCAAGGCCGACATCACAGACCATGCGGCCCGCGCGATCATCGGCGATGAAGCGGCGCGCCGCGAGGCAAAGACGGCGAAGCTCCGCCAGGCGCGGCTGGAGAACGAGGCGAAACAGGCCACCGTTCCGGCCCCAGCTAGGCTGCGCCCGAAGAAGGCCGCATCGGCACGTCAACAAAGGTTCTCCGCGTGAGGGAACACCCTCGCCGGGAGCGAATATCCTCGCGTGGGACGTCGTATGCTGATAGGGTCCGATCGTCGGTAGCTTCGTTCAGGGCGCTGCCGGTTGAGGGAGGCCATCGTGCCCTTGCCCCCGACCGCGAAAGGAGGACGTCCTGTCTTCCGCCTCCCAACGTCAGCACTACCTGACACCCGCCGACATGGGCATGATCATGAGCGCTCGCGCGAAGAACGGATCGTTCCCGGCAGTCTCGACGCCGAGCGCGGCATTGTGCTGCTGAGCGCGCCGGTCGGACCAGCTCATCGGCAATGCAGTGCACAGGTGGGAACCGACGGCGGCACCCTTTCCCATTGATTATCCGTCGTCCGTCCGAGGAACCTCTCCCATGCGCTATCTCGCCCGCCTGAACGCCGACCCGACCTCTTGGCTGCTAATCCTTCTGATCGGCAGCGTTGTCGGCACGCTTCTATATGTCGTCCTGACCAGCATCACCTTTTAGGCAGTCTTCATTGCCGAGCACGGAAACCGGATGAGCAACGTTGTCACCCTGCATGGCGACAAGCGCTGGAAGGCGGTCATCGAATATCGCACCGACGAAGGCCCGAAGAGCATCGAGCATTATTTCGAGGAAATCTCGGACCTTCACTTGATCATCGAGCACGGTCCCGACTGGAACTTCCTGATCCGCTGCACGGTCACGCTGAACCGGCCCGACGAGGGAGAGGAACAGAACAGCGTGGAGAAGGCGCTGCGCGAGGAACGCTCCCGCTGATGGGTTTCTGCGGGTGTTGTGTTGCACGATCACGACCGCGTCACGCCGCTCGGTGAGAAACTACAAGCGGCGCCCTCTCGATCCTCTGGTGGCTGTAGTTTCTTCGAACGATTAGTTCGCAGCAGCGGCAGGCCGAGCCGCTCGACATCACTCAAGAAGCTGATCCCGGTAAGTTGGCCGTCGGACACGCGGTATTTCAGAACGCACATCAATTTTGTGCGTCGCAGCAACGATCGCGCCGCAGGGGCGTTCTGCATGGCATAGGGACGATTTCAGGCCTGGTCCGAGGGCGTCGCTTGAAATCATGAGATGATCATGGGGACCGGGGGGCTTTCGGCGGTAAAGATGAGACTGGCGATCCACCACAGGACGACCTATCGCTACGCACGTCCTGTCGTGCTCCAGCCGCACCGCATGATCCTGCGCCCGCGCGGCAGCCATGACATCACCCTCTTGTCGAGTTCGCTATCTTGCACGCCCGTCGCGGATCTCGAGTGGACGCAGGACGTCTTCGGCAATTTGATCGCAACCGGCATCTTCTCTCAGCCAGCCGCCGAGCTGGCCATCACAAGCGAGTTCACGGTCGAGCAGTCGGCGGTGGCGTGGCCGGTATTCCGGATCGGTCCCGAGGCGCATTCCTTCCCGTTCACCTATTCCTCCGACGATATGGCCCATCTGGGCGTGCTTCGCATTCCGGAACACGATGATCACGAGGGACGGATGGGCGAGTGGGCGCGCGCGTTTGTCCGGGGCGCGTCGACCGACACGCTTTCACTGCTGAAAGACCTCAATGCCGGCATCCTCGGCTCGGTGGCCTATCGCGTGCGTGACGAGGAGGGGACGCAGACCCCGCTGGAAACGCTGGCGCTGGCGAGCGGCTCATGCCGGGACATTGCCGCGCTGTTCATCGAGGCGGTCCGTCATCTCGGCGTCGGCGCCCGCGCCGTCTCGGGCTATCTGTTCGATGCGCAACAAAGCGTCGACGACCCCCGATCGACCCATGCGTGGGCGGAGGTCTATCTTCCTGGCGCAGGATGGATCGCCTTCGATCCGACGCATCGCCGCCTCGGCGGCGTCAACCTCATCCCGGTAGCGGTCGCCCGCAGCAATCGCCAGATCATGCCGATCGTCGGCGGCTATATCGGCACGCCAGGGGATTTCCTCGCCATGGATGTCGCAGTGAGGGTCAGGCCGGTCTCATAGCGGCTGCACTACCGGCTTGCGACAGATGCGGGCTTTCAAAACCCAGCTTCTGCAGGCCGGATTGCACTTCCGGCGCACTCATGAATAGGCCCCAGAGCAAGCCGCTGCGAAAATTCTCGATCATGATGACGATCGGTCCCTGGTTGATCGCCAGATAGGTCCGTGCATACCAGTTGTGGCTTTCGCAGAACGCATCGACCAAGCCGAACCGACCCCAAATGCGATGCTTAGGCTTTGTCAGGAAGTACCGCAGCGCGCGCATCGCCTCGTCCGGCGCGTAGGGAAAGCTCGAAAGAGCGGCGCTCGGCGTGATAATGCCGATGTCCTTGCTGGGCGCGTGCGCGACATACCCCCTCGGACCGTGGCTGGACGTAAGCCCCCAGCAGTCCGGCCCATATCCCGCGTGGCCATGCGGATTGGCGACGCAGTGCTCGTAGTTGATGCGGGTATGGCGAACATTCTGCTGCCAGTAGTCGGCATGGCGGTCTGAGAGGCCTCGCGGGTCGAGGCCGCAGAAGGAATAGTGGGCGATGAACAGCGGGCCGCCGTGATCCATGCCGAGTGGAAGCTCGATGCCATGATAGCTTCGACCGTTGCGGAAGCCCGGCCCTGACGCAAACCCTTCGTGATAGACGTCGGCGTCGATCGTATGTTCCGGCGCGCCAGCGGCAAGCACGTAAGCCAGCAGGCCTTCGTCCCAGCCGGCGATCTTTCGGTTCATCGCCCAGCCATAGCGGGGGCTCCAGTGCCAGTAGAGGTGATTTCCTCCATCCCGCCTGTACCAGGCCCACTCGGCTTCGAGCCAGAGCCGGTCGATCCGATGACGAAGGTCCCGCTCAGCGACGCTGTCCCCATCGAAATACTGGCGGGCGCAGAGAAGCCCCTGGAACAAGAGAGCGCTTTCCACCACGTCGCCGCCATCGTCCTTGCGGCTAAAGGGAATGGTCGCTCCGGTCCGCCCGTTGATGAAATGCGGAAACAGGCCGTGGTATCGTGGTGTCCGTTCCAGGCATGACAGCATCGTGCCGAGCCTGCTCACGGCATCGTCGCGCGATATCCAGCCGCGCTCGACGCCCACGACGACCGCCATGATACCGAAACCCGAGCCGCCTATGGCGACGAGGTCATTGTCCGGATCGCCGGTCGTCTTCTGACGATCGCGGGCAAGCCCGCTTATGGGATGCGCGCCCTCCCAGAAGAAGCGAAGTGTCTGCCTCTGGACCAGATCGAGGATCTCGTCGTCGGCTTCAGAAAACGGCGGGGCAAAGGCATGCACTTGCGGGCTCATGAAAGATCAACAGGCGACACGGCTGCAGTCGGCCAGAACGCGGATAGCAGCCATGTTATAGCCCGCACTGTCGCTCAATACGCACCGAACGAATAACTCTTCATTGGGCGACCTTTCTGGGCTTCGCTCTCAGGGCTGCTAGAGCGAGAAGACCCGTTCCATTCTTTTCAGCATCTTCAGGACTACAGGAACCCGATGCCGGCTGTTTCATTGACAGGGACGCGCAACGCGCAACTCTCCTCTCAAAGGAATTTCCATGGCCAAGAGCGCTAGACAGTCGTCGGGCACGCCCGCGACGATCCATGACCAGAAACTTGAGCGCGGCAATGGCGGGGAGTTGCACCAGATCGCGCAAGGCGATGTTTCCGTGTTGACGACGGCCCAGGGCGTTCCGGTTGCCGACGACCAGAGCACCTTGAAGATAGGCGAGCGCGGGCCGTCACTGATCGAGGATTTCCATTTTCGCGAAAAGATCTTTCATTTCGACCACGAACGTATTCCCGAACGCGTTGTGCATGCACGCGGCTACGGCGCGCACGGTTATTTCGAGACCTACGAATCGCTGGCGAAGTACACGCGCGCCGACATCTTCCAACGCGCCGGCGAGAAGACGCCGGCGTTCGTGCGATTCTCGACGGTAGCCGGCAGTGAAGGGTCAGCAGACCTTGCACGCGACGTGCGCGGCTTCGCTGTCAAGCTCTACACGAAGGAAGGCAACTGGGACATCGTCGGCAACAACATCCCAGTTTTCTTTATCCAGGATGCAATCAAGTTTCCCGACATCATTCACTCGGTAAAGCCGGAGCCCGACCGGGCCTTTCCGCAGGCCGCGTCCGCCCACGACACTTTCTGGGACTTCATCTCGCTGACGCCGGAATCCATGCACATGATCATGTGGGTCATGTCCGATCGGGCGATCCCCCGCTCCTTCCGCTTTATGGAAGGTTTCGGCGTGCACACGTTCCGCTTCCTCAATGCGAAGGATGAGTCCACCTTCGTCAAGTTCCACTGGAAGCCCAAGCTCTGCCTGCAGTCGGTGGTGTGGAACGAGGCCGTCAAGATCAATGGGGCCGATCCTGATTTCCATCGCCGCGATCTCTGGGATGCGATCCAGTCGGGCAATTTTCCCGAATGGGAATTGCGGGTCCAGCTCTTCGACCAGGATTTCGCCGACAGTTTCGACTTCGACGTGCTCGATCCGACCAAGCTCATTCCCGAGGAAGTGATCGCGCCGATCGCGGTGGGCCGCTTGGTTCTCGATCGCATGCCGGACAACTTCTTTGCCGAGACTGAGCAGGTCGCATTCATGACGCAAAACGTGCCGCCCGGCGTCGACTTCTCCAACGATCCTCTGCTTCAAGGTCGCAACTTCTCCTATCTCGACACGCAGATAAAACGGCTCGGCTCGACCAATTTCACGCACCTTCCGATCAACGCGCCGAAATGCCCGTTCCACCATTTCCAGCAGGACGGCCACATGGCGATGCGCAATCCGGTCGGGCGGGTGAACTACCAGCCGAACTCGTTCGGCGAAGGTCCAAGGGAATCGCCACAGCGCGGGTTCCGGTCGTTTCCCGAACCCATGGATGGCCAGAAGGTCCGGTTGCGCGCGGCAAGCTTTGCCGATCACTACAGCCAGGCGCGCCAGTTCTTCAACAGCCAAGCCGCGCCAGAGCAGAAACATATCGGCATGGCGCTGACCTTCGAATTGAGCAAGGTCGAGACGCCTGTCATCCGCGAACGGATGATCTCACATCTCCTCAATATCGACGAAGGACTGGCCGAAACGGTCGCCGACAAACTTGGCATCAAGGAACTGCCCAAGCCGGCGGACGCGGCAGTTGCGCCACGCGACGATCTTGAACCGTCACCGGCGCTCAGCATACTCGCGAACGGACCGGATAGTTTCGCGGGCCGGAAGGTCGGCGTGCTGGTCAGCCCTGGCGCTGACGGGTCGCTCCTGAAGAAGCTCCGGACCGCAATTGAGAAGGAAGGCGCGACAATGGAAGTCATCGCCCTGAAGGTGGGACGTGTGGAGGCGGCGGACGGTTCGTTGATTGCCGCCAAGCACATGATCGACGGCGGGCCGTCGGTGCTGTTCGATGCCGTGGCGCTGGTCCTGTCCGAGGATGGTGCGGAGCGCCTCGCGGGCGAAGCCGCCGCGCGCGACTTCGTTGCTGATGCCTTTGCCCATTGCAAGTTCATCGCGTTTACGCCGGGCGCCGCGCCGCTGTTGCGGAAGGCCGGCGTGGATCCAGACGCCGATGAGGGACTGATCGGTATCGGCGATGCGAAGGCGATCGCCGGATTCATCGAGTCCTGCCGAAAGCTCCGTCTCTGGTCTCGAGAGATGGCGGTCAAGCTGTAGCACGGCTTGCCCGAGCAGGGCCGAAGGAGCCAGCCATGGCTGGCTCCTTCGTTAAGATGCACATTCCGATAACGGCGAGGCTATCAGAGCATCAGCCCGGCGGTCCGCAGGGCGTCCTCGATAATCTTCTGCACACCTGACGCTGGTGACGCCTCCCGCTTCGGAGCCGTCGACACCTGCGGAGATCGCGCCGGTATCCTTGGTCCGGCATCGGATCGGGAACCGACAGACGGCTGGGAATAGACGACGATGTCCCGCCGCTTCGACCCGGCAGAAGGCCGCGCCTCCCCGTCCGCGATCCCCCAGAACCGTGCGATCTCCTGCGTCGAGGAGATGCCGACATCGAGCATGTAGGGTCCCGGCGTTCCGTAGCCGTTCTTGTCGATTGGCGTGCCATGGCCCATCCCGGCAATAATGTTGACCTCTAGGACGACCACCCCACTGGCATTGCACCAGGACTGCTGTGTGCTTTTGCCCTCAGCGTGGGCATGTGTCGGCGCGCTGTCGAGTTGGTGGACGCCGCGCCACTGGCTGGCGATCGCCTCGGCATTGGAAGCCGCGACAGTCTGGTCGCTCATCCCTTGCCAGATCGAAACCCTGGGCCACGCCCCTCGATGAGACGACGCGTCACGCAGCATGCGCCGTAACTCCTCGTCCGACGGCCCGCCATGGCCTCGCATGCGGTCAAAGGCTTCCGGAATCGTCGCCGCGCTGCCATAGGCGAGCCCCGCGATGATTGCGCCACCGGCGAAGACATCAGGATAGGACGCAAGCATGGCCGCGGCCATGGCACCACCGGCCGAGAGGCCGGTGATGAAGATTCGTTTCCGGTCAAGCCCATGCGCCTTGGCCATCGCCTCGATCATCTGTCGTATCGAAAGCGCCTCGCCGGCATCCCGCTTCACATCGGCAGGCTGGAACCAGTTGAAGCAGAGATTTGGATTGTTGGTTCGCTGCTGCTCGGGATAGAGCAGTGCGAAGCCGGCATCATCGGCAAGCTGCGACCAGCCTGAATGATGGTCGTATCCTGCCGCGCTCTGTGTGCAGCCATGGAGGACAACCACAAGCGGCGCACCTTCCGGCAAGTTGTCAGGAAGATAGAATTTCGCTGTCAAAGCGCCCGGGTTGGAGCCGAAGCGGGCTAGCGCCGAAAGACGGTCGGGCGCGGCGAGGCTCCCGGGAGAGACTGCGTGTCGAGCCTGAAGCGCGGCAAGCCGCGCGATTGTGTCGGAGATTTTTCGCAAGTGGGCCGTCCTTGTTGTGACGCCCGGAATTGGACGGCAATGGGTGCAACGCATGCGCAGCAATATCGTTGCTGCACTGCACAATAACAAGAGAAGGGCTCAAATGGGATCGATTCTGAGTTCAAGCTATGAGTTTGCCGGCCGCGTCCACCAGCTTCCTCACCATGCCGGCGCGTCCGAATCCGATCCTGCCATCAGCACGGTGATCAAGGACGTAGGCATGCCGGGAACCATGAATGGCTTCGCTTTGAGTGGACCAATCGACATCTATGCCGATTGGCTTGAAGGCTCACGAATACTCAATGTCCTCGCCCGCTACCCAAGCCTCGCCGGCAAGAAGCGGCTTGACCTGCGCGGCATGGTCGCCGCTGCCCTCTCATATGAGACGGTTGTCTTCGGCCGTTTGGCGGGCTCGACGGCGTGTGCCGTCGGTATCCGATTTGCGATGCCGTTCAGCCGCTGCCTTCCGGATCTGCTCGAAGCGATTGTCATCGACGTGCTCAGGTGGTTGCTGCGGATCCGGCTTTTTCACAAACGAGATCATGGTTCACGCTCCTTGGTCAGCGGATGAAGCGCTCCGGCGTTTGCCCGAGCGCCGTTTGGAAATCGGCTTCCCGTCAAGCCGAAAGAGCGGTGGCGCATGCCTGCGCACCCAACCTGTCTGGCGAAGTCTGCCCCGGCATCGTCGCCCAGCCGCCCGCTTCGACGAACTGGCGCTTCTTGTAGCTGTCGGGTATCGCCTTGAACTCGGCAAGTTTCGCCGCGGCATCCGGCGCCGCGTTGAACCTTTCCACGCATATGGCGGATGCCAGTTCTCCGCGCGCCGTTTCGCCAGCCGCTTTCGCCATAGTTTGCGAAGTGCCGCCGGTGACCCAGCCGCCCCAGCTGAAGCCGACGACGATCGTGGCGATCACCGCCGCGATGCATGCCCAGACCAGCATGGTCTTAGAAGGCTGACGGCAACGCCACCGGCGAGCTTGGCCAGCCGTTCCTGTAGCTTCTCCTTGTCGTAGTCCGAAGTGGTCTCCTCGATCTGCGCCTTGATCTGGGCGATGCGAGCGGCGATTCCGGCCTTGGCGCCGGAGCCGTCGATCACCGTCGTCGTGTCCTTCTCGATCACCACGCGCTTGGCGCGGCCGAGCATGTCGAGCGTGACGTTCTCGAGCTTGATACCGAGGTCTTCGGAGACCATCTGGCCGGCGGTCAGGACGGCGATATCCTCCAGCATGGCCTTGCGGCGATCGCCGAAGCCCGGAGCTTTCACCGCCGCGACTTTCAGGCCGCCGCGCAGTTTGTTGACGACCAGCGTTGCGAGCGCCTCGCCCTCGACATCCTCCGAGATGATGAGCAGCGGCTTGCCACTCTGCACCACCGCCTCGAGGATCGGCAGCATGGCCTGAAGATTGCCGAGCTTCTTCTCGTGGATGAGGATGTATGGGTCCTCCAGTTCCACGCGCATCTTCTCTGCGTTGGTCACGAAGTACGGAGACAGGTAGCCGCGATCGAATTGCATGCCCTCGACGACCTCGAGTTCGGTTTCGGCGGTCTTGGCTTCCTCGACGGTGATGACGCCTTCGTTGCCAACCTTTTTCATTGCCTTCGCGATCATCTCGCCGACGGTCGCATCGCCGTTGGCGGCGATGGTGCCGACCTGCGCGATCTCTTCGGAGGACTTGACCTTCTTCGATTGCGCCTGGATTTCCTTGACGACGGCGGCGACGCCGAGATCAATACCGCGCTTCAGGTCCATCGGGTTCATGCCGGCAGCAACCAGCTTGGCACCCTCCCGCAAAATCGAGGCGGCGAGCACAGTCGCGGTGGTAGTTCCGTCGCCGGCGAGATCGTTGGTCTTCGAAGCGACCTCACGGACCATCTGCGCGCCCATATTCTCGAACTTGTCGGCAAGCTCGATCTCCTTGGCGACGGTGACGCCGTCCTTGGTGATGCGCGGCGCGCCATAAGCCTTGTCGATGACGACGTTGCGGCCCTTGGGGCCGAGCGTCACCTTGACGGCGTTGTTGAGCAACTCGACACCGCGCAACATGCGGTCGCGAGCGTCGCCGGCGAATTTGATTTCTTTGGCAGACATGGTGTTCGTCCAGTTCGGTCTTGAGATGCGGGATCGAAGATCAGGCGGCCTTCTTGGCGGCAGTACCAGTCTTCTCGACAATGCCCAGGATGTCGCTCTCCTTCATGATAAGGAGGTCTTCGCCGTCGATCCTGACCTCGGTCCCGGACCACTTGCCGAAAAGGATGAGGTCGCCGGCCTTGACGTCGAGAGGAACCACCTTGCCGCCTTCGTCGCGGGAGCCAGGGCCGACGGCGGCCACCTCGCCTTCCTGTGGCTTCTCCTTCGCGGTGTCGGGAATGATGATGCCACCTTTGGATTTGAGTTCGCCTTCCGCACGTCGAATGACGACGCGGTCATGGAGGGGCCGGAATTTCATGGGGTTCTTTCTGGGGCCGGCGCTTAGGGCGACCACTTCAGATACATAGAGACTCTGGCACTCGAATGATAGGAGTGCCAGAATAATCTCTTTACGCCTCGAAAAATTTAACAATCGGAATCTTGAACACATTCGAACGGAAAAACAAAATCTGCCGCGTTCAGAAATATTTTTCCGCCCGTGTATTTATCACAACGCGAGGAAATAAATAAAAATGCAGATCGCCTTGCATAAAATACGATCTTAGCCCATATATAAACTTCGTTGATTTGGCCGATTTGGCTTCGCGGTGTCAGAGACTACGACCCGCCATTCACCACCGAATTCTCGATAGCGAATGCATCAAGCGCCGTTCCGGCGCACATATCGCTCTGTTCGAACATTGGAATGAACCCCGCCGCTGACCACGGATGTACTGGCAGCACGGAAGTTCGTTCCGGTTCGAATGGGATGATGCGGGAGGCGCGTGAGCGCTCTTCTGCGGAGGAATCGACCCATGACAACGCGCACTACGCAAACCGTCGTCCGGTTCACCGCACCCTTCATGCTGCCTGGCTTCGACGCCGCGCAGCCTGCCGGCGACTATCGCGTGGACCAGGATGAGGAACTGCTGGAGGTATCCTCCCGCCTCGCCTGGAGACGTGTAGGCGCCTTTATTCACCTGCCGGCCATCGGCATTGATGGCCATACACATCAGATGGCGCCGATCGATCCTGCTGATCTCGACGCCGCACTCGAAGAGGACCACCAACAGTCATGACTTCTACAAGCTTCATTCAACGCACCGCCCGCCAGTTCCGGCGTGAGGTTCCGACGCATCTCTTCGCGGTCGGGCAGTCCGTCAAACTGAAAGGCGGGTTCGCGAGACCCGCTCTTGCCGCTGACATTTATCGTATCACCGGCACGCTGCCGCCGCGGGGAGATTCACTGCAATACCGCATCCGCAACGACGACGAGCGTCATGAACGCGTGACGACTGAAGACAGCCTCGAGCCGGTCGACATATCGCAATCTGGCAGCGGCGCAACGCTCATCGAAAGGACGTTCGCACATGGCTAAAGGACAGAAACGAAGCAACCGAGAGATCAGAAAGCCGAAGCAGGAGAAAGCTCCATCCAAGCCTGAAAACAGCTTCGGGAGTAAGATCAAGGTTGCCGCAAACGCCAATGGACCTCGTGGCAAGGGCAATCCCTGACTTCGTGCTGGCCGGAAGGATGGCGATGCAAATCGTGATCGAATTCTACCGCACCCGGGACAGGGACGACGCGCATGCCGTTGTCGGTCGGGAGACTGCTGAGCAGCCAATCTCGACGACGCAATGGAGGTCGCGCGACTTCTCTCGCAAACGCTTAACATGCCGCAACGGCCCGACGCCATGACGATTACCGCTGCGGCCGGCGCCGTGCTCTATGCCGGCGCGCTCGGAGCCGACGTGCCCAACGAAGAAAGGTCACGACCATGAACGCCCCCAACAACTACCCGGAGCTGACACACAAGACCGCGGGCTTCGCCATCGACAGATGGGAAAACGAGGGCGGCGCGCACGGCCATGACTCCCCGGATCTTCACTATGGCCGCCGTGTTGAGGCGGATCGCTCCTGGACCGTCTACCATGTCTTCACGGGGGTTCCGGCCCGCATCGACGGCAGCACGATGATCGGACTAACCCAAGGGGCTGCGACCGACGGCATGCTGTCGCTCAATCGCCGCAACGAAGCGCGCCGCCGAAATGGAGGCAGCCCGATGGCAGGCATCCGGACCGCACCGCGTTCGGCAGAGGAATGCCGACGGTGACCCTCGAATTTCCCAACCCGAGTCGCAGCTTCGACAAAGTGCGCAACGCCGTTCGCTTCATCGGACATGATGGCATGTTCGAGGTGCCGTTCTTTGTAGAGACCGCCGCGCTGGCAAAGGCCGGCAAGACGCAACTGTCCGAAGCCGACTCCCTGACGGCTTTCGATACGACGCGCAGTTCGATCCACGATGTCGCGCGCAAGGCCTATTCCCATGGCCGCCGCACTACCTATACGCTGACTGCTGCCGATTTCCGGTAGAGGCACAAGTCAATGCTGATCCGTTACGGCTACGAGATCAAGTTGACCTGTCAGCAGCCGACCGCCCTGGTGTGTCTGCTGTCGGTCCACGAAGATCGTGCGGCCGACATAAGGGTGCCGGAGACGACCTTCACCACTCCCGATGTGCCCATATCGACCTACCGCGATCTGTTCGGCAACCGCTGCCGGAGGCTCGTCGCGCCTGCCGGCGACCTGACCATGTGGGGCGATGCAACCATCTGGGACGACGGACAACTGGACAGGGTGCTGCCTGACGCACGCGAACTCGCGGTCCCGGAGCTGCCGGACGATTGTCTCGTCTACCTCATGGGAAGCCGCTACTGCGAGACTGACCGCGTCAGCCAGATTGCGTGGGACCTGTTCGGCACGATCCAGCCCGGCTGGGGTCGCGTGCAGGCGATCTGCAACTTCGTCCACAACCATATACGCTTTGACTACATGCAGGCCCGATCGACACGCACGGCTTTCGAAACCTTCAATGAACGCGTGGGCGTTTGCCGCGACTTCGCGCATCTGGCGATCACGTTTTGCCGGTGCCTCAACATTCCGGCGCGCTATGTTAACGGTCATCTCGGCGACATCGGCGTCCCGGTCGTCGATCCGATGGATTTCAGCGCCTGGATGGAGGTGTTCCTCGATGGCGAATGGCACACCTTCGATCCTCGCAACAACGTCCCTCGGATCGGCCGGATCGTCGTGTCGCGCGGCCGCGACGCGACCGACATACCGCTCGTCAACTCTTTCGGCCCGCATGTCCTGAAGGGGTTTCGGGTATGGACCTACGAAGTGCCGCATCATCCATAGTCCTGGCGAATTCGGGGATACCCCCGACAATCCACTGGCGAAGCGGCTAGGCCAACCACCAGGTGCGGTATCACTGCGAGGACAGCCGGCACTCCGAATAGAATAGAGTAGAATTCGAGCGGTGCCGCTGGCCGCCAAACGGTGGTGGCAGACGATGCTCAAGGTGAGGAGCACATCCGACGGTTCCGAAGTCGGCGGTCCCTTGGTCCCACATCCTGTAGGTGATGTCGTCTACGCAAGCACATGGCCAGCGGTGCGCTGCTGCGCGTGCTGGATCGCTGTTCTCCCGCCTTCACGGGGATTCATGAACGAGCTTTGGCCTGAGCCGGCACCGGCATCAGTCCCGTGTGGGAGCGGGCCGGTATTCTCAACGAGAATATCGTTGCGGCGTGCGAACGCAATGAGGGTTGCGCGGACTGTTTCCGGATCGACCTCGCCAACGATGCCCGCCTGACAGGCATTGAAGGCGACGGCATGGGCGCCGCTGCGCTGCTCAGCAGGCCAGCCCTGAAGCAGCGCATATGCCTCCATCACATTCTTGATGCTTGCCGGAAAGCCCATTCCGACCAGGATTTTCACGGGTTCGTCAAAGCGGCCGTGATCCATCATCTGAACCTCCCCTGGACGGGGTCAGTGCCGGACCGGGCCGGACAGTGGAACCGGCGGTAGTTCGGCGCGGATAGGATTGCGCCATTATTCCGCTCAGCTCCGGACGCCTGTTTGCCCACGTAGCGATCTCAACATTAGGTAGCCTGATTGGCCTGACGTCCGACGTCGATGCGCGCTGATCCCGGCGCGGAGGCGGAAGCGCCCCGTACGCCTTGACCAGTGCCTCGAGCCAGGCAGCCACGGCAAGAGGCGCGACTGCCCTGCCCTCAAGCCATGATGCGATCTCGTTCTGATTGTACCCAATCTGATCGGCGAGATCCGCAGCGTCCCATCTCAGAACCCTCAGACATTCGCGCAGGCGGGCGGCAATCATGACGACCCCTCCTTCTTGTCCGACAGCTCCTTGGCGGCCAGGAACATGATCGTGTAGGCGGCCTTGCGACGATCCCAGCCGGCGGACTCCGCTGCTTCGAGAAGCCCGGAAAGCTGGGGGGCGAGCACCTCCTTGCACTCCGTCTCATAGGCAAAATCGGTTCTCGGATGTGTCGGCGGCGCGATCCTTGCTATGCTGCTCATCATATTCATTGCAACACCCCATAGTGACTGAGTGGGCCGTGCCCGCCCGCGGCTGCCACGGCCCACTCCCCGTTCGTCAGAAGTCCATTCCGGCGCCGCCTGGCATCGCAGGGGCGGAGGCTTCCTTCTTGGGCTTCTCGGCCACCATGGCCTCGGTGGTGACGAGCAGGCCGGCGACTGAGGCCGCATCCTGCAGCGCGGTGCGCACGACCTTTGCCGGGTCGATGACGCCTTGGCTGTAGAGATCGCCGAACTCGTTCGTCTGGGCGTTCCAGCCCCAAGCAAAGTCGGTTTTCTCGCGCAGCTTGCCGACGATGATCGAGCCTTCAGCCCCGGCATTTTCGGCGATCTGGCGGGCAGGCGTCTCGATGGCCCGCCGCACGATCTCGACGCCGGTCCTCTGATCGGCATTGTCGGTCTGGACATTGTCCAACGCCTTCGCAGCCCTCAGAAGGGCGACGCCGCCACCAGGCAGGATGCCTTCTTCGACTGCTGCCCGCGTGGCGTGCAGCGCGTCGTCGACGCGGTCCTTGCGCTCCTTAACCTCGACCTCGGTCGAGCCGCCGACTCGGATCACCGCGACGCCGCCGGCGAGCTTGGCCAGCCGCTCCTGAAGCTTCTCGCGGTCGTAGTCCGACGTGGTCTCCTCGATCTGCGCCTTGATCTGGGCGATGCGGCCCTGGATCTCCTCCTTGCGGCCGACACCGTCGACGATGGTGGTGTTCTCCTTTTCGATCACCACCTTCTTGGCGCGGCCCAGCATCTGAAGCGTCACGTTCTCCAGCTTGATGCCGAGATCCTCGCTGATCGCGGTGCCGCCGGTCAGGATGGCGATATCCTCCAGCATGGCCTTGCGGCGGTCGCCGAAGCCCGGAGCCTTGACGGCCGCGACCTTGAGGCCGCCGCGCAGCTTGTTGACGACCAGCGTAGCGAGCGCCTCGCCCTCGACATCCTCGGCGATGATCAGCAGTGGTTTGCCGGATTGCACCACGGCTTCAAGGACGGGAAGCATGGCCTGCAGATTGCCGAGCTTCTTCTCGTGAATGAGCACGTACGGCTCTTCCAGTTCGACCCGCATCTTGTCCTGATTGGTGATGAAGTAGGGCGAGAGGTAGCCGCGATCGAATTGCATGCCTTCGACCACCTCGAGCTCGGTCTCGGCGGTCTTGGCCTCCTCGACCGTGATCACGCCCTCATTGCCGACCTTTTCCATCGCCTCGGCAAGGAAGCGGCCGATCTCGGCATCGCCATTGGCCGAGATCGTGCCAACCTGGGCGATCTCGTTGTTCTGCGTCACCTTGCGAGCGTTGGCCTTCAGTTCGGCGACGACTGCGTCGACCGCCTTGTCGATGCCGCGCTTCAGGTCCATCGGGTTCATTCCAGATGCGACAGCCTTTGCGCCTTCCTTGACGATGGCCTGAGCGAGAACGGTCGCGGTCGTGGTGCCGTCGCCGGCAAGGTCGTTGGTCTTCGAGGCGACCTCGCGGACCATCTGGGCGCCCATGTTCTCGAACTTGTCCTCAAGCTCGATCTCCTTGGCGACGGTAACGCCGTCCTTGGTGATGCGGGGAGCCCCGAACGATTTGTCGATCACGACATTGCGGCCCTTGGGGCCGAGCGTGACCTTCACGGCATTCGCGAGGATGTCGACGCCTCGCAGCATCTTTTCGCGGGCCTCTGCGTGGAACTTTACTTCCTTGGCAGCCATTGGATCACTCCTTCAATTCTAGGCAGCTTTCGTTGACTGGTTTGCTTTGTTCCGGCCCCGTTCAGGCGGCCTTCTTGAACGCGACGCTCTGGTCGATCACGCCCATCACATCGCTTTCCTTCATGATGAGGAGATCCTCACCGTTCAGCTTGATCTCGGTGCCGGACCATTTACCGAACAGGATGCGGTCGCCGAGCTTCACGTCGAGTTCGATGAGCTTGCCGCTCTCGTCACGCGCTCCGGGACCGACGGCGATGACCTCGCCTTCCTGCGGTTTCTCCTTCGCGGTGTCAGGGATGATGATGCCGCCAGCCGTCTTTTCGTCGGCTTCGATACGGCGGACCAGGATACGGTCGTGCAATGGACGGAACGCCATTTCGTTCTCCTTCAGGACAAACAGATTTTGATGTTCCTCCACACCGGGCCGGCAATATCGGGCCGGTGCGGGGCGCGGCGACCCTTCAGCAGGCATCGCGCGCATTTCGAGCTAGTTTTGCGATTTCGCCATTTCAAGAGGTGCCACTAAATTTTTTGGCACTCGATCCTGCCGAGTGCTAGCATCATGAAAACATGCAGCTATTTTGACGGTTCGCCTCGCCCGGCGGGCTTGAAATTTGTCCGTGGTCGAGCAAAATCTAGCATCGCCATGCCGCACGCACGGCTTCTCGAATTGTGATCGAAACGGAGCTTTGGAACGGCAAACCGGATGGAGGATATCGATGGGCCGAACCGATTTTTCGATGATCATCCCGTCACTGGCACCGGACGCCAATGACATCGCGCTCGACCGGTTGCTGTCGCCGGCGCGTCACTACAAGCATCCCGACGACGTGCTGCGCGACGGAACGCTAGACCTGTACGAAAAGAGGGCGATCCTCTCATCCTGGGCTTCGGACGTCTGCGCGGTGGAATCCATGCCGGCGCTGAGGCAGCCACCCGGCGTCAAACAGCCGATCTCGTTCGATTGCATCATGGACGCACTGCGGCGTCTGGACGGCCCAGGTTCGGCGCTATCAGACCGCACCGAGGCAATGGGCCGGGCAGAACGCCAAAGACTGGATGCTTGAGCATAGAAAGGATCACGAATGGCTGCAGTGGTGAGTCGGGAGTTCCGGATGCAGATGGAGGGTTATGGCCTGACGACCGCAGAGATTCACTACCATATGCCGGATCATCCCAGCCTGCTGCAGCTATATGTCTGGCAGGAATATGACCTGGCACCGGACTTTCCCGAACTGCGAGGGTTCCTCGGCTATTGGAGGGAAACGCTGGAGGGGGCGCTGCACTCGGTGCGCGTCGCCCACCATCGCCTGATCCGGCCGTCCGAATGGAAGGCCGTGGATGGCATCATCGCGATTCACTGAGGGCCGCTGGCCGCCACGTATGCCTCGCCTGATGCCGGCCCGTGCCAAGCTGGTGCGTCCGCTCGTCGCCGGCCCGGCAAAAGCCCCGCCCGGTTCGCGGCTTTGACGAAGCTTCGTCGTGCTATCTTCGCGCCACACCATCCATCGAGCGCGTCGCGACAGGCTGCCTGCGCGCTGCGCCAACTCCTGCCTCGCGCCCATTGCGGCCATTCCTTGTGAAGGCATTCGATCGCCTCGAAGCTGGTCGCGACCTTGCGGTCGCCGATGCCGGGCAAATGCAGGATGATGGGTTCCGAAAACGTCACGTCGTTCATAACTCCTCCAGCAATTCTGATCGTCTTTTTGAAGAATCAACCTGACGGGCGAGCGCTCCCTTTCGAAAACGACATGGTCAGCTTGCGGCCCGAGTTCAAGACGGCCCGGGGCCGAACGAGGTGCTAAGCTTCGTCCTCGTCCGGTTCCAGCATCTCGATCAGCCTGCCCACTCGGGTTCCGGGCAGCGGGCGCCCCGCACCCATCAGCGCCTCGTCGTTGTGAAGCCAGCCCCATGCCTCCCGAAGCTCCTCGGCCGATGCTCCGGTCTCCATCAGCTCTGCGACGAGTTCGTCGTCGACCGGCCCGAGCACAGATGTGATCTCCTCGCGCGTAATCGCCATCATCCAGCCTCCTAGTATTTGCGACGTATTCTGAGCAGGTGAGTCCAGAAACGCCGCATGTCTGATCGACGTTCCGGCGACAATTTTGGTCTCATAAGGGTCTTGACGCTCGAAAAAACGATTCCTAGGTCAATGGCGCCGGTCGCTGAACGGGACCGGCATGGTCAGGGAGCGCCGGCTTCTTGGCGCTCCTCGTACCCATGTTGCTCAATGGAGGATATGGCTATGAGAACAGCATTCGACTTTTCCCCGCTCTATCGGTCGAGCATTGGCTTCGACCGCGTCTTCGACCTTCTCGAGAACGCGAGCCGAGCGACAACGACCATCGACAACTGGCCCCCTTACGACATCGCCAGGACCGGCGAGGACGACTACCGCATCACCATGGCTGTGGCCGGCTTCAGCCAGGACGAGTTGTCGATGACGCAGGAGCAGAACATGCTTCTGGTGACCGGCGAGAAGAACGGCGAAGACAAGGCCGAGTACCTGCATCGTGGCATCGCTGGCCGAGCGTTCGAACGCCGCTTCCAGTTGGCCGACCACGTAAAAGTTAGTGGCGCCAGTCTGGAGAACGGCCTGCTGACGATCGATCTCAAGCGCGAGATCCCCGAAGAGATGAAGCCGCGCCGGATCGAGATCGGCAGCGCAGCGGCCACGCCGAAGGTCGCGCAGCGCAAGATCGAGGCCGAAAAGCAGGCCGCCTGAGCAATCCACGATGATGCTCCCGAGAGCCGGACGTTCGCGTCCGGCTCGCGGCGGAGCTTTGCAGAAAGGCACACCATGAAGGCATGAAAGGAGAAAAACGATGAGCGTACGTGATCTGATCCCCTGGGGCCGCAACGACGGCAACCAGCTTCCGAGCGTCTTCCGCGATGACGATCGCGACCCGTTCCTGTCGCTGCACCGCGAGGTGAACCGGCTGTTCGACGACGTCTTCCGTGGTTTCGACAGCCGCCTGCCGGCCCTCGGCAGGTTCTCCTCGTTCGGCGGCGGAGGCTGGCCGAACGTGGAAGTCTCCGATGGCGAGAAGGAGATCCGCGTCACGGCCGAGGTTCCCGGCCTCGAGGAAAAGGACATCGAGGTGCTGCTCGAAGACGGCGTGCTGACGTTGAAGGGCGAGAAGCGGTCCGAAACCGAAGACAAGGACCGTCAGTTCTCGGAGCGCTTCTACGGTCGCTTCGAGCGCCGCATCCCGCTTGGCTACGAGGTCGAGGACGACAAGGTCAGTGCCAATTTCAAGAACGGCGTGCTGACCGTCGCCCTGCCCAAGACCGAGCGTGCGCAAGCGAAAGCCAAGCGCATCGCCATTAACGGCAAGAACTGATGTGCTCAAACCAGCCGGAAGCAACCAGCCTCCGGCCCGGGCTCGCGGCTCGTCTTCGAGCCGCGAGGAGCGCCATAGGCTGTGCAGCTGACCGGCGTTGGGAGCTTGCCGTGGAGCTGCCCGTACGCCAGCGCAAGAGCCAAGCAGGGCGGACAATCGGCTCATGCCATCATCAACCAGTCAGCTTAGTTGTTAATATCAAATAACTTTTTCCATAGTCAGAATCTGAAACACCGTCGTTTTTACCGTCAAATTCTAACTATGGGCTATCACTGAGGAATTTGGGGTCGCCAAGCTCGGCATTCATGTCGGGACCTGCATCATCTATCGGCAGCCACAACATGCTGATAAGTCACTGATTTTTCTGTACCGGTCGAATTCGCTTGTTTAGTGGAGTCCGCCTTCGACACATCGTCAACAAGGTCGTGGAGCTACGGTGATCTATATAACTAATTGATTTTACACAAAAACTCTTTTCCATGGGCAGTCTCTCCAACCGAAGAAAAATGACGGTATGGCATCTTCTTCCTGAGACACCTCAACCCTTTCCGGATTCTTGAGCCGTCGGCAACACTTGGGTTCTCGTTGGAGCGCGTCCGGCGCTCCGCTCCTTGCGGCCCGTCCGGCCCAGAGCATCAGAGCAAGCCGAGCTTTACGTCCACGGCCCGCCAGCCGGCCAACGGCGGCCGAACCCCTCGCGGGCGGCTGAGGCTCGGAGCGGCGGGAGAACGAACTCGGCAATGCTTATGATTGTGGGCGGGAAATTCGCCGGTCGCAGGAGCAGCGGTTCTCGTCGCACGAACGCCGACCATTGCCGCGCCTTCTCGCTGTCCTCGGCAAAACCGGCGCTGAGTCCAACCGGTGTCTCTGTCGGCAGCGACGTGTGACGGCGTTCAAAGGTCGCTCGGATTGCCTGAGCCAGCGATCCGCCTTCGAACTCGAACAGCCGAGATAACGCCAGCAGGTCGTAAAAATCCTTCATGCGGCTGTTCGCTTGGCCAAGCGCGACGATCGCCTGGAGCTTCTCGGCAACCACGGTCTCTCTGGGATAGGCTCTCAGTCGAGGACCTTCGGCCGACAGAAGCGACGGAAACTCCAACTCCTGCGGTGCCGGCGTCACGGCGTCTCCAAAACCGATGTCGACCTGCACGGGGATTCGTGTTCTCCCGAGAAGGGCCGTCGTCTTTACCCTGACGCCACCGTATTGCTGGTCTTCGCGGATTGGCTCGACGCTCAGGCCGTCCGTGTCGAGCACCAGTCCGTCATCTTCGACCTGCGCCTGGCAGATTGCTGTGAACACGGTCTTGATCGCCGTTACGGCAGGCTCGCCGAACCCGAGAAGGTCGAGGTCCTGCGTGGGTCGAAACGGATCGTCGAGCCAAGCCGCGAACAGCATCGCACCCTTGAGGATGAATTGGTCGCGATGCGGTGAGATACTCAGCCGATAAAGCAGCCTCTCGATGGCGTATCGCCTCAGGATGAGCTGATAGTCCGTCGCTTCTCCCGAGCGACGTTGCTCAGCCGGGCAAGCACGGACGCGGGAATGTTGGCAGGCCTATCCTTCATCGGCAACCGTGCTTTCGAGATAGGGACGCACGACGCTCCAGATGCGAAGCGCCTGCGCATATCGGACAATATCGTCGGGCTTGGCCTTTCTGAACCGCCAGCCCATGCGTAGCGCCTCCATTGCAACGTCGAGGCCAACGGTGTTGCGGAAGCGGAAGCAGTCGACGATCGACTTGGCTGGATCGAAGATCCGGACAGGCACCGAATCGATGGTGTAAGTTTCGACGCCAAGGGTGAGTGCCTTGTCGCCGAAGCGGGCAACACGGATAGGCGGGTAGTCGATCGCCGGCTTGCGATCCTTCGAGCCGATTGCGATCCAGACGCTTCGCGGCAGCTGCAGCGTGATCTCATGAAATTGGAGCGCCGATACGAGGCAGATCACGCCCTTTGGAACACGCGTCGCGACCTCGGCCAGGGAATGCGCGACATCGACGTCGGCACCTGCGCGTTCGTAGAGCCCGCGCGAGGGGCGTTGGAGGACGCCCTCGTCGACCAGGCGCGCAAGCGTGGCCGGATTGATGCCTCGGCGTTTCAGGTCCGACAGGCGCATGATACCGTGGCGCTCGATCAGTTTCACGGCAAGGTCGCGCTGCGAAGTTTCGGCGGATTTGGTCATGTATTAAAACGTCGGCAATTGCAGTTAACTTCCGACGTTTTATTACATCAGGCCATGGCAGGCTGGCAAGCAGCCCTTCCTCCTGTTCTGTCAGTAGTGGCCCTTCGGCTCGGCCTGATCACCAAGCTGATCGTGCAATTCATCGACCTTAGGGGAATGGCGATTTGCCCTTGAGCGCCTCTTGAGATCGTCGAACCGCCCCTCACCTGGAGCGGCGCCGATGACTGGCTGAGAACGAGCCTCATCGCCGTTTCCTGACAAGCTCGTTCCAACGGCGCGCGAGATAGTTGTGTTCGTCCATGACAGCATTCCATACCGCAATCCGCGACATCCGTTCGTGATAACTTCCTCCCTCGAGAAGGTCGCCAGGAAACGCCGCTGGCTGCGCGTAGTTCGAGGGAAGCGTTCTCGAGGCGGGCCGCCCCTCATACCAATAAGCCCACTCGTCTGGATCCATGTGCAGCCGCGCCCGTTCTGGCGCTGCGAAATAGTCGCCTTGCCTCGCAATCGGTGTGCTTGCCCAACCGTCCAGCCACCAATTCAGGTACTCATAAGCCATGTCGAGCGTCGAACCACTACAATATCGGGAAATCGCGATTCCTCCGAACCAGCCTCGATAGCCTTCTATCGGCACCGCCGCCCGAATGCGTACGGACGAAACCTCCGGCAGCAATTTCGTTGGCGACCAAAGGCTGAATGCCTTGACACGCCGCCTCTGTATAATGCGTGCCAAGTCTTCGGCCGTTCCCCAGAAGCCGGCGAAATGCCCATTAATGCGGAGCCTCATCAACTCGTCGATGAGTCTATCGATCTCCTCTATCGTCAGGTTGCCGGGATCGGCGAATGTCATACGTCCCTCTGCTTGAACGGCCAGCACCGCGTCGATGGCGCCAATGGATGGATTATTCTGGAGCGCGGCCATACCGATGTTGGGATCGATGAGCCAACTCCAACTCGCGCTCTCGGGCCTGTATCCTGCAGGTAAGTCATTCGCTACATAGCCGAAGCTGTCCGCATAATGTGTCAGAGGCAGCATCGAGACGAACCGTGACGGCTGGGGACCGAGTTCGCCGTCGCTTTGCACGTAGAGCAGACGGTTTGGCGCGCCTCCCGGCGCGACGGGCCGCGACACGTCCACTCGTCCGATCTTGGCGATGTCGCCGACGGACGCCCAGTGCGTGATCCGATCGGTGTCTATGGGCTGGATCGAGCGGGCCGTCCAGACGAACTCGACGTTGTGGAACCATTGGTCGTAGAGATCGAAGCTTTGGGGCGCGGTGACGCCGAGCCTGTGCGCATCTCCACCATCGAGCACACGCGCCTCGAGCTTGATCCCGAGGTCGCTCGAAGCGCGTTTCAGGATCACCTTCAGCAGGGTCGAGCTGGTCCCCAGGAGCCGCAGCACGCGGGGCTGCGTCCTGACTGCCGGCGCATTCAAAACGTTCTGCCTCGATGAACTCAAGCGATCCTCCTACGACCGTATGCAAGCACACGACCGCCGGTATTGCAATATGTTTACAAAAGTCATTTTACGTGCGATCATTTGGTTTCGCTGACTTACAAAATGGGACCGGATGTCAGGTCGAACCGAAACAATGCCACTCTATCGCGCTCTTGCGGAGCGCGTTTCGATTGCCCTGAAATCAGGGACTCTCGAAGACGGCCTCGTATTGCTGGAAGGCCCGCTATCGGACATCTTCGGAACCAGCCGCGCGACCGTCCGCAATGCGCTGTCGATGCTCGCCGAGGAAGGAACCATCGGACGATTCGACGGGCGCGGCTTCATCGTTCAGGCCGGGCAGTCGCCAACGCGGCCGATCCGCCGCCGGCTTTCGACGAGCGACTTTCCGGTGAACGGGAGCGTTGCGACCGACACGCTGCCCGCATCCGATCAGATCATAGCCGAAGTCGAGCAAGCGCTCTCGATCGCGATCGCATTCGGGCATTTTCGCGTCAACGAGCAGCGTCTTGCCGACCTGTACGGGGTCAGCCGTCCCGTCGCGCGCGAGGTGCTATGGCGTCTGAGGGAACTCGGCCTGGTCGAGAAGGATCTCCACTCTCCATGGCTCGCCGGCCCGCTCACCGCGCGCGCGGTGTCGGAAGATCGGGAATTGCGGACGATGCTCGAGCCGCATGCCCTGATGATCTCCGCCCCACGCCTGACGCATGGCGAGGTCTCCGCCATGCTTGAGCGCGTCGCGGCGGCGCGCGGCGACAGCGGACACATCAGGCCCGCCGTCATCGACCGGCTTGAAGTGGACCTCCATGAAGACTGCATCAGACATCTGCCGAACGGCCGCATCCTTCAGATCCTGCGCAAGGGCAGAACGCCGCTGCACATCAACGCCCTCTTCGCGCGCTTCGTCGGGCTGGAGCCCGACGCGCCGGAGTTCGGCGAGCACGAAGCCATTCTTCGTGAGATCGCCGCGGGCAATTGGAACGAGGCTTCGCAGAAGCATGCCCGGCACCTTTTTGCCGAAGGCAAGCGCACGCTCGATAGGCTGAAGGTTCTGTCGGTCGTCCAGGAGCCGCCATTGCCCGCCTATCTCGAACGCATAACCTAACAAAAAGAAGGACAGGGGATGAGAAAGCTGCCGCCGCTGAACTCGATCCGTGCATTCGAGGCCGCCGCCCGCCACCTCAGCTTTACGGCCGCCGCCAACGAACTCTGCGTGACCGTCACGGCCGTCTCGCACCAGATCAGGAATTTGGAAGATCAGATCGGCCGCAAACTGTTCGATCGGACTCCGCGCGAGGTGAGGTTGACTCCTATCGGCGCGCGCCTGTTTCCGGCATTGCGCGAGGGCTTCGATCGTTTTGGTGACGCATTTGAAGAAGTCGGATCCCACGCCGCCAGCACGTCGCTAACCGTGACCACGACCCGCGCTTTCGCGGAACGGTGGTTGATGCCTCGACTCTCACGATTTTCGTCGCTCTGTCCGGACATCAGCGTCAATGTCGAAGGGTCGGAGGAAATCGTGGACCTCAGGGACACCGGCACGGACATTGCGATACGCTATGGGCGAACGAGCGATGTCTCGCTGGTCACCATACCGCTGCTGCAGGACAGGTATCTCGCCGTCACCAGCGCCTCGAACTCCGGATCGGCCTCCCCCCGGATCGATCAGTTCCGGGACCGCAGTCTGCTCTCATATCGTTGGCATATGAACACGGACGAGATCCCAAACTGGCCGCGCTGGCTTCGCGAGGCCGGCTGCAAGACTCCTGAGGATTTCCGCATTTCCTGGTTCAATGATGAGAGCTTGGCAATGCATGCCATGGAGCGCGGTATGGGGCCGCTGCTCTGTTCCGATGTTCTTGTGGCCGACGGAATTCGAAGCGGAAGCCTACGCGCGATTGAAGGGCCAGCCATCGATGGTTTCGGCTTCAAGCTTGCCCATGTGCCGGCGCGCCACCGCAAGCGATCTCTCTCCCAGTTCATCGATTGGATCCTGGCGGAAGCGGAGCACTCCTCCCGTGAAGCGCGCGACGCTCCGCTAGCTGCCTAGCAGCACGGGCTCCCGGTAATATGGGAGACGCTCTTCACGCACTGTCACGCCTTTGCTGCGCTGCGACTCCACATGAGCGACGATCTCCGTCAGCGTCGCGAACCAGACTTTCTTGGTGGCCAGCATTTCCTCAAGGAAACTTTCCATCTGCATCCACCGCGCCAGGCGGCCGGTCAGGAATGGATGCAGCACGGGCATCCAAAAGCCGCCCGCCTCGTAGTGCGCTTCAAACTCTTCGAAGAAGGCGGCAAGACCGGCCGAAGGCGCGCGCACGGGCATCTTGTAGCCAATCTCATCGTAGTGGGCGAAAGGTGGCCAATCATCTGTGCCCCAGTGTGGCGGCGCCTCGTATAGTGAACCCCGTTCGGTCGTCATCAAGTACGGAATGTCATCGGCCATGAGAGATGAATCGTACTGAAAGCCATGCTCGATCAACAGCTCGATCGTATTCATCGTGACGTTGTAGACGGGAGCTCGATAACCCCTTGGCCTCTTGCCGGTCATCTGCTTGTGGACTTCGAGGGCGCGTTCAAACCACACGCGCTCCTCGCTCGCCGCAATCTCCGTCGGATCCTCGTGTATGTAGCCGTGATGCCCGATTTCATGACCGTCAGCCAGGATGGCTTCGACAGCCTGCGGATACTGGCGCATCGTCCAAGCCGGAATGAAGAACGATTGTTTCAAACCAAGCCGCCGATAGGTGTCGAGGATACGAGGCACCCCGACGGTCGGTCCGTAACGCCCCATGGTGATCGGGTACAGCCGGTTGAAACTGTCCCGTGGGCGCGAGATGTGGATCAGGGAGTCGGCGTCGACGTCGAACGTGATGGCACAGGCGCATTTGGCGCCATTCGGCCACGTGATGGGATTGCGGATCATTAGACAGATTCTCTCGAGAACACCACGAATTCGAGATCACGCGGCGTGTTGTCCGCCCCGTTGATCGGAACCATGTCCTGAGGACACGCGGACATGACGGCGATCAGGTCCTGCTCCGCACGAAATGAGACACGGTCGCCTCTTTTTGAAACCGGCGGAAGCCAGTCGATGGAACCACCTTCGATCACGGGCGTATTCATCCAGACATTGAACGGCGCCGGGATCTCGGGTGCTCGCAAGCCGATTGCCAGCAACGCCATGCGGAGATTGTCGGTGCAGTTGTCGTGATATCCGGTAACTCCGAGTTGCCTGTACCTATAGATGTCGCACGCCGCGATCACCGTATCGTGCATACCTGGTGACGTGTCGGACACGAAGGTCAGAAGCGGACGCCTGCGGTTCGAAACCAATGAGTCGCCGGCACGAGGGTAGATGCCTGACCGAACGCCGTGGAGGTGCGGCATCGACAGGAACTCCCGCAGATCGTTCATGCTGAATGCCCAGAAGTCGCATACTTGGGTTCCATGAGGGTTGACGATAGAAAGCGTTTGACCCTGCCTCACTCGAACTGCGCGTCCCTCTCGTGCTGGGATACGATAGACATCTCCGATTACAGGGGTGCCATCGTTGGAGATGGAACTACTCAATGTGGCGTTCCGACCATCCGGCTCGCCAGGATCAAAAGTCTTTGCTTCGAGTTCCATCTTCCGCTCCATTCGATATGAGCCCCAGACTAAATCGTTCGGCGGTGGATTGAGTAATGAAGAAAGTCCCAGCGACGTCGAGAAAAACTTAAGAGCAGCCGTAGCGCGCTTCAGGCGGCGAGCCGCGCTTCGATGTCCGCTGCGTTCCGGAGCACCGTCGCGTCTTCACCCATAGAGCCGATGATGGAGACCGAGATTGGTTGACCTTCCTCGTCTACCCCGGCTGGCAGCGCCACCACGGGCACATCGAGGAAGCTTCCGATCATCGTAAGTGACAAAGTTTCAAGGTTGACGCGCGCGAAGGTGGCGGTATCCAGCTCCAGCGGCTCCAACAACGGCGCCACATGTTTGACAGTGGGGATCAGAACGAGCGCATCACCAAGTTGGCGGGCGAACTCACGCGAATATGGAAGGCGACGAGACATTGTGTTCGCGACGACTTGCTTATCCATTTGCGCGCCGAGTTCCAAGCGACTGACGACCCGTGGGTCTATCTCCGAGCGCGCCGGGCTGGCCAACAGGTCGGCGTGCTGTTGGTAGGCTTCAGCTCCCGCCGGCCATCCATTCTCTCGAATGAGATCAAGCGTACGCGAAAGTTGTTCAACGCGCCGGAATACGACCCGCGCACCCGAGCGGCGCAAGTCCTCTATCATCAAACCGACCGCCTTCTCGACCGCTGGCGTCATTGCGCAAGTGGAGAGAAAGTCTCGATCGACGACGATTTCGGATGCCGTCCTTTCCTGTCGTCGGCATGTCGCCGTGGATTCAATCAACGAGTCCAGGACAAGCAGGTCGGCGGCTGTCCTGGCGATGGTACCAAGCGTATCAAAGCTGGGTGCCAGTGGGCGAACGCCAGACATCGAATATCTTGTCGAGGTGGCACGATATCCGTAAACGCCATTGAATGCAGGTGGGACGCGGAGCGATCCCGCAGTGTCAGTGCCTAACGCGACTGGAACCACATCATCCGCCACGGCGACAGCGGAGCCTGACGAGGAACCGCCGGGTACGCGCCGTGGCTCTGATTGTTTACGCCCCGGCGTTCCGAAATGGGGATTCAGGCCCAAGCCCGAAAAAGCAAACTCGCTAAGGTTCGTCTTGCCGGCAATGACAAGGCCAGCCTTGCGAAGCGACGCAACTATCGCGCCATCCGCCGCAGCCGGAGGATCGTCTCGCCCAATCCTGGAGCCGTTCGTGGTCTTGTAGCCCACGACATCGATATTGTCCTTGACGCCCAGCAGCACGCCATCGAAGCGGCTCAGAAGACACCCGTCGCGCCGGCGGATGTCACTGGCTCGCGCCTCGCCGAGAACCTTCCCAGAATCGACCGAGATAAACGCTGCCGGCGAACCCGTAATGCTGGAAAGAAACTCATCGGCCATGCTCTCGGCGGACCTAGCGCCCGAGGCAAGTTCCGCCGCAAGTCTTTCGAGAACCCCTGCTTCAGGCATCGGCGGTATGACGCGCTGTTGGTGTGCCGCTGCGCGTGGCGACGCCGGCGCTGAGGGTCAACGCCAAACTCCTCGCTGCTTCATGGGCCTGGCCGATTGATGAGGAATGACGTTCCCCACCAAACTCCTGGTATTCGATCGCGACGTGATGCATGTCATCCACCCCGAAGTAGTGTTTGATCGCGCGTATATGCGTATCGAGGTGGTTCATGTGATCCCGAATCCCGCCGGGTTCAAAGCCGAATTCCCCGCAGGCTGAAAGCAGAACCAGGGTCTTACCTAAGAGAATGGGCTCCAGCGGAAAGTCGCCGCGCGCCAGATCGAACGTGAAGGTTTTATCGATGCGTACGACCTGATCCACCCAGGCCTTGAGTGCGGCAGGCATGCCATAGTTGTACATGGGCGTGCCTAGGACCACGATATCCGCCCGGATCAGTTCGTCGATCAGCACATCCGACAAGGCAACCGTGTGGTTCTGATCGGGAGTCCGGTCCGCCGGCTTCGTGAAGACGGCACCTATCCAGCTCTCCGTCATTGCCGGCGGTGGCATCCGGCCGACATCGCGCCGGATGATCTCGTCGTCCGGCCTCACGGCGTGCCAGGTATCGACGAAGGTTTTCGACAGATCGCGCGATAGTGACCGGGAGATGCGGGCGCTGGCGTCAATGTGAAGGAGCGTGGTCATGTTTGTCCTCGTAACGAATGGATGCATCTCCGTAACGCCGACACTGCGTGTGCTCAAATTAGAGTTTTTCGACGACCGTCAACTTTGCCTCAACTCGAAAAAGAAGTGCCGAAGACATGTCTTCGGCACTAGTTTGCTTGGGAGGCCTATCAGTAAGGTTCGACTTTGAGTTCGCCGGATTTCATCTTTTCGACGAGTGCCAGCACCTCGTCTTGCACCTCTTTCGGAACCGAAGGACCAAAGGTGCCGATGCGCATTGCTGCCGAATTGTTCAGATCCGCCTTGTAGAGTTTCCCCTTCAGTTCGCCCTTCACCGCGATCCTCAGATAGCTCAGCATGTTCTCGGTCACATCGAGGATCGCGGACTGAACCATAATGTCCGGCCAATCCTGAATCGCGTCGTAGTAAAGGCCGATGGATTTCGCGCCCTTTTCCCGGATGGCCTGGAGCGCGCCAACGTTGGCAGCATCCATGGTCGGCCAGATCACATCGGCGCCCTGGCTAAGCTGGCCAAGCGCGGCTTCCTTACCCTTGGCCACATCGTTCCAGTCGCCCATCACGTTGTAGAGCACTTCGGTGCCGGGAACGGCCGCTTCTGCGCCCGCTCGATAGCCGGCCGCGGAATCGTTGGTGAACTTGAACTCCTGCGCCACCAATAGACCTATTTTCTTCGAGGAAGAAACCTTGGCGGCCGTGTATCCCATCAGGTAGCCGAGTTGACTGAAGTAGAAGTCAGCGTTCGCCACATTGTCACCGACACCAAGACCGTTGTTGACCATAAACATGGTGTCGGGGTTGTTCTTCGCGACCCGAATGATGGCGTCTTGATACTCGCCGCCATGCCCGATCACGAGGTTGTATCCACGGCGCGCGTAGTCGGACAGCGCCTCCACCTGGTCGGGCTGCTCGACATGTTCGGAATAGGCGAACTCAATTCCCAGTTCATCCTTGGCACGCTGCAACGCCTTATATGCGGCCTCGCTCCAGCCTTTGTCGTTGATGCTGCCCGGCATCACGATCGCGACCTTGTAAACTTCCTGCGCAACCGCTGCAGGCGTCAGCGCAAATGTGACGCTGACAGCCAGTGCGGTCAAAACTCCCCTTCGAGATATCATCGGCATTTCCTCCTGCCTTCTTTCCCTTCGGCTGGTGGAATCCACTCCAGCAGCTCGTAATTATCCTGACAACTCTGGTACTTGAGAGGAAATGAGCATTTCTCAGATCATGTTGAGTTTTGTTGGTCAGCGGCTCTCCCGGTCATATGCCGCGCCAAGTGCCTCGGGTTGGCGGACGGCCCCAACGAAAACGATCAGTGCGATGATCGATGCGACGTAGGGCAATATAATAAATGCCTGGTACGGTATGGTCGGATTGGCAAACTGCAGTCTGAGTTGAGCCGCGTCGCAAACGCCGAAAAAGAGTGCAGCGAGCACCGCGAGTAGTGGATTCCACCGGCCGAGAATGATGGCAGCGAGCGCAATGAAACCGCGTCCGGCGCTCATGTTCTCGGTGAACAGATGTATTTGCGAGAGCGCGATATGTGCTCCGCCGAGCGCGGCAAGCATGCCTGAGATCATGATGGCGAGGTACCGGATTCCGAAGACCGGGACACCGGCGGTGTCGGCAGCCTTGGGATTTTCGCCAGTGGCACGCAGGTTGAGCCCCCAGGTGGTCTTGAACAGCACAAACAGGGTCAGCGGGACCAGGGCGAACAGGAAATAGGCAAGAGCGTCCTGGTGGAAGAGCACGGGGCCAACGATCGGGATCTGCGACAGGAAGGGTATGGCGACCTCATCGAAGCCTTGGACGAAAGCCCGTCCAAGATTTTCGCCAAAAGCCTGTCGCGCCAGAAACGCCGTCAGTCCAGCGCAAAGCAAGTTGACTGCGATACCGCTGACGAGTTGATTGACCCGCAACGTGACGGACAGGAAGCCCAGTAGAAGACCGGCTAGCCCACCGGCGAAAAGGGCTGCGATGATGCCGACTCCTGCCGAACCGCTATAATAGGACGCCGTTGCCGCCCCGAACGCGCCAGCGAGCATCATACCCTCGAGGCCGATATTGAGCACCCCGCTGCGTTCAGAGAGGACGCCGCCAAGCGCAGCGAACGCGATGGGTACGGACAGCCGCAATGCGGCAGCCAGGAAGTCGGTTAATTGCACTGGATCGGTGAAGAGATCCATCGTCAGTTTCCTTCCTTGGCCGAGAGCGTCGCGCCAACGTTGCGTTTCTCGGTCTGTGTCGGCGTTTGCGTCGCCTTCTGCAGGGCGAAGAACGAAAGTATCCCCGGCCGTATCGACAGGCTGGCGGCAACCATGAGCACGACGATGCCCTGAATGGCGTCGACAACGGAGCGTTCGATGCCGGCGCTGCGTTCCATGATGCCTGCCCCCGCCTTCAACCCCGCCAAGAACAGTGCGACGACGGGCAGCCAGAGGGCCGAACCGAGGGCGATGAATGCCGCGACGATCCCATCGTAGCCGTAGCCGTTGCTGAACATGTGGAAGAGTCGGTACTTGTGGCCGATCACTTCCAGTCCTCCGGCCAACCCTGCCATGCCGCCCCCTAGTATCATGGCCAGCAGGATCTGCCGCGGCACTGCTACGCCGGCATACCGCGCCGCTGCCGGGCTGCGGCCGACCATGTCGATGGCAAGGCCGGCCGTTGTGCGCTTGAAGAAAAGCCAGAACACCAGAGCCAGAACAACGGCGAACACGACGCCGAGATGCGCGTCTGTGCGCGGCATGATGTGCACAAGGTGGAGGTTCTCAGAAATCTCTTCCGAATAGGGATACGGTGCCGATTTGGCGAGCATGGGACCGCTTACGGCATAGGACACGATCTGGATGCCGATGAAATTCATCAGCAGCGTCACGATGACTTCGTTTATGCCGTAGTAGGCACGCATGACCGCAGGAATGGCTGCCCAGAAGGCGCCACCCAAAACAGCGGTCGCCATAACGATCGGTATCCCAATCGAGGACGGGAGATCCGGTACGTTGAGGGCCACGATCGTGGCGAACAGGCCTCCAAGATAGATTTGCCCCTCACCGCCGATATTGTATACGCCCGCCCGTAGCGGAATGGCGACGGCCAGCCCTGCCAGCAGGATCGGCGACATCTTAACCAGCGTGTTGGATATCCCGAAATAATCGAAAAACGATTCACCGAAGAGCGCGCCGTATGCCGCGACGGGATCAGCCCCTACCGAAAGCATCAGAAACGCACCCAGCAACAGGGCCAGTAGGACGGCGATAATGGTCCGCAGCCGAAAGGCAACATCGAGGACGATGCCCATCACGCAGCCTCGCCCTGTACGCCAGCCATATAGAGGCCGATCCGCTCGGCCGTCGCCTCTTCCGCATTCAAGATAGGACTGAGGTGCCCGGCACAGAGCACGCCGATGCGATCCGCCACTTCGACCACGTGTTCAAGTTCGGTCGAGATGTAGAGGATGGCTACACCCCTCGCCCTTTCCTTCAGGAGCATCTCCTGAACAAAGGCGATGGCGCCCACGTCAAGCCCCTTGGTCGCCTGCATCACCACAAGAATGCGGGGTTGGGCGCTGATTTCCCGCGCCAGTATGATCTTCTGCTGGTTTCCACCAGAGAGCAGCCGCGCGTTCTGGTTTCGATGCGCCAGTCGGATGTCATATTGATCGACGAGGTCCCGCGCCCGATCCTGAATGACGCGATCGTCGATCAGACCAAACCTGCTGATCGGCGCGCGATCAAAATCACGCAAAGCCAGGTTCATCGTAACCGAGTAATCGAGCACCAATCCGGTTTCATGGCGGTCCTCGGGAACGAATCCGATCTTAGACCGCACGATACGGTCACGTGCGCTCAACCCAGCAATGCTTTCCCCGTCGGCGCGAATGTCGCCGGCCTCAATTGGCCGCAGTCCCACGATGGTCTCGGCAAGCTCCTTTTGGCCATTGCCGTCGACACCGGTAATTCCAAGCACTTCCCCAGCCAGAAGCTGAAAGCTCACTGATTTGAGCGCAACCACGCCCCGATCATTTTTCGCGCCGACATCGATAAGATCCAGTGCGACGCGTTCCGGGCCTGTACTCACGGCCTGGTCTTTTTTCACGGCTGCCACGTCACGCCCGACCATCATGCGCGAAAGGCTCTTCGAGTCGGTCTGGTCGACAGGCACCGTCTCGACGACACGCCCACGGCGCATGACGGTTACCGTGTCCGACACCTCCATCACTTCGTCGAGCTTGTGCGTCACGAACAGGATGGTGTGGCCGGCCTCCCGCAACTTCTGCAGGCCGCTCAGGAAATTCGCGATCTCGTCGGGCGCCAATACACTGGTCGGCTCGTCCAGAACCAATATTTCCGCGTTGCGATAAAGCGCCTTGAGAATTTCCACGCGCTGACGCATGCCGATCGGCAGTTTCCAGATCGGCGCATGTGGCTCCACGTCGAAACCGTATTCGCGCGACAGGTCGGCGATGTTGCGCGCATGACGGTCGATGTCCGCCATCACACCATTCAGTCCGAGCACGATGTTCTCGACCACCGACATCGAATTGGCCAGATGGAAGTGCTGATGGATCATGCCGATGCGATGCCTGATCGCGTCACGCGGGGAGGACATCGAGACAGGCGCGCCGTCGATCAGGATTTGACCGCTGTCCGGTCGGTAAAGACCGTAGAGGACATTCATCAGCGTAGTCTTGCCCGCGCCGTTTTCGCCGAGGAGCGCACGTATCTCACCCTTGTTGACGGAAAGCGAAATTTCGTCGAGCGCCTTGAACGACCCAAACTCTTTCGACACTTCCTGCACTTGCAGATGCGTCATCCGCTCACTCCTCCCTGAGTATCGGCTGCTTATCCGCCCCCTTCGCAGATGTCCCCGGGCCCATCAATTGATATGCTCTCATGACACAATGAACTGACCTCAACAGCATCGACGCTGTTGCACCGCGGCTCGCTAACGTTCGAATTCAGGAAGGAATCGTGGCGGTGCCGCGGGCACTGACAGTCGCTCAACTTCAACAAGGGTCGACAGCGCCGACGGGCCCTGCCCGAGTTCGGACGTGCCCGCATCCCGAGTCAGCACATTCGGGTTGCCGTGAAGTTCAAGCGATCCGGGCGAGCCTGGCACCTCCGGCGCAAACCACGCGCCGGTGGACAGCTGAATCACGCCGCGCCGGATGTCGTGGGTGAGGATCGCTCCCGCAAGGCAGGCGCCGCGATCGTTGAATATCCGTACCGTATCGCGATCGAGGATTCCGCGTTCACGCGCATCCGCGGGATTGATGAGCATAGGCTCTCGCCCGTCGATCTTGGACTGCCGGCTGACCGGACCCTGATCGAGCTGGCTGTGAAGCCGCGTCGCCGGCTGGTTGGAAATGAGATGAAGCGGATAGGATCCGGCGAGCCGCGCTCCCAGCCATTCCTGCGGCTCAATCCAGGTTGGATGCCCGGCACAGCCGGCGTAGCCGAAGCTCGCAATCTGCTCGCTGAAGAGTTCTATCTTGCCGGACGGGGTTTTCAGAGGATTTTGGACTGGATCGTTCCGGAAATCTCCGAACAGGTTGAACTGCTCGTCCGGCGGCGCGATTTCCGCGAAACCTGCGTTCCAGAAGGTCTCGAACTCTGGAAGTTCGACATTCTGAGCACTCGCGCGCTCACGGCATTGCTCATAGGCATGGCGAACCCACTCGGAAATAGTCCGCCCTTCCGTGAAAGCCTGCTCGAAGCCAAGTCGCTTCGCCAGATCGGCGAATATGTCATAGTCGTTTCGGGCTTGCCCAACCGGTTCGATCAGCTGCGGCATCGCAATAAGAAACCGGTCCCGCGGCGACGCGCCGATGTCTTCGCGCTCGAAAGCGGTGGTCGCCGGGAGCACGATGTCGGCATGGCGGGCGGTCGCCGTCCACCAGATCTCGTGGACGATAATCGTCTCCGGCTTTTTCCACGCTTGCTGGAGCCGGTTGAGATCCTGATGGTGATGAAACGGATTGCCGCCGCACCAATAGACAAGCTTGATATCCGGAAAGACAAGTTGTTGGCCGTTGAAAGGAATCGCGGTGCCGGGTTGGAGCAACATGTCCGCGATTCGGGCGACAGGAATGGAGATGCCCAGCGGATTTGAGCCGGCCTGCATCGCCGGTGCCGAGACGGGGCGACGCGGCGTACCCATGCCGTTTATCGAGCCATAACCGAAACCGAAACCGCCACCCGGCAATCCGATCTGCCCGAGCATAGCAGCCAAGGCAATCAGCGCCCAATATGGTTGCTCACCGTAATCCGCTCTCTGCAACGACCATGTCGCACTGAGCATTGTGCGCTCGGACGCCATTCGTCGGGCGAGTCTGACGATGGTCGAGGCATCGAGTTCAGTAATCGAAGCTGCCCACTCCGCAGACTTCGCCACGCCATCATCGTCACCAGAGATGTAGCGGCGGAACTGTTCGTAACCGATCGTGTAGCGTTCGATGAACGCGAGATCGACGAGATTCTCGACCAGCAGCGTGTGGGCGAGAGCGAGCATCAGGGCGGTGTCTGTGCCCGGGCGGATGGGGAGCCACTGCGCGTTCAACTCTTCCTGAATATCGGTTCGCAGCGGGCTGATGTTCACGAACTCGACGTCGCGGGCGCGAGCAGCCTGTAGCCACCCCTTCGCCTCGTGCGAGCCGGCGCCGCCGGTCGTCACGCGCATGTTCTTGGCACTCGCTCCGCCGAACATGACCATCAGCCGCGTGTTGTCGACGATCGCGGGCCAATCCGTCACGGGACCCGCCACCGGCTCTATCCCTCCGACGATATGGGGAAGCAGAATCGCGGCCGTGCCCCAGCTGTAATTGGTCACCTGGTCGACGCAGCCGCCGAACCGATAGAGAAAACGATGAATCAGGGTCCGCGCATGGTTGATCCGGCCGGCGCTCGACCACCCATAGGAGCCACCAAAGATCGCGCTGTTTCCATGTGCGTCCTTTGTTTCGCGAAGCTCCTGCGCGACAAGATCAAGCGCGGTTTCCCAAGACACTGGTACAAAAGGTTCCACGCCACGTGCCCTTGAACGTTCACTGCGTGCGCGCCGCAGAAAGCCCTCGCGCACCATCGGCTGCTCGATGCGCAGCGGCGAATGGACGGCGTCAGGAATGGACCGGATCAGTGCGGAAGGGTCGGCATCGAGTCGAAAAGGTCCAACGCCGATGATCTTGTCATCCACGATTTCAGGAACGAAGGCGCCCCAGTGCGTATGTGAGAGTTTCTTGCTCATTTGGCGCCGGCATGATGACCGGGAAGGATAACCACACGCTTTGAGTACAGATCAGTTCGACGGGTATCGAGGTGGCTTTGCACGTGACGTCGGGCGACGGAAGGCTCTTCCCAGACCGCGAGAAGCAGACCCTCGCCATCGGCGGACGCGGGTCCCGTCAGGGACCGCCCCGTCGGACCGACGATGAAACTTTGACCGAGAAAGGAGACACCATTCTCCGCGCCGATCCGGTCGGCGCAAGCGATGGTGACTTCATTCGAGCAGGCCGCGGAGGCCGCGTGGTAGAAACCCATCGGTAACTGACCCGACGCTTCGCCCAACTGGCGAGGCGGTGTGAACCAGTTGGCAGGAACGGCAAGCAAACTCGCGTCCGCTGCGGCCAATGCCCGTGGTATCTCGGGAAACCAGAGATCATAGCAGATCGCCAGCCCGATGCGTCCCCACTCAGTCTCCACACACACGAGGCGGTCGCCCGGATCGAACAGGCTTCGCTCCGCGCCGAAAAAATGCGTCTTCCGATACCAATGGACCACGCCATCCGGCGTGACCAGCACAGCGGTGTTGTGAAGTCGCGTTCCGTCGCGCTCGGCAATACCGCCGACGACAATGATGTCATGCTCGGCGGCGGCGCGTCGCCAGGAGGATGTCGTTGGACCATCAAGTGGCTCAGCAAGCGCTTCGAGTTCCTGCCGACTGTCGAAAGCCAATCCGGTGATCGAGCATTCCGGCAGGACGACAAGTTTGGCGCCCTTCCGCGCGGCCGCGCCCATCCAATCGAGCGACATAGACCGGTTGCGCTCGATCTCGCCGATTCCTGGGGCGTACTGAGCGACTGCGATCGTCGGCCTGGTTGAGGACTTATTCATCGATATCAACGACATCCCACTCTGTGGCAAGGAACGCGACGCGATCACCGCTATGCACGACGGGATCCCGGCGTGTCGCGATCACCCAGCTGTCGTGCTCCGCAAGAATCTCCTCCGTGACGTCACCGAACACGTTGCGGACAATTCCGATCCGCTGGCCGGCCGGCACCATCCGGCCCGGGCATGTCTCCGCGCTAAAGAAACCTCCGTGGGCGACGAGCTTGTGCGCGCGCCTGGTGACGCGCTGTAGCGTTGCAGGCAATGCATCGCCTGGAATCTCGTCTGATCCCAGCAAGCCAATGTAGCGGGCAAGCCGAAGGAACCCGTCCACGCCATGCTGGATGATATCGGGTTGCAGCCTTCCACCCCCGCCAAGCTCGACCATGAACGCGGCGGTGCCTCGGGAGAGGCATTGATAGTCGAGAGCGCCAGCAATATTTCCCGGCAGTTCACCTTTGGCGTTGCCAACCGGCATGCGGCAGGCAACAGTCGGCTCGAAGCATCGGATCATCTTCAGAAGATGAGGCTCCGGCACGCTCGGATGGGTCTTGTAGACGGCATATGGTTCCGCATCATACGGCGTTCCAAGCGTGTGCAGATTGACGATCACGTCGGCGGTGTCACCGAACTCCGAAAAGAGGCGGTACGCGATCCGTTCGGTGATGAACCCGTCAGCACGTCCAGGGAATGACTGGTCCATGTCGATACCGTCGAGGAAAGTCGTCTTGCGACGCTCGTCAAGCGCCAGCACGTTTGAGACAGGAGTCACTATGATTGAGCCACTGAGCTGTCTTTTCTCGACAGCCTTGTAGAAATCGAGGGCTGCCATGACGCCGTTGATCTCATCGCCATGGACGGCGGCGTTGATCCAGAGACACGGTCCGTCCGCGGCACCGTCGTGCCTCAGATACGGAATCGAGATTTCCCGGCCGGACGCAAGCGTGCCGACCACGAGGTGGCCGCGCGATCGTTGCGTATCCGGCCCGGATGCCGACGTCAGACTTTCTATGGTGTAGCTCATATCAGTTGCGGTATCTAAAACTGTGTTTCAACAAATGTCGCGCCCCATTCCGATTGCGGGACGTCTCACGCCGTCGCCTCGACCAGTGCACCGGCGCCGTATGGGTAGTCACCTGCACCACACTTGATCGAGAGACGACGCGCCTCGCGATGGAGCACTCCAGTCCACTCCTTTGTGTTGTCAAATGAGACAAACTGATCGGGAATGATCATGCCTAGCGCCGCGATTGTCGCGCCTTCGGCCCCGAGCACCGGAACGGCAATGGCCGCAAGACCTGGACTGCTTTCACCGCGCGTGATCGCAACTCCGCTGCTCTTGATTGCCCTTAACTGCTCACGCAGCGTGTCGGGGTCGGTGATCGTCGCTGGCGTGATCGCGCGCAGCACATAGCGCGACAGGAAGACGTCGAGTTCGGTCGGGCTCATTCCTGCGAGGATAGTCTTGCCTGCGGACGTGGCATGCACCGGCAGCCGGGAGCCAACCCTCCAGCGGCCGTCGACATAGTGAGGACCCTCGACCGCCATGATGTGAAGGAGCGTGTTGAGGCGCATCACGCTCAGGGTCGTCGAATGACCCGTCTCTTCAACGATCGTCCGAAGGGTCGGTAGCGCATCGCGAGCAAGCGGTTGAGCACGAACGTAGTTGGCGCCCAGTTCAAAGGCTGCGAGACCGACGCGATACCGGCGTGTCTGCGGGTCCTGTTCCAGGAATCCGTTGGCGCGGAACACGGCGAGCAGGCGGGAAACCTTGCTCTTGGGCAAACCGGCCGCGTCGGCGATCTGCGTGACTGAAAGCGTCAGATCTTCGGTCTCGAACAGTTTCAGCAGCTGAAGTGCGGTGTCTAGCGTCTTCATCCAGATGGCCCGTCTCGATCAGTTCAGCCGCTGATAGGCGGCATCGGTAGGCTGCCTGCCAGCCCCGTTGACCGGTTGGATATCTTGCGGGCACGCCGAAATCACCATCAGCAGGTCCATTTCCACACCGAAGAGGATGTAGTCGCCCGGCTGCGACACCGGTGGGTCGCGCTGGATGTCTCCGCCTGAGGAAACAGGAAAATTCATGAAGAGATTCAGCGGGCCAGGCGTAAACGGAAGGGTCTTGCCGACCCGACCGAGCGCCGCATGGAAGTTGTCACGGCAGTTGTCGTGATAGCCCGGATAGTTGAGCCGCTGGTAGCTCTTGAGACTGCAACAGCACATGAGCGTGTCATGGACGCCGGGAGATGTGTCCTGGATCACCGTCAGCATCGGCAGAAAATCAGCACTGACGAAGGTCTGGCCGAGCGCCGGGAATATTCGGTTGTTGATGGCGCGCGTGTGCTCCATCGACATGTATTCGAACATGTTGTCGGCGCTGAAGGCCCAGGTGTCGAGCACCTGCGAGCCGTGCGTGTTGATGATCTTGAGCCTCTGCCCCTTCCCGACCCGGAATGCGACTCCCGTTCGTGCGGGGATGATAACGGGCTGTGCGTCCACGGCAACCGAACCTGTTTCCACTGTGCTGTCCTCCCTAGGCCGCCTGTTCCGGCTCACCGCCCAGAAACGCGGTCCGAATACGCGGGTCGTACATTACCTGCTGCGCAGGCCCGTCCATGAACTTTCGGCCCAGTTCGAGGACGATAGCCCGATCCGATATCACCAGCGAGCCGAAGACGTTCTGCTCGGCCATGATGACGGTCACACCCTGCTTTCGGATGTCGCTGACCGTTTCGAACACTTCCGATTGCATCAGGGGCGACAGACCGAGCGAAGGTTCGTCCAATAGCAAGAGACGCGGGTTCACCTGAAGCACCATCGCGGTTTCCAATACCTGCTGTTCGCCACCGCTGAGGTTTCCCGCAAGTTCGGGAAGCTTCCTTCTGAGCATCGGGAACAAGTTGATCATTCGTTCCATTGCGGATTTCGCTTGCGCGGGCGGCAGCAGGTAGCCCCCCATGATCAGGTTCTCGCGAACGCTCATCTGCGGAAAATTGCATCGCCCCTGGGGCACAATGGCGATGCCCGCCTTGAGGCGAGCGGCGGGCGGCAATTCGTGAACGGGCCGGCCTTCGAAATGTATCTCGCCACCGAAGCATTTGTTCAGCCCGAAGATGGACTTGAGAAGCGTTGATTTGCCTGCGCCGTTGCCACCAATCAGACTCGTCACTGATCCGGCGGCGAATGTCGCGGAGAAGTCATGCACGATCGGCTGGTCGAGATAGCCAACGGACCAGCGCTTGATCTCGAGAGCGTTCCCCTCAAGCATGGAATGCCAACTCCTTGGCAACCTGGTCAGCGCTGCCGAGGTAGGCGCGGAGAACCCGGTCGTCGGTTCGGATCAGAGCAGGCGGGCCATTCGCCAGTTCCCTGCCCTGCTCCATCACGATTACCCGGTGGCAGTGCTGCATAATGAACTGGACGTTGTGCTCGACGATGATGAATGTGAGCCCAGTGCTGTTGAGCGTCTCGATGAGCCTGGCGATCCGCCTGATAACGGTCGGGTTTACGCCGGCCAGCGGCTCGTCGAGAATCACCAGCTTAGGATCGGCCATCAAGGTCATAGCAAGCGCCAGCAGTTTCTTTTGCCCGTAGGACAGGAAGCCGGCGGGCATGTCCGCCAGTTTGGTGAGCCCAACAACCTCAAGCAGTTCGCTGGCTTTTTCATCAGCGCGTGCTTCTGCGAGACGACTCGCCCTAGTCTCGAAATAGCTCTGCCACCATGCCAGCCTGTCATAGGTTTGACGGGCGGTCGCGAGATTTTCGGCGAGCGTCAGCCGGTCATAAACACGCACGTTCTGGAACGTGCGGACCATGCCATTTCGGGCGATCTGCTCTGCAGCCGTGCCGCTCATGTCGGCATCGTCCAGGAAGACGCTCCCGCCGCTCGCCCTCGTGAAGCCCGTGATGCAGTCGATGGTGGTGGACTTGCCGCAACCGTTAGGCCCGATCAGCCCGACGATCTCGCCGCGGGTCACGGTCATCGAGATACCGTCTACAGCGCGGATCGCGCCATAGTGTTTGGCAAGGTTGTCGACCCGCAGCAGCGCTGGTTTCTGCCGATCGCTCATGTGGCCTCCGCCCTCAACCGCCGCACGCGCGATTCATGGATAAAACCGCCCAGGCCCTGCGGGAGGAACTGGATTGTGATGACAAGGATAAATCCGAACAGTACAAGACGCAGTTCAGGTGCGAGCCGAAGTAACTCGGGAAGGGCCGTGAAGACGACGCTCATGGCAAGCACAGGCCAGAAATGGCCTGCACCTCCGACGATGACGATCATCAACATCATCTGGGCGTAATACATGTCGAAGATTCCCGGATCGACGATGCCGAGTTGGAACACGTAAAGCCCGCCGGCCAGCCCTCCAACCACTGCGGACGTCGCGAATGCCGTGAGCTGTGTGCGGAAGACGTGGATGCCTTGCGACTTCGCCAGCGCCTCGTCGATGTTTACGGCGATAAAGGCGCGCCCGATCCGTGAATGCGCGAGGCGGTAGATGATTGCGATGATGACCGTCGCAAACAGCAGAGTGATCCAGTAGAAGTCGGCAGGCTCCGCTCCATTCAGCGTGCCAACACCGGGAATTGTGAGAACCGGCTTCGGCAGACCCGGTATTCCCATCGGCCCGCGCGTGACACTCACCCAGTTGCGTGCAAGCAGTTGCAACAACAGGCTGAAGGACAACGTCACCACGACGAATGCGTCGCGCGAAACCCTCAACGCGGCGCAACCACCAAGAATGGCAATAGCCCCGCACACGACACCGGCCGCCAGTACGCCCAGCCAGGGCGACATTGACAGGTCTGTGGACATCAGCGCGGCGGTATATGCGCCAAGTCCCCAGAAACCCACCTGGCCGAAGGACAGCAACCCGGCATAGCCGTAGACGATGTTCAAACCCATGCTCGCGACCGCAAAGAAGAGGCCCAGCGTCGCGATGCTCATGACATAGCTGCTCGATGTCAGCATCGGGAGAGCGGCCAGACCCAAACAAATCGGCGGCGCCGCGAGCGCCGGAACGGAGAAGTATCTTCCGGGAGCCTTCATTGTCGCGGTGCTCAAATCCGTGCCCCCCTGCCGAACAGGCCCAGCGGACGAAGCTGCAGCATAACGATCATGATGAGAAACACAGACGCGCTCTGCAGCGCGGCCGAACCCAGACCGCCAGCGAGACTTTCCGCGACTCCGACCATGAGGCCTGCGACAACAGCGCCAGGCAGGTGGCCAAGGCCACCGATGATAACAATTGCGAATGCCTTGAAGAGTATCGCCCCTCCCATCAGCGGATGGACGGTGAAGACGGGAGCAAGCACAGCTCCTGCCAGCCCGGTCAGGCCCAGGCCTATGACGACGGCATAGCCTGCCACAAGCATTGGCTTCATGCCGACGACCATTGCGGCCTCGCGGTTCTGGGAGAGCGCTCGGATTGCCATTCCGAATCTGGTTCGCGTCAGCAGAAGCTGAAGGCCAGCAATGGAAATAACGGCGAACACAACCGCGATCGCCTTGATGTATTCGATACGGAAGCCGAGCACATCGAAATGTTTGAAATTGAACGCGGTGTCGACCATCTGGGGTGTCGCGCCGTAAAGGTAGAGCAGGCCGTTCTCGATGATGAGCCCGAGCCCCAGCGTCAGGATGATGCCGCGTTCGAATTCTCCCTTGCGAATGAATTGCAGGAGCGTGAAGTAAAGGAATGCGCCCACACAGGCGATCGCCACTGCCGCTACGATCGCCGCCGGGAGAAACGGAACCCCCAGGTGGCTGACCAAAGCCGCCAGCACCAAAGCGCCAAGGGCATAGATCTGGCCGTGAGCGAAATTCACGATCTCCAGCACGCCGAAGATCAGTGAAAGTCCCACGCCGATAAGGGCATAGATGGCGCCCATGATCAGCCCGTTGACAATGAGTGTTGCTGTCAGCATTCGATCAGTCTCCAGAGCAGTCCTGCCTCAGGTGTTGAAGAGTCCCCTCACCGTCACCTTCCCGCCCTCGATCTGGAGGATCACGGCGGAGGGGTGTGCCTGATGATGGTCGTCGAACTTTATCTTGTCGCCAAGTGTAGTTTCGAATTCGCTCGCCTGAAGCGCATCCCTGATCTTTGCGGGTTCGCTCGAGTTCGCATGCAGCACGGCATCGGCGATGAGCTGGACGGCGGTATAGGCTTCATAGCTCTGCGTGTTGGGCACTTCCCCGAAGCGCTTCTTGAAGGTCTCGACGAACTCCGGATTCTTCCCGTTCTGGATCTGGTCGATGTAGGGATAGACGCTGGTGGCGCCGTCGATCGCGCCGCTTTCGACGATGCCTTCCTGAAGTTCCGAGAACTCCACGCGGCCCGTAAGCGGGATTTCGAGTCCTGCGGCTCTGAATTGGCGCAGGAAGTTCAACTCGTCGGCGCCGTTCAGATACAGCGCGATTGCGTCGGGCTTTTCCGACGCCATGCGAGTCAGGAAAGCAGAAAAGTCCTGCGTGTCGCGCGCGAAGAAGTCGCCGGCTCCGACTTCTATGCCTTTTTCGCCGAGGATTTTCTGCAATGCGCCGTGGCCGCCACGACCATAGTCGCTGTCTTCACCGGCAAAGGCGATCTTCTTGATGCTGCCCGTCTGCGTGAGATAGTTCGCAAGTCCGATCGCAAGTTCGGCATCCGAAGGATTGATGCGGAAAGTCCACTTGTTGCCACCGACACCAGCGGTTTCAGTGATTTTTGGCGAGGTTGCTATCTCGACGACAAGCGGAATGCCGGCCTTCTCGATGATCGGCATGATGCTCAACGTGGCGGAGCTGCAAAGAGCGCCGATAATGGCGGAAACGTTTCCCACAGCGATAAGCTGCTCGGCGCTCGCCGCGCCTTGCGTCGGATTGCACTGATTGTCCTGCACCTGGAGTTCAATTTGGCGACCGAGCACGCCGCCGGCGGCATTCAACTGTTCGATGGCAAGCTCGGCGCCCCACTTCTGATGTTGCCCAAGATACGCGGCGCCGCCTGATTGTGGGCTGCTCATGCCAATCACAATGGCTTCCTGTGCAGATGCAGAGTGGACGCCTGACGCGAGAAAGGCCGATGCGATGATAGCAGCTATATGCATTCGTGACATGGGAAGTTCTCCAATAGTTGTTTATATTGCAACACTGTTGCCTAGCACGAAGCGACTTTTGCGCCTTGAGAGGGTTTTCCCTTCTGCTAGAGGTTAAAGGAACTGCGTTCTAGATTGTTGAGCCTGTCGACCAGACCGGTCTCCCAAGCCAGGTATTGTCTGGCGGCGTCGAGGTTGCCGCTGTGTCGGTCATGAGTGAAAAAAACGAAGTCGATGGCATCCTGATCGGTCGGTGAGCCGGCTGTCGCAACAACCCGGCAACCAGCGTCTGCCCATTCCTGGGGATCCGCGCCATACCATTCGATGCGGCGAAATCGGGCCTTGGCCAGATCACTCAGGACCAGGCGCAGTTCGTCCCCGTCCTCGCCGCAAATGCCCAGGCGGTCATTGGGAGAATGCGCGTGCAGGACCCCGGCGAGGTTTGATCGGATCATCCATTGGGCGCCATCGATGTGTGCTGCCCGATAAGCCATGCTGGAACGCACATCGATTACGGAGGGCATGTCGGAAGGGTCGATCACCTGCCTGGACGGTTCTGGAAGCTGCAGCCGCGCATGAGGCGGGGGCGAGACGCGAGGCCACGCCATGCTGCCGCCATCAAGGACACAGGCATCCCAGCCCATCAGCCTCAACCAGCGCGCAACTGTCACGGCGCGGACTTCCGTATCGTCCACCAAGACAACGCGGGCGCCGCGGACGGCCAGCCAGGTATCCGTCGACTGCAAGAGCTGACCGCCGGGCGCGTGCCGCGCTCCCTCGGGATGAGCTGCCATGAATTCAATTTTCGTCCGCACGTCGAGATAGTAGGTCGTCCGCGTCCCGTCGCTGAGCCAGCCGGCACAGACATCGGGAGCGACGAAGGGGATACCCCATTCCACTGCGCGTCGATGCGCTTCCTGGGACAATTGCGTCTCCGATGCGAACGGAGCGGCCTGCTCGGCGGTCCGGTTCGAACCGCGTTCCAGGGTCAAGCCGGAGAGCGTCCAGCCCTGAGTTCCGTTTTCGAGGGCGAAGATGGGATTGGGCAGTCCCGATTCGCGCAGGATCTGCGCACCAACGATAGACCTGGTTCGCCCCGCGCAATGGACCACGACAGGCGTCGTCTCGTCATGGAGAAATGAGGCCACCCGATAGGCCAGTTCGCCATTGGGCAGGCAGATGCTTCCCGGGATATTCATCTTGCGATGCTCGTCGAAGGGACGACCATCGAGAACAATTACACCCTTGTCCTCCTCGAACCATCTGGCGAGTTCGAGGGGCGATATGGAAGGTACGTGAAATTCGTGCTCGACGATTTCCCCGAAGGCCTTGCTCGGAACATACACCCCTTCAAAGAGCTCACGGCCAGATTTCTGCCAGGCCTCGCATCCCCCCGTCAGAGTCCGGATATTCGAGTAGCCGAGTTCCCGGCCGAGGATGGCAGCCTTTTCGGCCCGTCCCGAATGGCCGTCGTCGATCAACACGATCTCGGTCGCAAGGCGGGGCGCCAGTTCCAGCAGTCGAACCTCGAACAGGCTCAGCGGCGCCGAAGTCGCGAAAAACAGATGACCGTTCGCGAATTCGCCTGCTTCCCGAACGTCGAGCAGCGCGATCTCTGCACTTCCCTCTAGGCGCTGCTCGAGGGAGGCTGCGTCGATGGATCTCGAGATCGCCATGGTCACCGTTTTGTCGCAACCGTCATGGTCATGACCTTTGCCTCGTTGGTGGCGGTATCGAAGACGAGTCGTTCGTTCAGGCGTTCCAGGGCCTTGCCGTAGAAGTGAAGATGGCGGATCGGTCTGTCGCCACGAATTTCAACGGAATGGATGTCGTCGGGAAGCAACGCGATGCCCTGCCCCGGCTGCACTGCCTTCTCTTCCAATATGCGCAGCGTTGCCGCTCCTGGCCCGGTTCCGCCGTCGGTTCTTTCATAGATTGTGTTGTGTTCCGTACCCTCGACTGCGGCGATGCAGGCCCAGGTCGTATGGTTATGGGGTGGGATGCGCTTCCCCGGACGCATCACATTGAGGTAAAGCGTGAAAGCATCATCGTCCTCTGCGCGGATCAGATATCGCGCCTGTCTCTCGTTGGCTTCCGGATCAGCATAGCGGTCAGCCGTCCACCGCCCCGGAATCAACGCTGCCCGTTCCACCAGGGATTTGACGCGCGCCAGGCTCTGGCGATTGACCCCATCGTTTCGGACAATTGACTTTGCCTCTTCGACGAGACTTTCAAGCTCTGCGTCATCGGACATTGTCTTTCTCCTTTTGTTTTCCATGGTCGGGAACCAAGTGGGTTAAACCTTGCTGGAGGTCGGCGATGAGGTCTTCGAAATCCTCCAGTCCAGCATGTATCCGGAGGAGCTGCCCGTCGAGACCAAGGCGTGTCGCGCTTCGCTCCGGCTTGGATGGAAGAATAAGGCTCTCATAGCCACCCCAACTCGAACCGATCCCGAACAACGACAGCGCATTGATAAAGGCGTCGATATCGGCGGAGGGAGCGGGTTGCAGCTCGACGCCGAACAATCCCGATGCGCCGTGGAAATCCCGTTTCCACAGTTCGTGGTGTGGGTGACTTGCATGGCCCGGGTAGAGAACACGTCGAACCGCAGGGTGACGATGCAACCAGTCCGTCAGCAGCATCGCATTGTCCTGGTGCTGGCGCATCCTGACCCCCATGGTGCGCAGGCCTCTCAGCGCCAGCCAGCACTCGTCGGGTCCCGCGATGACACCGCTCATGGCCGCATGGGACTGGAGCAGCTTCAACCACGGCTCCTTCGTAACGGCGACACCCAGCATCGCATCGGAGTGACCGACGATGTACTTGGTCGCCGAGTGGATAACGATGTCCGCGCCCAGCGCGAGCGGTTTGCAGAAAACAGGCGTCGCCCATGTCCCGTCAACCACCAGTGCGATGCCCGTTTGGCGGCAGACGTTCGCCAGTGCGGGCAGGTCCTGGACTTCGAACGTCAGGCTCCCAGGAGACTCGGCAAAAACGACTTTCGTTCTGTCCGTGAGCTTATCCTCGATCGTCGCATCCGCACACGGGTCGTAATACGTGACCGTTATACCCTGCGCAGCGAGATGGTTGTCGCAGAATGCCCGGGTCGGCGCGTAGACGGAGTCGACAACCAGCAGGTGATCGCCCGGCTTGAGCAGCGCGTTCAACACCATCGTTATCGCGGCGAGTCCGGACGGGCACAGGACCGCGCCTTCTCCACCTTCCAGTTCGCTAAGAGCCTCCATGAGAGCTATTGCGGTCTGCGTGCCGTAACGGCCGTAGCGCACGGTTCCAAATTTCGTGGATCGCGACGCGCGGTAGCTCTGGACATCCGGATACAGAATGGTCGAGGCGCGGACCACGGGCGTGTTCACCGCGCCGCCAAATTCCGATGGACGCCTTCCAGCATGCGCAAGGATCGTGTCGGGCTTCAAAGAGCGCGCCTCCGGTAACTTGCGGTGCGTGCCTCCGGTCGCGGCATCGGCAGCATGTTCCATTGAGGCACAACGATCGGACGACAAGCCATCCCCGAGACAACGAGTAAATGGCAGCCACCGAAGCTGTTCGTCCGCTTGGCCAACCGCCTCAAGATGCAGCGCATTGATTGCACTATTTGCAACATGATTGCACTATAGACAATTCATCTGCCCTGTGTCAATCCCGCGGCGAACGCTTTCAAAGCCGGATGGAATTCAAGGATGTCTCACCCGATCCGCGGTGCCCTGTTGATCTTTGGAATCGCCGCAGGCGCGGTGTTGGGCATGAAATTCGCGACCGGCCTCCCCGTCGGGCCACCGATCGTCGCGTTTGCAGTGGCGCTTGCGTTGTCCGTGGCATTGCCTTGGGCACCGCAGCGCCGCGACGACATGATGGCAACCGGCCGTGCTTCGGCGCGCTGGGCCATCGCATTGATGGGCTTGGGCGTATCGCTGCCCGAAATCGCGTCCCTCGGGCTGGTGGTCTTGCCAATCGTATTGTCGGCGGTCGCGCTGACATTTTTCTTGACGGTCAAGCTCGCGCGAACCCTGCGCGTGTCAAAATCACTGGGCGTTGTCATCGGCGCCGCAACGGCGGTATGCGGCGCCTCGGCCGCGTTGGCAGTGGCGTCGACCTGCGGCGACCGCCGTGAGGAAACAACTTACGCGATTGCTTGTGCGACGATCCTTGGTTCGATCGTCATGCTGCTGCTTATGGCGCTGCGCTCGTATCTACACGTGCAACCGGAACAGTACGGTTTGTGGGTAGGCGCTTCTCTGCATGAGGTCGCGCATGTTCTGGGTGCGACAGATTCGGGAGGAGAAGCACGCATCATCGCCACCATTACCAAGATTGCGCGAATTCTTTGCCTTCCTGCCATCATCTTCGCCGGGGCCATCGTCACACGACAGGACTCTACTTGCGGCCGTCGCGAGCGATCATCGGTCAAGCTACCGGGATTTCTTCTCTGGTTCGCAGCCGGCTCCCTGCTTGTCAGTCTCGGCCTGGTGCCGGCACCGCTTCTCATGGTGGCCAGCCAAGCCGTCAGCCTGCTTCTGGCCTCTGCGCTTGCCGGCCTTGCTTTTGGCGTCGTACCGCGTGAACTGATCGCACTGGGCTGGCGCCCGCTAGCCCTCGCGGTCGCAGCAACGGTCTTCATCACCATCTATTCGGCGTTGATGGTTGCAGCTATTTCGTGACCTGGTTCTGGCGCATCGGGCGTTAGTCCGTCCGGGCGGACCGCGCCGCCAGTCAACCTGCGAGGCCATCTGTTCTCGGCCAAATGCACAACTGACAATATCTCAAGGTCGGTTGATGACAATGCACTGGTTGCCCGGCGACGTTGCCCGATAGTTTGTTCGGACGCATCAGCAGTTCAACCCCTGCGCAGACAGGCTGGGGACCGAAGGCGGACCCTGCAGATGCTGAAAACCCAGATTTCGGGGAGTTGGGGAAGAAAATGAACGCTCTTCGAAGGTCATCAATATCTGCACTTGTGAAGATCATGGTCGCTGTCGGCGGCGTGGCGCTACCGTCGGGACATGCTTCCGCTGAAGATCTGCTCAGCAAGATCAATTCCGACCACAAATTCACCGTAGGAACCGAAGCGCGTTTCTCGCCTTTCGAATTTGTCGAAGATGGAAAGATCGTAGGCTACTCTGCCGATATCATCGCCGAGGTGATGAAGGCGATGCCGGGCGTCACCCTCGAAAGGCTCGACCTTCCCTGGCAGGGCATCCTCCCAGGCCTAGCCGCGGGACGGTTCGACTATGTGGTGACTTCGGTGACTACCACGAAAGAGCGGTACGACGCCTACCATCTGAGCTTTCCGATAGCCGACGCCACGGTGGCGGTGCTGAAGCGCAAGGGCGATGGTACGATCAGCGCCCCGCAAGATCTCGCGGGAAAGCAGGTTGGTTCTCAGGCCGGTTCCGCCCAGCTCCAGGCATTGGAAACATATGCGAAGGAGCTTGAGGCCAAGGGTACTCCGGTGAGCGGGATCGTAACCTATGTCGACTTCAGCGAAGCCTATGCGGACCTTGCGGCGGGCCGCATCGCCGGCGTTGTCAACAGTCTGCCAAACCTTCTGGAAGCGGCTCAGCAGCGTCCCGATGCGTTCGAAGTCGTACAGCCGACATTCGGGCCAAGGACCTACTTCTCGTGGGCTGGTCGCAAGGATGAAGCAAGCGCCTCTCTCAATCAGCTGATCGACCAGGAACTGGCCAAGCTTCATGCGAGCGGCAAGCTGACGGAACTCCAGCAGAAATGGTTCGGCGGACCAATGGAACTCCCGAGCGACGGCCTCCCGGTGCCAGCGAATTGAGCGTCGTTCGAAGCGACCTCAATTCATGATCGAGTTGCTTGTCAGATTTGCGCCCTCGTTCGCCCAGGGCGCCGCGATGACCTTGATCGTTTCCTCGGCCGCGATCGCCCTTGGCGCGGGGCCGGGGATTCTGCTGGCTTTCGGAATCCTCTCGAAAACCACCACGATCAGGGCCGCTTCCAGCATCTATCGAAGCTTCTGGCGTGGAACTCCCATCCTCGTACAGCTTCTGGTCGTGTTTTATCTGCTCCCCACGATCGGCATCAACATCCACCCTGTCCTGGCAGCAATTATTGCGCTCGCCCTCAATACGGCGGCGTTCCAGGGAGAAATCTACCGCGCCGGCCTGCAGGCAATTCCGCGTGGACAGGTTGAAGCCGCGCACATGCTGGGTCTGAGCGAGTGGAGGATACGGACGCGCCTTCTTCTGCCCCAGACGTTCCGCCTGATGCTGCCGGCGCTCGTGAGCGAGATCGTCATCATCATCAAGAACTCCTCGCTCGTGTCGGTCATCGCGGTCACCGAACTGACACGCGTCAGCCAGCAGGTCGCATCGAACTCCTTCCGCCCCCTGGAGAGCTATCTCATCGCCGGGATCATCTATCTCGGCATTAACCTCGCATGTACCTGGATCGGGATCGCGATGGAGAGCCGCCTGTCGAAGCGCGGGGGAGTTTCGCTTTGACAGCGATTGCAATGCTTCAAGGCTACGCGCCGCTCCTCGCCTCGGCTTTGGGCACGACCCTTCGCATTTGCGCCCTGGCGATCCTCATGGCGATGCCGATCGGCCTGCTGCTGGCTCTGGGCCTGCGAAGCGCGAATGTAGCGCTGAGATCTGCCGCGAGGGCGTATGTCGAAATCATGCGCGGCACGCCGATCCTCGTCATCCTGTTCCTGCTCTACTATGGTGGACCGAGCGTCGGCGTGGCATTGACGGCCGAACTGGTGGGCATTGTCGGGCTCGGCGCCTATGGCGCAGGGTACTTTGCAGAGATTTTCCGCGCCGGCCTGAAGTCGATCGCTCAAGGACAGATCGAGGCCGCCCAGATGCTCGGTCTTTCTCGCCGCCACATCGTGATCCGCATTCAGGTCTGGCAGATGGCGAGGCTTGTCATTCCTCCTTCGGTCAACCAGTCGATCGTCTTGATCAAGGAATCCGCGGCGCTGTCGATCATCACCGTTCTGGAGATCGCCAAGGCGGGCGCGCAGATCGCGAACGAGACGTTCGCCGTCGTCACGCCTTATCTCGCCACTGCCCTACTCTACTGGGCGCTGGTTGAAGCTGTCTCTGTCTCCGGGCGGCTTCTGGAACGCTGGATCACTCGCGCCCATTGAACGGGCTAATCTTTGACCATCATGGAGTAAGCACATGCTTGCCGACACCAATGCACCTGTCGTGGTAGATGTCAGCAAGCTTCACAAGAGTTTTGGGGCCTACCCTGTCCTGAAGGGCGTCGATCTTCAGCTCCGCCAGGGGGAAGTGCTTTGCATCATCGGACCGTCGGGATCCGGCAAGAGCACGCTACTGCGAAGCATTGCGTTTCTGGAACCCTACGATCAGGGGACGGTGTTCTTCGAAGGCCGACTTGTGGGATACAGGCCAGCGGGTGCGGGTCGGAGAAAGGCGACCCCGTCGGAGCTGACGGAAGACCGCGTCGGCTTCGGCATGGTCTTCCAGCATTTTCACCTGTGGCCCCACATGACCGTTCTTGCCAACGTTACAGAAGCCCTCCGCGCCGTGAAGAAGATGTCGCGCGCGGACGCCGATGCACTTGGTATCGAGACCCTGCGGCAAGTCGGCATGGAGACATACGGCACGAAATACCCTGATCAATTGTCCGGCGGACAGAAGCAGCGCGTGGCCATCGCCAGGGCGTTGGCCATGAAGCCTCGCGTCATGCTCTTTGACGAGCCGACATCGGCCCTCGATCCGGAACTTGTCGGTGAAGTTCTTACCGTCATGAAGGAACTTGCGTCGGAAGGCATGACAATGATCGTGGTCACCCACGAGATGGGCTTCGCTGCGCATGTGGCGGACACGCTGCTGTTCATGGATGCCGGCCTTGTGGTCGAGCAGGGAAAGCCCGCAGAACTGTTTCAGTCCCCGCGAACCGAGCGGCTATCCCAGTTTCTGAGCACGTGGCGCGAAAGGTCCATCTGACGGAAGCCAAGACGTACGCTCCCGGCCGAACCGGCGCCGGCTGGCCTAGCGTTCGTCCTGATTGCCCTGCTGTCTGCTCCTCAGAAGCTCGACCATCAGCAGGATAAGAGCCGTCATCGCCGCAAAAAGCGTCGCCACGGCCGTGATCAGCGGATCGATATACTCCCGGATGCCCTCGAACATCTGTCGCGGCAGGGTCTGCTGTTCCGGACCAGCGAGAAACAGCGTCACGACAACCTCGTCGAACGACGTGATGAATGCGAAAAGGGCGCCTGTGACCGTTGCCGGAAGGGTCAGCGGCAAGATCACACGCAGGAATGTCCGGATGGGCGTGGCCCCCAGGCTCGCGGCTGCGCGAAGCAGATTCTGATCGAATCGAGCAAGGCCGGCACTTACGGTGATGATCACGAAAGGCGTGGCGAGCACGGTATGGGCGAGGATGAGGCCGGGTCTTGTGTTGACCAGACCGAGCGGGGCGAAGGCATAGAAAATGCCGACGGCGATGATGATGATGGGCACGACGACCGGCGACAGCACCAGCGCCATGATCGCCGGCTTGAAAGGTATGCGGCCGAAACTGAGCCCGATGGCCGCGGGAACGCCGATTGCAGTCGCCAGAGCCGCCGTTGAAAACGCAAGTACAAAGCTGTTTTTGATCGCGCGAAGCCAGTGTGCGTCAGTGAAGAGGCGTTCGTACCACTGGAGGGAAAAGCCCGGCAGGGGATAGGTCAGCAAGCTTCCGGAGCTGAAGCTGAGCGGAATAATGACGAATGTCGGTGTGATCAGGAACAGCAGGACGAATCCGGCCGTGACCCAAAGGGTGATCCTCATCGAGCTTTCCTCTCTCGCGCTTCCAGATTGGGATAGCCGCGCGCGCCACCCCTGAGGCCGGATACGCCGGCGTAAAGTGCGAACAGCGAAAGTGTCGTCAGCAGCAGCATGAGTCCCAGAGCCGCGGCGAGACCCCAGTTCGTCGTCGTGTTGGTGTAGAACGCAATGAAATAACTGATCATCTGGTCGCCCGCGCCGCCGACCAGCGCGGGCGTTATGTAGTAGCCAAGTGCGAGCGTGAACACCAACGTGGCGCCCGATCCGACCCCGGGCAGGCAAAGTGGCAGGTAGACGCGAACGAAGGCGCGAACGGGGCCTGCCCCGAGACTGTTTGCCGCTCGCATATATGACGGGTTGATGCCGCGCATCACGCTGTACAATGGGAGGATCATGAATGGCAGCAGGATGTGGGTCATCGTGACCAGAACGCCGAACCGGTTGTAGATCAGTTGGACAGGCTCGGAGGTCAGCCCGACATTCATAAGGATGGAGTTCAGCACGCCGTTATTCTGCAGCAGCACAACCCAGGCGGTCGTGCGCGCGAGGATCGACGTCCAGAACGGCAGCAGCACCAGAACAAGTGCGATGCTCGCAAGCCGTCGAGGCAGCGTAACGAGTGCATATGCGACGGGGAAACCGAGCAGTACACAGAACAGTGTGATCGTTGCCGAGAGCTGCAGCGTTCTCAGCAGGACGCTGACATAGATCGACTCATCTGCCGGGCGCCGGTTGATCGCTCCGTCGATCCCCTTGCGCATGTCGAGCGCAGACAGGAGGTAGAAGGATGTGAATGATCCCGAGGCGCGCCAGATCGCTTCCCAATGCCCCTTGTCCCCCCAGGTCCGGTCGATCTGGAGCAGACCTCCTTTTGCAGGCAGGCCTTCTGTCTGCTGCAAGCGTCGTGCGGTCTTCAACAGAAGAGAGCGGAAGCCGGCCACATCGTAGTTCAATCGACGTGCAGCCGAGGCAACCAGCGTCGGGTCGGCCTGCCTCAAATCCGTGATCAATGCCTCGAATGCCCGGTCGTCAGGAAGCGCTGCGCCATCCCATCGCTCGAGCGCCGAGGTGGTCAAAGGCAAGGCGTCGCGTACATCCGAGTCGTAGATCGCGCGCCAGAACATTCCACCAACGGGGAATGCGAAACAGAAGAACAACAGCGCAAACAGCGGAGCAAGAAGCGACAGGGATATCGCCGTGTTACGGCGGGCGGCCCTGGCCTGCGGTCCACCCACTGCCCGGCGGGTCGTATCCCGCGGGGCAATGGCGCGTTCATCCGCGTCGGCAGCGATCACTTGGCAACCCAGGTGTTGAATTGCTCAGTCAGCCGATCCAGGTTGTCCAACCAGAATTCCGTATTGACCTTGAGGCCTTTTGCCAGATTTTCCGGGTTGCTTGGAATGTTCTTGAGAACTTCCGGGTCGATTTGAGCAGTAGCTTCCTTAGTCGTCACTCCATAGGCAATCAGATTGGGAAGGTTTTTCTGGTTTTGCGGATCGCTGGCGAACTTGAGAAAATCATAAGCCTGGTCGAGCTTGGTGCTGCCCTTGAGGATCACCCAGCTGTCGGTGTCGTAGAGCTGCTGGTTCCAGACAATGTGGAAATCCCGTTTCTCGGACTGTGCCGCGCTGGTGATGCGACCATTGTAGGAAGAAGTGAAGACGACCTCGCCTGACGCAAGCAGCTGAACTGGCTGCGCTCCCGCTTCCCACCAGATCAGATTGTCTCCGAGCGTACCAAGCTTGGCAAAGGCACGCTTCACACCTTCGCTTGTGGCCAAAGTGCTGTAAATCTCATCGGATGGAACGCCGTCGGCGAGCAAAGCAAGCTCGAGATTGCCCTTCGGACCTTTTCGAAGAGAGCGCTTGCCTGGATACTTGGTCACGTCGAAGAAATCTGACCAGCTCTGCGGCGTGCCCTGAACGCGGGCGCCGTCATAGGCGAACACGAAACTGTAGATGATCGTGCCGACGCCACATTCGCTGACCGCCTCGGGGATGAAATCCTCCTCGGCACGGACTTTGCTCCAGTCGATTGTTTCGAAGAGGCCTTCCTCGCACCCAACCGCGAGGTCCGCGTCTTCGACGTCGACGACATCCCACTGTGCCGTGCCGCTCTCGACCCGTGCGCGCAACGCACCGACACCACCGTCATAGGTGTCCTCGTGGACCTTGATCCCGCTCGCCTTTTCGAACGGCTCGAAATAGGCCTCCCTCTGAGCTTCCTGATAAGAGCCACCCCAACCGACGATGACCAATTCGTTTGCCGATGCCTGACTCAGGAGCATCGGAGCGAGGCCGAGCGCGATTACTCCGCCCTTCAAGCGCTGTGAAAGCAAAGTCATGTTTCCCTCCCTGTGATATTATAAATTTCCGTCAGGCTGCCTTACCGGACTCCGCATCAAGGGCGCGGCAGTCTTCGGGCCGCCACCCGATCGACAGGTTCAGCCCGACAAGGATCTGCGACGCATCATGCGTGTTGGCGACCTTCACGACGAAGTCGTCGCTGCCGCACGCGCGCAGCCTGATCCTGGTGTGGTCGCCCATATAGGTGCGCTCAAGGACGTGGGCTTCGAGAACGTTGAACCGGCCATCAATCACCGGCCTGAACTGTATGCGCTCGGGCCGCACAACGATGGTGACCTGGTCTCCGGCCTCGCGATGACCAAAGATCTGCGCACGGATAGGTTTGCCGTTCATCAGCTCGACCAGTCCGACCGATCCCTCGATGGAGACGAGCCTGCCGGATATGCGATTGCTCTCGCCAACGAAGCCCGCGACGAACGTGGTTGCTGGATGCTCGTAGAGATCGGACGGCTTGGCGAGTTGCAATATGTTGCCTTTGTCGAAGACCGCGACCCGGTCCGACATGGCGAGTGCCTCACCCTGATCGTGCGTAACATATACGACCGTGAGGCCAAGCTCTTCATGCAGACGCTTGATTTCAAACTGCATGGTTTCGCGCAGCTGGCGGTCCAAGGCGCCCAGCGGTTCGTCCATGAGGATGAGCTTGGGCTCGAACACGATCGAGCGCGCGAGTGCCACCCGCTGCTGCTGGCCGCCGGAAAGCTGGTTCGGCCGGCGCGCAGCCATTTTACCGAGTTGAACGGTCTCCAGCGCCCGCTTCACGCGCAGCGCGATCTCATGCTTCGGGACGTTCCGGCATTCGAGTGGGAACGCGACGTTCTGGGCAATCGTCATGTGCGGAAACAAGGCATAGTTCTGAAACACCACGCCAATACCCCGCCTGCGCGGCGGAAGCTCTGTAACTTGTTTTCCCTCGATCAGGATCTGCCCTCTGTCAGGCGACTCAAAGCCGGCGAGCATCATGAGGACGGTCGTCTTGCCAGACCCGGAGGGCCCGAGCATTGTGAGGAATTCTCCGCGGTCGATCTCAAGGTTCAAATCCCTCACGACCGGGGTTACACCGTCATAGGACTTCGAAAGCCCTCTCAACTTGACGAAGGAACCTGAAGCGTCGGCGCCGGCTGTTTTCGACGACGAGGATTGTTCAAGGTGAAGAGTCATCGGCGTGCGCGCCCCGCTGCAGCGTCGTGAACAATTCCGTGACTGGCTCGCGGCAAGGTGAAGCCGGCATCGACGACACCAAAACGGTCGTAGCCAAGACGCGCCAGCGGCCGCAGGCGGCTGATATCGATCAGGCCGCCATCAAGGACCTCGTCGTTGATGTGGACCCCGAGCACCCTGCCGACAAGCAATGTGTTGGGAGTGCCGTCGCGCTGGTCTGGCAGCGCGAAAGTCGTGACCAGCCGGCATTCGAGCTGGATAGGTGAGCTGGCTACGCGCGGCGGCGCGACCAGTTTCGATGGCGCGAGAGGCAGGCCCGCGAGTTCGAACTCATCGACATCGTGATCGACGGGCTGGCTTGTCTTCTTTACGGCGTCGCCCAGGTCCCAAGTCGCCATGTTGCAGACGAATTCCTTCGTCTCCTGAACGTTGCGCGCCGTGTCCTTCTCACCGTGCGCATGCGCCCCGTTGGACGCGAACATCACCATGGGAGGGTCCTCCGCCACGGCGTTGAAAAAACTGTAAGGCGCAAGGTTCACCTTGCCGTTGGCGCTCAAGCTCGAAATCCATCCAATGGGCCGGGGGACGACACACATCATCCAGGGATCACGTGGCAGGCCGCTGGGTTCCCCCGCAAAATAGAACAACCGCGTTTCCCCCAGATCGCATCAACCGAGGGCGACACTAGGAGGCACAAGATTCGGGAACCAGTTCGATGTTCTCATCCAAACTTGATTGATGATTAAGGGTTCAGACCTGGTGCGAAAACCCTCGTCCGGAACGCGAAGCTTCGTCTCGCATCCAGTTGCTGAACCGCCGGACTCCCGACTTGCGGGAGGCGGAAGGTGTCGTCACCAGCCGATATGTGAAACCCGGGAGGGTTGGCCCCTCTACTGGGAGGCAGATGCCGGAACGCATGTAACGCTCCACCAGAACGTTTCCGCACAGCAGCGGCCCATGACCCTGCACCATGGCCTGGATGGCGAGCCCTTCCTCGCCCAGGCACCACACTTTGAAATCGCGGCTTCGAAGATCGTTGCTTAGCCGAAACCAGCCATCCCAGTCGGGACCGCCGAGACCGCGGTTGGTCCAGCGGTAACCGAGCAACGGGACGTTTCCGAGTTGTGAGAGTCTAACTATCTTTCCGGGAGGACTCAGGGAACTGTGACAAACGGCGACATAGGAATCGTCCAGCAAAGGGATGGCGGTTTCACCATCCAACGCCTGCAAGCCATAGCGGATCGCCAGATCCGCCTCTCCTCCCCTGAGGTCGCGAACCTGGTCCGAGGCGTCAATGTTGACGATCAGGTCGGGGTACGCCGCCTTGAAAGCCGTGAGGCGTGGAACAAGCCAATGCTCGGCGAATGACCGCGTCGTGGTCACGGAGATGACCGACGCCGACTTCCGGTCATCAATCTCGGCGAAAGCCTCCTCGATCTTGTCGAAGCTCTGACGCAGGTACGGGAACAGCCTCTCCCCGATTGGCGTCAACCTCGCTGTGCGTTTATCGCGATCAAAGAGCCTGACACCGATAGTATCCTCCAACAGTCTAATCTGATGACTGATGGCAGTGACGGTAACATTCAGTTCGTTGGCAGCTCCGGTGAAGCTGCTCTTTCGAGCCGCCGCCTCAAAGCTGCGAATGGCATTCAGCGGGGGCATCTTTCTCATTGCTCATCGCCTCACACGTTTGCGAAACAATGCGCTGGCCCCGCGAAGTTACTGGCTTGAATTGTTCTCAAGCCTCCGTGCGAAATCCTCAACAGTCTGCGTTCGGGAATTGCATGCACACCGATCCGACGCATCGCCCTGCGTCATCATCTTATAGGTCGGACGCCAACTGGCCCTCATACCATTTCCAGATTTCCTCACCCGTCCAAAAAGCCACGCCGGCGTGGGACCTCATGTGGTCCAGAATCTGTTCGAAAGCGGCGATCCTTGAAGGAAGCCCGGATAGATATGGGTGCACGGCGAGGCAAACGAACTTGGGGCGCTCCCGACTCTCCTGATAGAGCCGGTCGAAATGGGCCCGCGCACGATCGGCGAAGATACCCGCGTCATGATGGTCGATCACGAAATTGGAGATGTCGTTGAGGTCCAGCGTATAGGGTAGCGTCACAAGTGGACCGTTCAAGGTCGCAATACGCTGCGGTTCGTCATCGAACACCCTGTCAGCAATGTAGCGAATTCCATGCAGGGCGAGCAGGTCCGGCGTTTGGTAGGCTTGCGTGAGGCCAGGCCCGAGCCAGCCGACCGTCTGACGCCCAGTGAACCTGTTTATCCTTTCGACCGTCTCCCGGATCGACCGGGACTGGTTCTTCAATGAGTGCATGGGCCCCTGGAACTAGGAATGCCCCATGAATTCCCACCCGCTGTCACGCGCCGCTTCGGCGATCCGCGGGTACACATGCTTGCCGGTGAAACGGCTCGATTGCCGTTCGGGATGAAATTCGTTCAGATTGGCACCGATACCGACTTGATTTGTTTTCAACCAACCTTGCAGAGTTTTCAGTGGCGGCGAATCGTTTCAGTTGTGACATGGGGTAAGGTCTCGCGCAGGGCGACCGAGAGGGTCCACACGAGATGACTTTCCTACCCCGAGCGAAGGCCGAAGTCGGGGCAATGATCAAACCTTATCGCGCAACGAAGGGGCCGTTCGCATCAGAAAGTGCGCGGAGCCATGCCAAAAAAAGGACCGGTCGGAACTTCGCGAAAAATTGTCCCGATCAGCAACTGTCGACCTTGCTGGCAAAGTCGTCTCGATAAGACACACGAGATATTGGTGGCGATTCGCCAAGCTCGCACAGCTGACCAAGTTTGTGCGTCGATTCTCGGCTTCACAGCACGATTTGGCGCAACGGCCCTTCTTGCAGGCACAATTCCTCCACCGGGAGCAATGCGCAGGGAGCAAGTATCTCATGTTTTGCTCGATGCTTGGCCGAGGGAATGGTCGATTCGCTATTTCTCGCACGGCTATCTGCATTGGGATCCCACTATCGGGCTTGTTAGGCGCGCAAGCGAGCCATTCATCTGGAGCAATATTGCCGAGCATATCGATCTACCGGCTTCCGCGCTTCGTGTGATGCAGGAGGCAACTGAATTTGGCCTGAATGACGGACTTACCCTGACGTTCTCTTCTGTGGAGCGTCGCCCGATAGGGTTCTCTATTGCGGGTGAAAGGCTTGAACTAGATCCTCCCGAACGGCGAGCACTGGAACTCGTGGTAGCGTGCGGAGTCGCGCAAGCGGTTCAGATTGACCACAGATCAGCAAGACATGGGGTGGTCAGACTTTCGCCTCGCCAGCACGATGTTCTCCGATGGGCGGCCGAGGGTCTCAAGGTCGAAGAGATAGCGGATCGTCTCTCGATCAGCGCTCACACGGCCGACATGCACTTGCGCAATGTGCGAGAGCGGCTTGGTGTCTCGAACACCATACATGCCGTCGCGGAAGCGTTCCGGCGTGGCATGATCTCCTGACCCCTACGGATTTCCGTAATGCCGTGATCGCAACAGGAAACGGCAACATTAGTCGGTCTCAACTTTGGAGGACGACCGATGCTCCATATTGTCACTTCACAAACTGCCGACCTCCTTCGGGAGGAGATGGATCATGCCTTCCGACTTCGGCATCAAGTGTTCGTGGAAGAAAAAGGCTGGGCCGCTCTTCGCCGGGAAGACGGCCGCGAGATGGACCGTTTCGACGACGAGCACGCAGTTCACATGCTCTACATAGAAGCTGGTCGCGTGATTGGCTATCAGCGGATGTTGCCAACGTCGCGGCCACATCTGCTTTCGGAAGTGATGCCTAAGCTTTGCGAAGCCGAGCGTCCTGTCGGGCGGAACATCTGGGAGTGGACCCGCTATTGCGTCGAGCCGGCATATCGGGAGCGAGGCCGCATGCTAAGTCCGGTCGCGAACGCGCTGCTCTCCGGCATTGTCGAATGGGGTCTCGATACTGGCGTCGACACGATCGTGATCGAAATGAACCCGCTCTGGCTTTTGCGTCTGGTTCAGCTTCATTTTCGCGTGACTCCTCTTGGAGTGCCGCATCTGATCAACGGCGAGGAGACGGTGGCGGTCACCGCGAAGTTTGACGTGCGCACTCTCGACCGGCTTCGAGAAACACGCGGGGTTCCCTCCGCCGTCATCGCGGCCTCCAGATTGTGTGATCTTCGGCCGAGCAACCAACAGGGGCGTTAGCTTCTCTCCGATCCGACCTCTGCAATCTCGTATCGAGGGCAATCAAAGGATGGGGTCGAGAAGGGAATCGTGGACGATGCGGCGTTCCATCCAGCTACTCACGCTTCAATGCGTGCTCGTCGTCGCAGAGGAAGGCAGCTTCCTCGCGGCATCGTCGCGATTAAACATGCACCACACCGCGCTCAGCCGTCGGGTCCGCGACTTAGAACTTGCGCTGGGCGTCACCTTGTTCGACCGTCATACGGGCGGTGTCCGCCCAACCGCCGCCGGCGAGCGCTTCTTGGCCAATCTTCGTCGGGTCTTGACGGACCTTGACGGCACGCTCTCCATGGTGGGAATGAACGGCCGCGGCGTATCCGGCCGGCTGTCGATCGGGATCGACGCGCCATTGCCTGTCGGTGGATATACCGACGCCGTCATCACCTTCGTTCTGGATCGCCCGGATGTGGATATTCGGTTCACGGAGGCGGCGCGCGCGGAGCTGCGCTCCGGACTCAGCAGCCGCACGATCGATGTGGTAATTGCGCATGGCTTCGATCGGCGAGGCACCGGCGAAACCTTGCCGCTCTGCCGCGACCGTGTCGTCGTGGCGATGGCGGCGGAGCATCACCTCTCCAATAGCGAGGAGGTCGAGTTGGCTGAACTCGAGGGACAGACGACGCTTGTCAATTCGCAGTCAATAGCGTTTGGAGCACTCTGTGGAATCCCAGCGGATGCAGCTCTGCCCTCTACCATTCGGCATGACGTGAGCCGGTTGAGCCTCCTAAGCCTGGTCAGAAACGGCTTGGGCATCACACTGCTTCCCGAGAGCGATGCCGAGAGCCTGATCGATGGCGTCGGGTCGTTGGTGCTCAAGAATAATGGCAGGCCCGTGCACGTACGCTACGAAGCGCACTGGCGGTCGGACAATTCCAATCCGGTGTTGGTCGCATTCATCGCGTTGCTGCGGGAGATGTATCTGCAACCTTGACATACCAACGGTATGGCGGCGTCGGCCTTAGTTGATTTTCCGCTCCTTCCGCGCCTTGGCGAACACCCTGTCGGTTGCCATGAAGCGTTGGAGCATAGGCGCTACAAGCTTGATTGGATCGAGCGACGTCTTCTCGCCTGAGGCGAGGCCGAGAATCTCGGCATAGGCGACCAGATCGCGATGGACGGCGGCCGGCAGCTCCACCGTGATCTTGACTGGCCGGTCATCAGGGACGGCGGAGAGCTTGAGCTTCGTCACGACGGTTCCTTTGTCGTCCCGTAAGGCTGCATGACCAGGTCCCGATTTACAATGATGCGGATCGGGAAGCCCGGTCGGACCGTTAGCGTCGGCTGGATATTGAGCTGGCGCCGCACGATCTGCTGGCCGATGTCGGAAACCGAGTCCTGCGCGCTCTCGCGAATAGCGCGGGCGATCTCGCTCTCCTCGTCGATCGAGCCAAGCTCTGATCCGATGCCGAGAAGCGTGGAGAGCGCCGCGGCGCGGAAGAGCTGGCCCCAGTGATGGTCGACCTTGTCCTCCAGACCGGAGAACCCTGCTGTGTCGGTGCCCGGAAGCCGCTCCAGCACAATTGAAGTTCCGTCGGGCATGACGATGCGGTTCCAGACGAGAAGCGCGCGGCGCTGGCCGAAGGCGACCTGGCTGTCGTATTGGCCGATCAGCCGCGCGCCCTGCGGGATGAGGAGATGCGATCCGGTCGGGCTGTCATAGACATGCTCCGTCACCTGCGCCGTGATCTGGCCCGGGAGATCGGAGTTAATGCCGGTGATCAGCGCTGCCGGAATAATCGTACCGGCCTGCACCACATAGGGCGAGGCCTTGTCCTGCACGCGATCGGGGCTGACAGTGCGCCGGTCGGCCTCCGCGTTGACAAAGGCAAGCTTGCGATCCTGCATGTTCTGCGCGGAACCCTCGTCGACCGGCGGCGTTCCTTCCGCGCCTGTCAGGCTGGTCGACGGATCGTCGCCAAGCGCCCTGGTCGCGATAGCCTGACCTTCGGCCGTGCGTTCGCCACGACTGTCCGTGAACAGCTTCGCCACGCGTGCAGCCTCGATCTCGGCAAGGCGGCGCTGCTCCTCAGGGTCGGCGCGCGGCGTCCGCATGTCGGGCGGGGTCACCGGCTGGCCACGTTCCTGCGCGCGTCGGATTGGCCGACCGAGGTCGCCCGGCAGCGGCGGCCCCAGTTCAGGCACCTTCGGTCGCGGCAGGCCGGTGTAGTCACGCGGCAAGTTCTGCAGCCCATCGGCCGTCGTGCGGTTGTCGGTGGTATAAAGCTCGGAGGGTTGCTCGCCGCCCCTCCGACTTGTATCGAGCGCCCACAGGAGCGCGCCGAGCACCGCCACGGCGCTGACGCCCCCCAGGCCGACCAACACCTTGCGCGAGAGACGCGTGACGCGAGTCGGCTCCGGCCGCAAGCGCAGGTCGGCACGGATGTCTCCAGCGGGCGAGTTTTGCGCCTCGGTCATCGCTTGTCTCCTCCGGAGAACAACGTCGTCCTCCGCGTCGCCTTCCTGCCGTCCGTGCGGACGATACGCACGCGACGTTCGGAATTCTTGTCACCGAGGCGTAGCTCCGCGGCTGCGAACAGCCGGTCGACCACATAGTAGTTTTGACGAGCGCGGTAGTTGACCAGCTCGGAGTTGCCGGACGGGCCGATGACGAAGAGCGGCGGCATCTCACCCTGGCCGATTCCCGACAAGAACTCGATGTAGACCTTCGATCCGTCGTCGAAGGCGCGCATTGGCCGCCAAGGCGCGGCGTCTCCCTCGATGCGATACCGGAAGTTAAGCTTCGAAATGTCGATGCCGGCCGCGACCGGCTGAGCTTCGGCCGCGCGAAGATTCTGCCGGCGGAGAGCGATCAACTGGTCCTGCGGATAGGTCCACGACACGGAAGCCATATAGGTCGAAGGCGTGGACCGCAGCTCGAGATGATAGGTGCGCCGGTCGGTGTTGATGACGACGTTGGTCTGGAGATCCGGCCGCGTCGGCTTCACCAGGATGTGAACCTGCCGCCTGTCTCCAGCACCGCTCTCGGTATCGCCGATGATCCAGCGCACTGTGTCGCCGGCCGCGACCGGGCCGGAGCCGACAAGCTGCTCGCCGGGCTGAAGCGCGATATCCGTCACTTGGCCGGGCGCGGCATAGACCTGATAGAGCGCGCCGGGCGAGAAGGGATAGACCTGCACGGCGTTGATGAAGCCGTCGCGGGCTGGTTGCATGCGCGCGGCCTCGTTCGCGCTTGTGATGCGGGCCTTCGGGTCGGCCGGTTCTGGTTTCCTGTCGCCCGCAGCGATCGGCTTCAACTGGCCGGGAAGCGGAAGCGGCTTCGGTGTCTCGACGACTCGGACGGGACTGGGCGGATCGGCGGCGAGCACGGCGGGCGCAGCATCGTCATAGTCGATCTCGGGCGGAATGTATTTCTTGCCACAGCCGGCAAGCGCGGTCGCTGCCGACAAGGCGATGACCAGCGGCAATGAGCGACGTGCATCCTTCTCGCGCGCAGTTTCTTTTCTTGGGCGGCTCATGATCCCAACTCCCTCGACCAGTTGATTGCGTTGACGTAGACACCGAGTGGGTTGGCCCTCAGCCTGTCGGCCGTGCGCGGTTGCTCGACCACGACGGTGAGAATGGCCGTCCAGCGCTCGGTCGCCGCGAGCTGACCGTTCTCGTAGCGGCGCTCGGTCCAGGCGATGCGGAAGCTGTCCGTCGAAGCGCGGATGACGCTCGAGATGTCGACCGCGACCTGGCTCTTGCCGACCTTGGTGAACGGGTCATTGGTGCGGGCATAGTCGTTGAGCGCGACGGCGCCGCGATCGGTGGTGAACTCGTAGGCGCGCAACCAGTTCTGCCGCACGATGATCGGATCGGCCGGGATGCTCCTGACCTGCTCGATGAAGCGGGCAATATGCCACGCGATCTGCGGATCGGTCGGCCGATAGTCCGCGACCGCGGGAGCGACAGCCTGCGCCTCGCCGAAACGATCTACCTGCACGATCCAGGGCACAACCGTTCCGCGCGTCGATTGCCAGACCAGCACGGCCGCGAAGCCGCCAGCCAGCGCCAGCGAGCCGAAAGCCATCAACCGCCAATTCCTCGCCTGCACGCGGGCCGAGCCGATGCGCTCATCCCAAGCCTGCGCGGCGCGCTGATAGGGTGTTTCCGGCTCGGGCGATCGCGCGTAGCGCACGGAAGGTTTCTTGAAGAGCTTCATCTGCGGTCATCCTGATCGAGGGGAACGGACATGGAGCCGCCGCCGTGGTCGCCGGAGCGGATCGTGTGTGCGGCGACGCTCGCGCCATGATGCGCCGCGCCGCCGCGCTTCATGCGGGCGGCCCACGCCGGCGGCGTCGAGGGCGAGGAAGTGGCAGCGTCGGATTCGCTGGCGGCGGAAGACCGGCCGCCGGTGACGGACCATGCGCCGGCCTGTCCTGCGCGATAGCTGGATGACATGGATTGAGCGGCGCGCGACATGGCTTGCCTGACGGGCTGCACGGCGGCGGCTCCGCCGACACGAGCCACGCCTCCGACACCGGCGACAACTGCACCTATGCCGGTCTGACCAGACGTTGAGGCGGCAAGGCCGTAGGCGGCCGACGTGCTGCCGGCGAGATGCGCCCCGCCGCGTGCGGCAGACGCCGACATGCGGCCACCAGCACTTCCGGCCGTTGCGGCACCGCTCAATCCGGCGCGGGCTCCCATGTAGCCGGCAGCCCCCAGACCAGCGGCGGCGAGGCCGGTGCCGACCGCCGCTCCTGCACCGAGCTGCGGCGCGCCGGAAACGAGGCCGGTGGCGATGCCTGGTCCAAAGATCGACAGCCCCATCAATGACAGCGCGCCGAGCACCAGCGCCAGCGCGTCGGTTATGGTCGGCTGGTCCGCGAATCCGGACGTGAACTCGCCGAACAGGCCCGAGCCGATGCCGACGATGACGGCCAGAACAAGAATCTTGACGCCCGAGGCGACGATGTTGCCGAGCACCTTTTCGGCGAGAAAGGCTGTCTTGTTGAACAGCGCGAAGGGAATGAGCACGAAGCCGGCAAGCGTCGTCAGCTTGAATTCGATCAGCGTGACGAATATCTGGACGGCCAGGATGAAGAAGGCGATGAGCACGATCGCCCACGCGATCATCAGCACCATGATCTGCACGAAGTTCTCGAAGAAGGAGACGTATCCCATCAGCTCGCCGGCGGCCTCGAGGATGGGATTGCCGGCGTCGATGCCGACCTGCGCGACGCGGCCGGGCTGCAGAAGCTCGGGACCGGAGAGCGAGCCGCCGCCGGCCTGAAGACCCAGCCCGGAAAAACTCTCGAAGACGATGCCGGCGAGCCGGTTGAAGTTGCCGACGATAAAGGCGAAGAAGCCGATATAGAGCGTCTTTTTCACGAGCCGCTGCAGCACGTCCTCGTCGGCGCCCCAGGCCCAGAACAGACCGGCGAGCGTGATGTCGATGACGATCAGCGTGGTGGTCAGGAACGCCACTTCGCCGCCGAGCAGGCCGAAGCCGGAATCGATGTAGGAGGTGAAGGTCTCAAGGAACCGATCGATGACGCCGGTGTCGTTCATGGCGATACCGGCAGGGTGATTGGCGGAACGATCGCCTTCGGCTTTCCTGCCTCGCCGTCGCCGAACCGCTCGGGTTTCGGCACTGCCGATCGCTCCGGCTGTGGCGTGATGGCGCGGTCTGGCTCGCGGGACTGAAGGAAGCGGCGGCGGTTCTCCGCCCATGCCTTCCGGCAGATTGGATCGTTGGCGGCGGCCATGCCGAGATCGCGGCAGCGGACAAGCTCGCTGTTGGCGGGCTCGCCGCCCGGACGTCGGAGGCTGTGGGGGGCGGCATCCTCCGTGCCGTCGCCGCGCAGGGCCATGACCGCGGCTGTCATGGCCGCGCCAAGGGCGAGAACGGCAATCATCCGGGCGGCGATCCTGGCGTCCATCGCAGGCAGGCTCCTCAGTCGTGGAACATACGCACGCTGGACGCGCTGTAGCTTCGGCCGGCCATGAAGCGGCTCAACTGCTCTCGGGCCTGCTCCTGCGCAGCGGCATGGCGAGCTTGCTCCAGCGCGTCGGCGCGGCCCTGCGCGGCCAGCATCGCGGTCAGGTCGGTGAGCTGCTGCGCCTGCACGGCGAGCAGCTCGTTGCCGGCCTGGGTCGCCTGAAGGATGCCGACAGCCGACTTGCTGGCGCCGACCAGGCTGCTCGTCTGCCGCTCGATTCCGTCGATGTTGTCGACGGCGACGGCGCCGGCCTTCAGGGAATGCTCGAAGGCGGAGAGCGATTCCTGCCAGCGCTCGCGTGCGCTTTCGACAAGCTGAGCGCCCGTCTTGTCGGCCGCGAAATCCTCGAAGGTTGACGAGAACTGCTGATCGATGTCGTCGACGCTGTAGGCAAGCTTCTCGGCCTCGCCGAGCAGGCCCTTCATCTCTGCAAAGTTGCCTTCGATCTGGTCGAGCACCGATGTCGGCAGCGATGCAAGGTTCATCGCATCGTTGATCAGCATCTGCGCCTCGTTGGCGAGCGAGCTCACCTGATTGTTGATCTGCTCCAGCGCCCGTGCCGCGCTCAGAATGTTCTCCGCGTGGTTCCAGGGGTCGTAGACCGTGAGCGCCGAAACTGGCAGCGCGGATAATGCGGTGCTGGCGACGAGCATCGCCATTGCGACGTGGCGAATGCGGGTAGAAATGGGACTCATGGCGAAGTCTCCTTTACGGATTGGTCGGTGACGTTGGTGAGGTCGGGGATGAGGTCGGTCGCCCATGGGAGGCCGCGATCGGCGAGCCAGGCCTCCAGGAAATATTGCGAGCCGGCTTCGGCCAGGGTGCGCTCGATAGCCGCCTGGTCGGTCTTCGCCGATGCGGCGCAAAGCGTGAGCGCGATCGGCCCAAGGCCCAGCTCGAACAGCCTATTGCCGCGGCGCGATTGGCAATAATAGTCGCGCTTGGGGGTTGCCCGGGCCACGATCTCGATCTGGCGATCATTCAGGCCGAAGCGGCGGTAGATGGATGTGATCTGCGGTTCGATGGCGCGCTCGTTGGGCAGGAAGAACCGTGTCGGGCAGCTCTCGACGATCACCGGCGCGATCCTGCTCCCGTCTATGTCAGATAGCGACTGCGTGGCGAAGACGACAGACGCGTTCTTCTTCCTAAGCGTCTTCAGCCATTCGCGAAGCTGGTCGGCGAATCCGCCGTCGTCCAGCGCGAGCCAGCCCTCGTCGATGATGAGCAGTGTTGGGCGGCCATCCATGCGCTGCTCGATGCGGTGGAAAAGATAGGCAAGCACCGCCGGCGCGGCTCCGGTGCCGATCAGGCCTTCGGTCTCGAAGGCCTGGACGGAAGCGTCACCAAGCTGCTCCTCCTCGGCGTCGAGCAACCGTCCATAGGCGCCGCCAAGACAATATGGCCGCAGCGCCTGCTTCAGCGCCGACGATTGCAGCAGGACCGAAAGTCCTGTGAGGGTGCGCTCGGCGACCGGGGCCGACGCCAGTGAGGTCAGCGCCGACCAGAGATGCTCCTTCACCTCCGGGGTCGCGGCCACGCCTTCCCGTGCGAGAATGTCGACGAGCCAGTCGGCGGCCCAAGCCCGCTCGGGCGTCTGGTGGATGCCGGCGAGCGGCTGGAGGGAGACGCTGATCGCGCGATTGCCAAGATCGGAAAGCGCGAGCTGTATCAGCGGATCGTCGTCGTCGCGATGCCGGACAGCATTGCCGCCAAGATCTTCCCAATCGCCGCCCATCGCGAGTGTGGCGGCGCGGATCGAGCCACCGAAGTCGAAGGCGAAGATCTGGTTGTTCTCGTAGCGGCGGAACTGGAGCGCCATCAGCGCGAGCAGCACCGATTTGCCGGTGCCAGTCGGTCCGACGACGAGCGTGTGGCCGACGTCGCCGACATGCAGAGAGAAGCGGAACGGCGTGGCGCCTTCGGTCTTGGCGTAGAACAGCGGTGCAGCGACAAAATGCTCGTCCTGCGCCGGCCCGGCCCACACCGCCGACAAGGGGATCATATGGGCGAGGTTCAGTGTCGAGATGGGCGGCTGGCGGACATTGGCGTAGACGTGGCCGGGGATGCTGCCGAGCCATGCCTCGATCGCGTTGACCCCTTCGACGATCGCAGTGAAGTCGCGCGACTGGATGACCTTCTCGACCAGCCGTAGCTTCTCGTCGGCGATGCTCGCGTCCGCGTCCCAGACCGTCACGGTGGCGGTGACGTAGGCCTCGCCGATCTGGTCGGAACCGAGATCCTGCAGGGCGGCATCGGCGTCGGCCGCCTTGTTGGCAGCGTCGGTGTCGAGCAGCACCGAGGCCTCGTTGGTCATCACCTCCTTGATGATGGCGGCGACGGACTTGCGCTTGGCGAACCACTGCCGCCTGATCTTCGTGACCAGCCGCGTTGCATCGGTCTTGTCGAGCATGATCGCCCGCGTGGACCAGCGGTAGAGGAACGCGAGCCGATTGAGGTCGTCGAGGATCCCCGGGAAAGTCGTGGTCGGGAACCCGATGATGGTGAGCGTGCGCAGGTGGAAATCGCCCAGCCGCGGCTCCAGCCCGCCCGCGAGCGGCTGGTCGGCCAGTAGCGTATCCAAATACATGGGCGTCTCGGGGACACGCACACGATGCCGTTTGGTCGAGATGGTCGAGTGCAGGTAGGTCAGCGTCTCGGCGTCATCGAGCCATTCCGCCTCGGGCACGAAGCCTTCGACCAAGGAGAGCACGCGGTCGGTGCGATCGACGAAACCCTTGAGCAACTCCCACGGATCAACGCCGGTCTTCTCGCGGCCTTCGTAGAGCCAGCTTTCCATGCGCGAGGCTTCCTCGGCCGGCGGTAGCCAGACAAAAGTGAGGAAGTAACTCGACTCGAACAGGACGCCGCTGTCCTCGAACTGCTCGCGCCGCTCGACGTCGACAAGCGCGGACGCCGAGTCCGGAAACAGGCTCTCGGGATAATCCGTCGCCGGATTGCGCTGCGCCTCGACGAAGATGGCCCAGCCGGAGCCGAGCCGGCGCAGCGCGTTGTTCAGCCGCGCGGTCGTGCCGACCAGCTCGGCCGGCGTGGCGCTGTTGAGGTCTGGACCCCGGAACCGGGCTGTGCGTTGGAAGGAGCCATCCTTGTTGAGGACAACGCCCGGCGCCACCAATGCTGCCCACGGCAGGTAGTCGGTGAGCAAAATGCTCTTCTTCCTGTATTCGGCGAGATGCATCATGAGATTGCCTTACACGCCGAGATGGGTCGGGTAGCGGACGTGCCGGCGCACGACGTCGACGAACTGCGCGTCGTGCTTCGCTGCCCAGACCGCCGCGAAGTGGCCGATCGCCCAGATGACCAGGCCGGCGAGCCACAGCCGAAGGCCGACGCCGACCGCGCCGGCGAGCGTGCCGTTGGCGATGGCGACCGCGCGTGGCGCGCCGCCGAGCAGGATCGGCTCGGTGAGCGCGCGATGCACCGGCGCGAAGAAACCGCGCACATCCTCTTCGAGCATCAGACCAGCACCCCGCCGCCGAAGGAGAAGAAGGAGAGGAAGAAGGAACTGGCCGCGAAGGCGATCGACAGGCCGAACACGATCTGGATGAGCCGGCGGAAGCCGCCGGCCGTGTCGCCGAAGGCGAGCGTTAGGCCGGTCACGATGATGATGATGACCGCGACAATCTTGGCCACCGGCCCTTCGATCGATTCGAGGATCTGTTGAAGCGGCTCCTCCCACGGCATGGAGGAGCCGGCTGCCCGCGCGGGAACGGCGGTGAGCACCATTACGGACGCCAGCGCTGTGACGTGCACAATGCTGTTGCGGACATGGGCGAGGACAGAATACCTCATTCTTCTTCTCCTGTCGGAAGGGGTTTTGGATCGGATTCGAGCTGGGCGTTGAGCGTGCGGTAGTCGCCGGTCGTGGGATCGAGCCCTTCGACAAGGGCGATCTCGACAAGGCGGCGATCAGCGCCTCGGCCGGCCAGAACGGCGATGACGTCGATCGTCTCTGCGATCAGCGCGCGGGGCACCGTGACGACGGCCTCCTGCACGAGCTGCTCAAGACGACGCAGAGCGCCGATCGCCGTGTTGGCGTGGATCGTGCCGATGCCGCCCGGATGGCCGGTGCCCCAGGCCTTGATAAGGTCGAGGGCCTCGCTGCCGCGCACCTCCCCGATCGGGATGCGATCCGGGCGCAGGCGTAGGGACGACTTCACGAGATCGGATAGCGAGGCAACGCCGTCCTTGGTCCTGAGCGCGACCAGGTTAGGCGCGGCGCACTGCAGCTCACGGGTGTCCTCGATCAGCACGACACGGTCAGAGGTCTTCGCGACTTCGGCCAGCAGCGCGTTGGTGAGCGTGGTCTTGCCGGTCGACGTACCGCCGGCGACCAGGATGTTCTTTCGCCTCTCGACCGCGAGCCGCAGCACGTCGGCCTGGGACTGAACCATGATGCCGGCGGCCACGTAGTCGGCCAGCGTGAACACCGCGACGGCCGGCTTGCGGATGGCGAAAGTCGGCGCGGTCACGACAGGCGGGAGCAGGCCCTCGAACCGCTCGCCGGTCTCCGGCAGCTCGGCCGACACGCGCGGGCTGCCCGCATGCACCTCGGCTCCGACATGGTGCGCGACCAGCCGCACGATCCGCTCGCCGTCGGCTGCGATCAGCATATCGTCGGTAGCGATGAGGCCTTCGCGAAGACGGTCGACCCAGAGCCGCCCGTCAGGGTTGAGCATCACCTCGACGATCGATGGGTCTTCGAGGTAGCCGGCGATGGCGGGACCAAGCGCGGTGCGCAGCATGCGCGCTCCGCGAGAGACCACTTCCCTGCCGTGATGATGGCGGTGAGATGCCACGATGGTCCCCGTCCTGTGATGACGCGCGGCACCGCGCCGCGAACGGGGATGAGTAGAAGAGGCAGGATTCCGGCTGTGGCAACAAGCTTGTCGAGGCCATCATGCTCCGGCGTGAAATGACTTGCGGGATTCGGTATCGGCGTTTGCGGCTCAGCCCGCCGATGACGGCCCGGAAGCCGAATCATCCTCGTCGGCAGGAGGCGCCGGCGGCACGTCTTCGGCGATCTCCTGCCTGAGCTTTGGCCCCTTCGCCAATCGGCGGCCGAGCACCGCGACGAAACCGTCATAGCGCTGCTGAGCTTTTGCGCGCGCCTCGGCCTGGACGGATTCAGGCAACGCCGGTGTCGCGGAGAGCCAGAAGCGGACGAACAGCGCCATCGTCTCGGTTGCGATGCCGATATCGCGTTCCACACGCTGAATGCGCCGGTCGAGCTGGTCGAGGCGACGCGTGATCGCCGCCTCCTTCCGCTCGGCCGCGTCCGGCGACAGAAAGGAAGCTATGGCGGCCTCGGCGATCAGGGACAGGGACACGTCGCGTCTGGCGGCATAGTCGGCGAGCGCGTTCATCACATCCGCGTCGAGATAGGCCGAGAGCCGTTTCTTTTTCATCGCCGGTCAAAGCTCGATGCCGTCGTTCTGGTCGAGGGACGCCTGCCGGGCCACCTGTCGCATTGTGCGATCGAGCGCGCGCCGTCGCGTTGCCGCGTCGTCGTCAGGCTCGTCGGTGTCGAGGTCGAACTCGAACTGAGAAGACTTTCTGGGCTCGATATCCTCATGCTCTGGCAGCTCCGGCTCGCGGCGGATGCCGGCATTGGCCGGATCGTCGTCCTCGGCACCAGGCCCGCCCGTGGCTCGCGGCGGCACACCGGGGACGGCGAGCACCGGCAGCCCGCTCCAGTCGTCCGGTCGCGGAGGCGTCGCCGTCTTGTCCGATTTCGGCGGAGGCAGTACGCGTTCTGCAAGTCGGGGGTCTGCGAAGTAGCGGGCCTTCTTCGCCTTGATCGGGAACATGCCCGAGACCATGACGATCGCATCGGATGGAGGAAGCTGCATGATCTCGCCCGGCGTCATCAGCGCGCGTGCCGTCTCCTGCCGCGAGACCATGATGTGACCGAGCCACGGCGCCAATCTGTGACCGGCGTAGTTCTGCATCGCGCGCAACTCCGTCGCGGTGCCGAGTGAGTCCGAGACGCGCTTGGCCGTGCGCTCGTCGTTGGTGGCGAAGCTCACCCTGACATGGCAGTTGTCGAGAATGGAGTTGTTCGGCCCGTAGGCCTTTTCGATCTGGTTGAGCGACTGCGCGATGAGAAAGCTCCTGATTCCGTAGCCTGCCATGAAGGCGAGCGCCGATTCGAAGAAGTCGAGACGGCCGAGCGCCGGAAACTCGTCAAGCATCAGCAACAGCGGCTGCCGCCTCTCCTTCGCGTGCAGGTCTTCCGTCAGTCGACGTCCGATCTGGTTGAGCACCAGCCGGATCAGAGGCTTGGTGCGAGAGATATCGGACGGCGGCACGACGAGGTAGAGCGTCGTCGGTCGTTCCCCTTCCACGATGTCGGCGATGCGCCACTCACAGCGCGACGTCACCTTGGCGACGACCGGATCGCGATAGAGGCCGAGAAAGGACATGGCGGTGGAGAGAACGCCGCTCCTCTCGTTCTCACTCTTGTTGAGCAGCTCGCGCGCGGCGGATGCCACGACGGGATGCGGTCCTGCTTCGCCGAGGTGCTTCGTCAGCATCATGGCACGCAGGGTCTTCTCGATCGGCCGGCGCGGATCGGACAGGAAGTTCGCCACGCCCGCCAGCGTCTTGTCCTGCTCTGCATAGAGCACATGCAGGATCGCGCCAACCAGCAACGCATGACTGGTCTTCTCCCAATGATTCCTCCTCTCGAGCGAGCCTTCGGGGTCGACCAGCACGTCGGCGACGTTCTGGACATCGCGAACCTCCCATTCCCCTCGCCGGACTTCCAGCAGCGGGTTGTAGGCTGCCGACGCCGCGTTGGTTGGATCGAACAGGAGCACGCGGCCGAAGCGCGAGCGCCAGCCGGAGGTCAGCTCCCAATTCTCCCCCTTGATATCGTGGACGATCGTGCTGCCCGGCCAGGTCAGCAGCGACGGCACGACCAGCCCGACGCCCTTGCCGCTTCTGGTCGGCGCGAAACACAGCACATGCTCGGGTCCATCGTGCCGCAGATAGTCCTGCTCGAAGCGGCCGAGCACAACGCCGTCCGGGCCGAGCAACCCGACAGAGGAGATTTCCTGTCTCGTGGCCCAGCGGGCCGAACCGAAGGTCTCGGCGTTCCTGCCCTCGCGCGCCCGCCAGACGGACATCATGATGGCGATGACAATCGCGATGAAGCCGCCAGACGCAGCAATGGCAGCTCCTTCGTAGAAAACCCACGGGGCGTATGCGTCGTAGAAATACCACCACCAGAAGAAGGCGGGCGGCGGATAGACCGGCCAGCCGCCCAGCTCGAACCAGGGCGAGCCGAGCTGCGCCTGAAACCCTAGCCGCCATGCCGTCCATTGCGTCGCGCCCCATGTGGTCAGGAGCACGATGGTCAGGACGATCAGGATTTGTCCCCATAGGATGCGTGTACCGGACATGCGCGTCTCCCGAAACGAAACGGTCGGAGCGTGAAGAGAGGGTGCTGGGGGTATGATCAGGGCAAGGACGAAATCAGATTGATCGTATTTCGACCTGAAAAGACTAACGCCTTGCGTTTTGGACCTCCGGACCGCGCTGAAGCTTTGAGGCCAGCGGGCTCGCTAGAGACCGAGTCCTCGCTTGCGCCCAAGCGACCATTCGACACCGCCATCGGTACGCGCGAAGCCGGAAACATGGCGCTCGAGATGTTTCTCGATCGACGGCGCCCAGGGCACGAGCTGGACGCCAAGCCCGTCGTTGATCATGGCGAAGCGGCCCGACGAGAGGGAGAGGCGCCGGCTGTAGATACCGGAAACCGTGTCGCCTTCCGTCGCCTTCACGAACGGCAGACCGGTCTCCGCCGCAAGCTGCTGTCCCAGCGCGTCGACTTCACGCTCGCGCAGTGTGGCGAGCAGGTTGCGCGCGAAGACGATGCGCTGGCCGGCACGACTGGCATAGCCCTCCTCGATCAGATGCTCCGCGCGGGCGTCGAGCGCTTCCTTCACCTCCCGACCGAAACCGCCCTCGCCGAGATCGGCCGGCTGCCGTGCGATTAGCTGTCTGTCGAGCCAGGTCGAGCCATCGGCATGGATTTGCTCTGCGAGCGAGAAATCGGAACGAACAGCGAGAGCGACACGCTCCCTGCCGCTCCTGTCTTCGTAGCGACGCAGCTCGACGATCGAGCCGGGCGAGGAATCGCCTGTGGCTTCAAGATCATTGAAGCGGAGGTGATGGGTGCGGCCGTCGACACCGTCGACAATCGCATAGGCCGAGCCGTACAGCTCATCGTGCAGGCCTCGCTCCAGCAGTCGGCCGACGATCGGGGTGTGGATTTCCTCCGCCGAGAGAACGTAGCTTGCCGCCTCCCGGTCGAGGCCGTGTTCCGTCAGGCTGCGATGCAGGCGCTTGATGATGTCGCCACGCTCACCGAGCGCGCGCAGGGTTGGCTCGGCTTCATCCGCCATGATCCATTGGCCAGGGCCGATCGCGGTGGCGAGGCCGAGGCTTTCCAGCTTGCGCAGCCGGCCGACCTTCAGCGTCAGGTATTCGTCGGGCGGCTTGTCCAGCGCGGGCGCGACGTCGATGATCCCATGACGGTCGGCGTCCTTTTGAAGTTGCCGATCGAGTTGCGTCCAGCGCTCGTTCTCGACCTGTCTTTCTATGGAACGCCGGATGTCGAGATCGGTTCGCGGCCCGAGCGTCTGGGTCAGCACGTCGCTCGCCCTGTCGCGCATGCCTTGCCGGATATAATCGCGTGAGATGACCAGGTTCTCGCCGTCCTCCGCCACGCCGCGCACGATGACGTGGATATGCGGGTGCTCGGTGTTCCAATGGTCGGCGCCGATCCAGTCGAGCTTGGTGCCGAGGTCGCGTTCCACGTCGCTCATCAGCTCGCGGGTGAAGCTTCTGAGATCGCCTAGCTCGACCACATCGTCGGGCGAGACGATGAATCGGAAATGATGGCGGTCGTCCTTGCACCGATCCGCGAAGGCATCGTGATCGGTCTCGTCGGTCTCCGCGCCGAACATCCGGGTCTTGGCCCCGTCCTTTGTCACGCCGTCGCGGCGAAGGTATTGAAGATGGGCTGACAGCGGCGTCGCCCATTTTTGCTGTCGCACGACGCGGGCCTTGACCATCGCGCCGCGCGAGCGGCTGGTGATGAGGCGGTTGGCACGGATGCTCGCGGAGCGGCCACGGCCGAAGGTCGAGGTGCGCGGCGAGACGATGCGCCCCTGTCGTGTGATCCGGCCACCAGCCCGTTGCGCGGACGCAAGCGCCTGCAGGACGAACGGCCGGGATCGCTCGGCGCTGCGTGAGCGGATGCGGCCTGGTCTGACATGGAAATCGTCGTCCTTCGCCATCACCGTTCTCCGCGATGTGCAGATTTCATTGAAAGCATTGAGGAAATCGTCATGGCGCACCTCGCCAGGGAGATCCCGCACCTCGCGAAATCGAGACGCAAACCCGTGCAAAAACTGCCACCCGACCGAGCCGCACATCGCGGCCCTTTATCCTGCCTCTCCTCCTCGGTTCCCTCGGCGACCCTCCCGTCCGCCGAACACAGCAGGCCGGCATAGGCCGAAGCGCGATTGACGCCGAAAGGGTCGGTCATGGCGCGGAATCCGCGGTTCGACGGAAGAACAACCCTCCGCGGCCCAACGCGGCATCGTCGGAAACGTTATCCAGCGCCGGCGTTATCGCCGTCAGGTCGGTGACGGCATGGCTTTCCGAACCGATGGCGGTGCGTGCTCCGATTATCGAGAACACCGTGTCCGAAGAGACATTCGGAGCGCGATCTGCATGCGCCGGATCGACATCCGGAGTGCGGCCGGATTGCGCGAAGATTGGCGATCGAAGCGCGCTCTGACGGCTGCCCGACTGCTGCGATCCAGCCGGCGCGGGTGCGGCTCCGTCGATCATCGGCATAAGCTTCGCCACGTAGTCAACCGTCTCGCGTGGCAGCGGCCGGCCGGTCGCGAGATGCTGCTCGTAGCGTGTTGGACCGGCATTGTAGGCCGCCAGAAAGCCCTTCCTGCCGAAGCGGTCGAGCATCTCGCGCAGATAGGCGGCGCCGGCCAGGATGTTGTCACGCGGCTCGAACGGATCATCGCCGAAGCCGTGCTTCGCACGCAGTTCTTCCCAGGTCGCCGGCATGACCTGCATCAGCCCCATAGCACCCTTGGGCGAGACGGCGCGCACGTCGTTCGTGCTCTCGACGTGCATGACGGCGCGTATCCAGCGCTCAGGGATGGCAAAGCGCTTCGACGCCTCGGCGACATGATCCGACCAAGGTACGGACGACGCATTCCCAGTCACGACGCCTTGTGGCAGCGGTCGACGTGCTGGTTCTGAATGTGCCGCGCATATCGCGACGGCGGTCGTGATGAACGCCGACAGCATGATCACGACGAGTAGGACCGCGTGCGAGCCCTCGTTCCGATGCGTCGTCAGCCTGCCACCGTGCTCGCTACGGTCAAGGGCAAGGCTGCGCCGGCGGCTGACGTTTTCCGGACGGGCATCGTCGGCAGACATGACCGTCACCCGGAAAACAGGCCGCCGCCCTTGACCTTCGCTGCGCGCGGCGGCCGCCCGACAGGCGATCGGGTCGAAGGGTTTGACCGGCGCTCGATCGATCAAAGGGTTTGAGGGATCATGCCCGCAGGATCGCAACGAGCGCATGGTCTCATGCCCGCTCGTCGCGTTTCGACAGCCGATCCCAATGCAGGGTCCAGGTGCCTTTCTCCGCGTCGGCCTCGAACAGCCGCGCGCGCAGCGGTTGCATGAAGGACGGATCGTCGATGGCAACCGACAGCCACAGGCCGGCCTTCTCCCCGGTGCGGTTCCACGCCCCGCCGACTTCGAGGCCTTCGCAGAAGATGCGATGGTCGGGCGCGTTCTCCGCGTCCGATTTCTCGGCCGGAAGCATGGCGAGCTTCACGTCGAGGGTGAGCGTTCGGACATTGCCGAAGAAGCCGTCGTCGTTACGGGTGAAGGTGCCGATCTTGCTCATGGCAAGCTCCTTTCATGGGCGGGGGAGTTCAGTCGGAGCGGCGCGTTGACCGGCCGCTCGGCCGGCGCAGCGGTCGCATTTTCGGGGGCGATCCAGACGGGGACGGCGCGGCCAATGATCGATCCGATGGGGACCGGGCCGACATACCGACTGTCGAAGCTGTCCTCGGCATCCCAGTTCATCAGGAAGGCCTCGCCTTCAGAGATGACGCCACAGCCCTGCCAGTCCGGCAGCTTGCGGCCGCGACTGTCGCGCTCGCGGGCACGGCCATAGCTCAAGTCATAGGCGACGATGTCCGCGCCGCGTCGGCAGACGGTCGTGCCGGCGAGCGCGAGCACACGCTTGATCAGCGGCACGCCGCGCGGCAGGTAGCCGCGCTCCGACATGAAGGTCGCCAGCGGCTCCGGCGGCATGACCACCACAAGGTCGGCGACGTCGAGCCGGACGATCGGCTCGACGCGATAGAGCCCGATCGGGACGCTCGCCGAGGCATTCCAGATGAGGCGCGGCGGGAACCAGCCCCATGCCGGAACGGCGATCATCGCGGTGCCGGCGATCATGGTGACGAGGATCGCCCGCCGCGAGGTCATGGCTCGATCCGCCGGCGCAGGAGCCACGCCTCGTGACGCTGGCGGCTATACGGCCGTGGCGTCTCACGGACGGCGAAGCGGCTGTGGACATGCCGCCAGTAGTCGGGCGAAGCGTCGGCCGCGTCGATGCCGAGCGCCTCGATCTGGTCGATGAGCTGAAGCACCCTTTCGACATTCGGCCAGCCTGTGACGGTGAGCAGGATGTCGGCGCCGGGCCGCACATAGGCAACCGTCGAGCAGCGCTCGCCGGGCATAACGGCGCGCAGGATATCGATGCGCGAGGCGATGGTGCCGAAGTCGTTGGCGGCCCAGCGGACGAAGGCGAAGACGCAGCCCGGCGCGAAGGAGACGACGCGCCGGCTGCGGTCGAGCGTCCGCTTCGCCGCGACGTGGCCGAAGCGGATGTAGTTCTCGATCCGCTTCCTGACCCACACCAGTTCGACGTCGGTGAGGTCGTCGTCATCCCATTCCGGCCCTCTTCCGGGATGCAGGCGATCGCGCCTCGTCATGGCTTTGCTCCATTGATGATGGGAATGATGGCGGCTAGCCGATCGCGATCGCGCATGTGCCGCCGTCGCCGTTCGCCGGAAACATGTTTCCGAAAAGGTGCAACTTGTTTCCGATCTCGCGGAAACAGAGTGCATCCACAGGCGGCGGAAACCGCCTGCCGCGTTAGAGGGAATCCGAAGGATTCCCGGTTAGTAAAGTTAGGAAGCTCGCAACTGCCCGCAACCCCGGGCTTCGCGACGGATTTGGGTTCCTGATAGTACGGGAATCGGGTTCCCGATAGTACGGGAGTCGCGGTTCCTGATAGCACGGGCATGTCCACAGGAACCTCACAGTCGGCCTGAACGGCATCGTGTCGGGTGCGTGCCCGTCCTGCTGCCGGTCGGATTGTTCGGATCGGGGCGGAAGGTGAGGCGCTGGCGGCCGTCCGGGTCGGTGGTCAGCGCGAGCCTGTAGCCCGGCAGCGGCTGGCGACGGACGATCTCACGCAGCTCGAAGGCGAAGCGTTTGAGCGGCGACAGGCTGCCGGACTTCAGATGAAGGTGGCGGAGATCAAAGCTCCAGCCCCAGGTCTGGCGACCGCCGTGCTTGCGCACGAGCCGGTAAAGCCAGCGTTCGAGCCCGCCCGTGAGGTCGAAATAATCGCGGTCGATCGTCAGGATCAGCGCATCGTCGAGCACGCCGGTATAGAACCAGTCTGGCAGGATCAGCTCGATGCCGAGCGGCCTTCCATCGCCGTCCAGCCGCTCCTTCCATTCGTTGATCCAGGAGAAGCGATGCCGACGGCGCTCGGACGGCTGGCGGATCGAAGTCGCGACCGTGGTCGATTGGAGGCGATCGAGCGCCGCCTTCAACCGGGCGTAGTTCAGCCCGGAATCGCTGCGGCCGATGAAGGTCAGGATCTCATAGGGCGTGGCGGCCATCAGCCGCGACGTGAGCAGGCCCTTGTCGCGCGCGTCGACGATTTGGCTAGCGGCCCAGATCAGGATATCTGCATCCCAGATGGTCGCCATGCCGTGCTCGAGCGAGGCCTCTACGCGGATCGAGATGTTGCCCATGTGGAAGTCGATCGGCGTGATGCGGCGGGATTTCGCCAGCGAGAAGAACGGCCAGGCCATCAGGTCCTGCGAGTCGCGGGCCGCCATGTCGCCGGAGCGAGCGCGGAATCGGATCAGCCGCTCATCGTCTGCCTGACGCCGGCGCATGATCATTCCCCGACTAGCTCTCGTGCCGCCGGCCGACATAGGCCGGCGCGCGGGCCGCATGCGGCTTGGCAGGCGGAATGTCGGTGGTGTCGGTGTCGCTGGTCGAGGAACGCCGGCTGGTCGCGATCCAATCGCGCAAATCCTCGACATCGTAGAGGATGCGACCACCGATCTTGCAGTAGCGCGGGCCGGTGCCGTAGGTGCGGTGCTTCTCCATCGTGCGGGCGCACAGCCCGACGAAATGGGCGGCCTCCTTGGTGCGCACGAAGCGGCGGGGAAGCTCGTCGGCAGATTTCGACATTCGTCCAGCTCCTTGCGGTGGCGGTGCGCCTCGGGCCTGCCGGGGCGTGTGGCGGGGACGATGGCGAAGGTCGGAAGGGTCGAGGGAGGGAAAAGACAGGGGGGTGCATTTTTGCGCACCCCCCGAAACGGTCAGCGGGGAGCCGTTCCGGGATAGAAAAGCAGGTCGCGATAGCGGCCGGCGACCAGCCGGTCGGCACGGCGCAAGATGGCACGGACCTTGTGCCGGAGAGGATGGTCGCGCCAGTCCCGCGACAATATGGGCGTGCTGGTGAACAGCATCTCTGCGATCTGTCGATGTGTTGCGCCGGCGTGTCGCCCATCGAAGGCGCGGAGGTTGCGGACATGGCGCATCTTCGACTGTCGTGGCAGCGCGCCGTAGGCTGACGCCGGGCGCTTGCCCTTCAGCGCGCGCCAAAAGCGGCGCGCCGCGTCGAGGCGTAGTTCGAAAGCGTCATCGAGAGGGAGGGAAATCGCATTTATGCGGGCTTCAGTGAGGCGGCTATCCAGGACGAGGTCATGTGCTCCATGCGAAGGCCAGCGAATATGCTCCCGGCCGGTATCGGCCGCGCGGTGGACTTCGCCGCGCTCCGCGATGTCGAATGGCGACAATATCGGTGCGTCCGGATCCGTCAGGCTTGTCGCGCGCAGGACGCGCGGAAAGGCCTGCTCGGACCAGATGATCTGCTCGGGCGCGAGTTGGCCGTCATCTCCGGCGACGAAATCGCAATCCCCAGCGCGCCGCTAACTCGGCCGTACCGACCAACTCGCCGGGCCGCGCTTTGACGCGGCTCAGCAGCGCACGGCACGCGGCAACGAACTGCTCGTTGCGCAGCAGGTATTCGACGGCGAAATCGGCTGGCTCGTAGCTCAGCATGTCCGCCCAGGCTTCGGGATCGCTCCAGTCGCGCCGCTGCGACATGGCAATCGTCCTCTCCAACGATCGCACCCCGCCCGGCCCCGGGAATCAGCTTTCGGTCAGAGCATCGGAAAGTGGAGTCGTAGAGTCGGCAAACCGATCTGCGGAGCGCGCGCAGTGTGATCGAATGCGTGTGTAAGTCAGTGCGGGGCGCCGCCGGACACGATGTAGCTGTAGCCTTTTTTGGTCATCCAGTGCGCGCGCGCAAGATGAGTTTCCCACGCGCGATAGGCCCGTTCCGGCTCCTTGTCCGGATCGATGTGCAGCACGATCTTCGCGACCTCGCGCCAATCCGCATTGTCGATCTCCGCCTGGAGAAGGCGCAGGTAGGTGAGCAGCCGCTCTTCGTCGTAGCCGGTGAGGATCGGCGATGTCGGCGCCTCATCGGCGACGTCAGGATCGAGCAATGGCACACGCAGCAAGGAAGCCTCCAACGATGGAGCGGCGGAAGATGCGATGAGCGGCCAACGGAAGGGCCATTGAAGGCTGTTCAACCATTAACGGTGCAATACATCTTATAATGGATAAACCTTCAAGTATGTATCGCCGCAGTCTGCGCGCATGGACATGCGCAAATTGGTCGGACGGAACGTTGCGCGCCTGCGTCTTAAAAAGGGACTGACGCAGGAGCAGCTTTCCGAGGAATCGGGCTTCACTCAGCAGTACCTGAGCGATCTGGAACGAGGCCGCCGCAATCCGACGGTGGTGACGTTGTTTCATCTGGCTTCCGCGCTCGGCGTCGAGCCTGCCACGCTGCTGGCGATTGACGAGAATGCCATTCTGGATTGACGGCTATTCATAGCACCAAACCTGTCCCAATCCCTTCAACTAGAGGCGTTCATTTCGGCAAACGCGACACCTACGGCCTAAGTTGATCTGCGTATTTCGATCCATGGCCGGTTCGATCGCTATCGGGCGGCACGGTTGATAACCAGATTTTCTGGTTATCTGAAAATCCATTTAATTGAACTGCCGGTTTCGTCAAGGGCCGGCAGGGATGCAGAAAACACTTCGTTCCCCGAGACATGTGCGTCTCGTCCAGTTGATCGTCGACAAGCGCAAGGAGGCGGGGTTGAGCCAAGCCGACCTCGCGGAAGCGATCGACCGATACCAGTCGGTTGTAGCCGCGATCGAATCTGGCGGGAGGCGGATCGACGTCATCGAGTTCCTTGACCTGGCGGAGACGATCGGCTTCGACCCGCACGAAATTCTGCGGGAAGTCGGCAAGATCGCTGCCCCGTAGAAACTAAATAAGTGAATCGCTCCGTCCATCACGTATTTGCGTAGTTCCTGCTTTCGCGCGACCAGCTATTACCGGAGTCATCCAATCGCGGCGTGCCGTTCTTGCAGATGAAGCATGATTGCGGCATTGAGTCTGTCGGTGATTTCTATTCTTGAACCGGGAGAACGTGAGCATGACGGATGAAGGCACACCGCAGGGCAACATGGATGCCGTCGCGCTGGCGTCCGACATCGTGGTCGCCTACGTGTCGAACAATGCAGTCCCTCGCGCCGAGCTGGCGTCGCTGATTGCCGACGTCCATGCCGCGATCGGGCGACTGCGTACCGGCACGGTGCAGGAGCCAGAGGTGAAGCTGGCCCCAGCGGTCTCGGTGAAGAAGTCCGTGACGCCCGATTACATCATCTGCCTCGATGACGGAAAGAAGTTCAAATCCCTGAAGCGGCACCTTTCGACGCACTATAACCTCAGCCCCGACGAATACCGGCAGAAATGGAACCTGCCTCGCGACTATCCGATGGTGGCGCCGGCCTATGCAGCAGCCAGGTCCTCGCTGGCGAAGAGCATGGGACTCGGCCGCAAGCGTGCGGCGCAAGCTGCGCCAGTCGCGGAAGTGGCCGTGGAGAAGCCGAAGCGCACGCGGGCGACCCGGGCTGCGGCAGCCACTGTGACGAAAGCACCTGCGGCGAAGCCGGCGCACAGGAGGAAGGCGGACGCCTGACCGGCGACGATCAGTCCTTCGTTCTCATTACGTGTGTGGCCGAATGGTTTCCGTCGCGACCATGAAGGCCCTCGCATCGCGAGCCGGGCGCAGCCCGGCGAGCGGCGGCCGTGCCGACTAGGCGCGGCCGCGCCGCCGATCCGGGTCAACGGTGCGGCGAAAAATCAGGGAAACCGCAAAGCGGAAAGCCGTAGAGCCGGCTTTCCGGCTCCACGGCTAGACGGTCAACCCGTCTTCAGTCGTTGCATGCCTTCCGCCAGCGTCCAGAGCGCGCGGTTAAGGGTCACGTTCTGGTCGATGCCGTTGATGGCGCGGGTCTGACTGCGCCGGATGCGACCTTCGGCGTTGCGCTTCTGGCCGTGCAGGCCACCCCGTATCATGTTCTCCTGAATGACGTTGAAGGTGGTCCAGAGGCTTCGCCCGTCATCCTCGCGGCGGCGCGGCTGGATGATCTGCTCGGGCCGAACCGGGCTTTCATCGTCGCCATAGCGGGCGACAAGGCTCGCCTCGGCCAGCACATTGCGTTCGTCCGCCGACAGCGTGATTTCCTTCATGGTCTGGGTAGCGTCGATCAGGCGCGGGAAATCCTCCGCGACGGTATAGACGCCTTCGATGATGTCATGCTGGATACTGCCCTTGTGCGGGACGCGGACTTCCTCGAAGCGATCGCCCGCGATCATGCTGTTGGTGCAGACGAAACGCAGCATTCCCGCGAACATCTGGTAAGCCGAGGTTCCATCGTGGCTGTTCACGATGATGACTTCCGCCGCCTCCGGCTTGCCGATGCCGTCATCGCGGCGAAGGCGCAGCATGTGCTTGGCGTGGCCGTGGCGGCTGCCGTCGCGCGGAACCGCTTGCACCGCGAAGAACGGAAACCAACCTTCCCGGCGCAGCCCTTCCACGATGTCGATGGTGGGGACATAGACATACCGTTCCGAGCGGCTGTCATGGGCTTCGCGGGCGAAGATGGACGGGACGTGCCGGTAGAGCGCATCGTTGTCGAGGGCTTCGCGTCCGCTGATCTGGTGAGCGTTGCGGCCGAACCGCGTGGCGAGTTGATGATGCATGGTCTTGTCTCCTTTCCCGTTGCTGCCGGAGGCATGTCCCCCGACATGCCTCCCGGGGGCGCGTGAGCGCGCGGGGATGGAGGGGGCAAATGCCGGCGAGCATGGCCGGGCTGCGAGGCCAAGCGGAGCGGATGACAATGATGATGAGGTCGTGGCGATTGGCCGCTTTGCGAGGCTGCGGCCCTGCCACTGCGCAGGCGGCGTTTGCAGGGGAGCAAGGGGTAAGACCCCTTGGCTCCCCCCAGGATCGGCAAGGCGTCAGCCGCAACCGATCGGGACGGCCGGAGCGGAGTCGTCAATAGCGCGTCGAGCAGTTTGGATCGTCGCCTTCCGTGCTATTCAGCGCTCATGACCAGTTTCGCCTATCTGATCGAGCCGCCTTTCAACTATCGGAATGCTGACGGCACCGTGACTGGCTGTGACGTAGAGCTTGCACGAACGGTCCTAGGCAGGGTCGGCGTCCATGATATTGAGATGGTCGAGACAGAGTTCTCACAACTCCTGCCGGGGCTGGCTGAGGGCCGTTGGCGGATGACGACCGGCCTTTTCGCAACCGAAGAGCGCCGTAAGGTCGCCGCGTTCAGCCGGCCGATCTGGGCGCTGCCCGATGGGCTGCTCGTGGAGTCCGGAAACCCCTTGCGACTGACTGGCTACAGATCGGTCACGAGGACGAAAAGCTGCGTGCTTGCGGTGATACGCGACCAGATTCAGCATCGTTCCGCCGTGGACTTCAATGTTCCGGACGACCGTATCCTGATCTTCGAGACCTATGCCGATGCGGCCCAGGCAGTGGTGGATGGCCGCGCCCATGCTTATGCGAGCGTTGCAAGGGCGCACAGTGGATTCATTGAAAGGAATCCAGACGCCAAATTGGAGGTCATCGCCGTAGGGGCGGATGAGAAAGTTCCGGCATTCGGCTCATTCGCCTTCAGCAAGTCGGACGATGGTCTAAGGGAAGCAATTGACGATGGGCTGCTGGACTATCTCGGCTCCGAAGAACATCGCACTATGATGAAAACATTCGGCTTTACCGATACCGAAATCGACCCGATCGCACGTTGAGACTCCGAGGCCGGGATGAGCATGGCAAAGCCCCGTTTTCACGGGGCTCGGCCGGTGGCCTGTCCTAGTTGACTGCGCGGCGGCGCGACCAGATCAGCGCCAGATCCTCGGTCTCCGTCTCGACCAGGCTCGCATAGATCGGAGCGGGGAAGCTCGGATCGTCCAGCTTGACCGAGAGGTAGGCGTTGCCCTTGTCGGACTGCTTCTTCCAGGCTGCGCCGAACTCGGTGGCGCCGGCGAAGATGCGGAAGTCAGGACCGCCGTTCTGGTTGTCGCCCTCGGTCGGGACGAACTTCACCGACTTGACGTTGAGGCTGAGGGTCTTGACCGAGCCAGCGAAGCCGATGTCGGTGCGGGAGAAAGTGCCGATAGTAGCCATGACGTGGTTTCCTTCTGCTGATCGGATCGCGCCCATCGCGATCTCGATGATGGTCGACAGACCGGGGACGATCGGCCCGCACCCCTTCGGGGCCGGAATGCAATGGAGGGCGGCCGGCGACAGCTTTTTTGCTTCGCGCTGCAAAGCCGGCCTCCGGCCGGCGGCGGAAAAAAGCTGACGGCGGACGTTGCGGGTTCAAGAGCGAGGCGGCGCTTGCGTCGCCGGTCTTCGGTCAGACCTTATCAATCGAGATCGCGATGGGCGTGGTCTGGTCAGTGGAGAAAGAAGGAACCCACATCATGGCTCCTATCGATCAGCGCTTTCCTTTTCCCGCACCGACATCGGTTTCGCTGGCTCCCTCGCGAGCAAGGCCCTGACTCTCAACGTCAAGGCGGTGAAGGTCCTCGCGACCGTCATGGGGCGACGACCAGAACCGCCCTGACTTTCGCGCACCTGTTCGCCACAATGGAGCCACCGAATTCGGAGTCGCGTTGAAGGCCGGCCCTGATGACAAGGGCAATCCTTGCCTCTCTGCTTTGGCAAGCTCGGCGATCCGGGGCTTCTCTGCTTCGATCGGTTTTGATAGCAGGCCTGGTCGAGACGGACACGGAGGAAATGATGATGCCCTCTGTTCCCTGCCGGCGTGTCGTCAACTCGGACAGGCCACCGGTCGCGTTTCGTGGAAGCGCCGGCTTTTCCGGGCGAATGTCAGCCGCCGCCATCCCTTGCGTCAGGGATTAAAGCCCGAAGGGGGAAGACCCGCGCAGCGGGGCTTCAGCGCAAGCCGAAAGCCCGGCCCGCAGGGAGACGCTAAAACCACCTTTCGCTCTGCATCCTGCCGTTTCGGAATCTATCGGAGCGCGACGGCATCAACGATGCTCGCGGAACATAGATGGATCGGCAAGCCGCGCAAGCGCCGAACAGCCGACGAACGAACCGCCCACGATGCAGAAGATTTGCCGCCAGATTTCGGAAGGAACCGCTTCGCGTGTCACGCCATGCACGAGGGCATAGCCGGCCACGGCGGCCGGTGCGGCGAAGATCAAAGCCACGGCGAGGCGCAGGAATGGTGATCGTAGCGTAGCAAACAGCAAGGCCAGCAGGCCGAACGAGGCCACGCCAGCGGAGAACCCGACGATGCCCGCGCCGATCCATCCGGCTCCTGTGGCGTAAGCGAAGCGGGCGGCTTCGAGCGCCAGCGTGAACGGCAACGCGAAGGTCGCAAGCCGGTAGGCGAGGACGCACAAAATGATGACCAGCGTCAGGGCCATGAGGATCGGCGCGATCATTGCGAGTCTCCATCAATGTCGATCCGGCGCGGTGATCGTTCGCCGCGCCGGATCGTGTGGTCATGTCACGATCATCCCTGCGTTGCGGGCGATCTTGGCGTAGGTGCTGAGGCGGTGTTCGGCCTTGAAATACAGGTCGCGTTCGACCGGCAGGCCGAGTTTGCCGCGCGCATCCTCGATCTCGGACAGCATGGCATAGCCGAGTTCGGGAGAGCCGAGGTCCATCAGGCCGAACAGCCGAAGGTCCTCGCCTTCCGGATAGGCTTCGGTGATGAGCCACGTCGCCGCCGCGTCTGGCGTGAACAGCTTCACGACCGGGAACGGATCGAAGCCGTCCTGAACCTCGGCCATGCGGCCGTTGTCGAACAGCCGGGCCAGCAGTTCGTCGGGGATCAGGGCTTCGGTGCGGGGAAAGCTGCGTGTCATGACACGGCCTCCCGCTCCGGCTCGTTGATCCGGTGGCGGACGCGGAAAGCGGCGACGGCTCCGGCCTGCCGCGCCAGCTTACGGGTGAGCGCCTCGATCTCGCCGCGCCGCTCGAAGCGGAGTGCGGCGATATTTGCCTGTAAATCGCACTGGTCGGCGCGGGTCCAGGTGGCGCCGCCGCGCACGAACTGGCGGGCCTTGACGCGGGTGCTGGTGGTCATGCGCTCGGCACGCGCTTCGATTTGCCGTTCGATGACGGCCAGGTGGCGCTCGGTCTCGGCGCTTGCCGCCTCCATGCGGGCGAGCCTCGCCCGCTGCTCAACGAAACTTCTCATGGGTCTGGTTCCTGCTGTCGTGCTGTCGAGGTCTCCGGCCGCGCTGGCGCGGCCGGAAAATCCTCGGTGGTGATCGGGGTCCGGCCGGAACCGCAGCGGCGGCTCCAGCCCGGGGCTTCACTCGGCTGCGTGCTGGAAGGCTTCGCCGTCCACGTCCTCGCCGCCATCTTCGGCGTCGGGATCCGGGCCACGCGGGGCCGTCTCGTCGGCTTCAGGCGCATCCGGGTCGGTAGCGTCGGCGTCGGGGTCCGGCGTCCCAGGGGCGGTCGCCTCCGGGGCGACGGGTTCCTCCGCTTCCCGCTCGGCCACTTCCGGCACTTTCGCCTTGGCGTCCGCCTGCTGGCCGTCGAGCCACCCGGGCTGCGTGGTCCGCAGGAGCGGCGGAAGCCAGCCGGTCCCGGCAAGAAGCTGCTCGGCGGCTTCCGCCGTCGGCTGCTTCTTCATGGAGGCGATGCGATCCGCCGCGTCATCGCCAACGGCTTCTCGCACGGCGGCGAGGATATGCGCCTTGGTGACGCGACCGAGATAGGTGCTTACCGTCGGCGTCCAGTGCGCCGTCATGTCGAGGGCCAGCGCCGTCGCCAGCCTGTCGGCGGTGCGATATGCGCGCGGCTTGTTCTCCCACGACAGCTTGAGCGCATTGACGGTCAGCGAGGCGCAATGCGCGAGCAGCGCCATGACGCTCGCCTGATCCAGACCGGCGATGAAGCCCCACAGGTTGGCCACGTCGCGCGGCATGTCAGCCGCCCATCCGGCATGACGATCCGCCAGCGTCTTCGCCGCCGCCGTGTCCTCGATGCCGTCCGCATGTCCGCCAAGGTACGGGCTGCTCGGGCGGATTTCGAGGCAATGCGCGTCGACGCCACGATAGAAGGTCTGCGCGGCGAGCGCGTGGGTGACGGCGATCAACGCCATGTCCGGCTGCTCGCCAAGGGCGAGGCGCAGGCCAAGGGTGCGATGGGCGGTCAGGTTGCGGATGAGAAGGTCGGACAGCGGCTTGCCGTCTTCCTCCGCTTCCTCGTCCTCGGCGTCGAGCGCGGAAATGTGATTCCCGTCCTCGTCGTATTCGCCGTCCTCGATAACCTCGCCGTCGCCGTTGACGCGAACGCCTTCGATGACGCTGCCACCGTTCTCGTCCTCCGCTTCCTCCGGTTCCGGCTGCTCGTCCTCGGGGCGAATGAAACCGCGTTCGATACGGGCTTCGCCGTCATGGGACAGCACGACGAACACGCCGCCGCGCGCGATGTCGTCGGGACCGTGGGCATGGCGCAGCGCGTCGATGCGCTCGATCTCGGCTTCAAGCTCGGCGAAGCGCTCGTCCACATCGGGCGGCAGGTCGTCGTCCGTGCCCTCCCACTCCGCAGTCAGGCGGTCGTATTCGTCCTTGGCTGCGGCATGAGCGGCTTCGTCTTCCTGCGATAGGTCGACTGGCTGCGGATAGGCGCGGCGCATGCCGTTGCCGTGCGGATAATCGATATGGACGTCCACCCATTTCCAGCCTTCGGCTTCCTGAACTTGGAGCGCGATGCCTTCCAGCTTCTCGATGACAAGCTGATCGAGCAACGCGGCGTCCTCATAGAAGCCGCCGCGATCCTCGGTGAACAGGTCGCGGATGATGGTGCCGTCTGCTTCGGTGTAAGCTTCCGGTCCAATGAAGATCGCGCGCCGGTCGGTCGCCGCCACGTTGGTCTTGGTCAGGTCGCGGCGGATGATCCACGGTTCGCGGTTGTAGGACAGGCTTGCGAAAACCTGCTCCTGCCGCGCATGGTCTTCGGTGATGGCGAAGGCCATCAACTGGTCGAGCGTCAACTCGCCTTCGCGATAGACCTGCATCAGCTTCGGGCTGACAGCGCCGAGACGCATCCGCTGCTTCACAACATGCGCCGTCACACCGAAGCGGGCTGCGATTTCCTCCGCCCCCCATCCGCGACTTTCCGCAAGCTCGCGGAACGCCTCGAACTGGTCTGCCGGATGCATCGCAGTCCGGGTGACGTTCTCGTCCAGGCTGATCTCGAACGGATCGTTCGTCGTGTCGACGACGCAGCGGACGGCTTCCGTCTTCTTGATCTCCTTGCGCTTGGCGCGAAGCAACTGCGCCAGCCTGCGGCCTTCGCCGATGGTGACGAGGTAGAAGCCGGTATGCTGGCCGTCCGCGTCAAGCTCTGGCTCCACCACGAGGTTTTGCAGGATGCCCTTGGCGGCGATGCTCCCCGCATAGGCTTCGATTTCCGCCTCGGTGTGTGGGGTCTTGCGCGCATTGCGGGGCGACTTCTTCAACTTGTTGAGCGGGATGAAAACCTCGGTCCCACTCGCCGGGGCCACCGCAGCTTCCGCGTTCGCGGGCGCGCTCGGCGTTTCCGTCTGATCCGCCACCGGCACGGTGGCGGTCTTCGTCTTTCTTGATGTCCTTGCCATTGTTCTGGTCCTTTCTCCGTAAATGCCGGAGGCATGTCCCCGACATGCCTCCCGGGGGCGCGTGAGCGCGCGGCAGAGAGGGGGGCCATTGCCGGCGAGCAGGGCTGGGCTGCGCGCCGAGCGGGGCGGATCGGATCAGGACAGAAGGTAAGGACTATGCGCCGCCCTGCGAGCGGGCGGCCCCGCTCTCGCGCAGGCGGCGATGGCGGGGGAGAGATGGCCAAGACCATCTCTCCCCCGGGTCGAACAGTCGTTGTTGAGAGATTCCCGGCGAACTAACTCGCCCAGGTCGCTTGTGGCCGGTTAGCCAGCAGATTGACCGTGCGGGACCGACCCGTCTGAAGGCCATAGGAGCGCTCGCATGAGCTCCGGCTTGCTAAGCGTGAGATCCGCGGCACCGATCGCCTCAGCATCTTTCTGGACGAACCGCGCCAGCCGATGCTTTTGCTCCAAGCTGTAGTCGATGAATTGGTCGATGGTTGCGTTTGCAAGCAGCAGCACAATTTCGCACGGCCGTGTTTGGGAAATGCGGTGTATGCGATCTTGCGACTGAAGATAGTCGACCAGGTTGAAGGTACGATCGAGATAGACGGCGATGTTTGCTTCCGTCAAAGTCAGGCCTTCTCGGGCGGCCGCCGGATTTGCGATAAGAAGGCGCACAGTTTCATCGGTGCGAAACGCTCGCACCGCGCGGTCACGTTCGGGTGTCTGCATCTCCCCATACAGTGTCACTGGGCGATATTGCGGGTACCTGGATTGGAGCGTGTCGATATTGCCAACAAACGATGTCCAGACGATCGCTTTCTGACGATTCTGATCAATGTGCGTGCTCAGCAAGTCATCCAGTGCAGCGAACTTGGCAGGCGTCTCCTGATAACCGGCATCTAGCAAGCCGGGGTTCGAAGCTAGCTGTGCGAGCCGAACCAAGCGGGCAAGAATGACCTCGGCCTGTTTGAGAACCTGTTCTCCGTCCAGCGTTGTCACCCAGAGCGCCAATTCGTTGCGCATCTTGTCGTACATGACACGCTGCTGGCCGGCGATATCGACGTGCAACCGGCCGGCATTCTTCGGCGGGAGTTGGATCGTTCCTTCCTTGAGGCGTCGCATGGAAATGGCCGAAAGCCGCTCCCGGAGGTCATCCACGTTCTTGTAGCCCTTGGAGCTGCCATAGCGCGATCGGAATTGCTCGGGGGTTGCTCCAAGACTCTCGCCGCCGTCGAGGAAGAAAATTTGGCTCCACAGATCGTCGGGTTTGTTTGCGACGGGCGTTCCGCTGAGCAGGTAGCGACGCGCAGCGTCCGACCGAAGTTTCAGGATCGCTTTTGTAACCTTCGCGTTCGGTGTCTTGATGCGGTGGCTCTCGTCGAGGACAAATGCCATCGGTTTGAACCGCAGCAGGGCCCGAAGTGAGGCCAGCTCTGTTTCAACAGCCTCATAGTTGATCACGTAGAATGCGGCGCGAAGGCTGCGGAAGGCTGTTCGGCGCGCCTTTCGGCCCGAGCCAAATACCGCGTACGAAAGCGAAGAGAAACGCTCGATCTCGTCAGCCCACGTGCTCTTCAGACCGTTTGGACATACGATGAGCGCACCACGCAAATTGCCCTCCTCGATTTCCGCGCTGATCGCATCGATAACCTGTTTGCTCTTGCCGAGGCCCTGTTCATCGAAAAGAGCAGCATATTCGTTGGATCGAAGGAACGCCGTGCCATCGGTCTGGTGTGGCAGGAGAACGTTGTCGGATTTCGCGCGAACCATTCTACCCCTCCGAGAGAAGAACATCAGGAATGTGCAGTCGAACGATGTGACGCGCAGAAAGGAGGCCAATATCGACTAGCACGCGATCGAGTAGCCGAGTGCACGATCTGGGGACCGCCACGTATAGCGGGCAAAGACGCGGGTCGTTTAGCAGGCGCGTGAAACCAAAGACACGAAGCTGCTCCCTGGTGTGCTTCGTGTCGATGTCGTCAGCAGTCTTTGCTTCCGCGAACGCAAGCAGCGCGTCGCGCGGCCGCAGCCCCCATGCATCAGGACGAACTCCCTTGAGGGAGAAAGGGATAGGAAGGGAATTCCAGATTCCCGCCTGGGGCGCGGACGCTTCGAATCCGCAAGGCTCGAAGCCGTCGGAACTCATCCGCCTCGTAGCCCATACCAAAAGCCATTGATGCCGCATACTTGGCACGCGATCACCGAGCGTGAGAATAGATTCCGTCGATACGCTTCATGGAATTATTCCCGAAATCTTCTACGTTCTTGAGTACCTCCACGACTTGGGCCTGGAGGGCTTTGAGGATCGCAAGCCGTTCCGGGCTGGATTGAATTTGCACGAACTCGTTCACCGACATGTCTTTGAGGCGGCTGCGGGCGCGCTCTAACAGCAAATAGAGTTCCTGTTCGCGCGGATTGTGCTCGGCGAGGTACTCCTCGGCAGCGTCGAATCCCTCGACTTCAAGTAGACGCATCGCTTCTTGGACGTCCAGAATCTTCGGCAGCCGGCGGACCCTCATGCCCGTGTTGATCCGCTCGTCACGCACCCAGTGCGCAAACCGCTCTGGGAGGTCTTTGATCTTGTCGCAATGCGCCTGGATGCGACCGTTCTTCGTGAATTCCAGGAAATAAGAGAATTTACTCCGGTGCTCTGGATCGGAGGGGTCCGCCGTAATGGGGAAGTACATCCGATCCATGAAATTCGCGGCTTCGATCTGCTGGCGTACCTCGCTTGCGGTCATGCGGTATCGTTCGGCGACTTCCGCCTCGATGAGCCCCGATTTCATGAGAGCCCGCATCTGCAGCGCTTTCTCGTAAGGTGCCCAACCCCTCACAGAACCAAGATGGATCTCATTGAGCAGGTCTTGAATGACATGCTCGGGTGTGTCCGGGTCGATGACCCAAGCGGGCATTCTCGCGAAGCGTGGGTCGTTCGGATGCTCTTCCTTCGCCGACCGCATAGCGACAACGCGGCGATTCCCCTCAGCGACGGAACGATCATACCGGATGTAAATTGGCTCTTGGACACCGCCTGACAACACGATGGAGCGTTTTAAGGCCTCCGTGTCCTCTTGGCTGGTCAGCAGTAGCGTACACGCCGGATCGTCGCGCTGATCTGGCTCTAGTTGATTGATGGAGAACCCGATCCTTGGGTTGCGTGCATCAAGGGCGATCTCGTCCGGGTCGATTTCAATCAGGTCAAGCCGAACCGGATGTCCTTGAATGTTACGCGTATAGACCAACGCCATCTAAGGTCTCCATCATTTGAGTTCACACATATCAACAAACCGGTCGAGCGATTCCTTCAGATTCCGAACAATGGTTCGCGCGCCGCCCGTCGTGTCCTTGCGTACCCTCTGAATGTCATCAAGGCGGGAGTTCACCAGAGCTTCCGTCATCTCGATCATGAGCTTAAACAGCGGTGAGGTCAGTTCGGGGCGATCCAGCTCCAATATTTTGAGCGCGGCGTCGCGGCCTTCCTCCTTGAACGCAGCTAGAGCACGGCCGTTCGTTACGACGTCACGAAGCTCTCGTACGTCCTCACCTCGCGCAATCCTGTTCTTACCGACCCACTGAACGAAGTCATCAAGAGCCTCAGGCGACCGGCTCACCCATTCACGGAGTTCAGGCTTTTTGTATAGCTCGAAAAAATAGCTGAATTTGTGCACCGCTCCCGGGCCGGGAAATGCTACAAGATATTTATTCTTCATCGCATCGAATGCTCGAATATTATGATTGATTGACGTCTTCGATGTCTTGAGGAGTTTCGCGATTTCGTCCTGTGTAATGCCAAACTGCGTGAAGAGCTTGTGAATGTGGCCTGCCTTCTCGAAGGGCGACCATTTATTTTTGCCGCCAACGTGTAACTCACCCAGCAGTATCGCGACCTGCCGGTCTGTAATATGTGCTGGCAATACGCGGGCAGGAATGGATTTCCAAAGGGGGCTTTGGGGAAAGTTCTCCCGCAGCTTTCGATACACAACCGTTCGGCAATTTCCCTCAGCCACAACGAGGTTGCTGCGGACGATAATCCGCTCAACGAGCCCCTTGTTCTCCAGCACAGACCTGTAGAGATTATGGACGTCAGGGTCCTGCCACAGCAAGTCACGCAGACCCTGCTGAAGCTGCTCCCCTGATCCGAAGCTGCCGACGGCGACGGTGTTGGCCACACGGGGGTTTGTTGAATCAAGCAGCACGCTGTCCAGGGGCAGTTCTTGGCCCCGAACTTGTACTTTCATGCCGTCAAGCACGATCTCATCGACTTGCTCGACGATGACGTTCGGCCTTTCGTTGCGGCTTTCGGCGGTAGCCGGATCAGCCATGCTGTCCCCCGAGTTTGATGCCGGCAACCGCCGCAACGTTGTGAACAGCTTCGTAGAGTTCGACGAGAGCTTGCCGAGCTTTCTCCGACGTTTTCAGCAACGCGATTTCCGTTTGTGTCATTTTGCCGAGTGATTGAGCGAGGCTCTTCATGGCTCTTAGGGTCTTCGTCTCGGCGACGGGGTCCACCGCCGTCAGAACCTCACGAGCGGCTTTGAACCCGTTTTCATTGAGTGCGATAGACGCCTTCTCGCTCTTGAACACCTTATCCAGGTCGCGGACTTCAATACCTTTAATCTTGTTCTCAACAATAAGCTTCGCAACCTGTTTCCGAACCGCGGGATCTTTGCGATACGGCTCAAGGTTTTTTCGTTTCACGAACTCAAGCGCGTGGCTAAACTTAGACTCCAAGATGTCGCTGCCGTTCCCATTCGAAACCTGCGGCAACACCTCCTTGACGAGATATTCATAGGCTTCGAGATACTGCTCAACCTCGCGTTCTGACATGCGCGTTTCGTCTGCAATTTGAGTAAGCGTCAGTCCGTAGGTGTGGCGCAGATGATAGATTTGATCGGCCTGCGCGTATGGGCGCCAGACCGTTTTTCCCGCGATATGATACGATGCCATGAGCCTTGCCAGCGCTGAAGGCGGCACGGTGTCGGGGAGTCTTACGACCGGCATTTGCATCCAGCGAGGATCGGCCTTGTTGCCGCTATGCAGCGTTTTGTAGACCGCAGCGCGGGTATTGCCTTCAACTACAAGCCCATCATGTCGCACGACTACCGGTTCGTAGATGCCGCCCGCCTTGCGGATGGCCTTTTGAAGGGCGTCATAGCCAGGCTGCTCGCGGATGAGTTCAAGGAGCTCGTGGGAGTTAAGTGTTTTGCCCCCCTTGCGATGCTGAATCTGAAATCTGACCCGCGGGTTGTCGGGGTTCAAAAGAACCGCCTCGGCCGACATCATTTCGTGAGTCACATCAACGGCACTTCCCGCTATGACCAGCGGCGTCTTGCGCAGCGGCATTCTCGCTCCCTTCATGCCCAGTATCAAGTCACAGCCTCGATACCCACCTTCACTACTCAATACTAGAGCAATCGCATTGATCGAGTCAAACGGTTGTCGCCGGAGAAAAATAAGCGAGGGTTGTCAGCTGGTTAGGTTGGGCCACGGTCGAGCCGACGCCCTTCGCATGGCAGAATCTTCGTGACTTGTGCAACAAATCGTGATCGGACAAAGCGCATCGAAACTGGGTAAGTTGCTGTCCTGTCGTGGCTGATTTGCATTCAAGGACTGCAATTTTGCCTTCAGAAGAATGCGAGGCGCTATGGGAGACGTCATTCTCGATTGCATCATAGGGCACTGCGCACAACGTCGTGTTCTTCTCGGCTTTGCGCCGGCCAGCGCGCTGCACGCTATTAGCTTCGCAGACGTCTTGGACGAAGACACCGGACGAGGCTACCAGCGTCGCTTCAATGCCCAGCACAGTCTCGATTTTCGGCGCTATATCCGCGAGGCAAGCGGCGCCACTATCCCACTTACATTCAACTTGAGACCGCGAACGGACGGTGCGTGGCAACTTGCCGAGTCGGATCAAAGACGCGCCCAACTTCGGATCAATTCGGAGGCCGGAAAGGTCATGGCGCAGGTCGATTGCCAGCATCGTCTCGGCCACCTCAGTGACCTCACGATTGAGCTCCCATTCATGTGCTTCGTCGGTCTTACCGATCGGGAGGAAATGGAAGTCTTTAACGTCATCAACAGCAAAGCGAAGGGTCTGAGCACCAGTCTGCTTGATTTTCACGACGCTCAGCTGTCAGGCGATCTAGCGGCCGACCGGCCGGAACTCTTTATTGCCCTTTTCCTCAAGAACGATCCACGGTCTCCCTGGTACCGTCAGCTTGACTTGGGTGGCACCACGACATCGGGAATGTCACGGAGAGCCTCGCTGCGGACGCTGCAAAAGTCGATCAAGCGATTTCTAGCAAAGACAAAAATAGCCCGCTTCCAATCGGCAGAGGTCGCAGCTCAGATTGTCTTAGATTTTTGGCGCGCGGTAGCCGTAGTACTGCCGGATCAATGGTCGAATCCACGCAAACATCTCGTCACAAAAGGTATCGGCGTTTACGCGTTAATGGATATCGCTGCTGACCTGTACAGCGAAGCCAGATCCTCGACGACGTGTGACAAACGATACTTTGCGGCGGCCCTCTCGGACTTTGCCGTCGAATTCGATTGGTCGACGGATGGATCGCTCAAAGGGCTTGGCGGCGAGGGTGGCGTCAAGACAGCCGTTGGCCTCATTCGCGACGCGCGAAAAAAAGCGAAGCTGCGAGTCGTCGTAAATGGCTAACAAGAAGATACTTCTGATCGAGCCGGGATACCGGAACAAATACCCGCCGCTCGGCCTAATGAAGATAGCGCAATACCATGGACCACGGGGCAAGCAGGATCAGGTCCGCTTCATAAAGGGCGAAGATCGTTCCGTGCTCGGCCAAGCATGGGACCGCATTTACGTTACGACGCTGTTCTCGTTTGAGTATCCAAAGATCGAGCAGACGATAGATTTCGCTCTTGAGGTGGCGAACGGTCAAGCTGACAAGGTGTTCGTGGGGGGAATCGCCGCTTCACTTATGCATGATCGCTTCCTGGAGGAGCGGCGATGGCAAGGCGTTCGGTTCATTAAAGGCTTACTGTCAGAGCCACCGGCTACCGCGCTGCAGCTCGATGATTTTTCGGAAGAGCTTTATGCTGACGACATCAATGGGCGCCCCATCGAGGATCTGGTTCCAGACTACGACATTCTCGATCAGATTAGCTACAAGTATCCAGTTCGCGACGCCTACTTCGCGTACACCTCTCGGGGCTGCATTCGAAAATGCCATTTCTGCGGAGTTCCTAAGCTGGAAGGTGGCCAGCGCGACACTGAGTCCTTGACGGACCTCGTGCGCGCTATCGATGAGCTGTACGGTCCCAAAAAAGATCTGACGCTCATGGACAACAATGTCGTTGCGTCGCCGCGGTTCAAGGAGATCATTGCCGAAATACGCGATCTTGGCTTCACTCCCGGTGCTAAGCTCTTGCGCGAAGGGGCGAGGGTACCAGTCCAGCGTCGTGTTGATTTCAATCAAGGTGTTGACGCGCGGATACTTTGCAAAGATCCGATGTACCTGCGTGAGCTGGCGACCATCTGTCTAAAGCCCTTGCGGATCGCCTTTGACCACTTGGGCGTGAGAAAACCCTACGAACAGTCGATCCGCTACGCGGCCGAGTTCGGTCTCACCGAACTCTCTAACTACATGCTCTACAACTTTCATGACGGACCAGATGACTTGTTTGAGCGAATGCGCTTGAACGTTTCGCTCAACGAAGAGCTCGGGATCCGCATCTGGTCATTTCCGATGCGTTATCAACCAACGGATCGACCGAACCGCGGGCACGTCGGAGAAAAGTGGACGCGATACCAATTGCGGTCCATGCAGATCATTCTTCAAGCTACGCACGGGATTGTGAGTGGTGCCCCAGACTTCTTCAAGCGCGCGTTCGGTGACACACTCGATGAGTTCCATCGCATTCTGCTTTTGCCTCACGACTATATCTTTAACAGGGACTGGTACGAACGTTTCGATGGAGAGGCAGAGCTTGATGAATTCAAAGTCGTAGCTGCAAAGCTCGACGGTCAAGATCGCGCGGAACTGTTGGCGCTCCTTTCATCCTGCGACCCGCGGCATTTCTCATCGCTGGCGGCCCGAACATCCAACCAGACCCTGCGCCAAGTATTGCCGTTCTATATACCGAAACCGAAGACCGAGCTCTTTGCAATCTGGGAACGACAGAAGCAGTTTGCACCTGCCGCTGCTGACGTAAAAAGCCAAGTTGCAGAGGACGAGCGGGTTGAAGATGCGGGTCTGGAGCTTGAGGAGCCAGAGATCGCTGCAACTACCCTCCAAATGGAAAAGCATGAACAGGTACGAGCCACATGATGAGTAACAGGAGACCGGGATCTGGCGCAGTTATGAGCCGAGGAGTTGCGAAGGTTGCAAATGAACCGGAATGGGGACCAGGACCAGGACGTATCGTCATCGGCAAGGACGTTCTGGAGCTGCTCAGCACGTCGATGTACGTCGATCCGATGACGGTATACCGCGAATACGTGCAAAATGCCGTTGATGCGGTCGATGACGCACGCGCGGCGAAGCTCCTTCCTCCCCAAGAAAAAGGAAAGGTGGACATATCGATCGATCCCACCTCACGTTCGATCAATATCCGGGACAATGGAGTGGGCCTGTCGTGGGAGGCCTTCATCTCCCGAATGTGCAATATAGGCAGCAGCCCAAAGCGCGGAACCACATCGCGTGGGTTTCGTGGTGTCGGGCGCCTAGCCGGTCTCGGATACTGTCAGGAGCTTCTCTTTCGGTCGCGCGGGGTGGGAGATGAGCAGGTCTCCGAACTCCGGTGGGACTGCCGCCGGCTCAAGTCGATCTTGAGAAGCGTGGACCTCAAAGGCGACCTCTCCGACTTGATCCGAGATGTGGTCACGGTGCGGCGCATCCCTCCGACCAACTTTCCCGATCGGTTTTTTGAGGTGGAGCTTAGAGGAGTCATCCGACACCGCAATGACCGCATGCTGAACAACGAGGAGGTTGAAGCTTACCTGTCACAGGTCGCGCCGGTACCATTTTCTCCTTCGTTTCGCTTTGGGGAAGATATTTCCGCCACGCTGCGTACGCACATCGAGCTTGGCGAACTCGAGATCCGGATTAACAACGCCGAAGAGCCTGTCTTCCGTCCACACGGCGATCAGATCGAAATCGAGGATGGCGAGAATGACAGATATCAGGATCTAGAGATTCATGAGGTGCCCGGTATCGACGGCGGCATTGCCGCTCTCGTGTGGATACTGCATCATGGCTATTCTGGCGCTATTCCCATCCGCGCGGGTGTCAAGGGATTGCGGATGCGAAGTGGCAACATCCAGGTGGGGGCCCACACGCTACTCGAAGAGCTTTTTCCGGAGCCTCGGTTCAACGCGTGGGCCGTGGGCGAGGTGCACATCATCGATAAGCGGGTCGTCCCCAACGGGAGGCGGGACAACTACGACCAAAATACCCATCTCGATAACGTAATAAATCACCTCGCTCCGATAGCACGCGATATTACGCGGCGCTGTCGGCAGAGTTCCATTGCGCGCAAATGGCTCCGTGATTTCGAGGTGCACAAGTCCGCAGCACTGGAGAGCGCAGAGGCAGTCGCGCGCGACGCTCTTTCTCGGGCGAGTCGAAAGGCACACGTCGAGTTGGCTACCGAGTCGCTCTCACAAATGCGGCGGGTCGTCACGCAACCTCACCTAGCCGAGGAAATCCGGGCTTCGTTGAGCGCCGATGCGGACTCAACAGCCGCTCGCGTGACAGAGCTTCTTAGCACTGAGCCAACTGCCAGAGACCCTCTCGCGCAATTCAGGCCGCAGGTCCGGGTTGCGTACGAACATATTATTGGCTTGATCTATGAATGTTCAACAAATCGATCTGCAGCCAAGACGCTCGTCAGCAAGATATTAAACAGGCTTGAAGATTCCTCGCCGAAACCAAACAGTACTCCTGCATTGGATCGTCCGCGCCGGTAGACCTCAGGGCGCGACAGAAGCGACCGCGCGCTCGATTGACGCCGTGCTCGACGCGCTCTGATGGTGCCGGCATGAGCGTCGAGTTGATCGCTGAGGTTCCTTTGTCGACTGTTTGCCTAAAAGGCGCCGTGGGCGTGGTCGTGTTCATGCACGTGCCTTCGCACAGCGTCGAAGAGATGCTATTCCAAATTTGAACTCTGCAGCCGTTCTCGAGGGCTGGAGGCGTGTGACGGGATCAGCGGAGGACGATTTACGATGAGCAGCTTCTTCGAAAGACGTGCGGTCGTGAAGGCCGAAGATCTTCGCGGCCCGAGAGTCTATTCGACGGATTTGGCCGGTTCGCTATACGACCCGAATGATGAAGGACGTTCCCTCCTGATCGCATCACGCGCGCTGAAGATAAAGATCATCACCAAAGGTCTCGTTACTCTGAATTGTGCGCATCTTGTTTCACCTTTCGGAGTGCGGCTGCTTGAGAAATATCCCGACGTCATAGCCGGCGACGCCATACTGCCCGCGTTTCGGACCGACAAGAGCAACCTGGCGGACTACGTGGAGGACGCTCAGATATTTGAAAAAGTCGGAATCACCGAAAAGCAGTTGGACAACCACATCGCATTCTTGTCGGCAACGGTACGGCAGGCCATGCCGTGGGAGCTTGCCGACGTCGGTGCTCGCTTTCGAGATACGGTTCTTGTTGGCCTTCGTAGCGATCACTCAAGGATTTCCCGGCAACTGGACCAGGAGTTCGGTTTTTCCCGCGAAGGTAGGGAAAAGATCGCCTTTGAGATTGCGAGCTTGGACTTCAGCGCCAGCGCCAATATCCGTGAGTATGTGACGAAGCTACCGGAAGGTCCGAGGACGCCAATAGATCGATTTGTGACGGCCTGCTATCACATGGTTGGGACCAACGTTGTCCACTGTGAGACAGGCACTGATCTCAGCCCGCTGTCGAATTTCAAGATGGAAGATGTCCTTCTCTCAGGCCAACAGGATGCCGGGCTGACTGACGAGGCAATCTTTCTAGAACTCTTCCTTGCTACTGCCCTCGACAAGATCCAAGCCTTGGCGATCCCATCGCAAATTATTGATTCTCTATCTTTCGAGCACGTCCACCTTTTGAGCGGTGCCCTGAGGAAGGCGGGTTTTCAGGAAAAGTACGACCAAGTCATTCAAACCTGCCTTAAGGCGATGTCAAAAGCCGACAAGCAGGAGGCATTGGAAGCAATCGAACCCGAGGATATCGCGGCCACTGTGTCCGAATTGGCAGGTATATTTGAGCAGGAAGTGACAACGGAAATCCCGAAATATTGGACCAAAGCGGCTGCCGAGGCAAAAAGTGAAGCGTATCAGGCTGGCACCGACCTGGCGGGAGATGCTGCGGGTGCGGTCCCTGTTTTGGGAACCGTTGTGTCAGTGGCGGGAGTGATGCGCAACGCGTCCAACCTCGCTTTGGCTGCCGTAGACTTCTACGAGGCCAGAGACGCTCTGAACAAAGCGCAGGAGCGACGGAACGAGCGAATTCGCGCTGTCATCGATAAGCTGGATTTTAAAGATAAAGCTAAATTGCTAGGCGCGGCCGCACTACTTGCGGACGTACACGTGGCAGCAATCACCCGGGTCTAGCGTCGGCCGACGAACGCCTTACTAAGGTAACCGGGGAGCTGCTCCTCTATGCCCAGCTTTCGTGCAGCCCACGGCACGAATTCGCTGTAATAGGCTGCGGCTTTTCCTGACTCGATGTCGTCGTCCGCTGGTTGGTCCAGCTCGGAGAAGCCACATTCAGCTTCGAACTGTCGCCGCATGGCTGCGGACCGCCAAGCACGGTCCAAGGCAACTCGCCAGCTCCGCTCAGCGGTTTGTTTTATGGTGAGCATCTGATCGCTTTGAGGTTGCATGGATCGCACGCTCCGTTCTCGTTTTGATCTAGTGCCTTCGCGTCAGCTTGTCAAATCGGCGGACATCATCGAGCCGTATCCGACTCAGCTGCCGCAGGATCGGTGATTTGGGGCGTCTTGGAAAGGTTTTTCACGAACAGCACCGATCAACCTTTGAAGCGAACATGATCACGCAATCCCCACCGCCACCCAGCAGCACTGCTATTCCGTTCAAGGTCAGCTGCTTGTTGAGAAGATCAAGCAACGATGGCTGATCGTTAGCGACGGGCGATGTCTGTGGAGTGGCCATATTCAAACCTCGTCCTGTCGCACACGCTCGGCGCGAACATCCGAGTGCTCTTTGCTGTGTCCGTAGCCTTCGCTATGAAGCGACGCGATATGCGAACGGGACTGGTTCCGCATGTGGGGAACGCTTGTAGCGCTCTTCCGCTACCATCGATCCCCACACAGCTGTGCGGGTTTTGTTCACTGTGGGGAACGCTTGTAGCGCTCCAGCGACTCAAGCCCCCGACACCGATTCGCGCCTAATTCGCTTCGGCGGCGTTCAATCGCCGACGGGACACAGGCGGAGAAGCATCCTTTTTGTAGGTCAAAGCAGCGCGTTGCCGACGGGATAGTCAATTGGACTTTCATTTTGGACCCCGAGCCGCATCATTCGCTCCAGGTCCAAAATGGTCTGGAGATTGCTATGACCGGCATAGTGGATGCTGGGAACCGAGATCTGCAGCAGGCGCGAGAGAATAAGCTTGCCGCGCTGGATGGCGACGACGCACCGTCGAACTCTTCTGCATCGTTGCGCATGGCTATGAGGCGAACCGTGCGGCGACCTGAACTTCGCATTATCGTGCCGCTGGCCGACACGACAATCTACGAAATGGAGCAGCGCGGCGAATTTCCGCGGCGCTTCTATCTGACCTCGCGCTGCGTGGTCTGGGATCTGGCCGAGGTCGAAGCCTGGATCGAGGAGCGCCGGCAGGCGTCAAATGCCGAGCGGATCAAGCGTGCACCGGCGCCCGATGTGCGCAAGCGTAGAACAAGGCCCGTCAAAGGATAACTATTTCTCCAGAACTGCACTGCGGCAATTCTCCCGACGAGATTCAGTTGGGACCGCGCGCCGATGACCCATTTTCGTAGTCCGGGATAGGCTCACGCGGCCTCCGAAGCCGACGAGTTCATCGAGGGCGGATAGAGAACCGGCGTTCGCTTCTGACCTGTGGCCCAAGCGTCGATCATGTCCGCCCACTCCTGCAGCATATGCCGGCGCTGCTGCTCGTATTCGGCCTTGTTGTAAACGCTGCGGGATGAGCGTCGCTCCTCATGGGCGAGGCACTTCTCGATCCAGTCGCTGTTGAAGCCAAGCTCGTGGAGCAATGTCGAGCCGGTCCGTCGCAGATCGTGAACCGTGAACGGCTGCAGCGCCAGGCCCTTCTTTTTTGCCCGCTCGATGATGGCCATGGTGATGCGGTTGAAGGTGGCTTTCGACATCGTCTCGTCCGCGTCGTACCGCGACGGCAGCACGTAGCGCGAGTTTGCGGCGCAAGTCTTGAGTGCGATCATGATGTCGAGCGACTGCTGCGAAAGATAGACGTTGTGAGCTTTGCCGCGCTTCATCCGCTCCTTCGGGATGCTCCAAACGGCGTTCTCGAAATCGACCTCATTCCAGACCGCCTCCAGAAGCTCGCTCTTGCGCACCATAGTCAGCAGGATCAACCTCAACCCAAGGCGGATGGTGGGCAGTGTCGGCACATGCTCGAGCTCCTGGAGCATGATGCGGATCTCGGTCGGCGTCAGCGCCCGATCCCTGGCAACGAAGGTCGCGATCGAGGCGGGAGCCACGTCGTTGGCCGGATTGCGTATCTTCTCGCCGTGGAGGATGGCGAAGCCGTAGACCTGCTTGACGATGTCGCGGACATGGATAGCTGTCGCCGACGCGCCGCGATCCTTCACCTTGTGACAGAGTGTCCGTAGATCCTCCGGCGTGATCTCAGTCAACAGCCGGTTCTTCCATGCCGGCAAGATGTCACGGTTGAAGATCGTCTTACGCATCGATCGCGTGCTGTCGGCCATGCGCGCCTCGCTAAGCCAGCGCCGGCCGACCTCCTTGAAGCTCGCAGCAGGTGTCAGCCGCCGCTTCTTGCGCTGCTTCTCGAGAGCCGGAGACTGCCCTTCCGCGACCAGCTTCCTTGCGGCCGTGCATCGGTCTCTGGCTTCGGACAGGCCGATGCCATCTGGACCGTAGCGCCCGATGGTCAGCGTCTCGCGGCGATCGTTGAGACGGTAGTCATAGCGGAAGGTAATCAGCCCTGATGGCGCAACGACGACGTACATACCGTCACGATCCGACAGCTTGTACAATTTGTCCTTTGGTTTCAGTTTCTTAAGAGCGAGATCGGTCAGCATCGTAAAGGCCTTTCGACGTCAAGCACCCCGTCCAATGGCCTATTTTTACCGTCACGCGAAATACCGTCAACTTATTATTATTTCACTTTAATATCAGCGTGTTATCTGTAAAATCAGCGCGCTGCTTGGCTTTGCGGCGCTGACGGTATTTGAAAAGCGGCTCATTGACGAAAATCCGGATACCGTCAGTAATACCGTCAAATGGTCGCGCTTTGGGACGATAGATCGCGATAGACGGCGAGACGTTTCTATTTTATTTTCAATGAGATAGGTTGGCTTAGGGATTGACCGCGAAACGCCCTGAAGGACGCCGGGTCACTCCCACTCGATGGTGCCCGGCGGCTTGCTGGTCACATCGTAGACGACACGGTTGATGCCACGCACCTCGTTGATGATGCGGGTGGCGGTGGCACCGAGGAAAGTCATGTCGTAGTGGTAGAAGTCGGCAGTCATGCCGTCCACAGAGGTGACGGCGCGCAGCGCGCAGACGAATTCGTAGGTGCGGCCGTCGCCCATCACGCCGACCGTCTGCACCGGCAACAGCACGGCGAAGGCTTGCCAGATGGCGTCGTACAGGCCCGCCTTGCGGATTTCGTCGAGATAGATGGCATCGGCCTCGCGCAAGATGTCGAGCTTTTCGCGCGTTACCCCGCCCGGGCAGCGGATCGCCAACCCCGGGCCCGGGAACGGGTGGCGGCCGATAAAATGCCCGGGCAGACCGAGCTCGCGCCCCAGCGCCCGCACCTCGTCCTTGAACAGTTCGCGCAGCGGCTCGACCAGTCGCATGTTCATGCGATCGGGCAGGCCGCCGACGTTGTGGTGCGACTTGATGGTAACCGACGGCCCGCCGGTGAACGACACGCTCTCGACGACATCGGGATAAAGCGTGCCTTGCGCCAGGAACGCGGCGCCGCCGAGCTTCTTCGCCTCTTCCTCGAACACCTCGATAAACAGCCGGCCGATGGTCTTGCGTTTCACCTCCGGGTCGGCTTCGCCCTCCAGCGCCGAGATGAAGCGGTCCGAGGCGTCGACCAGCACCAGCGGCAAATTGTAGTGCTCGCGGAACATGGCGACCACGTCGGCCGCCTCGTTCTTGCGCATCAGCCCGTGGTCGACCAGGATACAGGTGAGCTGGTCGCCGATCGCCTCGTGGATGAGCAGTGCGGCCACGGAGGAATCGACGCCACCCGACAGCGCGCAGATCACCTTGCCGTCGCCGACCTGCTCGCGGATCGCTGCCACCGCCCTGTCGCGATAGGCGGCCATCGTCCAGTCGCCCTTGAGGCCGGCGATGGAGCGCACGAAGTTGCGCAGCAGTTTCGCGCCGTCCGGCGTGTGCACGACCTCCGGGTGGAACTGCACGGCATAGAATTTACGCGCCTCGTCGGCGATCGCCGCGAACGGCGCGCCGGTCGAGGTGCCGACGACGCGAAACCCGTCGGGCAGCGCGGTCACCCGATCGCCGTGGCTCATCCATACCTGATGGCGGGTGCCCTTCGCCCAGACGCCGTCGAACAGCGCGCAGTCGTCCTGGATGTCGAGGAAGGCGCGGCCGAATTCGCGATGATGGCCAGCCTCGACCTTGCCGCCGAGCTGGGCGCACATGGTCTGCTCGCCATAGCAGATGCCGAGGACCGGCACACCGGCCTCAAAGACCATTTGCGGGGTGCGCGGGCTACCGATGTCGACGGTAGAATGTGGGCTGCCCGACAGGATTACCGCGCGCGGCCGGATGCGTTTGAACGCCTCCGCCGCCGACTGGAACGGCACGATCTCGGAATGCACGCCGGCCTCGCGCACACGCCTGGCGATCAGCTGCGTGACCTGGCTGCCGAAGTCGATGATAAGGACGGTGTCGGAGGGGATGTTCGTCATGGCGGGCATTTAGAGAAAGAAGCGAGTCGGCGCAATGGCCTGACGGTTGCAGCAGATTCTCCCGGTGATCGCCCCAGGCGAGCCAAGGCCTAGCAGTCGAGCAGCCCGTCGGCGATCGCAGCCTCGAGCCTGCCGACAGCCGTCGCCAGCTTCTCGTCGATGACGTGCAGGTATTCGGTCCAGTCGCCGACATGGCGCAGTTCGGCCTTGCCGTCGGAAATGCCGCGCAATGCCACCAGCGGCAGCGAAAAACGCTGGCAGGCGCGCAACACCGCGAACGTCTCCATATCGACCATGTCGGCGGCGACCGCATCGTAGCCGGCGCCGGAGATCACCGCGCCGCCAGTCGACAGGCTGGCCTGTGCGATGCCGGGGATCAAGTACGGCAGCGGCACCGTCTCCGGCAGGTCGAGGAACGGCGTCAGCCCTTTCGGGAAACCGAGCGGCGAAGCATCGATGTCGCGATAGCTGACCGACCGCGCCTGGTATATCTCGGCCTGCTCCAGCACGCGGCTGCCGGCCGAGCCAAGCGACACGACAAGATCGGGCAAACGACCGGCGGATTTCAGTTCGGCCAGTCTGGCGGCCAGCGCCACCGCCGCCTCGACCGGGCCGACTCCGGTCATCAGCGGCGTGAACAGTCGCTTGAGATGCGGGCCGTATTCGGCCTCCGCCGCCATCACGAACAGCACGGAACGGCCGGCGACCGGCGTCGGCGCGGCCATCGCTCAGCCTTCCATGCCTTGCCGCCCGGTCACCGTCATCATCGTGCCGGTCATGGTGGCGATCAGCTTGGCTTCGCCATCGGCGGCAAAGGCATAGGCCTGGCCGTCAGCGACGACGATGGTGCGACCAGGCTTGGTCACCGAGCCGCGAAACAGGAAACGCTCGCCCTTGCCCGGTGCCAGCAGGTTCACCTTGAACTCGATCGTCAGCACAGCGGCGTTTTCCGGCATCAACGAAAAGGCGGCGTAGCCACACGCCGAATCGAGCGCCGCCGAAATGATGCCGGCATGCAGGAAACCGTGCTGCTGGGTCAGTTCTTCGGAAAACGGCATCTCGATCTCGACCGTGCCGGGGGTCACGCTGGTCAGCTCGGCGCCGATGGTCTTCATCGCCTGCTGACGGTCGAACGAGGCGCGCACGCGCTCCTCGAAATCCACCCCCGGAACAATCTTTGCCGACATCGTTTTATCGCCTCCACCGTCGTTATCGCAAAGCCCGGTACGCCCGGCAACGCTCTTGTTGCAATGCAGCATCCGCTACCAGGAAGTATGATCAGGATGCTTTTTGCAGCGCGGCGAAATAGAAACCGTCGGTGCCGCTTTTCGCCGGCGAAAGCAGGATACCACGCTGGGGTTCGACACGCGTCAGCGCCTTGCCGGGAACGCTTCGCCCGAACACGGCGCCGTGATCGACGGGCGCGAAGGCTGGATTGGCTTCGAGGAACCGCTCGATCTGGTCGTGATTCTCGTCGCGAAACAGCGAGCAGGTGATGTAGACCAGCCGGCCGCCCGGCTTCACATGCAGCTTCGCTGCCTCCAGGATTGCCGCCTGCTCGGCCTTGCGAACGTCGAGCTGGCGCGCCGTCAGCCGCCATTTGGCGTCCGGCCGCCGCCGCCAGGTGCCGCTGCCGGTGCAGGGCGCGTCGATCAGCACCAGATCCATGCGACCGGCGAGCCCGGCCAGTTCCGCGGGTTTCGACAACACCTGGATGTTGCGCGCCTCGGCGCGGCGGATGCGGTCGAAGATCGGCGCCAGCCGCGCCTTCTCGGCGTCGTGGGCGAAAATCTGCCCCTTGTTCTGCATCGTGGCGGCCAGCGCCAGCGTCTTGCCCCCGGCGCCGGCGCAGAAGTCGAGCACCTGCATGCCGGGCGCGGCGCCGGCCAGCAGGGCGGCGACCTGCGAGCCTTCGTCCTGCACCTCGAACCAGCCCTTTCGAAAAGCCGGTTCGGCCTGCACGTTGGGGTGGCGGCCGTCGCCGGCGATCGGTGGAATGCGCATGCCGTCCGGCGCAAGCAGCGTGGCCGCGGCGCCGCTGTCCTGCAGTTCCTCCAGAACGCGCGTCCGGTCGGCAAGCAGCGTGTTAACGCGCAGGTCGAGCGGCGGCCGGGCGGCCAGCGCACGCGCCTCCTCGACCCAGTCCGCCGCGCCGAATGTGCGCTCCAGCAGTGGCGCGCACCAGTCCGGAATGTCGGCGCGTATGGCCGGCGGCGCGTCATCGAGCCGGCGGTTGGCGAGGCCGGCCCGTTCGCCCTCGTCGAGCGGCGGCGGCGCGAAATGGTCGCCGTCGAGGCTGCGGTTCAGGCTGTCTGGCGTCTCACCCCATTCGAGCAGCAGCGCGCCGAAGGCCAGGGCGCGCGGCGTGTCTGCATCGAACAGCCACGCCGCCGAGCGGCGGCGGCGCAACGCGTCGTAGACGATGTTGCCGATTGCGGCGCGATCGCCGGAGCCGGCGAAACGGTGCGACAGTCCCCAGTCCTTCAAGGCGTCGGCAACCGGGCGATGGCGTCGCCCGATATCGTCCAGCACTTCAATGGCCGCCGCCAGCCGCCCACCCAGTCGCATTCCGGTTCTTCCCGCTTCGGTCTACCCGTTCGCCGCCCTGCTACAGGTTAGGGCGGGACGGCGCAACCCGTCCGGCAATAGCGGTTACCTTCCCGCCATGGAACGGGGAGGTTTTCGGCTGGGGTGCGCCTGTGTCCTTATCCGCCGGCCGTTAAGACGAACCTGCCCGTCGAGACATCTCCGGGCATAAACTCCGCAAAAATCGAAAGGGCCCGGTCGCCTGTGCGCGGCTTGGCCGTGATGTCGAGGAAAGGACCGTGCCTTGCCCACCCGTTTCGTAACCATCTCCGGCTGCTCCGGCGGCGGCAAGTCGACGCTACTGGCCGAATTGAGTGCCCGCGGCCATGCCGTGGTCGAGGAGCCCGGCCGTCGCATCGTGCGGCACGAGCTGGCGACCGGTGGCAGCGCGTTGCCGTGGATCGACGCAGCGGCGTTCGCCCGCCGGGCGATCGAGACCGCGCTTGCCGACCACCACGCCGCGGACACCTATTCCGGCTGGGTATTCTTCGATCGCGGCCTGGTCGATGCCGCGGCGGCACTCGAGCATATTACCGGAGAACCGATGCTCCAGCGGCTGGGCACGCTCCACCGCTACCATCGGCGCATGTTCCTGGCGCCGCCATGGGCCGAAATCTATCGCGCCGACACGGAACGGCAGCACGGCTTCGAGGCTGGCTTGGACGAATATCGCCGGCTGAAGAAGGCGTTCCGCGACCTGCGCTACGACGTCGTATTTCTGCCCAAGGCCAGCGTCGCGGAACGTGCCGATTTCGTGCTCGAGAGCCTGCGGGCGTGACCGCCACGTAGCGTTGCACGCTGGTGGAGATCGCGGGCAGGCAGCGCGGGCGAAGCCGGCCACGGCCGGCTTGACCTCACAGTCCGCCGGTCCGCCGCGCCTGCCATTCCGGCCTCAGCATAGCGAGCATCATTTCGTCGCGAAAAACGCCGCTGAAATAGGCGTTGCCGCGCGCGATGCCTTCCTCGGCGAACCCGGCGTTGCGATAGGCACGGCGTGCGCGCTGGTTTTCCGGAAAGGCACCGATCCACAGCCGGTGCGCGTCGGTCTGCTCGAACACGGCATCGATGACGCCGTGAAGCATGAGCGAACCGTGGCCTTGCCCCGGCTCGGATACCGCCAGCCGCTTGATGCCGGTGATCCGGCCGGGCGACGCCCATTCGCGCAGCAAGGCGAAACCCACCGGCGTGCCGCCGGCCTCACCGATAAAATACCGGAAGCCGATATCGGCGAACGCCACGCGATGCGCGTCCTCCTCCCAGCGACCGACCAATGCCTGGTAGCCTGGGCGGCGCTCGGTCGCCATGATGAAGGCGATGTCCGCAACGGTGGCTTGGCGCAAGGCGAAATCGTCAACCGTCATCGCTCGACCAGGGGATCAGTACGCGCCGTAGGGGTTGAAAAACTTGACACCGGTCGGCTCGAAATGCCGCATTTTAGGCTGGCCAGGTGGCCGCTTCAATGAGAGGCGCGACGCGGAAAGGCCGGGACGATGCCCGGCCTTTCCAGTTTCAACATGCAGCGCCTCTCGGCCCGGCGAGCTTGCTCATGCCGCCTTGCGCAGCGTCTGCACCAGGTCGAACCGGTCGGCATTCATCACCTTTGCCCAGGCGGCGACGAAATCCTTCGCGAATTTCTCCCTGGAGTCCGCCGTGGCATAGACCTCGGCATAGGCGCGCAGTTGCGAATGCGAGCCGAAGATCAGGTCGACGCGCGTGCCCGTCCACTTGGCGGCGCCGGTCTTGCGGTCGCGCCCCTCGTAGACGCCATCGGCGCCGGATTGCGGCTGCCACTGCGTATCCATGTCGAGCAGGTTGACGAAGAAGTCGTTAGTCAACGCCCCGACCTTGTCGGTGAAGACGCCATGCTTGGAGCCGCCGGCATTGGCGCCGAGCACACGCAGGCCGCCAAGCAGAACCGTCATCTCCGGTCCCGTCAGGGTCAGCAGCTGCGCCCGGTCCACCAGAGCTTCCTCCGGCTTCATGAACTGCAGCTTGGCGCTGTTGGTGTAGTTGCGGAAGGCATCGGTCCGCGGCTCCAGCGGCGCGAACGAGACCACGTCGGTCTCTTCCTGCGAAGCGTCGGCGCGACCGGGCGTGAACGGCACCTTGACGTCGAGACCGGCTTCCTTCGCCGCCTTCTCGACCGCCGCGGCGCCACCGAGCACGATCAGGTCGGCCAGCGAAACCGGCTTGCCGAACGCCTTCTGGATCGCTTCGAGCTTCTGCAGCACGCCAGCCAGTTCGGCCGGCTGGTTGACCTCCCAGTCCTTCTGAGGCGCAAGGCGGATGCGCGCGCCGTTGGCGCCGCCGCGCTTGTCGGAGCGGCGGAATGTCGACGCCGAGGCCCAGGCGGTCGAGACCAACTGCGGCACCGTCAGCCCGGAGGCGAGTATCTGCGCCTTTAGCGCGGCGATGTCCTTGTCGTCGATCAACGCATGATCCACGGCAGGAATCGGGTCCTGCCAGATCAGCGTCTCCTGCGGCACGAGCGGCCCGAGATAGCGGACACGCGGGCCCATGTCGCGGTGCGTCAGCTTGAACCAGGCGCGGGCGAACGCGTCGGCGAACTCGTCGGGGTTCTCGTAGAAGCGCCGCGAGATTTTTTCGTAAGCCGGGTCGAAGCGCAGCGACAGGTCGGTCGTCAGCATGGTCGGAACATGCCTCTTCGATGTATCGAAAGCGTCCGGGATGCTCTTCTCGCCACCCTTGGCCTTCCACTGCTTGGCGCCCGCCGGGCTCGCCGTAAGCTCCCATTCGTTCTCGAACAGGTTCTTGAAGAACAGATTGCTCCACTTGGTCGGCGTCTGCGTCCAAGTGACTTCCGGACCACCGGTGATGGCGTCGGCGCCCATGCCGGTGCCGTGCTTGCTCTTCCAGCCGAGGCCCTGGTTCTCGATCGAGGCACCCTCCGGATCAGCACCGATCAGCGACGGATCGCCGGCGCCGTGTGTCTTGCCGAACGAGTGGCCGCCGGCGATCAGCGCAACGGTCTCCTCGTCATTCATCGCCATGCGGAAGAACGTCTCGCGAATGTCCCTGGCCGCGGCGATCGGGTCCGGATTGCCGTTCGGCCCTTCCGGGTTCACGTAGATCAGGCCCATCTGAACGGCGCCGAGCGGCTCGGCAAGCTGGCGCTCGCCACTATAGCGCTCGTCGCCCAGCCATGTTCCCTCGGGACCCCAGAACAGTTCCTCCGGTTCCCACACGTCAGCGCGGCCGCCGGCGAAGCCGAAAGTCTTGAAGCCCATCGATTCCAACGCGACGTTGCCGGTCAGGATCATCAGGTCGGCCCAGGAGATCTTGCGGCCGTATTTCTGCTTGATCGGCCACAGCAGCCGGCGCGCCTTGTCGAGGTTGGCGTTGTCCGGCCACGAGTTGAGCGGGGCGAAGCGCTGCTGCCCGGCGCCGGCGCCGCCGCGGCCGTCGGTGATGCGGTAGGTGCCGGCGCTGTGCCAGGCCATGCGGATGAACAGGCCGCCATAATGGCCGAAGTCAGCCGGCCACCAGTCCTGAGAATCCGTCATCAACGCGTGCAGGTCCTGGATCACGGCGTCGAGGTCGAGGCTCTTGAACTCTTCCGCGTAGTCGAAATCCCCGCCCATCGGATCCGACAGGGTGGAATTGTGGTGGAGCATCTGGATGTCCAGCATCTCCGGCCACCAGTCGCGGTTAGACCGGCCGGCGGGGCCGTGCGCTACCGGGCACTTGCCGGCGCTCTTGTCGTCCGTCTTGGCGTCCATGGCTTCCTTCTGCCTCCCTCGTCTCGGTAGGTGCTTGGTGAAATCATCGACCAGACGCAGGGCGCGACGGCCGAGCAATCTGGAACGATTCCAGACTAGGCCGAAGCGTCCATAATGACAAATTGCCTTTCCTAATTTTTTCGATAACTTCTTCTTATGATAAATCTGACTGTCCGCCAGATGCTGTATTTCGACGCGTTGGCGCAGACGCTGCATTTCGGCCGCGCTGCGGCACTCGCCGGCGTCACCCAGCCGGCGCTGTCGGCACAGATCGCCGAGATGGAGGAAAAGCTCGGCTGCCGCCTGTTCGAGCGCGGTGGCCGCGCGGTGCGGCTCACCGAGGAATCGCTCACTCTGCAGCCGCGCATCGAATCGATCCTTGCCCAGATCCGCGAAGTCGAGGCGCTCGCGCGCCGCGGCCGCCGCACCATGCAAGGCCGCTTCCGCCTCGGCATGATCCCAACGGTCGCGCCGTATCTGCTGCCTCAGGTGCTGCCCGAACTGAAGCGACGTTTTCCCGAGTTGCAGCTCGAGTTGCGCGAGGCAGTCACCTCGGCGCTGGTTTCCGAAACCGCCGCCGGCCGCATCGATGGCTTTGTCGCCGCGCTGCCGCTCGACCATGCAGGGATCGTCGCCGAGCCGCTGTTCGAGGACCGCTTCTTCCTTGCCGTGCCTGAGCAGGACGCCGATTTCGTCGCCCCGCCGGTACCGCCGGAAAGCCCGGCGTTGGAGCGGTTGATGCTTCTGGAGGAAGGCCACTGCCTGCGCGACCAGGCGCTGCAGCTGTGCGGCAGCGTCCGCCCCGCCGCCCTCGCCAATTACGGTGCCACCAGCCTGACGACGCTGTTGCAGATGGTCGGCCACGGACTTGGGGTCACCCTCATCCCTGAAATGGCAGCCGAACCCAGCCGCGCCATCCGCGACCTGAAAATCGTACCGTTCGCCGAGCCGGTCCCGTCGCGCACCATTGCGCTCGCCTGGCGCAGGAACAGCACGCGCCAGGAAGAGTGCCGCGAACTCGCCACCATCCTGCGCGGCTTGCAAGAGAGGCTGGCGGCTTGAGCAACGTTCGCGCCGACCCTCATGCGCGCCCTCACGGGGAGAAGGTGCCGGCAGGGGAGAAGCGCGTTATGGCTGCGATCTCGCCAATCATCGGCGTCGAAGGTTGGCGAAATCCAAGCGGCCGGCGGGTCTTTCCCCGTTCCTGACGGAAGATGTCCGGCACGACAGTGAGGGGCCGACGCGCAGCCCGGCGAATTCTACGCCGTCTTCGCCTCCGCCAGCCCGAGCTCCTGCATCATTGCCTCGCGCATGATGAATTTCTGCGGCTTGCCGGTCACCGTCATCGGCAACTCGCTGCGGAAGCGCACGTAGCGCGGGATCTTGAAGTGGGCGATCTGGCCCTCACAGAACGCCTTGATCTCGGCTTCCGTCACGACCTCGCCCGGCGCTGCCACGATCCAGGCACACAGTTCCTCGCCAAAACGGGCATCGGCGACGCCGAACACCTGCACCTCCTTCACCTTGGGGTGGCGGTACAGAAACTCCTCGACCTCACGCGGATAGACGTTCTCGCCGCCGCGGATCACCATGTCCTTGACCCGGCCGACGATGTTGCAAAAACCCTCGGCGTCGATGGTGGCGAGGTCGCCGGTGTGCATCCAGCCGTCATCGTCGAGCACCTGCCGCGTCTTTTCCGCGTCGTCCCAGTAGCCGTGCATCACCGAATAGCCGCGCGTGCACAGTTCGCCCGGGTGCCCGACCGGCGTGGTGGCGCCGTCGGCATCGACCACCTTCACCTCGACATGCGGGTGGATGCGGCCGACCGTCGTCACCCTTCGCTCCAGCGGGTCGTCGATGCGGCTCTGGAACGAGACCGGGCTGGTCTCGGTCATGCCGTAGGCGATCGTCACTTCGCGCATGTGCATCTGCGCGATCACCTTCTTCATGACCTCGATCGGACAAGGCGCACCGGCCATGATGCCGGTGCGCAGCGACGACAGGTCGAGGCCGGAAAACTCGGGATGGTCGAGCATGGCGACGAACATGGTCGGCACGCCGTAGAGGCCGGTGCAGCGCTCGGCCGCGATGGTGCGCAAGGTCTGGCCCGGATCAAAACCCTCGCCGGGAAACACCATCGTCGCCCCCTTGGAGACGCAGCCGACCGTTCCCATCGACATACCGAAGCAATGATAGAGTGGCACCGGGATGCACAGCCGGTCGTCGCGACCGAAGGCGATCGCCGCGGTGACGAAGCTGCCGTTGTTGACGATGTTGCGGTGGGTCAAAGTCGCACCCTTCGGCGCGCCGGTGGTGCCGCTGGTGAACTGGATGTTGATGGCGTCGTCCGGCCGCAACGTCGCGTAGATGGCGTCGAGTTTCGCCAGCCCGGCCGCCTCGCCCGCCGCCAGCACCTCGGCGAACGCCACCGTCCCCGGCACCGCGTCGTCGCCCATCTGCACGACGAGGCGCAGATGCGGCAGCCGCTCCGCCTTGAGCTTGCCCGGCGCGGCGGTCGCCAATTCGGGCGCCAGCGTCGCCAGCATGCCGACATAGTCGGACGTCTTGAACCGTGCCGCCGTCACCAGCGCCTTGCAGCCGACCTTGTTCAGCGCATAGTCGAGTTCCGAAAGCCGGTAGGCCGGGTTGATCGTCACCAGGATCAAGCCGGCGCGCGCCGTCGCGAACTGCGTCACCAGCCATTCCCAGCGGTTCGGCGACCAGATGCCGACGCGGTCGCCCGGTTCCAGCCCGAGCGCCACCAGACCGGCCGCCATCCTGTCGACCTCCCGCCCGAGTTCGTCCCAGCGGAAACGCCGGCCCTGCCCCGCGAACACAGCCGCCTCGCGCCCGCCATGTTCGCCGACCGTATCGGCCAGCAGCTGCGGGATCGTACGCTCGTCGAGCGGCGCCGAAGGGTCGCCGGCGACATGCGAAAGACCGTCGCGCGGTGCAATGAAGCCTTGCGCCGGCATGCGGCTGGACTGCGCTGCTGCGCTCATCGCCTCGTCCTCCCTCGATGCTTGGGCATGCTATCAGGGGAACACGACTGGCGACATCGTTCAATCGTCGATGGCGCCGCGGCCCTTTACGAAGCCCGACCCACCGCGCGCGCCACGCCGGCGGCGATTTCCGCCAGCGCCGCCTCGTCGGACGCCGAGCGTTCGCGCCGCGCCGTCACCAGGCAGGCCTGCGAATGCAGCACCACGCCATCGCCCAGCACCTTGAGATGGTTGGCGCGCAGCGTCGAGCCGGTGGTGGTGATGTCGACGATCACGTCGGCCGAGCCGGCCGCCGGCGCGCCCTCCGTGGCGCCCAGGCTCTCGACGATGCGGTAGACCTGGATGCCGTGCTTGCCGGAGAAGAACTGCTGGGTCAGCCGCCAGTATTTCGTTGCGATCCTGAGGCGCCGTCCGTGCCGCTGCCGGAAATCGGCGGCGACGTCGTCGAGGTCGGCCATGGTGTCGACGTCGAGCCATACCTCCGGCACCGCCACCACCACGTCGGCATGGCCGAAGCCGAGCCGCGCCGCGATGGCGCAGCGCGCCTCCCAGTCGGACCGGCTCTCGCGCAACAGATCCTCGCCGGTGATGCCGAGGTCGACGGAGCCCTGTCCGAGCTCTCCGGCGATCTCGGAGGCCGACAGGAACGCTACCTCGATGTCGCTGCGACCCTCGACACGCGCCCGGTATTTACGGTCGTCGCCGGGCAGGCTGACCGGCAGCCCGGCCGCCGCCAGCACCTCCAGCGCCTGCTCGCGCAGGCGGCCCTTCGACGGGATGGCGAGGGTGAGGGTCATGCCGCTTCTCCCCGCAAGCCGTCGATGCGGTCGAGCCACACGGAGAACCCCACGCCCGGAATGGGTGCGGCCGCGCCAAGCATGGTGAGCAGCCGGTCGTAGCGGCCGCCGCCCGCCAGCGGCCGCTCGGCCCCGGCCCCGGCCCCGGCAATCTCGAACACCATGCCGGTGTAATAGTCGAGCGGCCGGCCGAAGGCCGCGTCATAACGCACGCAGCCTACCGGCAGCCCGGCCGCGGCGATCGCACCCGCGCGGGCGGCGAACGCGTCCAGCGCGGCCTCCAGCTCCAGGCCGACATCTCTGGCGAAACCCGCCAGCGCGTCGGCGGCGTTCTCCAGCGGGGCGTGGATGCCGAGAAAGACCTTCAGCGCGGCAAGTGCCTTATCCGGCAGGCGGACATTGCGCAGCTCAGTCTTTTCGATCAGCCGGCGGGCGATTTCTTCCGGCGAGCGGCCGGCGGCCGGCGAAAAGCCGGCGCGCTCCATCTCGGCACCGATATGCGCCGTCAGCGCATCGAGCCCGCCGGCGGCAAGCGCCGGCAGCGCTCCCTCGGCGACATTTGGGGCGCGCGACAGGTCGGCGAGCGCGGCCGCAAGCTGCTCAGGCGCACCAAAGGCGCGCGCCAGCCGCTTCTGCCAGCCGCGCGGCAGTCCCAGCGCGGCTAGCACCGCCTCGAAGATCGCCTGGTCGCCCAACGTGACCGACAGTCTCACCCCCGGCAGCGCCAGCCACAACAGCGCGTGCGCGTCGGCGATCAGCCGGGCGTCGGCGGCAGCGGTGTCGGCATCGCCGAGGTCCTCGATACCGGCCTGGTAAAACTCCGCCTGGCCGTCGCGGCGCTGGCGGAACACCTCGCCGAGATAGGCATAGCGGCGCGGCGTGCCGGCCTCTCGTGCGATATGGTCGAGGCAGACCGGAATGGTGAATTCCGGCCGCAGGCAAAGCTGCTCGCCGGTCTCGCTTTCGGTGAGGAAGATGCGGCGGCGCAGATCCTCGCCAGCCATGTCGAGGAACGGATCGGCCGGCTGCAGCACGCCGACATCGACCAGATTGGCGCCGCGCGCCGCAAACAGCGTCGTCATCAGCGGCGCCAGCGTGGCGTAGCGCGCGGTCATGGGCGCTTCTCCCCCCTCGAGGGGGAGATGGCCGCGCAGCGGCCAGAGGGGGTTCTTGCGGCCGTGCGCGGCGCTTTCCCTCCCCGTCGAGGGGAGCCTCCGATCGAAGGCCGGGGGTGTGGTAGTCGTGGCAGGTCTCGGCTTCCTTGGAGCAAAGCGAGGTCGGCGCGCTGCCGCCCGTTCCCCCTCTGGCCGCTTCGTGGCCATCTCCCCCTCGAGGGGGGAGAGGACGCCGTGCCCGTCACTGCCGCTCTGCCTTCTGCGCGTCCAGCACTTTTCGCACCGCCTCGACCAGTTCGCTCTCCGACACGGAAAACTGCGCAGGGCGGCCTTCGCGCCAGGCGGTGTTGTCGGAAATCTCCTTGGACAGCTGCTCGCCGAGCGCCATGTCCTTGATCTGCACCGCGCCCTTGCTCCGCTCGTCGCCGCCCTGGATGACGACGCACGGCGCTCCCCGTCTGTCGGCGTATTTCATCTGCGCCTTCATGCCGGACCCGCCGAGATACATTTCGGCGCGGATGCCGGCCTGGCGCAACGCGGCGACCATTTGCTGGTAGCGGCCGAGGCTGTCGGTGTCGCGGTCCATCACCAGCACCACCACCGGGCCGACCACATCCGCGCTGTCGAGTTTGCCGAGGTTCTTCAGCGCGGTCATCAGCCGCGACACGCCGATCGAAAAACCCGTCGCCGGCACCGGTTCGCCGCGGAAACGCGACACCAGGCCGTCATACCGCCCGCCGCCGCCGACCGAGCCGAAACGCACCACCTGGCCGTCCTCGTTGGGGATTTCCGCCAGCAGCTCGGCCTCGAAGACGGGGCCGGTGTAATATTCGAGGCCGCGCACCACGGAGGGGTCGATGCGTATGCGGTCTTCTCCGTAACCGGCCGCCCGCACCAGCGCCGCGATGTCTCTAAGCTCGGTAACGCCGTCATTGGCTTCGATCTCGCCAGTCTCGATATAACCGAGCACCTTGGCGATACCGCGCTCATCCAGCCCCGCGCCCTTGGTGAAATCCCCCTCGCCCTCCTTGCCGCCGTCCCAGCGGCCCGACCCGAGCAGCAAGCGCACACCCTCCGGGCCGAACTTGTCGAGCTTGTCGATGGCGCGCAAAACGATCAGCCGCCGGCCGGCATTCTCGTCGCCGCCCAGCCCGATCGCCTCCAGCACGCCGTCGAGCACCTTCCGGTTGTTCACCCGGATCACATACTGGCCGCGCGGGATGCCCAGCGCCTCCATCACGTCGGCCATCATCATCGCCATCTCGGCGTCGGCGGCCACGCCCGGCACGCCGACCGAGTCGGCATCGCATTGCATGAACTGGCGGAACCGCCCCGGCCCCGGCTTTTCGTTGCGAAACACCCAGCCCGAATGGTGGATGCGGAAGGGTTTCGGCAGCCGCTCGAAGTTTTCCGCCACGAAGCGCGCCATCGGCGCGGTCAGGTCGTAGCGTAGCGACAGCCACTGCTCGTCATCGTCCTGGAAGGAGAACACACCCTCGTTCGGCCGGTCCTGGTCGGGCAGGAACTTGCCGAGCGCGTCGGTGTATTCGATGAGCGGCTGGTCATAGGGCTCGAAGCCGTAGAGCTCGTAGACCGCGCGGATCTTGCCCAGCATTTCCTCGACGGCGCGGATGTCGTGCGGCAGGCGGTCGGCAAACCCGCGCGGCAGCCGCGCCTTCGTCCTGTCCTTGTCCGCCATTGCTGGTTCGCCTTGTTCTGTTCCGGGTCGTTCGCGGCGCCGGTGTCCTAGCGGATGCCGCCCGTTGCGGCAAGACGCCCGTCCGCCGGGTCCAAGGCAGAAGGTGACCCGGCGTTAACCATTACGGCACAACCGTCGCGATCATTCCGCGACGCCGCCACAATCCGGCCCCGATTTGGCGCCGGATCGGACACTAACCGAAACTCGAACCTGAATCGCACGGCATGGTGTTGTTACACTCGCATGCGAGAAGCCGACCCAACCGAAGAACCCGAAAGTCAAACGACCATGTCCGCCCTCGTTAGCAACGGCACAGCGATACGCCAGCACGACAGCGCCGAACGCGCGCCGTCGCAGGACTGGGCCTTCGGCGGCTTCGGGCTGGAAAAACCTGCAGACGACTCCGCCTCGCTCGGCGGCGCGGCCCTTACCGTGCTCCTGGTGATCTACCCGGCCATCGCCTCGGTCGCGGTGGTCTGCGCGGCCTTCTTCCTGTCGGGCGCCGGCGCCACGGTCTAAGGCCCGCGCTTCCGCTACGGTTCCGCCGCGCGATGATAAGCCCTCACGGCATCTGGTCTATTCATTCCGCCGCGCGCCCGTGATAGTCGGCGGAAAATCCTGCCGCGTTCCGAACAGGGATGGTTGATGCGCGTTCTCGTCGTCCAGAATTACGATGGCACCGGCCTCGGCCAGGTCGGCGCAGCGCTCGAAGAAGCCGGCGCCAAGGTGGACGTGCGCAAGGCGCACAAGGGCGACGCCGTTCCACCTAGCGCGGCGGGTTACGACGCCGCCGTCATCCTGGGGGGCGGCCAGAACGCGCTCGCCGACGACGACTATCCCTACATCCCGGCGCTTCTTGATCTGGCGCGCGACTTCGAGGCGAACGACAAGGCGGTGCTCGGCATCTGCCTCGGCAGCCAACTGCTGGCCCGCGCCTTCGGCGGCCGGAACCAGATCGGCGGCGCCCGGGAATTTGGCTGGTGCCCGGTGCGCCTCACCGAGGCGGGCGCGGCCGACCCGCTGCTCTCCGCCGTGCCGCGCGACTTCCGGATTTTCCAGTGGCACGACGACACGTTCTCGTTGCCGCCCGACGCCGTGCATCTGGCCGAAAGCGGCGTTGCCGCCAACCAGGCATTCCGCATCGGCCGTGCCACCTACGGCACCCAGTTCCACTTCGAGGCCGACCGGACGCTGGTCGACGAGTGGAACGATACCTTCTCAGGTTACATCGCCGAGCACCAGCCGGAGTGGCCACAGCAACATCCCGGCGAGGCGGCCTGTCACGGCCCCGCCGCCGACGCCGCCGGCCTTGCCATCGCGCGCGCCTGGGTCGGCCTGATCAAACCGGCCGGCTGATCCAGCCTCAGTTCCTCCCTCGCACCGTGGCATAAACGCCACGCTCGCCAGTTGTCTTCTCGGCCCATGGAAATTTCGATGGTTTGGCACGTTTTGCCGGCCTAGAAGCCGCGCGACCTGACGACCAACTCGCGGCATCGCAACACAATCGTAACTGTGATCCCGTAAGAGTTTAGGCGAAATCCAACCCGAGAGTCCTGCCTTGCGATCCGCACTCCTCTGCTTCGCCATGCTTCTGGCCATCGTGTTCGCTGGCCTCGGCGTGTACTCGGTCGATGCCGGCAGCCAGGAAGCCGTCGACGGCTACGGCGTCGTCGCCCAACACTAAGATATAGAGCCGCGGCGCCAGCCGACGCCCAGCCGCCATCCTCTGTAGTCGGACGGCGAGAAACCGAAGCGGCGGCTCTACGCTATTCCGCGATCTTGACACACATCGGCGTGCCGATGGCGATCGACTTGCCGGTGTCGGCTAGCAGCCCGCTCTCGGCGTCGCGCTGGAAGATCGAAATCTTGTCGGCATTCTGGTTAGCCGACAATAGATAACGCCCGGACGGTGTCAGACAGAGGTTGCGCGGGGTGGCGCCGCCGCATGGCACGTATCCGACCGGCAGCAGCTTGCCGGTGTCCTGGTCGACACCGAAGATCGAGATGGAATCGTGGCCGCGGTTGGAACCGTAGACGAAACGGCCGTCCGGCGCGATCTGGATGTCGGCGCAGTGGTTATTGTCGCGCGCCTCCGACGGCACCGCCGGCTTGGCGTCGATGAAGGTCAGACCGCCGCTTTCAGCGTCGAGCGCCAGCGAAACGATGGTGGAATCGAGCTCGTTCATGACGAACACGAATTTGCCGTTGGGGTGCAGCGCGATGTGGCGGGGCCCGGCGCCGGGCTTCAGCGCGGTCTCCTGCAGCGGCTCCAACATGCCGTCGGCGCCGACGCGGTACGTGACGAGGCAGTCGATGCCGAGGTCGGCGACGATGGCGACGTTGCCGGAGAGCGCCTCGGTGACGCTGTGGGCATGGCTGCGTTCCTGCCGCGCCGCGTTCGGGCCGGTGCCCTCGTGGGCAACACTGTCGAGCGGGGTTGTCAGCCCGCCGTCGTCGCCGATGCCGTAGACGACGACCGCCTGGTCGGGGCCGCCTTCGCCCATGCCGTAATTGGCTACAAGCAGCTTGGTGCCGTCGCGGGTGACGCTGTTGTGGGCGGTGATGGAACCGAGCGTCGGCTGCTTGTTGACGTAGGACAAGACGCCGGCGGCGCGGTCGAAGCGGTAGGCCGAAACCGTGCCCTCGCGCCAGGAAAACACCTCCGAATTGGCGAAGACGCCGCTGCCGTCCGGTGTCACAGACAGGAAGGTCGGGTTGTCGACCTCACCGGTCTCGGCGATCAGCGTCACCTCCAGCGTCGCCTCGTCGAGGCCGTAGACACTGAGCCCGACCCCGCGCGCCCCCTGAAAGTAGGGCGCCTCGCGGTTGAGTGAGCCGACGAAAAGCAAAAGCTTCGACATGGTGTCCTCCCGAGATGCCGCACGAACTCGCTTCTGTGATCGCAGGCCAGCGCTCTGATCGCCATCGAAAACGGCGCGTTTCGGCGCCAGAATGCCTGTATGCATGCTTGCAAACAAGCCTCATATGTGAAAAAGATATTCATGAGAGAAGACTTATGGGAGGAAAGCCATGAGCCGTCGCGCTTATTCGCGCAACGCGGAAACGCGTCCATGACTGCGTTCGCGCCGACCGTCGGCGTTTCGTCGACGCGCCCGACCGACATGCCTGTCGACCACGCCGAGATTCCGGTGTGGAACGCGGAGAACTGGTTCTACGAGGACTGGCCTGTCGGCCAGAAAATCCGTTCTTTGCGCCGCACCATGGCGGAAGGCGACAGCCACCTGTTCAACACGCTGGTGCTCGACATCCACCCCTACGTGCAAGACCAGATGTTCGCCGAGCGCGAGGGCATTTTCGGCAAGCGGCTGATCGCCGGCGCCTTCGTGTTTTCGGCCGGGCTGGGGCTTGTCGCCACCAATTGCGTGAACGCCTTTTCCTACGGCTACGACAAGCTGCGCTTCATCAAGCCGGTGTTCGTCGGCGACACCATCTACGCGATCCGCACCAACCTCGACAAACGGCCGCGCTACAAGGACATGGGACTGATCCGCGCCAGCTACGAGGTGTTCAAGGGCGAGGGCGAACTGGTGCTCTACTGCGAGCACCTGCAGACCGTGAAGTACAAGAACCCGGCGGATTTCGCCGGCAAGACCGAGAAGTGACCGACATGGCCGACGTCAGCGACCTGCCGCTTGCCGGGCTCATCGTCGTCGACATGAGCCAGTTCCTTTCGGGGCCGTACTGCTCCTTGCGGCTGCTCGACCTCGGAGCCCGCGTCATCAAGATCGAGCGTCCGGACGGCGGCGACCTGTCGCGCCGGCTTTATCTCAGCGACACCGAGATCGGCGGCGATTCCACCATCTTCCACGCCATCAACCGCGCCAAGGAAAGCTTTGCAGTCGATTTGAAGGACGAGGCCGACCTCGCGGCGCTGCGCGGCCTTTTGGCCAAGGCCGACGTGATGATCCAGAACTTTCGGCCCGGCGTGATCGAGCGGCTCGGCCTCGACTACGCGCATGTGAAGACGATCAACCCGCGCCTAGTCTACGCCTCGATCAGCGGCTACGGCGAGGAAGGCCCGTGGGTGAAGCGGCCGGGCCAGGACCTGCTGGCGCAGTCGCGCTCCGGCGTGATGTGGCTGAATGGCGACGAGGACCAGGGACCGGTGCCGTTCGGCCTGGCGATCGGCGACATGCTGGCGGGTGCCGCGTGCGCACAGGGCATTCTTGCCGCGCTGGTGCGGCGCGGCGTGACGGGCAAGGGCGGGCATGTCGAGACCAGCCTGCTGGAGGCGCTGGTCGACTTCCAGTTCGAGGTGCTGACCACGCATCTGAACGACGGCCGCCGGCTGCCGCGGCGCGCCTCCTTCCGCAGCGCCCACGCCTATCTGTCGGCGCCCTACGGCGTCTACCCGGCCAAGGACGGCTTTCTGGCGTTAGCGATGACGCCGATCCCCAAGCTGGCCGGGTTGCTCGGGCTGGAGGAGGCGCTTTCCGCCTACAGCGACAAGCCGGCGACCTGGTTCACCGCGCGCGACGAGATCAAGGCGATCATCGCGCAGAAGATCGCCACCCAGGCGGTCGACCACTGGCTCGCGGTGCTGGAGCCGGCCGACATCTGGTGTGCCAAGGTGCTGAATTGGCCGGAGCTGTTCGAGAGCGATGGCTTCAAGGTGCTCGACATGCTGCAGACGGTGACGCGCGAGGACGACGTCTCGATCCTCACCACGCGTTCGCCGCTGCGTGTCGACGGTATGCGCACCAAGGTGGATCGCGCCGCGCCGCGCATCGGCGAGCATAGCGACAGGATACGCGCGGAGTTCGGGCTGTGAGGGGCACGAGTCCGGCCGCGCCGCCTTGTGATCGTCCGGCGGGTTGGTCCCGATGACCACCCTCAAGGGCATGACCTGGAGCCATCCGCGCGGCTACGACCCGATTGTGGCCTGTTCGGCGCTGTGGAAAGAGCGCAGCGGCGTCGAAATCGCCTGGGACAAACGTTCGCTGCAGGATTTCGAGTCCTTCCCGGTCGAGGAGCTGGCGCGCGCCTATGACCTGATCGTCATCGACCACCCGCATGTCGGCCAGATCACCGCGGAAAACTGCCTGGCGCCGCTGGACGTCACCGGCCGCGAGGCTGAGCGCGCGGCGCTGGCGGCGGCAAGCGTCGGCCAGTCCTATCCGAGCTATCTCTGGCAAGGGCGGCAATGGGCATTCCCGATCGACGCGGCGACGCAGGTGCAGGCGTTCCGGCCGGACGCTTTGGACGCAGCGCCGACGACCTGGACCGACATGCTCGCGCTTGCCCGGCAGGGAAAGGTGCTGCTGCCGCTGCGGCCGCCGCACTCGCTGATGTGTTTTTACACGCTTGCCGCCAATCTCGGCCGGCCCTGCGCCGTCGACGGTCCGGGCGACCTGATCGACCGCGAGGCGGGCATGCGCGTCTGGGACATGCTTGCGGAGATCGCCACGCTGGTCGATCCGGCCTGCCTGCTCATGGACCCGATCGCGGTGTCGGAAAGGATGGCCGAGCCGGGCTCGCCCTTCCACTGCGCGCCGCTGATCTACGGTTACGTAAGCTACGCCATCGACGGCTTTCGGCCGCACCGGCTCGGCTTCGCCGACATTCCGGCTGCCGGTGCCGCCGGCCCGGTCGGCTCGGCGCTCGGCGGCACCGGCATCGCCGTTTCCGCCTTCTCGCGGGCGCGGGATGCAGCGATCGACTTCGCCTACTGGATCGCCAGCGCCGAGGTGCAGCGTGGACCGTATGCCGCCGCCGGCGGCCAGCCCGGTCACGCGGCGGCGTGGGAAGACGGTGGCGTCAACGCAGCGACCGGCGGCTTTTATCGCGAGACACGGCGCACGCTGGAAGGAGCCTGGGTGCGGCCGCGTCACGACGGCTACATGGCCTTCCAGCAGGCCGCGTCAGACAGCATCAACGAAGGCCTGACCGGGCGGCACGCCGCCGGCCGGGTCGTCGACGACCTCAACCGACTGTTCCGGCAAAGCTTTGCCGGGCAGGCGGCCGCAGGAGAGCGATAGCGACAACTTTGGTGGAGGAGAGAGGAATGAGGACTTTGCTGCGCGGCCTTCTGGCCGCAACCGCGCTGACCACGGCCGCCTCGGCCGCGCTGGCGCAAGCCGACGTGAAGGCCACGATCGACGGCCTGCCGGCCGAGCTAAAGGCGCAATACGAGGGCGCGCCGCAAAAGGTGCTGCCGTCGGCCTGGGACAATTTCGCCCCGCCGGCCAAGCCGTGGAAATGGTGCCACTCCGAATCCTACCAGGGCAATCCCTGGCGGGTCAGCGTCACCAACGAGCTGAAGCGGCTGGTCGACGGCCTGATCGCCGACGGCACGGTGGCGAGCTTCGAAGTGTCGGATTCCAACAACGACGCCAGCCAGCAGATCAACCAGATCCGCGCCTTCATCGATAAGGGCTGCTCGATCATCACCTCGATCCCGGGCTCGGCGACGGCGCTGGACGAGGCGATCGACGCCGCGGCCAAGGCCAACATTCCGTTCCTGACGGCGGCCGGCTCGGTGACCAGCCCGAACGCCATCAACGTTGATTCCAACTATGCCCGCTGGGGCTACGACATGATGACGGCGGTGGGCAAGGCGCTGCCCGACGGCGGCAGCGTACTCCTGGTCGAGGGCATCGCCGGCCACCCGATCGTCGTGCAGGAGCGCGAGGGCGGCGACAAGGCGCTGGCCGAGAACCCGAAGCTGAAGGTGGCCCGCTCGGTAAACGGCAACTGGACCGCCAACGTCACCAAGACCGTGGTGCTGCAGGCGATCGCCACCAACCCGGCGCCGATCGACGCGGTGTGGACGACCGGCAGCGAAAGCCGCGTCGTCGCCGAGGGGTTTTCCGAGGCGGGCCGCCCGGCGCCGCTGATCACCGGCTCGATCACCGGCGACGCGCTCGGCTACTGGAAGGCAAACGGCGACAAGTATCGCTTCGAGGGCCACGCGGTCCTGCCGGGCTGGACCGCGCAAACGCTGTTCCGCGTCGGCGTGCGCATGCTCGACGGCCAGAAGCCGAAACTCAACACGCTGCTGATCCCGATCCCGCCGGTGCACAACGCCGACCTCGGCCAGTGGTACAAGGACTGCATGACGCCCGACGCCGTCTCCGTCTTCCCGGTGCCGCCGACCGACCCGATGCCGGAGGAATGGCTCGACGCCTATTTCGCCAATCCCGCGCCGACCAAGGGCTGGGACTATGCGAAGGTGCCGGACGCCTGCGCGAAGTGAGTATCGTTTGAACGCGGACGAGGCCGGCCTGGGACAAGGTCGGCCTCGTCTCTGCATGAGGACCCTCGATGCAAGGCACCCCTTCGTCCATGGCCGCACCCTCCCGTGCTTGAAGTCCGCAACCTCTCAAAACGCTACGGCGAGACGGTGGCGCTGGCCGATGCGTCGATCGCCTTTCGTGCCGGCACCATCCACACCATCCTGGGCGAGAACGGCTCCGGCAAGAGCACGCTTGTGAAGCTGCTCTCCGGCATCGTGCAGCCCGACGCCGGCACGATCCGGCTCGAAGGGCGACCGTTCGCCGGTCGCGACCCGGCGGCGTTCCAGGCTGCGGGTTTCGCCACCGTGTTCCAGGAGGTGCTGGTGGCGCCGGACCGTTCGGTGACCGACAACATCCTGCTCGGCCTCGACGGCCTGCTGAAACGCAACGTGCCGCGCGGCGAACGGCGCGAGCGCGCCGCCACCGTGCTGGCGCGTTTTGCCCGCACGAAGGTGCCGCTCGATGCGCCGGCCGGCTTTCTGCCGCTGGCGGCGCAGCAGCTTGTGGTGCTGGCGCGCGCCGTGGTGCGCGACCCGCGCATCCTGGTGCTCGACGAGGTGACGGCCGCACTCGACTTCGCCGACCGCGAGGCGGTGTTTGCGCTGATGCGCGAGTTGGCGGCACAGGGCTGCCTGATCCTGTTCATCACCCACCGCATGGACGAGGTGATGGCGCTGTCGGACCGCATCTCGATCCTGCGCGGCGGCAAGGTGGTGCGCACCGAGGAGCGCGGGCTGTCGAGCCCGGCTGAGCTGCTGAAAGCGATGGCGCCACAGACCGCGGCGGAGCTGGCCCATGGCTGACGGCGTGTCGCTTTCGGCGCGCGGCGTGGCGCTGGCGTCCGGCAAGGCGGCGATCGCCCATACCATCGCGCCCGGCGAGATCGTCGGGCTGGCCGGGCTCGACGGCCATGGCCAGGAGGCATTCCTGAAGGTGCTTGCCGGCCTAGACGCGCCGGCGGCGGGTAAGGTCGTGCTCGCCGGGGCGGGCGGCGAGGTCGCTATCGACGGCTTTCGCAAGGCCGTGACCAACGGCATCGCCTATTTGCCGCGCGACCGCCGCGCCACCGGCATCTTTCCGACGCAGTCGGTGCTCGACAATTTCGCCATCGCCACGCTCGGCCGCGACCTGCGCTTCGGCCTGATCAGCAAGACGGCGCGCCGGCAACGCTACGAAATTTACCGCGAAAAGCTGTCGATCGTGGCGCCCAGGCCGGACGCGGCGATCACTACGCTGTCGGGCGGCAACCAGCAGAAGGTGCTGCTTGCCCGCGCGCTGGCGCTGGCGCCGAAGGTGCTGTTGCTCAACGACCCGACCCGCGGCGTCGACGTCGCAACCCGCCACGTGCTCTACGACGTGTTCCGTGGGCTTGCCGCCGACGGCATGGCGCTGGTCATCCTGTCGAGCGAGATCGAGGAGATTTTGCTGCTGTGCCGGCGCGTGCTGGTGTTCCGCGAGTTCGAGATGACGGCGGAGATCGCCGGCGCCGGCATGACAACGGACGCGGTGATCGCGGCGATGTTCGGGCGGGCGGCGTGATGATGGTACGGATAAGCGCGGCCTCATCAATCGAACGGGCCCCGACATGACCGCCCTGCTGCGCTCCGCCGGCTTCGCCCTCGCGCTGCTTGTCGTTCTGCTGGCGGCAAACCTGCTGCTCAACCCGGCGCGCTTCCATCCCGCCGCCTGGGGCACGCTGATCGGGCTGGCTGCGCCGCTGATCGGCGCGGCGGCGGCGTCCGCGCCGGTGATCCTGGCCGGCCGTGGCGGCATCGACATTTCGGTCGGGCCGCTGATGGGGTTCGTCAACGCCGTCGTCATCCAGTTGCTGTTCCTGAAGGCCGGCATTTCGTCGCCGCTGCTGATCGTGCCGGCGGCGCTGCTGGTGGGCGCGGCGGTCGGCGCGGCCAACGGCTTCATGGCGACGGTGCTGCGCATCCAGCCGATCGTCGCCACGCTCGGCACCTACCTGATCCTTGCCGGTGTGACCCTGACCATCCTGCCGGCGCCGATCGGCCCGGCGCCGGCCTGGCTGAAGGCGCTGGCCGGGCCGCTTTCGATCCTGCCGCTCGCCGCGATCTTTCTCGCCTGGTGGCTGGTGCGGCAGACGCCGTTCTACGACCAGCTCATGGCCGTCGGCAGCGACGACCGGACCGCCTACACCGCCGGCGTGCCGGTGACCAAGGTGCGCTTCATCGCCTATGTGATGACCGGCCTGCTCGCCGCCGTGGCCGGCCTGATGCTGACGGCGCTGATCGGCTCGGCCGACCCCAACATCGGCCCGACCTACACGCTGATCGCCATCGCCGCCGCCGCGCTGGGCGGCGTCAGCCTTGCCGGCGGCAAGGGCGGGCTGGTCGGCGCGGCGATCGGCGCCGTCGACATCTTCCTGCTGCAGAGCCTGCTCACCGCCTTCAACGTCTCCACCTACGTGCTGCAGGTCGCCTACGGCGCGATCCTGGTGGCGGCGGTGATGTTGACGGCGCTGCAGGACCGCCTCGTCGCGAGGAGCGCCAGATGACGAAGCTGCAGACCTGGCTCGCCAGCACGGGCGGCCGCATCGCTGGCGCTTTCCTGGTCGCCGCGCTCCTGCATCTCGCCGGCACGCTGCTCATTCCCGGCTACTCGGCACCGTTCGCCGTCCGCGCAATCCTGGTGCTGGCGGCGCTGCTGGCGGTTGCCTCGATCGGCCAGACGCTCGTGGTGATCCTCGGCGGCATCGATCTGTCGATCCCGTTCGTCATCGGTTTCGCCAACGTGGTCGCCGCGCAGCTCTACGGGCAGGGCTGGAATTTCGGCCTCGTCTGCCTGTTGGTGGCGGCACTGGCGATCGCAATCGGCGCGCTCAACGGGCTGATCTCGCGCGGCCTCAACATCCACCCGCTGATCGTCACGCTCGGCATCGGCATGATCGTGCAAGGACTGGTGCTACTGTGGACGAAGGGCTTTCCGTCCGGCTCGGCGCCGCCGGCCGTGTCCGCCTTCGTGTCGATCGGCGGCTCGGTCGGGCCGCTGCCGGTGCCGTGGCTGGTGCCGAGCGTGGCGCTGCTCACCGTCGTCATCGTGCTGATACTGGGGCGCACGCCCTATGGGCGCCGGCTTTACGCGCTGGGCAGCAACCCGGGCGCAGCACCGCTGGCGCTGATCGATCCGGTCAGAATGTGGGCCGTAACATATGCGGCCAGCGCCTTCTTCGCCGCGGTCGCCGGCGTGCTGCTGCTCGGCTTCACCGGCTCGGCCTATGGCGACGTCGGCCAGCCCTATCTGTTCCAGACCATCGCCGCGGTGGTGGTAGGCGGCGCGGCACTGGTCGGCGGGCGCGGCAGCTATCTCGGCACCATCGCCGGCGTGCTGGTGCTGACCGAGATCAACACGCTCCTGATCGGACTGGGTTTCCAGCCGGCGGCGGTGCAGGCGGCGCTCGGGCTGATCATCGTGCTCTTGGTGTCGCTCTATGGTCGCGAGCGGCATGTGTCGACGACGATCTGATCGGCCGGCCGAATTTGCGGCGGTTAGGGTGGCTCGGCATCGTGCCAAGGGCAACTGTGCTTTTTGTCCTCGTAGTCCGACCTTGAACGGTGCGGTCTGCGCGGCTCACTCCCGGGAGGCCGCCAGATAGTCGTACACAACCTCGCCCAGCCCGAGGGTGAGGTCTGCGGTGAAATGAACCGCCGATACGACATCCAGCACGGGCAACCTGGCAACGTCGGCCGATACATGCGGCCGCAGGTCAAGCGCCGCCGGCCCCGCCCAGGCCTCTTTCAAAGTCACGTCGGCAAGGTAATAACGCACCAACTCGCAGATGCGCGGCGTGCCGTCGACATGCGGAATGATCTTGATGAGGAAGTTGGGCTCGGCGAGCGAGGCCAAGATCGTGTCCGGCGCCACCGCGCGATGTTTATAACCCATGGTGGCGGTTGCACAGAGCACGCTGCCGTAGTGCAGCGTGCCGACGACAACCTCGCCCTCGTGGGCGATCTTCGGGCGGGCAAGCTTCTTCGGAAAACCCCACAGCTCGCGCCCGCCGGCAATCGGCGCATCGTCGTCGAGATACATCGAATGAACATATGCGCCGCGCTGGCCCTTGAAGCGCACCGGGATGACCTGTCCGGTTTCCGTATAGTCGCCGAAGCCGGTTGAATCGGGCATGCGGATGAATTCGTACTTGACCAGCGGATCGCCGTCGATCTCCAGCGGAGCCGGTATCACGGCATCGAGCGCTTCTCGGGTCGTCCGATAGGTGATGACGAGGTATTCGCGGTTGAAGAAACGGTATGGTCCCGGCGGAAAGGAAGGATTGGTCAGCGGCATTGCGTAAGCGCGCTTGAGCACATCGGAAATGTCCACGAAAACCCCCTCACCCGTGAAGCTAGTCTGCGAAACTGGACACGGCACCATGACAGAAGCGTGTCATCGAGCCAGCCTAAGCTTAATTCGTTCCAGAACGATGCGACAAGCTGCCGGCGCAACGTCATCCGACCAACCGCCGATCAGTATTTGAAGAATCCATGGCCGGACTTGCGGCCGAGGTAGCCGGCATCACATTTTCATCAGCAGCGGCTTCCGCCTTCAAGCCGAGCGAGGTCACCGCGAATCCCGACGCAGCAGACAGCTTGGCGATATCGTTTCCCTTTGTTCCGGCGCCGACGCATGAAGTCTCTGCGGACGGCCGCCGGGCATAAAACCGGGCGACTCGCGTGCTTACGACACGCAAAGCGGCAGGCTTGCAATCCGCCGGGGTAAGCGTTATATCGCTTTCAAATTCTTGGTCGGTATGGCGAAGAGTGGGTCCACCCGGTCCCGCTCTTTTTTGTTAGGTCCGACCCGTTGGAGCATTGATGACGGACGAGTTGGGCGTCGAGGACGACCGTATCATCCGCGAGAGCGGAACCGAGGCGCGGGTCGCCACGATCATCGCGCCGGCGCTGCGTGCGACCGGTTACCGCCTCGTGCGGGTTCGGCTGATGGGCCAGAACGGGCTGACGCTGCAGATCATGGCCGAGCGCCCTGACGGCAGCATGACGGTCGAAGACTGCGAGGAGGTTAGCCGCGCCATCTCGCCTGCGCTCGATGTCGACGATCCGATCGACAAGGCGTATCATCTGGAAGTGTCGTCGCCCGGCATCGACCGGCCGCTTGTGCGCAAGTCCGACTTCGCGGCGTGGAAAGGTCATGTGATCAAGGCCGAGACGTCGGTGCTGATCGGCGAGCGCAAGCGGTTTCGTGGCCGCATCGAGGAAGCAGACGAGGCCGGTGTGGTCATTGCCCGCGACCAGCCCGGTTACGGCGACGAGCCGACGGTACGTCTGCCGTTCGAGGCGATCGCCGAGGCCAGGCTGATCCTGACCGACGACCTCATCCGCGATGCGCTGTCCAAGGACAACCGAGCCCGCAAGGAGGCGCGCAAGCGCCACCCCGAAGCCGACGAACAAGACGACGAAACAGCTACGAGTGAATAAGCGGCCATTACAGGCTGCGACATTCCAGGGAGACCAAGATGGTAGTCAGTGCGAACAGGCTGGAGCTGCTGCAGATCGCCGACGCGGTCGCGCGCGAAAAGTCGATCGACAAGTCAATCGTGATCGCCGCCATGGCGGACGCGATCCAGAAGGCGGCGCGGTCGCGCTACGGCCAGGAGACCAACATTCGTGCCGACATCAACGCCAACACCGGCGAGATGAAGCTGCAGCGGCTGATGGAGGTGGTCGACACCGTCGAGGACTACGCCACGCAGATCGCGCTGGTCTCGGCACGCGAGCGCAATCCGGACGCCGAGGTCGGCGACTTCATCGCCGAGCAGCTGCCGCCGATGGATTTCGGCCGCATCGCCGCGCAGTCGGCCAAGCAGGTGATCGTGCAGAAGGTGCGCGAGGCCGAGCGCGACCGCCAGTATGACGAATACAAGGACCGCATCGGCGAGATCGTCAACGGCACGGTCAAGCGTGTCGAGTACGGCAACGTCATCGTCGATCTGGGCCGCGGCGAAGCGATCATCCGCCGTGACGAGCTGATCCCGCGCGAAAACTACAAATACGGCGACCGCGTCCGCGCCTATGTCTACGACGTGCGGCGCGAGCAGCGCGGACCGCAGATATTTCTGTCGCGCACCCATCCGCAGTTCATGGCAAAACTGTTCACCATGGAAGTGCCGGAAATCTATGACGGCATCATCGAGATCAAGTCGGTCGCCCGCGATCCGGGCAGCCGCGCCAAGATCGCCGTGATTTCGCGCGATTCCTCGATCGACCCGGTCGGCGCTTGCGTCGGCATGCGCGGTTCGCGCGTGCAGGCCGTCGTCGCCGAACTGCAGGGCGAGAAGATCGACATCATCCCGTGGTCTCCATCGGCCGCCTCCTTCATCGTCAACGCGCTGCAGCCGGCCGAAGTCGCCAAGGTCGTGCTCGATGAGGATGCCGAGCGCATCGAGGTGGTGGTGCCGGACGACCAGCTGTCGCTGGCGATCGGCCGCCGCGGCCAGAACGTGCGCCTTGCCTCGCAGCTGACCGGCTGGGACATTGACATCCTCACCGAGCAGGAAGAGTCGGAGCGTCGCCAGAAGGAGTTCGTCGAGCGTTCGACGCTGTTCATGGACGCCCTCAATGTCGACGAGATGGTCGGCCAAGTGCTGGCTTCTGAAGGCTTCACCAGTGTCGAGGAGGTGGCCTACGTCGATGCCGACGAAATCTCGTCGATCGACGGCTTCGACGAGGACACCGCCACCGAGATCCAGACACGCGCCCGCGACTATTTGGAGAAGATCGAGGCCGAGCACGATGCCGAGCGCCGCAAACTCGGCGTCGGCGACGAGCTACGCGAGATCCCCGGCATGACCACGGCCATGATGGTGACGCTCGGCAAGGACGGCGTGAAGACCATAGAGGATTTTGCCGGTTATGCGGTCGACGACCTAGTCGGCTGGAAGGAACGCAAGGACGGCGAAACCAAGATGTTCCCTGGTGTTCTGGCCGATCACGAGGTGTCGCGCGCCGACGCCGAGACCATGGTGCTCGCGGCGCGTCTCAAGGCCGGCTGGATCAGCGAGGAAGAGGCGGAAGCCGAAGCCGAGCAGGGCGCCGAGACGGCGGATGCGTGAGGTGACCCATAGCCAGGCCCTCCCTCTTCGACGAGATGAACGATCGCACCTGCATCGTTTCGCGTGAGCGACGCGAACCGGACGAACTCATCCGGTTCGTGGTCGGTCCAGACGGCAGCGTCGTACCCGATCTAAAGAGAAACCTTCCCGGCCGCGGTTGCTGGGTGACCGCTGATCGCCTACATGTGGAAAAGGCGGTCGCGAAGCAACTTTTCGCGCGCGCCTTCAAGCGGCAGGTCGACATCCCACCGCAACTTGCGGACACCATCGACCAGATCATGGTCCGGTCGGCACTGGGAGCGATCGGTCTGGCGCGAAAGGCCGGGGCGGTTGCATTGGGTGCCGCCAAGGTCGACAATGCGGTGCGCGGCGGTGAAGCCGGGGCCGTGCTCCATGCGACGGATGCCGCTGAAGACGGTGTCCGCAAGATTACCCAGGCCAGGCGGGCGACAGCCTATCTCGGCGGACCGAGAATCCGTGCATACAAACTTTTCTCGGAGGCCGAATTGAGTTTGGCATTGGGCGGGACAAATGTGATACATGCTGCCGTTCTCGCGCAGGAGGCGGGAAAAGCGGCTGCCAGGCGCCTCGTGGCGCTCGACCGCTACCGGGGCGGCTCCCCGGACGACGAGGCAATGTTTGCGGCGATTGCCGAAGACGAGACCGCCGCAGAGGATATGGAATGAGCGATACGAAATCCGGCGACGACAACACGTTGACCGTCAACACCAAGAAGACGCTGACGTTGAAGCCGGCAGGCGTCACGCAGGGCACCGTGCGCCAGAATTTCTCGCACGGCCGCACCAAGCAGGTCGTCGTCGAGACCAAGAAGCGCAAGTTCTCGATGCCTGGCGATCGGCAGGAAAGCCCGCCGGCTTTTGCGCCGCGTCACCAGCCGCAACCGCAACCGGCGGCGCCTGTCACAGCGCGCCCGCAGCCACAGCCGGCCGCCCCCGTCACGGCACAGCCGCAGCCCGTGCCTGCCGCGGCGACCCCGCAGCCGGTTCAGCCGCCGCGCCCGCAGCCGCAGCCTGCCGCTCCGTTGGCCGCACGCCCGCAGCCGGCAGCTCCGGCGTCTGCACGTCCGCAACCGCCAGTACCAACCCATACCCCGCGTCCTCAATCCCAGCCTGCCGCCGCCCGGCCGCAGCCGTCCCAGCCACAGCGCGACAGGCCGCGGCCGCAGCCGGAACGTGGCGGCATGGTGCTGAACGAGCTGTCCGCAGGCGAGATCGAGGCGCGCCGCCGCGCTCTGGAGGGCTCGAAAGCGCGGGAGCAGGAAGATCGCCAGCGCGCGGTCGAAGAGTCCAGGCGGCGCCTGGAAGACGAGGAACAGCGCAAGCGCGAGCGCGAAGCATCCGCCCGTCGGCAGGCGGAAGAGGAAGCCCGTCTCCAGAAGGAGGCCGAGGCCCGCAAACGTGCCGAGGAAGAAGCGCGCCGCCGTGCGCCGCAGCTCGAAACGGATGAGGAGTCCGACACGGCGGCGCGTCCTCGCGGCGCCGTCGGTCTGCGCAGTGCGCCGCCGCGCCGTCTCGTCACGCCCGAGGTCGCCAAGCCGACGCGTACACGCGGCGACGACGACCGGCGCCGTGGCAAGCTCACCGTCAGCTCGGCGACCGGCGACGAGGATGCGCGCGCGCGCTCGCTGTCGGCGATGCGCCGGCGCCAGGAGAAGTTCAAGCGCGCCATGCATCAGGAGCCGCGCGAGAAGATCGTGCGCGAGGTCGTGCTGCCGGAGACGATCACCATCCAGGAACTGGCACAGCGCATGTCCGAGCGGGCGGTGGACGTCGTCAAATACTTCATGAAGCAGGGCCAGATCCTGAAGCCGGGTGACGTGCTCGACGCCGACACGGCGGAACTGGTGGCGTCCGAATTCGGCCATACGGTGAAGCGCGTCGCCGAGTCCGACATCGAGGAGGGTTTCTTCGGCGGTCCGGACAGAGAAGAAGATCTGCAGTCGCGCCCACCGGTCGTCACCATCATGGGCCATGTCGACCACGGCAAGACCTCGCTGCTCGACGCGATCCGCAACGCCAACGTCGTCTCCGGCGAGGCGGGCGGCATCACCCAGCACATCGGCGCCTACCAGATCGAGAAGGACGGTCACAAGATCACCTTCATCGACACGCCCGGCCACGCCGCCTTCACGGCGATGCGCGCCCGCGGCGCCAACATCACCGACATCGCGGTGCTGGTGGTGGCGGCCGACGACAGCGTCATGCCGCAGACGATCGAGTCGATCAGCCATGCCAAGGCGGCCGGCGTGCCGATCATCGTGGCGATCAACAAGATCGACAAGCACGAGGCGGACCCGCAGAAGGTTCGCAGCGAGCTGCTGCGCCATGAGGTCTTCGTCGAGTCGATGGGCGGCGAGGTTCTCGACGTCGAGGTGTCGGCCAAGACAGGCGCCGGCCTGGACAAGCTGCTGGAGGCCATCCTGCTGCAGGCCGAGGTTCTCGATCTCAAGGCGAACCCGGACCGCACCGCCGAAGGCGTCGTCATCGAGGCCAAGCTCGACAAGGGCCGCGGTCCAGTGGCCACCGTCCTTGTGCAGACCGGCGACCTGCTGATCGGCGATATCGTCGTTGCCGGCAACGAGTGGGGCCGCGTCAGGGCGCTGATCGACGACCGCGGCGAGTCGCTGGAAGGCGCGTTGCCGTCGCAGCCGATCGAGATTCTCGGCCTTCAGGGCACGCCGATGGCCGGCGACCGCTTCGCGGTCGTCGATTCCGAGGCGCGCGCCCGCGAGATCACCGAGTATCGCCAGCGCAAGGCGCGCGACAAGGCGGCGGCAAGGCATGTGAGCCAGCGCGGCTCGCTCGAGCAGATGATGTCGCAGCTTCAGGCCGCCGGCGTGAAGGAATTCCCGCTGGTCATCAAGGCCGATGTGCAGGGCTCGGTCGAGGCGATCACCGTCGCGCTCGAAAAGCTTGGCACCGACGAGGTTCGTGCCCGCATCGTCCATGGCGGCGCCGGCGCGATCACAGAGAGCGACATCACGCTGGCGGAAACCGCCGGTGCCGCAGTCATCGGCTTCAACGTGCGCGCCAACCCGCAGGCGCGCCAGGCAGCCGAACAGGCCGGTATCGAGATTCGCTACTACAACGTCATCTACAACCTCGTGGATGACGTGAAGGCGGCGATGTCGGGCCTGCTGTCGCCGGAGCGTCGCGAGACCTTCCTGGGCAATGCCGAGATCCTTGAGGTGTTCAACATCACCAAGGTCGGCAAGGTCGCGGGCTGCCGCGTCACCGAGGGCCGCGTCGAGCGCGGTGCCGGTGTCCGCCTGATCCGCGACAACGTCGTCATCCACGAAGGCACGCTGAAGACGCTGAAGCGCTTCAAGGACGAGGTGGCGGAAGTGCCGGTCGGCCAGGAATGCGGCATGGCGTTCCAGAACTACGAGGACATCCGCCAGGGCGACGTCATCGAGTGCTTCCGCGTCGAGATGGTGACAAGGACGCTTTGATAGGTTCGCGTTCCGCGTTCAGGATCGGAGCGGCGGCAATCACCGCCGCTCTGGTCCATGCGGAAACAGCCTTTGCCGAAGTTTGCGACAAGGTGGATCCAGCCTGGAATCCAGAGGCTGGGCCGGCGTCGGTGGCGAGCGAAGTTGTTCGGCTCGTCATGTCGCCGACTTCCATCGGAATTCTCGGCTTGATGGGCTTGGCCATCGCGATTGCTCGACCGCTCTTGGCTTATTCCGTCGGCGCAGCTTGCCTTTTCGTTGCTGCTCTCGTTTTCTTTGCGGATGGCCTTCGAGACGAGATAGTTCAGCAGGCCGTCCGAGAAGGTTGCATGACCGGGCAACCGATCATCGAAGCGATCTTCGCAGCGGCAGCACTATTGGCGTTTGCAGCAGGATGGATGGCAAGAAAACGCCGGGCCAGAATTCAAACCAGTCGACTACCTCAATGATGGATGAAAAGAAGAACAGACCATGACCTCGGGCCCTTCCCAACGCATGCTGCGCGTCGGCGAGCAGGTGCGCCACGCGCTTTCCGACGTGCTGGCGCGCGGCGAAGTGCGCGACGACCTGATCGAGTCGACGGTGATCTCGATCTCCGAAGTCCGTATGTCGCCGGACCTCAAGATAGCCACCGCGTTCGTATCGCCGCTGGGTGCTGCCGACAACGACGCGGTCATCAAGGCTCTGGCGAAGAACGCGAAGTTCATCCGCGGCCGCGTATCCGGAGCGTTGCGGCAGATGCGGTCGATGCCGGAGTTCCGTTTCCGCCTCGATACCAGCTACGACAACATGGCCAGGATCGACCAGTTGCTCCGCTCGCCCGAAGTGGCGCGCGACCTGGACAAGGACGAAGAAAGCGAAAAGTGATGGCCCGCCGCGGCAAGAAAAAGGGCCGGCCGGTCTCCGGCTGGGTGATTCTCGACAAGCCGGTGGGCATGGGCTCGACCGAGGCGGTCTCCAAGATCAAGTGGCTTTTCCAGGCAGAGAAGGCCGGTCACGCCGGCACGCTCGACCCGCTGGCGTCGGGCATGCTGCCGATCGCGCTCGGCGAGGCGACCAAGACCGTTCCTTATGTCCAGGACGGTGCCAAGGTCTATCGCTTCGCCGTCGCCTGGGGCGAGGAGCGCGCCACCGACGATCTCGAGGGCGTAGTGACCAAGACCTCGGACAAGCGGCCGACGGAAGCGGAGATCCTGGCGCTGCTGCCGAAATACACCGGCGTGATCATGCAGACGCCGCCTCAGTTTTCGGCAATCAAGATCGCCGGCGAACGCGCCTACGACCTCGCCCGCGACGGCGAGACCGTCGACATCCCGCCGCGCGAGGTCGAGATTGGCCGGCTAGAACTGATGGAGACGACTCCCGAAGGCCATTCCGTCTTCGAGATCGAGTGCGGCAAGGGCACCTATGTACGTTCGCTCGCACGCGATTTCGGCCGCGACCTCGGCTGTTTCGGCTATGTCGCCACGCTGCGCCGCACCGAGGTCGATCCGTTTACCGCCGAGGACCTTGTGATTCTGTCCGACCTGGAGGCCGCCGCGCCACAGCGCGAGGAGCCGGCCGAGGAAGGCCAGCCCTTTGTGCCGCAGCGCGAGCGTTTCGCTGCCATCGACGCGTTCGTCGTCGACACCGGAGCGGCGCTCGACTGCCTGCCGCAGGTTGCCATCACCGACGATGCCGCGGCCAAGCTCCGGCTCGGCAACGCCATCATCCTGCGTGGCCGCGATGCCCCGGTCGATGCCGAGGAAGCTTGTGCGACGGCGCGCGGCAGGCTGGTGGCCATCGGCGCGATCGAGGCCGGCATGTTCAAGCCAAAGCGGGTTTTTGCCGGCTGACCTGCCCGGCGGCCACTCCCTATCGCCGCCCCTTCGTTTCCGAATGACGGATGATCTCCGGCAGCGGCCCATCCGTCAATCATCGCAAGAGAAGCGCGGCACCGGCGACGAGGACGGCATCTCGTCGACCGTGAGAAAAAAGTTTCCAAGCTTGTCCCTCAAGAGTGTGGAAAGTTCGGAACGAAAGCCAAGTTTGGAGATTTCGTAACGCCTACAAATTCTACCGCGCAGGTAGAATATGCTCGTTCTTGAAACGGAGGCGGACATGATCCTCAATCGCAGATCGATGCTTTTCTCGGCACTGATCGCCGGCTCGGTGCAGTTCGGCGGGCTGGGTTTCGCCTTTGCCGACACCACGCTGCTCAACGTCTCGTACGATCCGACACGTGAGTTCTACAAGGAATACAACGCCGCGTTCGCCGCGCACTGGCAGAAGGAGGCCGGCGAGACCGTCACCATCCAGGCCTCGCATGGCGGTTCCGGCAAACAGGCGCGCGCCGTCATCGACGGGCTTGACGCCGATGTCGTGACGCTGGCGCTCGAAAGCGACATAAACGCCATCGTCAACAACGGCGGCAAGATCGCCGCCGACTGGCGCGGCAAGTTCGAGCACAACTCCTCGCCCTACACCTCGACCATCGTGTTCCTGGTGCGCAAGGGCAATCCCAAGGGCATCAAGGACTGGGGCGACCTGGTCAAGGAGGGCGTCGAGGTGATCACGCCCAATCCGAAGACCTCGGGCGGCGCCCGCTGGAACTATCTCGCCGCCTGGGCCTGGGCGAATGCCGAGTACGGCGGCGACGAGGCCAAGATCAAGGAATATGTCGGCGAACTCTACCGCCACGTGCCGGTGCTCGACACCGGTGCGCGCGGCTCGACCACCACCTTCGCGCAGCGCCAGCTCGGCGACGTGCTGCTCGCATGGGAGAACGAGGCCTTCCTGGTCGGCAAGGAGTTCGGCGAGGACGCCTTCGAGACGGTAGTGCCGCCGCAGTCGATCCTGGCCGAGCCGCCGGTCGCGGTGGTCGACGCCAATGTCGATGCCAAGGGCACGCGCAAGGTCGCCGAAGCCTATCTCCAGTACCTCTATTCGGAGGAAGGCCAGACGCTGGCCGCCAAGCACTTCTACCGGCCGTCCAAGCCGGACCTGGTGCCGGCCGCCGAGCTGGAGCGCTTCCCGCAACTGAAGCTGGTGACGATCGACGACCCGATCTTCGGCGGCTGGGCCAAGGCTCAGCCCTATCACTTCGGTGACGGCGGCGTGTTCGACCAGATCTACAAGCCGGCGTCATCCAACTGATGAGCGCCGTCGTCGCCTCCAGCGCGAGGTGGCAGTTCCGCAGGCCGAGCGTCATCCCGGGTTTCGGGCTGACGCTCGGCTTTACGGTGCTCTACCTTACCCTCATCGTGCTCATCCCGCTGGCCGGCGTGGTGTGGCGGACAACCGAACTCGGCTGGGCCGAGTTCTGGGCGATCGCCACCGACGACCGTACTGTAAGCGCGCTGAAAGTATCCTTCGGCACCGCCCTAATCGCCGCCGCCGTAAACGTCGTCTTCGGTGTGCTGGTCGCCTGGGTGCTGGTGCGCTACCGCTTCCCCGGCCGCCGCGTCATCGATGCCGTCGTCGACCTGCCGTTCGCCCTGCCGACGGCGGTGGCCGGCATCGCGCTGGCCGCAATCTACGCGCCCAATGGCTGGATCGGCCAGCTTCTGGCGCCGCTCGGCATCAAAGTAGCGTTCACGCCGCTCGGCATCGTCGTGGCGCTGATCTTTGTCGGCCTGCCCTTCGTGGTGCGCACCGTGCAGCCGGTGATGGAGGAGATCGACAGGGAGGTGGAGGAGGCGGCGGCCACGCTCGGCGCCAACCGCTTCCAGACGATCACGCGGGTCATCCTGCCCGGCCTGGCGCCCGCCGTGCTCACCGGCTTCGCGCTCGCCTTCGCGCGCGCCGTCGGCGAATACGGCTCGGTCATCTTCATCGCCGGCAACATCCCCTACGTCTCGGAGATCGCGCCGCTGCTCATCGTCATCCGGCTTGAGGAATTCCACTATGCCGGCGCCACGGCGATAGCGGCACTGATGCTGGTGATCTCCTTCCTCATGCTGTTCGTCATCAACCTGATCCAGGCCTGGAGCCGCAAGAGGTACGGTTATGTCGGTTGAGGCGCTGCGCGAGGCTTTGCCGGATCGGTCGCGGGCTGCTAGGCTGAAACCAGTGAGCGAAGCGGCGTTCAAGCGTGCGACGACGGAGTCGACCGCGACCAAGGCGGTGCTGGTCGGCATAGCGTTGCTGTTTCTGGCGCTGGTGCTGATCCTGCCGTTGGTCGTGGTGTTCGTGGAGGCGTTTCGCAAGGGCGCCGGCGAGTTCCTGTTCGCCCTGAACGAGCCGGACACGCTCGCCGCCATCCGCCTGACGCTGACGGTGGCGGCGATCGCCGTGCCTTGCAACCTGATCTTCGGCGTCGCCGCCGCCTGGGCCATCGCCAAGTTCGAGTTCAAGGGCAAGGCCTTCCTCACCACCCTGATCGACCTGCCGTTCTCGGTATCACCGGTAATCTCGGGCCTCGTCTACGTGCTGTTGTTCAGCAGCGCCAGCGTGCTCGGTCCCTGGCTGAAGAGCCATGGCATCGAGATCCTGTTCGCGGTGCCCGGCATCGTGCTCGCCACCATCTTCGTCACATTTCCGTTCGTGGCGCGTGAGCTCATCCCGCTGATGCAGCATCAGGGTACCGGCGACGAGGAGGCGGCGCTATCGCTCGGCGCCAGCGGCTGGCAGACCTTCTGGTACGTGACGCTGCCCAACATCAAATGGGGCCTGCTCTACGGCGTGCTTTTGTGCAACGCGCGCGCCATGGGCGAGTTCGGCGCGGTGTCGGTGGTGTCGGGCCATATCCGCGGCCTCACCAACACCATGCCGCTGCATGTCGAGATCCTCTACAACGAGTACAATTTCGTCGCCGCCTTCGCGGTCTCGACCTTGCTGGCGGCGCTCGCGCTGGTGACGCTGGTGCTCAAATCCGTCCTCGAATACCGCTACGGCGACGAGATCGCCGCTGTCGCCAAGCATTAGCATGAGCCCGGGAAGCCGAGGGCTTTTCGGACAGGAGTCATGCGTCAATTGAGAGCCAGGAGCGTTCGATGGAAGTGTCCATCCGCAATGTGCGCAAGGAGTTCGACCGGTTTCCGGCGCTGCGCGACGTATCGCTCGATATCCGCTCGGGCGAGTTGATCGCGCTGCTCGGCCCGTCCGGCTCCGGCAAGACGACGCTGCTCAGGCTGATTGCCGGGCTCGAGCGCCCGACCGAGGGCGCCGTCTTCTTCGGCGACGAGGACGCCTCGCACAAGACCGTGCAGGAGCGCAATGTCGGCTTCGTCTTCCAGCACTACGCGCTGTTCCGCTACATGACGGTGGCCGACAACATCGGCTTCGGCCTGAAGGTGCGCCCGGGCACCTCCCGCCCGCCGGCGGCGGAAATCCGCCGCCGTGCCACCGAGTTGCTCGACCTCGTCCAGCTCTCCGGCCTGGAGAAGCGCTATCCCAACCAGCTTTCCGGCGGCCAGCGCCAGCGTGTCGCGCTGGCGCGGGCGCTCGCCATCGAGCCGAAGGTGCTGCTGCTCGACGAACCGTTCGGCGCGCTCGACGCGCAGGTGCGACGCGAACTGCGCCGCTGGCTGCGCGAGATTCACGACACCACGGGCCACACCACCGTGTTCGTCACCCACGACCAGGAGGAGGCGCTGGAGCTTGCCGACCGCGTCGTGGTGATGAGCCAGGGCCGCATCGAACAGGTCGGCACCGCCGACGAGGTTTACGACACGCCGAACTCGCCCTTCGTCTACGGCTTCATCGGCGAGTCGAGCTCGCTGCCGGTCCGGGTGGAAGGCGGCCAGCTCTGGCTGCAGGACCGCATGCTCGGCCTGTCGACCACAGGCGTGCCGGACGGCGAGGCAACGCTTTATTTCCGGCCGCACAACATCGACCTCACCGACGGCTGCGGCGGCTGCATCGCCGGCACGGTGGCGGCCAGCCGTCGCGTCGCCGGCACGCGCCGTGTCGAACTGGAGATCGGCGGCGAGCGCCATCGCGTCGAGATCGAGCTGCCGATCGAGCATCCGGCGGCGAACAAGACGCGGATCGCCTTCCGGCCGCGCCGCTGGCGCGTCTTCGCCGAGGACGGCTCGACCGGCGGGCCGGTCATCCTGCACGGCCGGGCGCGCCAAGACGACGGCCTGCTGGCGCCAACGGGAACGTGACGGCGAACGGCTTCAACCGGCCACCGAAACACTCTACGGTGCGGCGCACAACGGCGCGGAGACCCTTTATGCCCGACCTTTTCACCCCGATCACGCTCGGCCATCTCAGCCTGCCCAATCGCATCGCGGTGGCGCCGATGTGCCAGTATTCGGCCGACGACGGCTGCGCAAGCGACTGGCACCTCTACCACTGGACGAATTTCGCGCTGTCGGGCGCCGGCATGGTCACCATCGAGATGACCGACGTCGAGCGCCGCGGTCGCATCACCCACGGCTGCATGGGCCTCTACTCCGACGCCAACGAGGCAGCGGCCAGGCGCACGCTCGACGCCGCAAGGCGCGTGGCCAACCCGGGAACGAAGTTCGGCGTGCAGCTCGCCCATGCCGGCCGCAAGGCGTCGTGCCAGCGTCCGTGGGAAGGCGGCGGGCCGTTGAAGCCGGACGAGGACGCCTGGCAGACGGTGTCGGCCTCCGCCATCCCCTTCGCCGACGGCTGGCATACCCCGCACGCCTTGACCGAAGGCGAGATCGGCACCGTGGTCGAGCATTTCGCGTCCGCCGCGCGCAGGGCAGCGCGTGCCGGCTTCGACTTCATCGAGCTGCACGGCGCGCACGGCTACCTCATCCACCAGTTCCTGTCGCCGCTGTCCAACCACCGCCGGGACGAGTGGGGCGGGTCGCTGGAAAACCGCATGCGTTTCGCCGTGACGATCGCCCGCGCCGTGGCCGCGGCCGCTCCGGGGCTGATGCTCGGTATCCGCCTGTCTGTGAAGGACTGGGTCGATGGCGGCCTGGTCGAGGACGAGACGGTCGAGGTGGTGAAGGCACTGAAGGCGATCGGCGTGAGTTACGTCTGCTGCTCCAGCGGCGGCAACTCGCCGCTGCAGAAAATCCCGTCCGGGCCGGGTTATCAGGTGCATCTCGCCGAACACGTGCGCAAGGGCGCCGACATCGCCGTGCGGGCAGTGGGTATGATCGACGAGCCGCTGCAGGCCAACCAGATCGTCGCTTCCGGCCGGGCCGACATCGTCGCGCTGGGGCGCGCGCTGCTCGCCGATCCGCGCTGGCCATGGCGCGCGGCGGCGGTGCTCGGCCACGAGCTGGCGGTGGCGCCGCAACTGGCGCGCGCCGCGCACCTGCCCAAGAAGTGGGAGCAGGCGGCCTGAGCCGTCGGCTCCGGCCGCGTCTTGGGCCAGGGCCAGTCGAGTACCGGCAGTCCCGACAGATACGGCTCCAGTCGGCAATTTGCGCGAACCCATGCCATGGCGATCCGCGGGCTCGATTCGAGCATCCGCGGGCCGGCGTTCAGCCTTCCTTCTGCCTGTCGCGCAGGACGATCATGATGTGTCGGCGCAGCGCGGCCGCAGCGCGAGGAGCAGGCGGTAAAGCCAGGCGGCATTCGGGCGGCCGAGGGGCCGGCGGCCGGGATCGGGCCGACGGGCGACCCGAAGCGAAGCCGGCGCCTGGTGAATCAATGTAGAGAAAGCGGCGGCGAGCGCCCGAAACCGCCTTGCGAGACGGGCAGCGCCGCTGCGACCGTCATCCGTGTCGGGTGCGAGAGGTTCGACCGGAACGAGCGGCGTGGCCGCGCATCCGACCTCGGCGGCGAAAGCCCGCGCCGCCCGCTCGGCGGGACGCAGCAGCCAGAGCACGATACGGCGGACGGGCCAGGAGCGGCAGGCCGCTTGCTCGGCAAGGCCGGCCAGCGCGAGCAGCAAGGCGACGATGCGCCGAAGCGCTTCGTGATTTCTCTCGTCCGTCGAATAACCCTTCATGCCCGCGTCCACACTGAGGAGGCAGCAATCTGACACGGATCGACGTGAAAGGAAAGGAAAATATTCCTTTCATTGATGGCAATCCCGTCCTAGACCACCGACCACAGCAGGTAGGCGACGGCGCCGAGCATGGCGAGCTGCGTGCCGATGCCGCCGGCCAGCCGCAGCGGCGTGGTCACACGTTTGGCGTCGAGGCCGATGACATGCAGCGCCCGCGCGACAAGCAGGATGATGCCGATGGCGTGCAGCCAGGCCGGGCCGAGGCCGCGCGCCTCGCAGAGCATCATCAGCAGCAGGGCGAGCGGCACCGTTTCGACGAAATTGCCGTGGCGACGCATCCTTACACATCAGGCCCGAAAGCGGCGTTACTACTGCTGGAGCCGCTGGAACCGGCGCTGTCCGCCTATCAGCCGTTCCATGCCAGCCGGGCCGATTTTTTCCGGCGGCTCGGCGCCTTCGATCAGGCGCGGGTAGCCTATGCCGAGGCGATCCGGCTGTCGCAGCATCCGTTCGAGCGGCGCTTCCTGGAAACGCGGCTGGACGCCCTGCCGGGCTGAGCCGCCTCCCGTCAGTCGCCGGCCGAAGCTTTGCGGGCAGCGCGCCAGGACAGAAGCTCCTGCAGGATGATCGCGCCGGCGCCGATCGAGATGAACACGTCGGCCATGTTGAACACGGCGAACGACCACACCGGCGTATGGAAAAAGATATAGTCGATGACATGGCCGTAGACGGCGCGGTCAATGACATTGCCGAGCGCGCCGCTGACGATGAGGGCGAAGCCGATGCGGGCGAGCACATGTCGCGGGTCGGAGCGGACGGCGAGATAGAGCACGAAGGCGATGACCGCCAGCGACACGATGATCAGGCCGCGGTCGCCGACCCAGGAGAACATCGAGAAGGCGACGCCGGTGTTGTAGGTGCGGTAGAGCGCCAGGAACGGCAGCAGCTCGACAGGCTCGTGCATCACCAGTTTCGTCTCGACCAGCCACTTGATCCACTGGTCGAGCGCGACGCCGGCCGCGGCAATGGCGGCGTAAAGAGGCCAGGTCCTGTCGGTCATGCGTCGGCTTCGAGCTTGAGGGCCGGTCGGCGGATTTCGAACAGCATCACGCCGGTCGCCACCGCGAGGTTGAGGGAATCGGCGCGGCCGGCCTGCGGGATGCGCACCAGCACGTCGCAGGCCTCGGCAAGCGCGTCCGGCAGGCCCTGCTGCTCGTTGCCCATCAGCAGCACGACAGGCTTGCCGGCATAGCCGACCGTGCGGTAGTCGACCGCGCCCTTGAGATGGGTGCCGGCGACGAGGCCGGAAAAACCCTTGCGCCAGGCGAGGAACGCCTCTTGCGTGGCGCGCGCCACCGGCACGGCGAACACCGAGCCCATCGTCGCCCGTACCGTCTCCAGCGCGAACGGGTCGGTGGTGTCGCCGACCAGGATGATGCCCGTGGCGCCGACGGCATCGACGGTGCGCAGCACCGTGCCGAGATTGCCGGGGTCGCGCACCCGGTCGAGCGCCACCCAGATGTCGCCCGGCGCCGGCCGGATGTCGGCGAGCCTGGCGAAGCGCTGCTCGAACACCCCGACGACGGTCTGCGGGTTGTCGCGGCGGGTGATGGCGGCAAGAATCTTTTCCGACACCTCCAGCACGTCGCCGCCGGCGGCGACCGTGCGCGCCGCCACCTTCTCGACGGCGGGGTTGCCGAGCGCCGACTTGGCGAACACCAGCGTCTTCACCTTCCAGCCGAGGTCGAGCGCGTCGATGACGAGCTTCAGTCCTTCCGCCATGAAGGCGTTCTGCTGGTCGCGGAACTTCTTCAGCGCCAGAGCCTTCAGGTCCTTGACCAGCGGGTTGGCGAGGCTGGTGACCTCCTTGACCCGCCCCGGCGCGCCGCTGCGATGCTCGCTCATGAGCGTCGTTCTCCGCGCATGATCTTGTTCGAAAGCCGATTCCCACTTCTCGGGATCATTCAGCCACCCAGCGCGAGAAAAGGGAGGTGGAGAGCGCCCGGCCGGCGGTCTTTTCGCGGATGACCAGTTCCCCCGATTCCACGCGGCCGCCCATGCCGGCAAAGGTATCGCGCATCAGCGCGTGGATGGCGAAGAACGAAGCGCGGATCGAATAGGCGGTAAGCACCACCGCCAGCGGCTTCGGCGTCAGGATGGCGCGGCAGATGTCGGCGAGCCGCGGCAGGTCCTCGAACAGCTGCCACACCTCGCCCTTGGGGCCGCGCCCGTAGGCGGGCGGATCGAACAGCACGATGTCGTAGCGGTTGCCGCGCCGCTCCTCGCGTTCGGCGAATTTCATCGCGTCCTCGCAGATCCAGCGGACCGGCCTGTCCGTCAGGCGCGCGACCTCCTGGTTCTCGCGCGCCCAGCCGATCGCCCTCTTCGAGGCATCGACATGGGTGACCTCCGCGCCCGCGCTTGCCGCCACCAGCGAGGCGAGGCCGGTGTAGCCGAACAGGTTGAGCACCTTCACCGGCCGCCGCGCCTTTTCGATCAGGCCGGCCATGTGGTCCCAGTGGGTCGCCTGCTCCGGAAACACGCCGACGTGGCGGAACGAGGTGAAACGGCCGAGATAGTCGATGCCGTCGTGGCGCATCGGCCACGTCTCGCCGAGCGGCCGCTTGGGAAAGCGCCAGCGGCCGAGGCCTTCCTCGTCGGTGTCGCCGGTGAAGATCGCGTCGGCCTTGCGCCATTCGGCCTCGGGCAGCACCCGGCGCCAGATCGCCTGGCCCTCGGGGCGAACGATGCGGTAGGGCCCGTACTGCTCCAGCTTTTCGCCGTCGCCCGAATCGAGCAACGCGTAATTGTCCGACGGCAAAACTTCGAGGATGACAGGCAGGCGCTCGGCGGGCAGGACGCCTTCGCGGCGCGGGCGGCTTTCGCGAGCCTGATCTTGCGGCGATTTCAAATCTTCAGGGTCTCGGCCTCGGTCACCGGCTTCTGCCACAGCGGTCCGGCATCGGCAAGCCGGCGTGGCGCCGCGGAAGAATGCGCTGGCGCAGCCGCCGGGCCGAAATTACACTCGGCCGCAGGCGGTATGGCGAAATGAGCGTTACCATTCGCAAACCGGGCGTTCGGGCGGCGTGTCGATGGGCAGCCGGCGCCGCTTCGCTGTCGGTCGTCGCCCTGCTGGCGCTTTCGCCGGCAACGACGGGCAGCTTCGCCGCCGTGGCCAAGCTCGGCAACAGCGAGCTCGACGAGAAGCTGATGGCGCGGCAGGCGGAACTGGAAGCGCTGCGGCAGGCGCTGGTTGCGGTGCCGAAGGTCGGTCAGGCCGCCACCAGCTCGGGCCGGCGCCGCGCGCTGGTCATCGGCAACGAAGAGTATCTGAACATCGGCAAGCTGCGGAAGGCGGTGGGCGATTCGCAGTCGATCGCCGCGACGCTCACCGATCTGGGCTTCGCCGTCACCCCGGTGATGAATGCCGACACCGACACGTTCGACGAAAAGCTCGAGCTTTTCTTCGAGACCCTGCAGCCGGGCGACACCGGCGTGCTGTTCTATTCCGGCCACGGCATCGCCTTCGAGGGAAAGAACTATCTGTTGCCGGTCGACATTCCGGCGCTGACGCCGGAGGACGGCCGCAAGCTGAAGCGGCTGGCCATCGACGCCAACGAGATGATGGAACGCTTCAAGGCGCGGCAGGTCGACATGGCGCTGGTCGTGCTCGACGCCTGTCGCGACGATCCTTTCGCGCGCGACGACACCAAGGGCGCCGTGCCGCTTGGCGGACTGGCGCCGATCGAGCCGAAGCAGGGCATGTTCGTCATCTATTCGGCAGGCGTCGGCGAAAAGGCACTCGACAATCTCGGCATCAAGGATGCCGAGAAGAATTCGGTTTTCACGCGCAAGTTCATTCCCATTCTCGCCACGCCCGGCCTGCCGCTGGTCGACATCGCCAAGCGCACGCAGGTCGAGGTGCGCGAGCTGGCGCGCACCGTCCACCACCGGCAGGCGCCGGCCTATTACGACCAGGTGATCGGCCAGTATTATTTCAGGCCGCCGCAGCCGAAACTATACGGCTTCTCCATCGGCATCGGCGACTACGAGCAGGAGCGGCTGCGCTTCAAGGGCGCGTCGAACGACGGCACGCGGGTGGCCGCGGCCATCCAGTCGCTCGGCGCCGAGGAGACCGTGCGCATCCTCGATCGCGACGCGCGCCAGCAATTCATCGAATTCGCCTGGCGCAAGACCATCGCGGCGATCCAGCCCGGCGACACCATCGTCTTCTCCTTCTCGGGCCAGACCGGCCGCCGGCCTGCGCCCGGGAAAGCCGAGGAATCCGATGGCTTCGACGAGTTCCTTAAGCTCGCCAACTACAGCGCCGAAAACGACAGCGACGCCAAAGACGACGAGATCATCACCGACGACCAGTTGACGGCGTGGCTGGAGGTCGCGGCCAACAAGAACATCAACGTCGTGCTTCTGGTCGACGGCTCCTCCGGCGGCGGCCTGCTCGACCGCCCGTTCGCCAACGTCTCGTTCATCGGCGCCAGCGCCGAAGGCCAGACCACCTACGTCTACCAGATGGACGGTCGCGACCACGGCGCGGCCAGCGCTTCGTTCGCCGCCGCCATCGAGGGCACCGCCGATCTCAACGGGGACGGCTTCATCAGCCAGCGCGAGCTGTTCTATCTCGTGTCCAAGGGCATATTGGATGTCGCCAGGCTGCGGCAGACGGCGCAGTTCTCGCCCGCCATCACCGGCACCGGGCCGGGCACAGCCACCGACATCCCGCTGTTCCGCCTGCCAGACCGGCTCAAGGCCGGTACGACCGCCGCCACGCCGGACCGGCAATAACAAAACCGAAACCGCGCAGCGATGTCCCGCTCCGAACGCCTGCTAGACCTGATCCAGATGCTGCGCCGCCACCGCCGGCCGGTCAGCGGCCACGCGCTCGCCGCCGAACTCGGCGTCAGCATCCGCACGCTCTATCGCGACATCGCCACCTTGCAAGGGCAAGGAGCGCCGATCGAGGGCGAGGCGGGACTGGGCTACGTGCTGAAGCCGGGCTTCCTGCTGCCGCCGCTGATGTTCGGCGAGGACGAGGTCGACGCGATCATCCTCGGCCTGCGCTTCGTCTCGCGGCGTGGGGACGACGGCCTTGCCGAAGCGGCTGCCAACGTGCTCGCCAAGATCGAGGCGGTGCTGCCGCCGGGCATGGAGGACGCCGCGGCGACCAGCGGCCTGCTCGCCGGTCCGTCCTCGTCGCGCGACGCCGCGCTGCTGGCGACGGTGCGCCGCGCCATCCGGGCCGAACACAAGCTCGCGCTCGACTATACGGACAAGAAGGGCCGGATCACGCAACGCATCGTCTGGCCCGTCTCGGTGGGCTTCTTCGAGACCTCCGACATGCTGGCTGCCTGGTGCGAGACACGCGCGGATTTTCGCCATTTCCGGCTCGACCGCATAAAATCCATCCGCGCAACCGGCGAGCGCATGCCGCGCCGGCATCGCGTGCTGCTGGCCGAATGGCGGCTGGCGGAGAACCTCGGCAGTTTGCTGTAGGGCAAGCTCCCGGCGGAGCGATCTCGCCCGTTCTCCCGCGGCTGCTGCTGCCGGAAACTGACAGTCATCCCGCGTAACGTCGGTTCCAGCAGCAGAGGAGACCGGCCATGCCAATCCCAAACTTCGTGATCCTTTATGTCGACGACCCACAGGCGAGCGGCACCTTCTACGGCAGCGTCCTGGAGGCAGCGCCCGTCGAGAATTCGCCAACCTTTGTGCTGTTCGCCTTCGAGGGTGGCGCCAAGCTCGGCTTGTGGTCGCGCCACACCGTCCAGCCGGACGCGGCCGCGGCGGGCGGAGGCGGCGAGGTCGCGCTTGCCGTGGAGACCGCAGCGGCGGTCGACGCAATGCATGCGGCCTGGGCCGGACGCGGCATAAGCATCCTGCATCAGCCATTCGACATGGACTTCGGCCGCAGCTTCGTCGCCACCGACCCCGACGGCCACAGGCTGCGCGTCTACTGCCGGGCCGGTTGAGCGCCGGCCATGGCATCGTTCTGGCTCGCCGTCGCCTCGGCCGACCATGTGGAACGCGGACAGGCCGATGGATTCATGCAGGTCTGTCACGGCAAGGCCGGCCCGCTGCGCCGCATCCGGGCTGGCGACGGCATCGTCTACTATTCGCCGGCCACGACGTTTCGCGGCAAGGACGGGCTGAAAGCGTTCACCGCGATCGGCATCGTCCGCGAGGGCGAGCCATATCGGGTAGCGATGGGCGACGAATTCCTGCCGTTTCGCCGCGACGTGGTGTGGACACCGGCCCGGCCCGCGCCGATCGCGCCTCTGCTCGGCCGGCTCGACATCACCCGCGGCAAGCCGAACTGGGGCTACCAGCTCCGGTTCGGCGTCCTGCCGATCGGCTGCCGTGATTTCTGTCTGATCGCTTCCGCGATGGGTGCCCCCGGCGACGCCGTCGCTTCAGGGTGAAGCGGCCCTTCAACCCTGCTACAAGCGGGCTATTCAGTGGGCTGACGCACGCCATGGCGCGCAAGAATGCACTATGTTCCATCGGCGGCGGCTTGTCTGCACGACTGGCGGTGTCGGCGTTGCCGATGCTGCTGGTCGCTACCGAAGCGCTTGCGCACGCCTCCGACCGCGGCCATGTGCTCCTGCTGCCGACCGGCCATTACCTCGTCGGCGGCGCGCTGGCGGTAGCCGCGAGCTTCCTGGCGCTGACGGTCCTGCCGCGGCAATTGTTGCGAAGGCACGCCGCCCGGCGACTTCCGCTGTTTCGCGTCCCGGCAGGGCTGCGGTTCTGGAGCAGCCTTGCCGCCTTCGCCGTCATGGTCGTGCTGGTCGCCGCGGGGCTGTTCGGCAGCCGCGACCCGCTGTCCAACCCGCTGCCGCTGATGATCTGGACGCTTCTGTGGATCGGCCTCACCTTGCTGCAAGGCCTGTTCGGTGACATCTGGGCCTGGTTCGACCCGTGGTACGCGCCGGTGCGTTTCGCGGGCGGCGTCCTGCCGAAGCCGCGTCCCTATCCCCGATGGCTCGGCTACTGGCCAGCGCTGATCCTCTTTGCCGGCTTCGCCTGGTTCGAGCTGATCGACCGCGCGCCCGACGACCCCGCGCGTCTCGCCGTCGCGGTCGCGGGTTACTGGGCCTTCAGCTTCGTCATGATGCTGGTTTTCGGCCATGACGCCTGGCATCGCCAAGGCGAGTTTCTGTCGGTGTTTTTTCGCCTCGTGTCGCGGTTCGGGATTTTCGCCGCTACGCCGGACGGCGGCGGCGGGCGGCAGCGGCTAAGCCTCTGCCTGCCGGCCGCGAAGCTGTGGTCGGAGCCGCCTTTGCCGCTCTCCGGCACGCTGTACCTTCTGTTTGCGCTCGGCTCCGTCTCCTTCGACGGTCTGTCGAAAACCTTTCTCTGGCTCGGCGCCAACGGCATCAACCCGCTGGAGTTTCCCGGCCGCTCGGCGATGACTGCCATCAACGGCACCGGCCTGTTCCTGTTTTCGGCCGGGCTCGCCGGCGTATTCCTGATCTGCGTGTGGATCGGCGAAAGGCTTGCTGGCCGCAAAGACGCCATCACGGCGGCGGGCAGGCTGGTATGGTCGATCGTGCCGATCGCGCTCGCTTATCATTTTTCGCACTACCTCACCGCGCTGCTGGTCAACGGCCAGTACGCGCTGGTTGCGCTGTCCGATCCGTTCAGCCTCGGCTGGAACCTGTTCGGCACAGCGCATATGCCGGTCTCCGCCGGCATCGCCGCAGGCTCGGCGGCGGCGTGGACGATCTGGAACCTCCAGGCCTTCGCCATCATCGGCGGGCATGTGCTCGCGGTGGTGATTGCGCACGCACTGGCCGGCAGCCCCGAGCACTCGCGCCGGACGCTGCTGTCGGAACTGCCGCTCACCGTGCTGATGATCGCCTACACCGTGTTCGGCCTGTGGCTGCTGTCGACACCGACAGGGGCATGAAGCATGGCAATCGTTTATGGCGGTCGAGCCCCACTCCGTCCTCCGTTCGACGCAATTGAATCCACATCCCTCGTACGGCGGGTGCCGGCATCGCGGCCAGCCCTCTTCTCCCGGTCCTTCACGGGGAGAAGATGCCGGCGGGAAGATGAGGGGCAGCGACAGCCTTGCAAGGTCGACGCTGCCCCTCACCCCAGCCCTCTCCCGTCGAGAACGGTGAGAGGGGGACATCCGCGCCGCACCTAAACTGCCGCCGGTTTTGGCCCTCCGGCCTGCCCTTGCGACACCGTGGAATGGCCGCTAGGTTGCAGCGGAACGGGCTCAGCGCCGGACGGGCCGCCGTGCCGCCTTTCACCAGGGGGATCGAGACATGACCGAACGCAAGGCGACCACGCGGCTCAGCCGCCGCACCGCGCTGAAGGGGGTTGCGGCGGCCGCCGGCCTCGCTGCCGCGCCGGGCTTCGTGCGCTATTCGCAGGCGCAGAGTTCCGCGCCGATCAAGATCGGCTTCCAGTCCCACCGCACCGGCATCGGCGCCGCCTACGGCCGCTGGTACGAGAAGACGACCGCCGCGGCGGTGAAGGCGATCAACGACGCCGGCGGCATCAACGGCCGGCCTGTCGAGGTGATCATCGAGGACGACGGCACCGACCCCGGCCGCGGTGCCGAGGTGATCGGCAAGTTCGCCAGCCAGCACAAGGTCGACGTCGCCTACGGCACGCTGTTCAGCCACGTCGTCATCGGCTCGGCACCGGCAGCGGGCGAGGCGAAACTGCCTTATTTCGTGGTGAGCGAGGGCCACCACGTCGCCTCGACCAAACTCAACCGCTACGTCTTCCAGCCCGGCATCACCGACGTGAAGAGCCAGATCCAGGCAATGGCGCCTTGGATCGCCGGCAATGTCGGCAAGAAGGTCACCCAGATCTTCCCCGACTTCGCCTTCGGCTACGACCATCGCGACTATCTGCCGCCGGCGCTGAAGGCGCAGGGCGCCGAGGTGATCGCGCAGATCGCCATCCCGCCGACGGAAAGCTCGTTCACCAAGTATTTTCCGCAGATTCCGGCCGAGACCGAGGTGCTCTACCACGTCATGGTCGGCCCGGCGGTGCTCACCTTCGTCAAGGAACTCGGCGAGTTCTACGGCTCCAGCCGGCCGCAGCTGTTCGGCTTCATCGATTCGCTCGAGGCCGTCGACATCAACAGCCCCGGGCTCGAATTCCTGGACGGCAGCCATTTCTGGGAAGGCTCGCCGCGTTATGCCCAGGACAACGATTCAGAAGCGCAAAAGGCCTACCGCGCCGCCGTCGGCATCGACGAGAACGGCGCAGCAAGCGGCGACCCCAAGGACGTATCGACGGCCGCGCACATGTTCGGCTGCTGGGAAACGCTCTACGTCATCAAGAAGGCGATGGAGGATTCCGGCTACAAGGGGCCGGAGGACAAGGCCAAGCTCATAGAGGCCACCGAGGCGCTGACCGAGTTCAAGGAAGGGCCGGAGCACCCGCAGGGCGACAAGACCTTCAACGGCAAGATCCACCAGTGCTTTGGCCACCAGAACATCTCCAAGGTGGAGGGCGGCAAGCTCAAGGTCGTGCACCGCACCTCGATCGAGGACGGCCTGTACGAGCCGGAGGGCGACTACACGACAATGCCGCTGTGACGCCAGGCTAGCACCAGCGTAGCCAATCTGGTTACGTAGATACTGACGTGGTATATACCACGTCAGTATCGATAAGGAGCCTCACAATGGCCAAGGAAGCAGTCTTCACGATGAAGCTGGAGCCCGAGCTGCGCGACGCGTTCATGGCCGCGGCCAAGCGGGACGACCGTCCGGCCTCGCAGCTCGTGCGCGAGTTCATGCGCGAGTATGTGCAGCAGGATCGAGAGTATGTCGCGTTTCTTCAGCGCAAGGTGGACGCCGCGCGCGCGGACATCGCCGCGGGGCGCGTACACACCCATGAAGAAGTTCAGGCCCATATGGACCAGTTGATCGCGGATCTTGAACACAAGAGCCGCGAGGCCGCTGAGTGAAGCTTGTCTGGACGACCAAGGCGAGACGGGAACTGAGCGAGATCGTCTCCGACATCTGGTCCGAAAATCCCGCCGCGGCAAAACGCGTGCGGAATCGAATCGAAACCACTGCTGCCTATCTCAAATCGCAACCTTTGATGGGTCGACGGGGCGCCATCGCGGGAACGCGTGAGGCGATCCCGCATCCAAGTTATCGGATCGTCTACCAGATCGTCGATGACGCGGATCACATCCTCTCCGTCCTCCACACCGCCCGCCAATGGCCACCCGTCGACGGCGGTGACGCCTGAATGGCCTTCGGTCCGCACCTCCTGCTCGCCACGCTCGAAGGTCTCGTCACCGCGGCGGTGCTGGCGCTGACGGCGCTCGGGCTGTCGCTGGTGTTCGGCGTGATGCGCATCGTCAATGTCGCGCATGGCGAGTTCTACATGCTCGGCGCCGTGCTCGCCTGGTGGGTCGCCTCGCTGGTCGCCGGCCATCCGGCGCTCGGCTTCCTCGCCGCCCTGGTGATCAGCCCGCTGATCGTCGGCGCCGTGGCGCTGGTGTCCGAACGACTGGTGCTGCGCAAGCTCGCCTACAATCCGGAATCGACCATCGTGGCCACGATCGGTCTGCTCTACATCATCCAGCAGGCGGCGCTCACCTTCTACGGGCCGGAGGCGCGGCCGGTGGCCGCCCCGTTCAACTATCGCATCCTGCTGCCGTGGTTCGGCTACTCCGGCTACAAGCTGTCGGTCGTCGCCGCCTCGGCGGCGCTGCTTCTCGCCACCTGGTTCGTGCTGACCAGGACGCGCATCGGCCTCGTCATGCGCGCCACCCAGTATGACCGCGAGACCGCACTGGCCTTCGGCATCCCGGTGGAGCGCGTCTATGCCGGCGTGTTCGCGCTCGGCGCCATGCTGGCGGCGGTCGCGGCGGTGCTGATCGTGCCGATCAGCCAGGCGCATTACCTGATGGGCCGCGACCCGCTGCTGCTGTCGTTCATCGTCGTCATCATCGGCGGGCTCGGCTCGCTGCGCGGCACGGTGCTGGCCGCCGTGATGATCGGCCTTGCCGACGGCATCATCTCCGTCTTCTTCTCGCCGACGCTGGCGAAAATCATCGCCACGCTCGCCGTCGCCATGGTTCTGGTGTTCCGCCCGCAGGGCCTGTTCGGCACGGCGGCGCGATGACGGAGGCTTCGCCGGCAAAGCCGTATCTGCTGCACATAACCGTCGTCGCGGTGCTGCTCGCGCTCAATTTCGTGCTGCCGGAATACCATCACGGCGTATTCGCGCGGGTGCTGGTGCTGGCGGTGTTCGCCATGGGCTACAATCTGCTGTTCGGTTATGCGGGCCTGCTCAGCCTCGGCCATGCCATGTTCTTCGCCGCCGGCCTCTACGGCGCCGGCCTGCCCATGGTGCATTTCGGCTGGGGCGTCGGCGCCGGCTTCGCCATGGGCATCGTAGCCGGCCTTGTACTTTCGCTGGCGATCGGCTTCCTGGCGCTCAGGACCAGCGGCGTCGCCTTCATGATCGTCACCATGATGTTCGCGCAGGTAGTCTACCTGCTCACCTATTATTTCGGCACCTGGACGCGCGGCGACGAAGGCCTGGTCATCCCGCAGGCACAGCGCAGCCTTGTCGTTGCCGGCTCCAGCCTCGACCTCACCAACCCGACGGTGCGTTATCTCACCGCCCTCCTGCTGTTCTCGGTCGTGCTGTTCGGCACACTGGCGATCGTGCGCTCGCGTTTCGGCCGGGTGCTGGTGGCGATCCGCGAGAACGAGGAGCGGGCGCGCATGCTCGGCTTCGACGCTTTCGCCAACAAGCTCGCCGCCACGCTGATCTCCGGCGGCATCTGCGCGGCGGCCGGCGCCGCCTACGCCATCCTGTTCGGGTATGTCGGCTCGACCTTCGCCTCCGTGCAGTATTCGATCCTGCCGCTGCTGTGGGTGCTGCTCGGCGGCGCCGCCACCACGCTCGGCCCGCTGATCGGCACGCTGGTGATGTATTACCTCGTCGACGGCTCCGGCGACCTGCTGAAGGCCTGGCTGCCCGACTGGAACATCAGCCATCTCGGCATCGTCGGCGTGGCGCTGGTGCTGCTCGTGCTGTTCTTCCCGAAAGGCATTCTGGGCACGCTGCGCGAGCGCCGGCTGAGGTGGCTGCCATGACGCCGCTGCTTTCCACCGCGGGCCTGGAAAAATCCTTCGGCGGCCTGCGCGCCGTCGGCGGTGTCGATTTTTCGGTGATGCCCGGCGAGATCCGCGCCATCATCGGCCCCAACGGCGCCGGCAAGACCACCTTCGTCAGCCTGATCTGCGGCCGCATCGCACCGAGCGCCGGCACGATCCGCTTCGACGGACAGGACATCACGGCGATGCCGGCGCACAGGCGGGTACGCGCCGGCATCGCCTACACCTTCCAGATCACCAGCGTGTTCTCCAACCTCAGCGCCTTCGACAACGTCGCGCTGCCGGTGCAGCGCACGCTCACCGACGGACGCTGGTCCGGCCGGCTGCGCGACGGCGTGATGACGACGCTTTCCCGCACCGGGCTGGCGGCGCGCGCCCACGACACGGCGGGCGCGCTCGCCTACGGCCACCAGCGGCTGCTCGAGGTGGCGATGGGGCTGGCGCTGAAACCGCGGCTGCTCATCCTCGACGAGCCGACGCAAGGCCTCTCCGACGGCGAGGTCGAGAATTTCATCGCCCTGGTGCGCGAGATCGCCCGCGACGCCACCGTGCTGTTGATCGAGCACAACATGGACGTGGTGATGGCGCTGGCCGATCGCATCACCGTGCTCGACTCCGGCAAGGTGCTGGCCGAAGGCACGCCAGACGAAATCCGCGCCAACGCCGCCGTGCAGGCCGCATATCTGGGGACCGAGGCATGATGTATCCCGGAGGAAGGGTCGCGTCTGTGCGGGGAGAATATGGCGACAGCCAGGTGAGGCGCGGGGCTGCTCAAAGCTCGGCCGTAAACCGATGACCGCTCCCGCACTCGCGATAAGCGGTCTCGACTGTTTCTACGGCGGCGTGCAGGTGCTGCACGGCCTGTCGCTGGAACTCAGGCGCGGCGAGGTGCATTGCCTGCTCGGCCGCAACGGCGCCGGCAAGACGACGACGCTGAAGGCGATCATGGGCCTGGTGCCGGCGCGCGCCGGCACCATCACGCTCGCCGGCACCGAACTGACCCGGCTGCCAGCGCACGAGGTGCCGAAGGCCGGCGTCGCCTATGTGCCTCAGGGCCGACGGCTTTTCGCCGAGATGACGGTCGCGGAAAACCTCGAGATCGGCCTGATGGCGCGCGGCAAGGGCGCAACCACCCGCGCTGAGGTGCTCGCGCTTTTTCCGCTGCTCGGCGAGCGGCTGCACCAGCGCTCCGGCACGCTGTCGGGCGGCGAGCAGCAGATGCTGGCGATGGCACGGGCGCTCTGCCTGGAACCGCAAGTTCTGCTGCTCGACGAGCCGACCGAAGGGCTGATGCCGTCGATGATCGCCAAAATCCGCGAGGCGGTGGCCGGCCTCGGCGCGCGCGGCCTGTCCACGCTGCTGGTCGAGCAGCGCGTCGACGCGGTGCTGCCGGTCGCCGATCGCGTCACCTTCGTCGAGAACGGCCGCGTGCGCGAGACCGTCGATGTCGAAGCGGTGCGTGCCGATCCGGCGATCGTGCGCCGGTACGTAGGCGTCGCCTGATCTTTGTCCGCCCAGCCGCGGCTACCGCTGAGCGGCGATCCGCCTGGCGATATCCGTCGCCTTTTCGACGGCGTTGTAGAAGCAGCCGCGGATGTCCGGGCGCATGCCGGTGAACCACATACCCGGCAGCCGCGGGTCGCTGTCGCCGCCGTTGAAGCGCGGCTTGCCGCGCTCGTCGAGCACGCCGAGATGGCCGAGCATGGGCTCCAGGCCGGTGCGATAGCCGGTCGCGGCGATCACGACGTCCGGCGTCAGCGTACGGCCGTCCTCCAGCAACACGCCGGCTCCGTCGAAGCCGCGCACCACCGGCACCGCCGTGATGCGCCCGGCGCGCATCGCCGCAACGGCGCCGTCGTCCGTGGCGATGGCGATGCTCTCGTCCGCCAGCCGGCTGGCGCCGCCACCGGCCGGCGGCGGCAGTCCCAGCTTGCCGAGATCGCCGAGGACCAGGCGCTGCATCGTCGATATGACGAAGTCGGCGCCGGCGGCCGGAAGCCGCGCCAGATGCACGGAGTTCTTGTGCACGGCGATGTTGAAGATGCGTTTCGGCAGGATGCTGGGCGCGTGTCGGGCCGACAGCCACAGCGGCCCGGTCTCCAACTTGACGAGGTGGTTGAGCACGTCGAAGCCGGAATTGCCGGCACCGGCGACCAGCACGCTCTTACCGCGGTAAAGCGCTGCTTCCCCGAAATCGGCGGCGTGCAGCAACCGCCCTGCGAACCCTTCCCGTCCCGGCCATGCCGGTATGAACGGCACCCGGTCGCGGCCGGTAGCGACGATCACATGGCGCGACCGATAGGTCCGCTCCGCCGCCCCGGTCAGCCAACGATCACCGACGCGGTCTATCCGTTCCACCTCGGTGGCGAAATCGATCTTGAGCGCGTGTTGCCGGGCAAAATCCTCGAACAGCGCGATCACTGCGGCGCGGCTGGGGAAGGCCGGCGTGCCGGCCGGATACGTCACACCCGGCAGCACCGACAGGTCGCGATGGGAATTCAGGGTCAGGTTCTTGTGCCGCTGCCGCCAGGGCTCGCCGAGGCGGGTCGCGGCCTCAACGATGCGCACCGCCATGCCGGCATTGGTCACCGCATGCGCCGCGGTCAGTCCGGCCGCGCCGCCGCCGATTACCAATACGTCCGTTTCGATCATACGCCGCCCCGTGGCCAGCCGAGACCGGCCACACCGGTCGGCGCAGGTGATCGGCTGTCCGCCGTGCGGTGTCAACCCGCCGGCACTCTTATGGATGCTGCTGGGTCACCGGACCTTGCGCCAACCAGGACGCGCGACCTCAGTCGAACCTTGCCGCGCCTCTGCTGGAAGCGGTGAGGGACTGCTCCCTCTGCGCCTGATCAAGCTTATGCAGGAGTTCGAGGAAACGCTCGGGCAGATGCTGCTGCACTTTGTGGCCGGGTTGCGATTTGACGAACCGGCTCATCTGGGCGCTGCGCAGTTGCCGATGGAATTCGGCGGTAAGAGCGTTTGCGTCCTTGTGTTCGACCATGATCGGCAAATCCGTTGTCCGGCGAAAGAACACCGGCAACTGCCGAATGGTTCCTGCACAGCAGGGCTGCAGGCTCGGCAAGTCGAGTTTTGGTAAAATTTGAATTAAAGTCCGATCTTCCCGAAAGAGCTCGCCGGCGCGTCCGGGCGCCGCTACTGTCAGCGCGATCACGGCCTCTTGATTTTTGGGCGCCAAGCATCGATATCCGACCCGACCCTGCAAACAAACTGCATGACGGGAAATGCTATGAGCGATCAGGCAAAAAACGAACGCGCGCCTGAGGAAAACCAGGCGGCGGGCGAGGTGCACGAAGCTGCGACCGGCCAGGACAGCGATTATGAGGCGCTGGTCCGGCTGATGAAGGAAAACGAGGAACTCAAGGACCGGGCGCTGCGCACCGCCGCCGAGATGGAGAATTTGCGCCGCCGTACCGCGCGCGAGGTCCAGGATGCACGATCCTACGCGGTGGCGAATTTCGCCCGCGACATGCTATCGGTGTCGGACAATCTACGCCGCGCGCTCGATGCCGTCTCGGCCGAGGCCAAAGCGGCAGACCCGAGCCTGTCCTCGCTGGTCGAAGGTGTCGAGATGACCGAGCGCTCGATGCTGTCGACGCTGGAGCGTCACGGTGTGAAGAAACTCGACCCGCAAGGCGAAAAATTCGATCCGAACTTCCACCAGGCGATGTTCGAGGTGCCCAATCCGGCCGTTCCCGCCAACACGGTGGTGCAGGTGGTGCAGTCGGGCTTTTCGATCGGCGAGCGCGTCCTGCGCCCGGCCATGGTCGGCGTTTCCAGGGGTGGCCCTAAGCACACCGCCGGCGACGCCCCCGCCGAGCCGGGGCCGATCAACGAGCAGGCCGAGAAGGATGCGTGAGAAAGCGAGTAGCGAATAGGGGTTTGGCTAAATCCGTTCGTTTCGGTCCAATTATTCGCTGTTCGCTGTTCCCTCTCCAATGGTCTCCGTCCTCGTCACCTACATGGAAATGACGGCGCAGCCGGCCAGGCCGGCGGTGGTGTCGCCGGGCGGCGACATCACGCTGGACCGCGAGTTCCTGCCAACTGCGGAATACCTCGAACTCTACCGCCGCGTCGGCGCGCCGGTGCAGTGGGACAGCCGCCTGCGCATGGCGCCGGCCGATCTCGAGCGCTGGCTGGCCGACGAAGCCAACCATGTCGGCATCGCGCGGCTTGGCGGTCGTGCTGTTGGCCTGTGCGAGTTCGATGGCCTCGGTGGCGACGACATCGAGCTCATGCATTTCGGCCTCGATCCAGCCGTGCACGGCAAGGGCATCGGCACCTGGCTGCTCGACTGGTCGTTGCGGCAGTGCTGGCGCTTCGCGCCGCGACGGGTCTGGCTGCATACCGATTCCAACGATCACCCGAGCGCCGCCCATGTCTACGCAAAAGCCGGCTTCGTGCCCTATCGCAGCCAGGTTGAGCATTTCCCCGACTGAATATGGCGCGGCCGAAGCACTTGCAGTAGCAATGCGCCGATGAGCCCGATACTGTTTCTCGACTATGCCGGTGTCGCCGTGTTCGCCGCCACCGGGGCGCTGGCCGCCTCGCGCAAGCAGCTCGACATCGTCGGTTTCCTGTTCCTTGCCGGGGTCACCGGCATCGGCGGCGGCACGTTTCGTGACCTCATCCTCGGCGTGCCGGTATTCTGGGTTCTCAACTCCACCTATCTGCTGGTCTGCGGCGCGGTCGCCATCCTCGTTTTCTTCGGCGCGCCGCTGCTGGAGTCGCGCTACAAGCTGCTGCTCTGGCTGGATGCCATCGGCATGTCGGCCTATGCGGCGCTGGGTGCCGCCAAAGGGATGACCGCCAGCGGCTCACCCACCGTCGCCATCGTCATGGGCATGCTGACGGCGACCTTCGGTGGCATTTTGCGCGACCTGCTGGCCGGCGAGGCCTCGGTGCTCCTGCGACCGGAAATCTACGTCACCGCCGCGATGGCCGGTGCCGCCGTCTTCACCGCCGCCGATATGCTGGGACTCCCTACCTTCGCCTCGGCGCTGCTTGCTTTTGCGACCGCCTTTGCAGTGCGTGGCGGCGCGCTTAAATTCGGCTGGTGCATCCCTGCCTATCACCACATGCCGGGCCGGCGGCCGGAAGACATTCCTTAAGGGCGCGCGTCGAGGAACAACCGCCGCGCCAGCGTTCTGGTAGCACCCTGCCCTTGCCAACGCGCGGTTCCCGGTAGCCGTCGGGTTCTAGAAAATCCAAGAAACATCCCGGCCAAGGGTTGCGCCCTGCCATGCGCATCCACCATATTGGAAAGACAGCGCTTTCGGCGCTTCCCCACAATTTGTTCCAACGGAAAGGCACCCCCGGCCGATGCCCCATGAAACCCCCTTGATCGCCACAATCGTCGCAGGTCTGGGGCTCGCTTTCGTCTTCGGGGCCATCGCCAACCGTTTTCGCGTGCCGCCGCTGGTCGGCTACCTCATTGCTGGCGTGCTCGTCGGGCCGCATACGCCTGGTTTCGTCGCCGACCGCGAACTCGCCCTCGAGCTGGCCGAAATCGGTGTCATCCTGCTGATGTTCGGCGTCGGCCTGCATTTTTCGCTGAAGGACCTGTTGTCGGTACGCGCCATCGCCGTGCCCGGCGCGGTGGTGCAGATCGGCTTCGCCACCGCGCTCGGCGCCGGTCTGGCCTGGCTACTGGGCTGGACGCCCGGCGCGGGCCTGGTGTTCGGCCTGGCGCTGTCGGTGGCGAGTACGGTCGTGCTGCTCAAGGCGCTGCAGGACCGGCGCATGGTCGAGAGCGAGCGCGGCCGCATCGCCGTCGGCTGGCTGATCGTCGAGGATCTGGCGATGGTGCTGGCGCTGGTGCTGCTGCCGGCGCTGGCCGGCATTCTCGGCGGCAACGGCCAGGAGGCCGAACACGCGGCACCCACCCTACCCTTCCTCTCCGGCTTCGGCGTCTGGGGCGTGCTCGGCCTGACGCTGGCCAAGGTCGCGGCCTTCGTCATCGTCATGCTGGTTGTTGGCCGCCGGGTCATCCCGTGGCTGCTGCACTATGTCGCCCATACCGGCTCGCGCGAACTGTTCCGCCTCGCGGTGCTGGCAATCGCGCTCGGTGTCGCCTTCGGTGCAGCAAAGCTGTTCGGCGTGTCGCTGGCGCTCGGCGCCTTCTTCGCCGGCATGGTGATGAGCGAATCCGAGCTGTCGCACCGTGCCGCGGAGGAATCGCTGCCGCTGCGCGACGCGTTCTCGGTGCTGTTCTTCGTTTCGGTCGGCATGCTGTTCGATCCGACCAGCCTGTTCAGCGATACCTGGCCGATCCTGGCGACGCTGTTCATCATCGTCATCGGCAAGTCGGTCGCCGCATTCCTCATCGTTATCGCCTTCCGCTACCCGGCCGGGACGGCGCTGATCATCTCGGCCAGCCTGGCGCAGATCGGCGAATTCTCGTTCATCCTGGCCGAACTCGGCGTCAGTCTTGACTTGCTGCCCGAGCAGGGCCGCGACCTCATCCTTGCCGGCGCCATCCTGTCGATCGTGCTCAACCCGCTGGTCTTCGCGGCGGTCGACAAGCTGAAACCTTGGGTCGAGCGGCGTATAGGCAAAGGTGGCGACGGCGGCGAGGCCAAGGCAGCCGGACCGGCCACGGAGGCCGGCAAGCTGGCTACCCCGGCGGTATCGGCTCGCAAGGATGTCGATGCACCGCCGCCGACAAAACTCACCGGCCACACCATCCTGATCGGCTACGGCCGAGTCGGCAGCCTGGTCGGCGAATCGTTGCGGCAGGCGGGGCTGCCGTTCCTCGTCGTCGAGGACGGCGACAAGACCATCGCCAGGCTGCATGCCGACGGCATCGAAGTGGTGGAAGGCAACGCCGCCAATGTCGAGGTGTTCACCGCCGCCAATCCGGTCGCGGCGAAACGCCTGGTGCTCGCCATCCCCAATGCATTCGAGGCCGGCCAGATCATTCTGCGCGCGCGCGCCGCCAACGCCGGCATCGCGGTGATCGCCCGCGCCCATTCCGACGCCGAGGTCGAGCACCTCAAGGGACTCGGCGCCGACACCGTGATCATGGGCGAACGCGAGATCGCGCGCGGCATCGTAGAGTACATCGTCGACGGCAAGGCAGAACCGACGCTGCCGGGCGACGATGATGACGTCAGCCCCGAAAAGCCGAACGAAAGTAAAGACCTATCGAAAGATGGCGGGAGCGGAGACGCCTCCGGCCTGACGAAAGGGCCCAGCGGGCCAGACGAAACGTCGCCGAAGCCGCCGGAGGGGCCGACGCCGGCGCCCTGAGGGCAGGCTGGAACCGACCCATGCGCTACGACGTGTCGCCGACAGCTCATCGCCAGCTAAAGGGCGATCCGCAGCATGTGGTTGTCCCATACATGCTCGGCGTCGGAGGCGGTGTCGCCCGCCGGCCGGACGATGTCGCCCTTGCCGGTGCTGGCGAGGAAGCCGGCACCGTCCGGGGCGAGGCCGCAGACTTCGGTGAGGGTGCGCGTCTCGACGACGGCGCCGTCCTTGGCATCGACGACGACGAGTGCGTTGCCTTGCGGCGAGGAGATCGCGACGTTGCCGGCGTCCGGGTTGGCGGCGACCGAGCCGACATAGTTCTGCAGGCCGAGCAACACCTTTTGCGGCAGGCCGACCAGCTCGAAACGCTCGCCCAAGCGGGCGCGGCCGAGCAGTGCCGGCCGCTCGCTCATCGGCCCTTCGTGCTGGCAGCCGAACCATAGGACGCCGTCGCCGTCGAAGGCCATGTGGCGGATCGACAGCTGGTGCAGTTTCTGCTCGAGCGCGTGTTTCTCGACCAGCGCGCCGCTGTCGCGGTCGATGAAGACCAGAGACGGCTGCATGGTGGCGATGTTGAGTTTGGCGCGGCCGAAGTCCGGATGCGTCTCGATGCCGCCATTGGCGATGGCGAGCGTCCTGCCGTCCGGGCAGAGCAGCAGCTCGTGCGGACCGACGCCATAGGTCGGAAACTCGCCGATGCGGCGAAAGCCGTCGGTCGCATCGTAGACACCGACCATGCCGGCGGCGTTGTCGAAATCGTTCTCGGTCGCATAGAGCAGCCTGCCGTCCGGCGAGAACACGCCATGGCCGTAGAAATGCCGGCCCTCGACGCTGGCGATGGTGAACGGCTCCCGCCCTCCCGCGTGGTCGAATACCACGGCGAAAGTGCCGGGCTGGCGGGCGAACACCACGGCGCGCCGCGATACGGGGTCGAAGGTGACGTCGTGGCCGCGCTCCGGCAGGTCGAGCGCATGCACCAGCCGGCCCGCCTCGGTGAGCAGGCCTACGCCATAACGGCCGTCGCGATTCTGATAGGCGGTGGCGAACAGCGCGTCGGCGTCAGTGGCGGCGGCCCGCGCCGCGGGCGCCAGCGCGGCCAGGAAACCGGCTCCAGCGGCCTTGAGGAAGTGACGGCGGTCGAACAGCGGGGTGGACGGCTTCAACGGCGGCTACCCCCACCCCTAACCCCTCCCCACAAGGGGGAGGGGAATACGGAAGCGACGCTGCCGCCAAGTCCCCCTCCCCCTTGTGGGGAGGGGTTAGGGGTGGGGGTCCTTGAGCAGGCCGAGTTCATGGCTCAAACCCTTCAATCGCCATCCAGCGAGGAGAAGCCGGCGGTCAGGCCGAGCGCGCCGGCGAGGTTGGTGCCGAACAGTTCCGACAGATGCGACGTGATCAGCTGGACGGCGGGCAGGCCGCCACGCTGCGGGTCGGCGAGCACGTCGGCGACCGGCCCGGTGGCGCCAGCGAGCATGCGATCGGCGGTGTTGAACTCGAAGGCGATAGACTGGGCGATCCACGCGGTGTCAGCCGGCAGTTTGGCAGCGAGCCCCGAGGCATCGAACAGCTTGCGCATGCCGTCTAGATTGCCCTGGAGCGAGACGACCGTGGCGCCGGAGCGCCAGAAGATCGCCTGTTTCGGCCTGTCGTCGTCGGCGACCTCGCCGAGAAAACCGTTGAGGCGGACGTCGCGGGTCATTTCGAGGCCATGCACGAAGACGTTGAAGAGCTCGGTCAAGGCCTCGTCGTCGTTGCGGTAGAGCGCATTGTCCGGGCCGGGATTGCTCCAGGAGCTTGCGATGCCGTCCTCCGCCTGCCAAGCGTCGCGGATGGCGTCGGCCATGCCCTCCACGTTCGCGGCGATCGCCTGGCCGTAGGCGCAGCGATACGGATCGCCGGGATGGCCGAGATCGTCGGAACCGGCGCCGAACAGAACGAACTCCAGCGCGCCCAGCCCTTGCATGGCGACGCTCTTGTCCTTCAGCGTCCCTGGGTCGGCGGCCGACGCGTCGTCGTCGGCGAGTGCGGCCTGCACCTGCTTCAGGCCGATGCTCTTGCGGTCCGGCCAAAACAGGATTTTTTCCAGCCGGTTCTCTTCCGTCACCGGGCCGAAGCGGACGACCTCGACTTCGGACCAGGTGCCGACGAGGCTTTTGAAGCTTCTTCGCGCGGCGGCGAGGCTTGTCGGCGACGGCGTCGCGCACAGCGCTTGCGTGTCCTTGCCGGTGGCTGCGGCGGCGGTGGCGAACGCGGCGTAGGCCGGGCGGACGAAGCCGTCGATCGCCTGCGAGACGGTTGCGTCGGCGGCGAAGGCGGGGGAGCTGAACAGAACGAAGACGACGGCGAGCAAGCGCCGCGGTGACGCCCTCTCCCCGTTCTTCGCGGGGAGAGGCGCAGCGCCAACATTTGCAAGGCCGCGCCGCCCCTCATCTGCCTGCCGGCATCTTCTCCCCGTGGAGGACGGGGAGAAGAGAGACGGCCGTAATGCCCTCATCCAGCTCATCACAGCGACTCCAGGAATTTCAGCAGCGCGGCGCGGTCGGCGGCGGCAAGCGCGGCAAAGCCGTCGCGCGCCTTCCGGGCTTCGCCGCCGTGCCAGAGGATCGCCTCGGTGAGGTTGCGGGCGCGGCCGTCGTGCAGAAAGAAGGTGTGGCCGGAAACGCGCTGGGTGAGGCCGATGCCCCACAGCGGCGGGGTGCGCCATTCATTGCCGTCGGCGTCGCCCACGGCCTGTCCGTCGGCCAGGCCCTCGCCCATGTCGTGCAGCAGAAAATCCGAATACGGCCAGATCAACTGGAACGAAAACGCCTTGTCCGGTGCGTCGCGGCGGGTGACGAATTTCGGCGTGTGGCAGGACGCGCAGCCGAGGTCGTAGAACACCTTCTTGCCGTCGAGCACCTCGCGCTTGCCGATGTCGCGGCGAGCCGGCACGGCGAGGTTCTGCGAATAGAAGGTGACGAGATCCATCACCGGCGGCGGCGCCTCGACCGGGCCGAGGCGTTCCTGCACGCCGATCGGCATCGCCAGGCAGTCTGCCTCGGCCTCGGTGCAGTCGCCCCAGTGCTTCGGCACTTCCGGCGTCGAGATGCCGATATCGCCGGCAAAGGCGTCGGCCGACTGCTGGCGGATCGAGGGCGTTTGCGCCTTCCAGCCGAAGCGGCCGAGCGTGAGTTCGCCGCTCTGTTCATCGCGCACGATGTTGGGCTTACCGGAAATGCCGTCGCCATCGCGGTCGTCCGGGTCGGCACGGGCGAGAATGTCTGCCGGGTGAATCTGCTCGACAAGGCCGAGGCCGATCATCGGCGGGGTGACACGCGGCGACAGCGTGGTGCCGGGATGCAGCGGGCCATAGGCCGGATCGGTGACGGAATAGGTCGGCTTGCGCAGCGACACCTTTGTGCCGTCGGCGAGCGTCACCGGCATTTCCTCGTAGGTGATGGTCATGCGGCCTTCGCCGGCGAGGCCGGGCACGGCGAGATCCTGCAACTGGCTGCCGTAGACCGGGTCGGGCAGGTTGAGCAGCCGGCGCTCGGCGACCGCCCGCTTCTCCTCCTCGGTCTCGGCGGCGCGTGCCAGCCGCAGGAACATCGAAGTGGCGTCGGCGGCGCCTTCCGGCGGGTGGCCACGGCCGTCCTTCAGGTGGCAGCTCTGGCAGGCGCGGGCGTTGAACAGCGGCCCCAAGCCGTCGGAGGCCTGGGTGGAGGACGGCGACGACACCCACAACTTCCGGAACAGGCCGTTGCCGAGCTTGAAGTCGCCCTCCTGGGCGAAGGTGATGTTGGCGGAGGATTGCGAGAATGCATCCTGGTTCGGGCGCTTTTTCGTAGTGGCGGCGCCGCCTGGCAGCAGCTCGAACGGCTCCGGCCTGGAAAAATCGGTGGCCGGCGCGGTGACGGATTTTACCCGGGCGAGGTCGGCGGCGGTGAGGTCGTCGCGGGTGGTAGGAAGGTCGCCGGCGAGGGCGGGAGCGACGGATATGGCGAGCAGCAGTATCGCGGCGATGCGCCCCCTCGTACCCCGCTCCGGCCTGCCGGCCCTCTCCCCTTCAAGGAGGGAGATCAAGCCGGCCGCGCGGTCTTTGCCTACCGCCAGAGTTGACGGACGAAACCACCCAGAAGCGCGGCGCGCAGGAGACCCTATGCGCCGCATGTCGACATGGCTCAGTGGGCGTCGTTCGCCGGTTCGGCGTTGAGCAGCCCGTATTTCTCCTCGCCGATCGAGGCGAGCAGGTCGAGCTGGGTCTCGAGGAAATCGATGTGGCCTTCCTCGTCCTTCAGCAGGTCCTCGAACAGATCCATGGTGACGTAGTCGCCGAGGTCGTGGCAGATCTCGCGGGATTTCTTGTAGGAGGTGCGGGCGTCATATTCGCCGGCGAGGTCGGATTCGAGCACTTCCTTGACATTCTGGCCGATCCGCAGCGGCGCGACCGACTGCAGGTTGGGGTGCCCTTCGAGGAAGATGATGCGGGCAATGATCTTGTCGGCGTGGTGCATTTCCTCGATCGACTCGGCCCGCTCCTTCTTGGCCAGCTTCTGGTAGCCCCAGTCTTCGAGAAGGCGAAAGTGGAGCCAGTACTGGTTGACGGCGCCGAGCTCCAGGAACAGAGCCTCGTTAAGCCGCTCGATCACTTGTTTTTCGCCCTTCATGGCGCCTGCTCCCATATTCGGCCCGCAGTCCTCTGACGCGGTCCAGGTGTGAAACGACGTCCATCCCATTCGCCTCCGAACGGAGATGGTAGGCCTCGGTTACCCGAATGATCGTTTCCACCACATTTGGGAAGCAGCCGCAACAGCGCCCTCGCTTGCGCAGGCTGTGATAGACCTTCGCCGGCACGATCAGGTTCCATGGGTCCTGGTCGAGCAGGTCGAGGATTGCCTCTTCGATCTCCCTTTCGGTTATGATGTTGCAGTGACAGATCAGCATCGATTGCTCTGGCTGGCTTGCGGCGCGGCCTTAAGCCGCGCCGTCTGGCTTTGATGTAGGTATCGCGCCCTTACTGGAACACCTTGTCCGGCGCGTCGAGGCTGTCGGAGCCCTCGAAGGCGATGGAATCGAGCTTGAGCGCGGCGACGGCGCGTTCGATCGACTTGGTCTGGTCGACCAACGCGTCGATGGCCGCCTGCACCGTGGCGTTGCCCTCGGCATTGCCCTCGCCGATCTGCTGGTCGTAGGCCTCGCCGCCATCTGCACGTGCCTTGATCGCCTCCATCCTGGCGACGGTGGCGTCGAGCTTGCCGCGCAATTCGGTGTCGACGGCAGCATCGGCGTCCTTCACCATGGCCGAGACCGACGGGCCTTCAACCTTGCTGCCGTCAACGCGGGTGTAGCTGCCCGTGTAGACGTTGCGGATGCCGACCGCGTCGTAGAGATGCGAGATGTGGGTGTTGTCGGAGAAGCAGTCGTGCTCTTCCTCCGGATCGTGCAGCAGCAGCCCGAGCTTCATGCGCTCGCCGGCAAGCTCGCCATAAGACAGCGATCCCATGCCTGTCAGGATGACCGCGATGGCGGCCTTGGGATCGCCCTCCGTCAGCGTCTTGCGCGCCGGACCGTCGGCCTTCCAGTTGGCGACCATCTCCTCGAGGTCGGTGACGAGCAGGTCGCTGGCAGCAGCGAGATAGGCAGCGCGCCTGTCGCAATTGCCGCCGGTGCAATTGGCGGTGTCGTAATCGGTGAAGGGGCGGTTGCCGGCGCCGGCCTTGGTGCCGTTGAGATCCTGGCCCCACAGCAGGAACTCGATCGCGTGATAGCCGGTGGCGACATTGGCCTCGATGTCGCCGGCCTCCTGCAGCGTGCCCGACAGCAACTCCGGCGTGATCTGGGAGGCGTCGATCTTCTCGCCGTTGATCTCGATGCTCGGGTTGGCGATGACGTTGGCGGTGTAGAGCGTGTTTTCGTCCGACTCGGTGCCGTAACTCTTGTCGACGTAGTCGATCAGGCCTTCGTCGAGCGGCCAGGCGTTCACACGGCCTTCCCAATCGTCGACGATGGCGTTGCCGAAGCGGAAGGCCTCGGTCTGCTGATAGGGGATGCGCGCCGCCTTCCAGGCTTCCCTGGCGGCGGCAAGCGTATCGGCCGACGGTTTGGCGATCAGCGCGTCCACCGCGGTGTCGAGCGCCTTGGCGGTGGTGAGCGAATCCTCGTAGCCGGCCAGCGCGATGTCGGCGTAGTTGGCGATCACCGCCTTGGGATCGGTCTCGGCTTTCGCCGGCAGCACGAACACGGCGGCCGTCAGGCCGACCGTCGCGGCCAACGCCGCCAGCCGGGCGGCATGCCGGCTCTTAGGGAATCCGCGCGTCATAACCGTTCTCCTCGCTGAATGAATGCATTGTACCGTCACCCCTGGCTCGGCCGGCCGGGTGCGCAAGGCCGGGTGGCAGCCGCCACCGAAAAGGCCTTCGAAATCGGCGCCCGCGGGCACCGGCGACGAGCGCAAGGCTCGGAAAGAAAACACCAAATCCTCCAATCGCATGGGGTCAAGGCCCAGACATCAAAGGCTGCGCATCACGCGGCGCATGACTGCCTTTACGGCCCGCGACCTTGCAAAGTCAATGTGAATCTTGAAAAAATGCCTTCAAATCAATATGTTAGAACTGTTCTAAAGTAGTCATCTTTTGGCAGGTGAACCAACCACTTGCGACCTGCGTCGCGCCATGGCGAGCGGCATCGGCTTGACAGCGCGCTGGCTTAAGTGCGACGCGGCGCCGCACACGGCTGTCGGCGCCGGACATTTGCGGCCGGAACGGCGCCCGTAGACTGCCGCAAAAAATTGGATCGAGATCATGAAGGACGGCGTCGTCATCGTCGGATCGGGCCATGCGGGCGTGCAGGCGGCCGCCAGCCTGCGCGAGGAAGGGTATTCGGAAGCGGTGACGCTGGTCGGCGACGAGACCGAACTGCCCTACCACAAGCCGCCGTTGTCGAAGGCTTTTCTCAAGGACATCGAGGCCAAGCCGCAGATGCTGCGTGCCGAGGCTTTTTATACCGGGGCCCATATCGGCCTGCGCTTCGGCGGGCGCGTCGAGGCGATCGACCGTCCGGCGCGCCAACTGGTCTTCGCCGACGGCGGCCGGCTCGGCTTCGACCGGCTGATCCTGGCGACGGGATCGCGGCCGCGCCAGCTGCCGCTCGCCGGCGCCGAAAAGCTCGGCATCTTTTCGCTGCGAAGCGTCGCCGACGCGCGCGCCATCCGCGAGCACGCGGCCGGCGCCGCCGACGTGGTGGTGCTGGGCGGCGGCTTCATCGGCCTGGAGATCGCCGCGACGCTGTCCGCCGGCGGTCGCCGGGTGACGGTGGTGGAGGCGCAGGACCGGCTGCTCGGCCGCGCCGTCGCGCCGTTCCTGTCCGCGCATGTTGCCGGGCGCCTGGCGGCGAACGGCGTGCGCCTGCTGATGAACACCACGGTCGCACGGTTCGAGGCGGAGAACGGCCATGTCGTCGCCGTCGTCACGTCGGCCGGCGAACGCATCGCCGCCGACATGGTGCTGATCGGCGTCGGCGCGATGCCCGTCACCGAGCTTGCGGAAAGCGCCGGGCTGGCGGTCGGTAACGGCATCCGTGTCGATCAGCAGATGCGCAGCTCGGCGCCGGATATCCTGGCAGTCGGCGACGCGGTCAATTTCCGCCACTGGCAGTCGGGCGCCGACGTGAGGCTGGAATCCGTGCAGAACGCCACCGACCAGGCAAAACTGGCGGCCAAGACAATCGTCGGCCACGCGGAGCCCTACACCGCGGTGCCGTGGTTCTGGTCCGACATCGCCGACATGAAGCTGCAGATGGTCGGGCTGGCGACGGGCAGCGACCGCACCGTGGTGGCGGGTGAGCCGGGCGAGAACCGGTTCTCGATCTTCCACTACAGCGGCGCCAGGCTGATCGCGATCGAGACGGTGAACCGCCCGGCCGACCACATGCTGGGACGAAAAATGCTGGCGGCCGGCTTTTCGCCGACGCCGGAACAGGCCGCGGGAGGCGAACTCAAGGATGTGTTCGCCCGCTGGCAGCAGGCGCAGACCGCGGGCGCGGCGGCGCAATAGGGTCTGAGCGGCGCTCTTGAATATCAACGGAACCGCGGTCTTCCGTTGGTTCTTGCATTTCGAGGGCGAGACCGTGGATGCCGGACTGCGTCAGTTGTCCTCGAGAAAGGTCGTCCAGTCGATCTTCAGATTGCCGTCGTCCTCGAGCAGGAAATTCTGAACGGCCACGCCGGCATTGCGCTGCGTCGCGGCACGGTTGTGGGCATCGGCAAGGCTGCCGAGCGTCGGCAGATTTCCCATCGACAAAAGCTGCCCATAGGCGATCGCCAGCCCGCCGGCATCGCGCAGCGCCATCAGGTCGTCGGCGTCGACGGCGTTCAGCGCCGCCTCGTTGACCCGCATCAGCCCGCCGATGCGGCGCTCGCCGCTTTCGTCGCGCGCCGTCAGCGGCCATGGTTCGAGCAGGTTGCGCTCGGCAAGAGCGGCGGTGGCGGCGCGGATCGTGTCGAAGCCCCGGCGAGCCTGCGTCAGCGCGTCGACGATCTGTTGGGTCTCCGGCGCCGGCTTGCCGTCCGCTCCGAAGAACGGCGTGCCGTCCTCGCCGACCGCCGCGTCCCGGATGAGCCCGCTGCCCTCGTTGACGCACAGCACGAACCTGCCCTCGGCGGTACGGCCCAGGTTGAACGGATAAGCGCGCAGCGCGAACGGCACGTGAGCGCCGAGCCAGCGGCCGTCGGGAGCCACGAACAGGCTCTGGCCTGAACGCAGGCCGAGCACGGCGGCGAGCGTCAGGCCTCCATCTATGTCCATGAACGCCAGCGAAAAGGCGCGGGCCGCGTCGAACACCTCGCTGGCAGCCAGCGGTATGGCGCTGACCGCAGCGGCAAAACGGTAGTCGCTGAACGGCAGCCACTTCTTGTAGGTGTAACGCTCGCGCGTCACCATCTGGAACATGTCGGCCATGGAGTTCTCCCGCTGCGTGGGACCATGCCGCGCGGGCAGCCGCCGCGCAACCGGCTTTCAGGCACAAGGCGAGATGCTCAGGCGCGGCTGCGCCTCAGCCGCCCTCCCCCATGATGATGTCGAGGATCGAGGTCTGCCGCTTCACCGGCGGCCCGCCCACGTCCGCCTGCGGCACCGGGCGCGGGATGGACGCGGTCGGCGTTTCCGCAGTGGGCGGGAGGTCCGCCGGTGCGGGCGCCGGCGACGCCGGCTGGCCGATCGCCTCCTCGGCGGGCGCGGCGGCGACCGCGGCGTCGGGCACGGTCTGGTCGATCAGGTCGGGCGTCGGCTGCCAGTTGCCGGGTAGCCTGACCACCGGGACGCCTTCATGCGCGGCGGCCATGAACTCGTGCCAGGCGAGCGCCGGCAGGGCGCCGCCGGTCACCTTCTTCATCGCCTTGCCGTCGTCGTTGCCGAACCATACGCCGGTGGTGAGGTTGGCGGTGTAGCCGACGAACCAGGCGTCGCGCGAGTTCTGGCTGGTGCCGGTCTTGCCCGCCGCCGGCCAGCCGAAGGCGGCCTTGCGGGCGGTGCCGTCCGACAGGGTCTCGGCCATCATGGCGTTCATCATGCCGACGATCTCCGGGCTGACGACACGCGGCGCGCCGCCTTCCGGATGCTGGTAAAGCACCTCGCCGGCAGCGGTGGTGACACGTTGCACGAAATGCACGTCCGGCCGGAAGCCGCCGTTGGCGAACGGCACATAGGCGGCGGTGAGTTCGAGCGGCGTCACCTCGGAGGTGCCAAGCGCGATGGCGTTGTTGGCCTGCAACTGCGATTCGATGCCCATGCGCTGCGCGGCCTCGACCACCGAGCCGGGGCCGACCTCCATCACCAGCTGGGCGGCCACCGAGTTGAGGGACTTGGCCAGCGCCGTCGCCAGGGTGACGCGGCCATAATACTTGCCGTTGTAGTTCTCCGGCGTCCACTTGCCGATGCGGATCGGCGCATCGTTGCGCACGCTGTCCGGGCGGCTGCCCTGCTCCAGCGCGGCCAGGAAGACGAACGGCTTGAAGGCCGACCCGGGCTGGCGGCGCGCCTCGGAGGCGCGGTCGAACTGGCTGTTGGCGTAGTCGTAACCGCCGACCATGGCGCGCACCGCGCCGGAATTGTCGATCGAAACAAGCGCGCCCTGGGTGACGCTGAGCTTTTTACCCTGCTCATCGACCAGGCGGCGGATCGAAGTTTCGGCGAGTTGCTGCAGCGTGAGGTCGATCGTCGTCTCGACGATGACATCGGCGCGCACGTCGCCGATCAGCGCCGGCAGTTCGCCCATCACCCGGTCGGCCACGTAGTTCTCCGAGCCGGTCCAGTAGGCGGCGGTGCGCACCGCCGGCGCGTCCTTCGCCGTCGCCAGCTCGCTGTCGCCGATCATGCCTTCCTCACGCATCGCCCCCAGCACCAGCTGGGCGCGCTGTTCGGCCGCCTGCGGATCGCGCGCCGGCGACAGCCGCGACGGCGCCTTGAGCAGTCCGGCCAGAAGGGCGGCCTCCGGCAGCGTCACGTCGCGCGCCGACTTGCCGAAATAGCGACGCGACGCCGCCTCGACACCAAACGCGCCGGAGCCGAAATAGACGCGGTTCAAGTACATTTCGAGGATCTGGTCCTTGCTGTGCTCGTGTTCGAGCCACAGCGCCAGCAGCACCTCCTGCACCTTGCGCTCGAGCGTGCGGTCCGGCTTGAGGAACAGGTTCTTCGCCAGCTGCTGGGTCAGGGTCGAGCCACCCTGGCTGAAGCGGCCGCTGACCAGGTTCTGCGCCATGGCCCGCGCCAGACCGACCGGGTCGATGCCGAAATGCGAATAGAAGCGACGGTCCTCGATCGCCATCACCGCCTGCGGGATGAACGGCGACATCTCGTGCAGGCCGATGGCCTCGCCGCCGGTCATGCCGCGGTTGGCGATCTGGACGCCGTCGACGGCAATGATCTTGACGTTGGGGGGACGGTCCGGAACCGACCAGTTGGCGACGCTGGGCAATTGCGCGCCGTACCAGGCGACGAGGCCGGCAAGGCCGATACCGGCCCACAACATCAGCACGAAGCACCAGTAGACGAGCCGGCCGAAACCGAAACCACGGCGCTTCCTCGCCCGGCCGCGCCGCCCTTTGACCGGCGCATCGTCGCGCTGCTTGCGGCCGCCGGAGGAGCGTTTGCGAGGGGTGGGCACGACGCGGTCGTCCTCGTCCAGCGCGAAATCGTCGGCGGACCTGCCTCGGGCCGGCCCGTCGAAAGTCGGCTCGATGCGCGTCCCGTCTCGCCTTGCCATTGCCTGCTTCGTTCGTCCCCGTTGTGCCGAGCGAAAACCGGTTGGAGAGTAAATGCGGCGATTTAAGGGGGCGTAAACGATGCGCCGGCCTTCGCCGGACATGGGCACCAGAAATGTGCCGACCCAGCGCCGGACAGCGTGTGTTTACGGGAGGCGGTAATTTCCGCCACAATGCTGCATTTCGATATGCGGCGGCTGATACCGGCGCGAATCTTCTGGCGGGGAGGCGATGGCGGGTTCCTTGTTTGGCTCGGTGCAGGCGTGGCGGCGCACATGCATATCCATTGCAGTATCGTCGAAGGGCGGTTTCAATTCCACGCGCATTGCTCTACGATCAGGTAATGTAGAAAAATCATACCTTGCGGATTACAAGCCTTCCGGAGACTGAGCACCAAGATGTCATGGTATAGCAAGGTAGCATGGTCGGAAGGGCTGTTTTTACGACAGCATCACTTTCAGCAGAACGATCGTTACTTCGAACGTCTTCTGGAGAATAGGGTCAGGCAGCTTGGCGCCTACCCTTGGGGTTTCGCGCAGATCGAGATCGATCGCGACCTCGCACAGCAGAACAAGTTCGCGCTTCGGCGCGCCAGCGGCGTCTTCCAGGACGGCACGCCGTTCGACATGCCGGGCTCCAGCCCGCTGCCCGCGCCGATCGACGTGCCGGCCGGTGTCGACAAACAGATCGTCTGGCTGGTGCTGCCGGCCGCGGTGGTCAACGGCCGCGAGGTCGACATGGCCGAGGGGACGTCGGGCAGCCGCTACGTGCGCGACATCGAGACGGTAGTCGATTCGTCCTCCGGCATGCATGTCGAGCAGGAGATAGAGGTCGCCCACCCGCGCGCCACTTTCGAGATCCGCAAGACGCCGAAACCCGGAGCGCACTCGCTCAGGGTCGCGCGCATCCTCGAAGTGCGCGACAAGACGATCATCTTCGACGAGACCTTCGCGCCGCCGGTGATCGTCACCCAGGCGCATCCGGTGGTCGCCGGCTGGATCGAGCGGGTGATCGGCTGGATGGACACCAAGCTGGAGACGCTGTCGCGATATGCTGCCGACCCAAGCTCGGGCGGCGGGTTGCAGACCTTCGATTACTTCATGCTGCAGATGCTGAACCGCGAGATCAACGTGGTGAAGCACATGCGCGCCTCGCAGTTCGTCCACCCGGTCGAGTTCTACAAGCAATTGCTGCGCATCTCCGGTGAGCTGTGGACATTTTCCGCCAAGCGGCTGGCGCCGGAATATGCCGACTACGACCAGGACGCGCTCGACACGGTGTTCGAGCCGGTGCTGTCCGACATCCAGCGGCTGCTCAGCCTCGACATCGGCCGCGCCATCCGGCTCAACCTGGTCGAGAAGGCGCCGAACGCCTTCGTCGCCACCGTGCCGGACCGAGCGCTGTTCCGCAACGCCACCTTCGTCATCGAGGTGGCGGCGTCGAAGCCGCTGTCGCAGGTGCAGCAGCAGTTTCCGGCGCTGTGCAAGGTCGGCCCCAACACCAAGATGAACGAGATCGTGCAGACGCACCTGCCCGGCATCGAGCTGGTGCACATGCCGACGCCGCCGCGCCAGATCCGCTCCGTCTCCGACCACGTCTATTTCTATCTCGACAAGTCCTCGATGTTGTGGCCCGAATTCAGCGTGGCGAGCGGCATGGGCCTGCATTTCGCCGGCGACTGGCCGGGCCTCGTGCTCGACCTGTGGGCGATCGTGGAAGACCGGAGATGAGCGGCAAGGACGATCCATTCGGCTCCGGCGGCAAGACGGTCATCCGTCCCAATCCGGCCGGACGTCCACGACCGGATCCCCTGCGCCCGGCCGAGCCGGTGCCTGTGCCGCCCGGCGGCGCGCCGACCAACGCCACCGTCATCCCTGCCTCCGCCCCGCAGCCGTCATCCTACGGAGCGCCGCAGCCGTCGCCTTACGGCATGCCGCAGCCGCCCTCCCCCTACGGCGCGCCGCGCCCGGCCTATCCCGCCGCGCCGCCGCAGCCCTATTCGCCGATGCCGGCGCAGGACGCGGCGCGCTACGGCATGCCCGCGGGTGCGGACGACTGGATGAATTCAGGGCGCGGCAGCGTGTTTTTCCCGGCCGCCGCCCCGCAGGCGCCCGCCGCGCCGCAGGAAAAGATCCCGCTGGAGGTGGCGCTCAACGCCCGCGACGGCGGCGAATATTCGGCGGCGAACCCGATCACCGCAGCGGCAGCGCCGCTGCTGATCCTTCTCGGGCGGCTGCGCCTGATGATCATCGACATGCAGGCCGTGCCGCTGATGAACCACGTGGCGCAGGAAATCCGCGACTTCGAGAAGAGGGCCGGCGAGTCGGGGGGCGCGCCCGAGGACGTCATGGTGGCGAAATACGCGCTGTGCGGCACTGCCGACGACATCGTCCAGAACCTGCCGGGCACCGACCGGCACGTGTGGATGCAGTACAGCATGCTGGCGCAGTTCTTCCAGGTGCGCACCTCCGGCGTCGGTTTCTTCGAAGAGTTGAAAAAGATCCTCGCCAACCCGGCGCCGCGCTACGACCTGCTCGAACTGATGCATGCGTGCCTGTCGCTCGGCTTCGAGGGCCAGTACCGTGGTGCGGCCGGCGGCGACGTCGAGCTGCAGCGCTGGCGCCGCGACGTCTACCAGACGCTCCGCCACCTCCGGACCCGCAACGACGACGACATCTCGCCGCGCTGGCAAGGCATGACCAAGCTGATGCGCAACGTCGGCGCCGCCATCCCACTGTGGGTGATCGCCGGCGTCGCCGGCGCGGCGCTGGTCGGCATCTATTTCCTGCTGCGCTTCATCATCAGCAATGATGGCGAGGCGCTTGCCGCCAGGCTGGTGGCGCTCAACCCGAGCGAAGCGGTGACCATCGAGCGCGCCGCCTTCGTGCCGTTCACCGGGCCGGATCTCACCAACACGACGCAGCTGCAGCGCATCCGCGCGGCGCTGAAGGACGACATCGACGCGGGCGGCCTGGACGTCGTGGCGGTCGGCGACAACATCGTGGTGCAGGTCAACAATCTGCTGCTGTTCGCCTCCGGCCGCGCTGACGTGCGCAAGGAGTTCGAGCCGATCGCGGCGCGCATCGCCGGCGCGCTCGACAAGGAGCCGGGACCGATCCACGTCATCGGCCACACCGACAACGTCAAGCCGAAACCCTCGGGCGCCTTCAAGTCGAATTTCGACCTGTCGGTGGCGCGCGCCAAGGCAGTGGAGAAGATCGTCGCGCCGAAGCTGACCGACGCCACGCGCGTCAGCGTCGAGGGGCGCGGCGAGGACGAGCCGATCGAGAGCAACAAATCGCCCGAAGGCCGCGCCAAGAACCGGCGGGTCGAGGTCATGATCCCGCGTGCGGAGGAGTAGCGCCGTGCACAGCTGGCTTGGGCGAGGCGCGGTGGGCGCATGAAGAAGTGGATCATCAGGATCGCAATCGCGGTCGGCCTGCTGGCCTTTGCCGCGATCGTCTGGTTCGCCGGTCCGCTGATCGGCTACGAGGACATCCGGCCGTTCGATCCCGTCTGGGTCCGGCTGCTCATCATCTTCGTCGTCTTCGCCATCGTCGGCGGCTTCTACGGCATCCGCTGGTATCTGCGACGGCGCGCCGCCAGGGCGCTTGAAGCGGCGCTGGCCGAGAGCGAAGGCAAGCAGGGCGACGGCAAGGTGCTCGGCGAGCGCATGGCCGAGGCGCTGGAGACGCTGAAGCGCTCGAGCGGCAGGCGCAACTATCTCTACGACCTGCCCTGGTACATCATCATCGGCCCGCCCGGCGCCGGCAAGACCACCGCACTGGTCAATTCGGGGCTGAAGTTTCCCCTCGCCGGCGCTGACGGCGGCAAGGCGGTCGCCGGCACCGGCGGCACTCGCTATTGCGACTGGTGGTTCACCGAGGAAGCGGTGCTGATCGACACCGCCGGGCGTTATACCACGCAGGATTCCGACAGCGAGATCGACAAAAAGAGCTGGCTGTCGTTCCTGTCGCTGCTCAAGGCGCAGCGCGCCAAGCAGCCGATCAACGGCGTCATCCTGGCGATCAGTCTGGAAGACCTGCTCAAGCTCGACGGGCAGGAGCTCAACGAACATGCGACCGCCATCCGCAAGCGGCTGCTGGAGCTGCACCAGCAGCTGAAGATCGACTTTCCGGTCTATGCCCTGTTCACCAAGGGCGACCTTATCGCCGGTTTCGCCGAGTATTTCGGCAACTTCACCGAAAGCCGCCGCCGAAAAGTCTGGGGTGCGACGTTCCAGACGGAGGACCGCAAGAAGAACATGGTCGGCGAGGTGCCGGCCGAGTTCGACCTTCTGGTGCGACGCCTGACCGAGGAGGTAACCGACCGCCTGCACGAAGAGCCGGACCCGATCGCGCGAATCGCCATCTTCGGCTTTCCTGCGCAGTTCGCGATGCTGAAGGAGCGCGTCGGCGATTTCCTCAACCGCATCTTCGAGCCGACCCGCTACCAGGTGAACGCCAACCTGCGCGGCTTCTATTTCTCATCGGGCACGCAGGAAGGCAGGCCGATCGACCAGGTGCTCGGCGCCATCAGCCGCAGCTTCGGCGAGACCGCGCATGCCTCGCAGCTGTCGGGACAGGGCAAGAGCTTCTTCCTGCACGACCTGCTGACGAAGGTGATCTTCGCCGAGGCCGGCTGGGTGTCGCGCGACATGAACGCGGTGCGCCGCGCCGCCGTGCTGCGCTATGGCGCGCTCGGGCTGATCGGCCTCGTGGCCGCCGGGCTGCTCAGCGCCTGGGGCGTCAGCTTCGCCAGCAACAAGGCACTGATCGCCTCGACCGACAGCGCGGCCGAACAGTACCGGGTGAACGCAGCGCCGCAGTTGAAGACCAACACGGTGTCCGACGTCGAATTGTCGAACGTCGCCGGCATCCTCGACATCCTTCGCACCATGCCGGTGGGTTACGACAACCGCGACCTGCCGACGCCGACGCGCGAAGGTTTCGGCCTGGCGCAGCGCGGCCGGCTGGTGTCGGCCACCGAGAGCACTTACCGCCAGGCGCTCGAGCGCATGTTCCGCTCGCGCCTCATCCTGCGGCTCGAGCGGCAGATCGAGGCCGGCATGAACGACCCGCTTGTGCTCTACGAGACCCTCAAGGTCTATCTGATGCTCGGCGGCAAGGCACCGAAGGTCGACAAGGACCTGGTGGAGACCTGGATGCGCAAGGACTGGGAGGAGAACCTTTATCCCGGCCCGAACAACCGCAGCCTGCGCGAGGACCTGACCCAGCACCTGAAGGCCATGCTCGATCTTGGCTCCAGCCATAAGCCGACCTTCGACCTCAACGGGCCGCTGGTCGAATCGGCGCAGCGCTCGCTGGCGCGCATGAACATGGCCGACCGCGCCTATGCGCTGATCAAGACCGCCTCCTATTCGGCGCCGATCGAGAATTTTTCCGTCGCCAGCCGGGGTGGGCCGGACAGCGGGCTGGTGTTCGAAAGCGTCGACGGCACCGAACTCGACAAGATTGTGGTGCCGGGGCTCTACACCTATGCCGGCTTCCAGGACTTCTTCATCCCGCAACTCGCCGCCGTCGCCGACAAGATCGAGGGCGAGAAATGGGTCATGGGCGAACTCGGCGAACAGAAAGGCGTCGAGGAGCAGTTCGGCCAGCTCGGGCCAGTGCTGATCGAGCGCTACGGCAAGGATTTCGTGGACGCCTGGAACGCGGTACTCGACAATCTGAAGCTGAAGTCGATGTCGGCCGACAAGCCGCAATACCTGGCGCTGTCGGCCGCGTCCTCACCCAACTCGCCGATCCGCCAGCTGTTCGAGGCGGTGAGCCAGGAAACGCAGCTCACCCGCGAGCCGGCGGAAGGCGAACTGACGCTCGATCTGCCCGGCAGCCTGCCGACGATCACCGAAGACGCCACCGACGCGGCCAAGACCATCGCCAAGTTCGCCGCCGATCGCGCCGCCGCGCGCGCCACCGGCCTGGCGCGTATCGGCATCGAGCTGGCGATGAAGAAATCGAGCAGCCGCGCCGGCGACACGTTTGCTTCGGGGGCGGCGGCGCGGCAGATTCCGGGCGCCAACATCGAGGCGCAGTTCCGGCCTTACCACGAGCTGGTGAAAGGCGATGCGGGCAAGCGGCCGGTCGATGCGCTGATCCAGAATTTCTACGAGGTCTATCAGAGCCTGGTACTGGCCGCGACCAACCCATCGCAGGCCGATCGCGCCAACGCCAACATGCAGATGCAGGTGGTCAACCTGCGGGCCAACGCCTCGCGGCTGCCGCGGCAGGTGGCGCGGATGGTCAACGCCGCCGTCGACGACTTCGAGGGCGACGCGGCCGGCAATTCGCTGGCGCAGCTCAACCAGATGCTGAACAGCACGGTGACGCGGGCCTGCGAATCGGTGATCTCCAGCCGCTATCCGTTCGCCAAGGAGAGCGAACGCGACGTGCAGATGCAGGATTTCGCCAAACTGTTCGCGCCGAACGGCATCATCGACCGCTTCTTCGCGCAGAACCTGGCGCCGCTCGCCGACATGTCCGGCAAGGACTGGGTATGGAAGGAAGACAGCCGTCTGGGGCGCGAGCTGTCGAAGGCGACACTGAAGGAGTTCCAGCGCGCCTCTGAAATCCGCGACGCGTTTTTTCCGCAAGGCGGCGTGATGCCGGCGGTCAGCCTCAGCGTCACCCCGTTCTCGCTCAACGGCGAAGCCGACATGGCGCTGCTCAACGTCAACGGCCAGGTGGTACAGAGCACGCAGGTGGGCGGCCTGCCCGTGTCGATGCAATGGCCGGGGAGCATGGCCGGCGGCACCGTCAGCATCACGCTGACTCCGGAAATTCCAGGCCGCGCTTCGGCGGTGCTGACGGAAGGCGGCTGGGCGTTCATGCGCCTGCTCGAATACGGGTCGGTTTCGCAGACTTCGGACGGCATGCGCGCGCGTTTCGTCATCGGCGGCCGCGACGTCGTCTACACAATCCAGGTCGGCTCGGTCGCCAACCCGTTCTTCCTGCCGGCGCTGACACAATTCTCCTGCCCGGCGGGCCTGTAGCATGGGCTTCGGTCTGTTCGGCAAGCTGCCGCAGAAACGCGACTTCATCTCGCACGGCATAACCGAGGAGATGCTGACGCCGCTGGAAACCTGGCTGCAGACGGCGGTGGCGGCCAGCCGCAGCGAACTCGGCAGAAACTGGGAGGCGCTCTACCTGGTCGCGCCGATCTGGCGTTTCTGGATCGGCGCCGACGTGCTGGGCGCCAACTGCGCCGGCACGCTGATGCCTTCCGTCGACGGGATCGGCCGGTTTTTCCCGCTGCTCGCGCTATACGCCTGCGACAAAGGGGAGACCCTACCACCGCCCTCCTATGCGCCGCAGGAAAAATGGTTCGCCGGTGTCGAGGCGCGACTGCTCGGGGTGCTCGACGACGGCGCTGCCCCGGCGGTGGAGAGCATTCTGGCCGGCCTGCCGACGCCAGCGCTCGACCGGCTGGCACCGAATGCGAGGCGCGCGGAATTCAAGGGCGGACCGGTCTGGCAGGCTGGGCAGGATACCGACACGCCGAGCTTCCTTGCCGCCATCTTCGAGGACGATTACCGGCGGGTGGCGCAAGGCCGCAGTTACTGGTGGGTACCCGGAAACGAGACGCGCGGCCCGGTGCTGCATGCCAGAAACGGGCTGCCGGACCCTTATTTCCATACGCGCATGCTGCGGGTTGTGGCAGACTAGAGCGGAAACCGATCGAGAAGAACCGGCATTCCGCTCTATCTCTTTGTTTTGCCGCATGATCCTTATCCGAAAAGTCTGCAACTTTTCGGGATCATGCTCTAAGCTTCATCGCCGGCGGGAAGCCGGCAAATCGCGGGTGATGAACGGTGGACGATCCCGGTATCCGCTTCGAGAGTTTCGGTGTCTCGCATCCAGGGCGGGTACGCGAACTCAACGAGGACCGTTATCTGATGGCCCCACGTAGCGGGCTGTGGCTGGTTGCCGACGGCATGGGCGGGCACGCCGCCGGCGAGGTGGCCTCGGCGAGCATCATCGAGCATCTATCCACCATCGGCGTTGCCAGTTCCGCACCCGACCTGCGCGCACGCTTCGAGGACCGCATCGTGCGCGCCAATGCCCAGATCTGGGCGATCGCGCAGGCGCGCGGCGGCGGCACCATCGGCTCGACAGTGGCCGCGCTGCTCACGTTCGAGCGGCAGTTCGCCTGCGTGTGGCTGGGCGACAGCCGGGTTTATCTGGTGCGCGGCGGGGTGCTGACGCAGCTTTCGCACGACCACACCGAGGTACAGGAACTGCTCGACCGCGGCGTGCTCACCCCGGCGGAGGCGCGTGTCTGGCCACGCCGCAACGTGATCACCCGGGCGGTCGGCGCCGACCAGGATATCGTGATCGACATCGAACTCGGCATGGCCCGGCCGGGCGACGTTTTCGTGCTCAACTCGGACGGGTTGACCGCACACGTCTCGGACGCGGAGATCCTGGCAATTGCCTCGACCGAGGAGCCGGAGCCGGCGTGCCAGCGGCTGCTCGACATGGTGCTGGAGCGAGGCGGCACCGACAATGTGACGATCATCGTGGTGAAGTGCGTCGCCACGGCACCGGACAACGAACGTACCTTCGTCCATGCAATGGGGCCGGGCTCGCGGCATGGCTGACGAAAAAACACTGATCATGGCGCCCCCTGAGGGCGTGGCGGTCGGCACCCAGCTCAGCGGTACATACGAACTCGACAAGCGCATCGCGGCCGGCGGCATGGGCGAAGTGTTCCGCGGCCACAACATCCAGACCGGCGACCCGGTGGCGATCAAGATCGTGCTGCCGGAATTCGCACGCGACGCGATGATCCTTGCGCTGTTCCGCAAGGAGGCCTCGGTCCTAAATCATCTCTCGCACGAGGCGATCGTTCGCTACCATGTTTTCGCGATCGACCAGGCGATCGGCAGGCCCTATCTCGCGATGGAATTCGTCGACGGGGTTTCGCTGGCCGACATGTTCGAGCGCGGGCCGATGGCGCCGCAGGACGCGCGCGCGCTGCTGTCGCGACTGGCATCGGGCCTCGCCGCGGCGCATGAGGTCGGCATCATCCACCGCGATCTTTCGCCCGACAACATCGTGCTGCCGGGCGGCAAGGTCGGCCGCGCCAAGATCATCGACTTCGGCATTGCACGCTCCGCCAATGTCGGCGGCGAGACCCTGCTGGGCGGCGCGTTCGCCGGCAAGTACAATTTCGTGTCGCCCGAGCAGCTCGGCATGTTTGGCGGCGACATTACCGAGCGGTCGGACATCTACAGCCTCGGCCTGGTAATGGCCGCCGCTTTGCGCGGCGCCCTGCTCGACATGAGCGGCAGCCAGGTCGAGGTGATCGAAAAGCGCCGCAGCGTCCCGGATCTGTCCGACATCGACCCGCAATTGCGGCCGATCCTCGAAGCGATGCTGCAGCCAGACCCGCAGAACCGGCCGCGCGGCATGGCCGAGATCGTCGAATGGACCAGCGTCAGCCGAGAGCCGACGCGACGGCCGGTCGAGTCCACCGTTACCGGGGCGCCTCCGGTCGGGGATTCGGTCGTCCGCGTCGCCGAGCCGACCGGTGCTCCGATGCTGATGCCGGCGCGATTGGCTCCGACCGCGGTGGCGGAGGCCGTAGCGACGAGCTCGCAACCGCCAGCGCATCAGCCGCCGGCAAGCGAGAGTCCGTTCGGCCCCTATCTCGGCCCCGCCCACATCCCGATTCCCGGACCAACATCCGCCGCAGCCGAATCAGCAACGACCGGCGCGCGGACCGGCGGACGCAGGAGCGGCGTGATCGCCGGCATTGTGGCCCTGGTGCTCACCGGCGCCGGATTCGGAGCGTGGTATGGCGGGTTGCTCGACAACCCGTCCGGCCCGGCGCTGCCGCCTCCACAAACCGAGCCACAGCCCGGCGACGCACAGCCCCCGGTTGGCGGAGAGACGGCTCCGGATTCCAGCCAACCGCAGCCGACAGACGTGGAACCGAAGACCACACCTTCAGGCGGCACCGGGGCGGACACGGGGCAGCCGACCGGACCATCCGATACAGCCGCCGCTCCGGCTGGAACGGACGGGCAGGCACCGGCTGGCGACACAACTCCGGCCGGAAACGACACCCAACCCTCGGGTGGTGGCGCTACAGCGACGCCTGATACGCAGACCCCGAAAGGCCAAGCCGCGGGGGATGATACGCAAACCCCAACGGGACCGACTACCGGCAACGATACGCAAGCACCCACCGGCCCGACGGAAAGTGAGACGACCACGCCTACCGGCCCGGGCGGAGGTGGGACGACCGACACCGGCACGCCCGCACCGAGCGGAACGGATGGCGTCGGCGCCGCTGTCGAGCAGATGGACTGGCTGCGCAACTATCAGGGCGGCGACTGCTTCTACGCCACCGCGACGGCGACAAACGGCAGGAAAACCGAGATCGAGGGATTCGGCGAAAGCGTCGATGCCTTCAAGAGCCTGCTCACCGATTTCACCAAACAGTTCAAGGACGAGCCGGACATCGGCGTGCGCCTGATCCGCGACAAGCAGTGCCCTGTCACAAGGTTCATGAGCGGCATGGCGCACACCGGTTCGGCCGACCCGCCGGACCTGACCCTCGTGAAGTACGAACTCGCCGACCGCGATCCGATGAGCGGCCAGGTGCAGATGCTGCCCGGCCGCCAGACTTACCTGCTGCTTGTCGACCATGATGGTATCGCCCACAATCTCGACCGTATTCTCAAGCGTGACGGCGACAAGGCATCGTTCAGCATCCAGCTCGGGCTCGGGACCGGCAAGGGCGACAGCGGCGCCGTGCCACAGGTGCTGATCGCCTTCGCCACGACGCAGCCGCTCGAAGCCATGCAGGCAACGAACTCCGTGCCTGCATCCGACCTGCTGCCGCGTATCCTCAAGGAAATCGGCACCAAGGGGATGGAGGGTGCGGCGACCGCCAAATATTTCCGCATCCGTGGATAGGGCCGAACCGCTCTGCCGGTCCTGGCTCCGCCCGATTCCAGCCGCAAGGCGGGAAAAGCGCACGGCCGCCCGGCAGATTTTCAATGCGATCTACTCGCTCTCGCCTTCCAGCGCGGGCACGGCGACGCCAGCCATCTCCGCCGCGAGTAGCCGCGCCGCGCCGGCACGGGCGAAACGCAGCATCAGCGCCTTGCGGGTTGCCGCCGCCAGCCTATGCTCTGGCGCCTCACGCAAAATCTCGGCGCCGTAGCCATCAGATAGGATGAAACCGCAGTCGTGCGGAAAAATATCCGGCGGCACGGCGGGATGTGTGGCGAAGAAAAAACGGTCGGAGTGCAGCCGGTATTCCGGCCATTTGCGATCGACGCGGAAATCCTCGATGGACGACTTGATCTCGATGATCCAGACGTCCCCCTGGCGAGTGAGCGCGACCAGATCGGCACGCCGTCCAGTGGCGAGCGATATCTCCGGAAGCACATGCGCACCCATCGCCATCAGCAGCCGCTGCACGCCGCGCCGCACCAGAAGGGCGCGCTCCGACTGGCGGCCGTCGGCGAGTGGATTGTACGAAAACGGTGAGACGATCGGCATCATTCAATAGTACAAAACCGGAACAAAAGCGCAAGCTGAATTGCGCGGCTCAGCCCCTTACCGCGTGGCCCGCCACTTTGCGGGATCACGGAAAAGCGTATCGAACCGCGCAAATAGTCACGGCCGCGTGAACAATTGTTGCCAAAATGCAATAACGCCGGGCTTACCCACGCACGAGCGTTGCTTGTACACAACTCGCCGCTTGGCATGGCACGAACGTCCCTACTAGATGAAGTCGAAAAAGCGGCGCGAATCGGGCCGAAATCGTTCGAACGGGAGCGACGGGATCACTCCATGCGGTTGAAGACTCTTACCGTGGCGGCCGGCCTGATGCTGACGGCTGCGCTGGCGGGCTGCACATCGATCGGCTCGTTCCAGGTTTTCACGGCATCCTACACGGCGCGTACCGATTCCGGCTATCGCGTGCCGGCGATTCCGATCTCCAAGGTGCCGCGCCAGTATCACCGCCAGATCGTTCGCTACCAGACCGACGAGGCGCCTGGCACCATCATCGTCGATACCGGCGCCAAGTTCCTGTACTTCGTCCTGCCCGAGGGCCGCGCCGTGCGCTACGGCATCGGCGTCGGCCGCGAAGGGTTTGAATGGAGCGGGACCGCGCGTATCGGCCTCAAGCGCGAATGGCCCGTCTGGACGCCGCCGCCTGCGATGATCCGCCGACAGCCCGAACTGGCAAAATGGCGCGGGGGCATGCCGCCCGGACCGACCAACGCGCTCGGCGCCCGCGCCCTCTACCTCTACAACAAGGGCGATACCGGCTACCGCCTGCATGGAACGCCGGAATGGTGGTCGATCGGCAAGGCGATGTCGTCCGGCTGCGTGCGCATGCTCAACCAGGATATCATCGACCTCTACGACCGCGCCGAGGTCGGCGCCAAGGTCATAGTCGAATAAGCGTATGACTCCGAGACGCCGAAGGCCTCGGGAACGATGATCGTGCGCGAAAAAGCTAGAAGCGGACCGTCTCGGCAACAACGGACGTCCCAAGCAGAAAACCGGGCCCTCGGCCCGGTTTTTTGATTCCATGACGGTCGGTCGCGGACGGCTCGGTCAGGTGATCTGCTCGACCTGCTGGACCTCCGGCACGAAGTGGCGCAGCAGGTTCTGGATGCCGTGCTTGAGGGTCGCGGTCGACGATGGGCAGCCGGCGCAGGCGCCCTTCATGTTGAGGAACACAGTGCCGTTGTCGTAGCCACGGAAGGTGATGTCGCCGCCATCCTGTGCGACCGCCGGGCGGACGCGAGTTTCCAGCAACTCCTTGATTGTCACCACGATCTCCTCGTCGGCCTTGTCGTAGAACTCCTCGCCTCCCTCGGCGACGGCCTGGCCGGCCTGGGCGCTGCGGCTCATTACCGGCGCGCCCGACATGAACTGCTCCATGATGGCACCCAGGATCGCCGGCTTCAGGTGCTGCCAATCGTACCCGTCGCTCTTGGTGATGGTGATGAAGTCGTATCCGAAGAACACGCCGGTGACGCCGGGCACATCGAACAGCCGGCCCGCCAGCGGCGAATCCTCGCGCGCGGCGGCAGCGTCACGGAAGTCGGCGGTGCCTTCGGTCAGAACCTCACGGCCCGGCAGGAATTTCAGCGTGGCGGGATTGGGGGTCGCCTCGGTCTGGATGAACATCGCCGCATCTCCGCGCACAAAGTTTGGAATAGTTCTAAATAGGCTCATTCGGCGGTGCCGGCAAGCCGGGATTCACGCTTACCGTCAGATGGAGGCCGCGGCGCGCCGGATCAAGCGAGGCTGGCGATTTCTTCGTCGGAAAGGTTCTGCGGCACGACCGTGACGGGGATCGGAAATGCAGCGTTCTTGCCGGCGATCGAGGCGACCAGCGGCCCAGGTCCCTCCTTGGAGGCGCCTGCCGCAAGCACCAGGATTGCGATATCCTGATCCTCCTCGATAAGCTGGTGGATCTGCTCGGTCGGCTTGCCCTCGCGCACGACCAACTCCGGTTCGATGCCGAGCGTGGTACGCACCTTGGTGGCGTGCACGTCGAGGGCGGCATGCGCGGCGGCAAGCGCTTCCTCGCGCATTATCTTCTCCACGCCGAGCCAATGCTGGAAGTCACCCGGCTCGATCACATAGAGCAGCACGACGACGCCGCCCGTCGACTTGGCGCGCATCGAGGCATAGGCCACCGCTCGCTCGCACTCCGGCGTTTCGTCGATGATCGCCAGGAATTTGCGGCGGTGCCCGATTTCCCTGCTGAGACGTTTCGAGACCATACGCTATCCCTCAAGCTCCGGTCGTTCGAGCGCAATCTGCCACCGCCGCCCGCGGGCGGCAAGCGGCAGAGCGACCCGGTTCGGCTCAGCCGAGCAGGCCGAGAATGGAGCGCACAGTCTTCATGGTCGCCTCGGCGAGCACGCCGGCACGCTCGCCGCCATCACGCAGCACGCTGTCGATATAGGCGGGGTCGGCGGAAATACGCCGCATCTCCGAGGCGATCGGCGCCAGCCGGGCGACCGCGAGGTCGGCGAGCGCCGGCTTGAAGTCGGAGAACTGCCGGCCGCCGAACTCCCTTAGCACCTGCTCCTTGTCGGTCTCGGCGAGTGCCGCGTAGATAACCACGAGGTTCTCCGCCTCCGGCCGACCCTTCAGCCCGTCCGGCTCGGAGGGCAGTGCATCCGGGTCGGTCTTGGCCTTGCGAATCTTCTTCGACAGCGTGTCGGCATCGTCGGTCAGGTTGATGCGCGACAGGTCGGACGGGTCCGACTTCGACATTTTCTTAAGGCCGTCGCGCAGACTCATGACACGCGGCGCCGGACCCTCGATCAGCGGTTCGGTGAGCGGGAAGAAGCCGTTCACCTTCTCCTCGCCCGACATCATCTCGACGCCGACGCCGAGTTCGGCGATGCGCGCCGAATGGTCGTTGTTGAACTTCTGCGCGATGTCTCGGGCCAGTTCCAAATGCTGCTTCTGGTCGTCGCCCACCGGCACATGGGTGGCGCGATAAACGAGGATGTCGGCCGCCATCAGGCTCGGATAGACGAACAGCCCGGCCGAGGCGTTGTCGCGATCCTTGCCGGCCTTCTCCTTGAACTGCGTCATGCGGTTCAGCCAGCCCATGCGGGCGACGCAGTTGAAAATCCAGGCGAGCTCGGAATGCTGCCGTACCCGGTTCTGGTTGAAGACGATGTGTTTCTTCGGGTCGATGCCAGCGGCGAGGAAGGCGGCGGTGACCTCGCGGGTCGCGGCCATCAGTTCGACCGGGTCGGGCGCGACGGTGAGCGCATGCAGGTCGACGACGCAGTAGATGCAGTCGTGGCTGTCCTGCAGCATGACGAAACGGCGGATGGCGCCGAGATAGTTGCCCAGATGCAGGTTGCCGGTGGGCTGGACGCCGGAGAAGACGAGTGGCTTGAACGCGGACATTTTGATTTCCTCGTGGCTTGTGGAGGGCCGTTTCGCGCGCGGCGAAAGTTTGCGGAAGCGCGCTTATGGCGGAAGGCGCCGTGGAGGGCAAGAGGCCCCGCGGCTTCCGGGATCAGCTCAAGGCATCGTTCGTTGGCGGAGCCTTACGCCGTACGCTGCGGCGGATCATGCCGATGTCGGCGCCTCCGATGGCGAAGGCGACCGCGAAGTAAAGCAGCATGGCCCCGGCGATCAGGGCACCCAATACGGTCGCCTGCTCCCAGAACGGCGCGGCAGGGCCGAGGCTGCCGGCGAACCAGCGGGCGGCGAAATGGAGCGCGGCCGCCATCACCGCTGACGCGATGAGCAGGCGCGGGATGCGCCGCAGCAGGCCGGCGTCGCGGCCCCAGTGGCCGCGCCGGATGAGCACGCCAAGCAATAGCGCGGCGTTGACCCAGCCGGCGGCGGCCGACGCCGTGGCGATGCCCGCGCCGGCGAGCGACGGGAACAGGGTGAGCGCGATGCCGACATTGACAGCCACCGAAACCGCCGCGAACAGCATGGGCGTGCGCGTGTCCTCGCGAGCGAAATAGCCGGGCGTGAACGCCTTGATCAGCACGAAGGCAGGCAGCCCCAGGCCGAAGATCGCCAGAATCTCCGACACGACGGGCGTGCCGTTGGTTGCGGCGAATGCGCCGCGTTCGTAGAGCAGCCGCACGATCGGCTCGGAGATGACCAGAAGTGCCGCCGCCGCCGGAAGCGTCAAAAACAGCGTGAACTCGACCGACCGGTTCTGCAGGTTCGAGGCTTCCTGCAGGTTGCCCGCCTTCAGCGCACGCGCCAGTTCAGGTAGGAGCACGATGGCGACGGCGATGCCGACGACGCCGAGCGGCAGTTGGTAGACGCGGTCGGCATAGGCCAGCGACGAGACGACGCTTTCCTTGCCGGAGGCGATTGCCGTGCCGATCAGCTGGTTGATCTGGGTAATGCCGCCGGTAATCGCTGCCGGAAAGGCCAGCACAAGTAGCCGTTTTACGTTGGGCGTCAGCCGCGGGCGGCGGAAACCGATACGTACACCGGCGTGGTGAACCGCGATCCAGACAATGGCGAGCTGAACCAGGCCGGCGGCAAGCACGCCCCATGCCAAGGCGTGGCCGATCTCCAGACCGCCGAGCCCTTCGTGCCAGCAATAAGCGAGCACCGCGATAAGGATGATGTTGAGAAAGACCGGCGCGATCGCCGCGGCGAAATACCGGCGCAGCGAATTCAGCATGCCAGCCATCATCGCCGCCAGCGACATGCACATCAGGTAAGGAAACATGATCGTCGCCAGCGACACGGCAAGGTCGTGTTTTTCCGGATTGTCGGAAAAGCCCGGCGCGACGATGGTCGACACCAGCAGCGGCATCGACAGCTCCATCACGATGGTGATGGCCAGCAGCGCGGTGAACAAAACGCCGAACACTTCCTCGGAAAAACGTTTCGCCCCTTCGATGCCGCCCGCCTCGATCTCCTTGGCGAACAGCGGCACGAAGGCGGCGTTGAAGGCACCCTCGGCGAACAGCCGGCGGAACGTGTTGGGAAACTGGAAGGCGGCGTTGAAGGCGTCGGCCACCGGCCCGGTGCCGAGCGCCGCCGCCATCATCATCTCGCGGGCGAAGCCAAGCAACCGGCTCATCAAGGTGCCGGAGGCGACGGTGGCGAATTTCTTGACGAGGCTCATGTTTCCCTCCCTCTTGACGGGAGGGTGGCCGCGGCAACGCGCGGCGCCCAATTGGGAGTGCTTCTTCCGGCGCCCCCCTCTGTCGCCTTCGGCGACATCTCCCCCTTGAGGGGGGAGAAAACCAGCGTCACGCTCATTCAGCCGCGGCCCGCTCGCTGGCCTTGGGCTTTGCCGGCTGGCCTTCCAGGGTCGCGGTCAGCGCGGTGCGGATGGCATGCAGCCGCATCGGGTTCTCGATCTTCGCGCCGGTGAGGTCGCTGACGTAAAAGGTGTCGATCACCTTCTCACCGAAGGTGGTGATGTGCGCCGAGGCGATGTCGAGCGACAGGTCCGACAGCGTACCGGTGATCTCGGAGAGCAGGCCGGGCCGGTCGAGGCCCGACACGTCGATTACGGACAGGCGGTTGGACAGCGTATTGCGGATGTCGACGCGCGGCTCGATACGAAACGCCCTGGACCCACGCTTCGGCTTGGCGCGCTTGGCGATGATCTCCGGCAGCCAGGCTTTTCCGGACAGCACGTCCTCGATCAGCCGGCCGACCCGCTCGGCACGGCGCTGCTCGTCCTCGTCGCGATCGAACTCGCGCGAGATCAGAATGGTGTCGAGCGCGCGGCCGTCCGACGTGGTGAAAATCTGTGCGTCGACGATGTTGGCGCCGGCCGCCGCGCAGGCGCCAGCGATCACTGACAGCAGCCGCGGATGGTCCTGGGCGAGCACGGTGATCTCGGTAACCGCCTCGAAGGCGTGCGTCTTGGCCATGGTGGCCAGCTTGGTGCCGGCCAGGTCGGCGGCGCGGATGAACTCGGCATGCCGCACCTGATCGCCGATGTCGACGGCGAGCAGATAGTTCTCGTAGTGCAGCTTGATCAGCCGGTCGCGCGCTTTCTGCGGCCAGCTGGCGAGCGCCTCGGCAAGGCGGTCGCGCGCCGTCTGGGCGCGCAGCGAGCGCGACACTTCCGAGAAGCCGCCGGTGAGCAGCAGCTCGGTCTCGTAATACAGGTTGCGCAACAGCTGGCCCTTCCAGCCGTTCCACACGCCGGGGCCGACGCCGCGAATGTCGCAGACGGTAAGGATAAGCAGCAGCTTCAGCCGCTCGACCGACTGCACGACGTCCGCGAAATCGCTGATGGTCTTACGGTCGTTGAGGTCGCGGGTCTGCGCCGTCATCGACATCAACAGGTGGTTCTCGACCAGCCAGGCGACCGTCCCGGTATCCTCGGCGGAGAGACCCATATGTGGGCAAATGCGCCGCGCTATCCTGGCGCCGGCCTCGGAATGGTCGTCCGGCCGGCCCTTGGCGATATCGTGCAGGAGCACGGCGACGTAGAGCACCTCGCGCTGCACGGTCAGCCCCGGCATCAGCTTGTGCGACAGCGGATGAAGCTTTTCGCCGTCGCCGTGCTCGATCTCCGACAGGACGCCGATGCAGCGCAGAAGATGCTCGTCGACCGTATAATGATGATACATGTTGAACTGCATCATCGCGACTATCTTGCCGAAATCAGGAATGAGCTTGCCGAGCAGGCCAGCCTCATTCATGCGCCTCATATTCAGCTCGGGATTGCGGTCCGAAGTCAGGATGTCGAGGAACAGCCGGTTGGCTTCGGCGTTGCGCCGCAGCTCCCTGTCCACCAGCTTGAGCGAGCGGCGCAGCAGCTTCAGCGCATCGGGATGATATTCGAGGCCATGCCGGTCGGCGAACCAGAACAGCCTGATCAAATTCACCGGATCGCGTGAAAACACCTGGTCGTCGGCGATGGTGATGCGGTGGTTGTCGACGACGAAGTCGCTGGTGCCGGCGAGCTTGCGGCGCCGGCGCGAGAAGGTGAGGAAGATGCGGTTGAAGCCGGGAACGTGCTTCGACTGCTCTTCTTCCTCCAGCGCGGCGCAGAAGATACGGGTCAGGTCGCCGACTTCCTTGGCGATCAGGAAGTAATGCTTCATGAAGCGCTCGACCGCCGACATTCCGGGATGAGTAGTGTAGCCGAGCCGCTCGGCGATCTCGCGCTGGATATCGAAATGCAGCCGCTCTTCAGGCTTGCCGGTGAGGAAGTGCATGTGGCAGCGCACCGCCCAGAGGAAATCCTCGGCCTTGAGAAACTGGCTGTATTCGGCACGGGTGAACACGCCGGCCTTGACCAACTCCTCTCCGGAGCGCACGCGATAAAAGTATTTGGCGATCCAAAACAGCGTCTGCAGGTCGCGCAGGCCGCCCTTGCCATCCTTGACGTTGGGCTCAACGAGGTAGCGGCTCTCGCCGGCCTTGGCGTGACGCAGGTCCCGCTCGGCCAGCTTGGCCTGCACGTATTCGGCTCCCGTGTCCTTGACCACCTCGCGGTCGAAGCGGGTGAGCAGGTCGCGGTAGAGCGACTCCTCGCCCCAAAGGAATCGTGCCTCCAACAGCGCCGTGCGGATCGTGGTGTCGGAGCGCGACAGCCTGATGCAGTCGTCGACATTGCGGGTGGCGTGGCCGACCTTGAGCCCGAGATCCCACAGCATGTAGAGCATGTATTCGACGATCTGCTCGCCCCATGGCGTCTGCTTGTAGGGCAGCAGGAAAAGCAGATCGATGTCGGAGCCTGGCGCGAGGGTGCCGCGCCCGTAGCCGCCTACGGCGACGACCGCCATACGCTCCGCAGCGGACGGGTTCTTGGCACGATACACGTGAGTGGCGGCGAAGTCGTAGAGGACGCGGATGATCTCGTCCATCAGGTGCGACAGGCGCCGGGCGCAGGCGATGCCGCTGCCGTCCTCCATCAACATGCGCTCGGCGACGCGGCGGCCGGCGGCGATACGCTCTTTCAGCGTCGAAAGCACGAGAGCGCGCAGGGTCGGGGCAGAACCGTCGCCCGATGTCGGCCCGGTCAACGCGGTCAGGTCGTGGCGCAGCGCGACGCTGTCGATCAGCTCGTCAAGCTTCAAGGTGAGTTTCGTCATGCGGCGGCGATGCGACCCAAAAGCGGAATGCCAACGATCGCGCGTCTATAAACTGTTTTACGGCCGGTGGGTATGGCCGCCGCCGAATGCGAATCCGTGGAAATCGCCAGCCCACCGGCGAGCAGGAAGTGGGTCGCCGCAACCAGTTCCAGCCTTGCAGCCGGCTGCAAGGCGGCGTTAGCCGACGAACGCCCGCTCGACGACGAATTCGCCAGGATGATTGATCGAGCCTTCCTTGAAACCGAGGCTCTCGGCCAACTCCTTGACGTCCTTCAGCATATGCATAGAGCCGCAGATCATGACGCGATCGGTGGCCGGATCGAGCTTTTCGATGCCGAGATCGTCGTAGAACTTGCCGGAGCCGATCAGCGCGGTGATGCGGCCCATGTGGCCAGATTCCTCCCGCGTCGTCGTCGAATAGAGCGTCACCCGGCCGGCGGTGAGTTCACCGATCAGCGGATCTTCGGTGAGGCCTTCCACCAGTTCCCGGCCGTAGACCAGCTCAGCCTTGTCGCGGCATGTATGGGTGAGTACCACCTGCTCGAACTTTTCGAACGTGTCCGGGTCGCGCAGCAGACTGGCGAAGGGCGCGACGCCGGTGCCGGTGGAGATCATGAACAAGCGCTTTGCCGGGGTGAGCGCATCGAGCACAAGCGTGCCTGTCGCCTTCTGTCGGATCAGAATAGCGTCACCCGACTGGATTTTCTGCAGCTCGGAGGTGAGCGGACCGTCCGGCACCTTGATCGAGAAGAACTCGAGCTCGTCGTCCCAGGCCGGGCTCGCAACGGAATAGGCGCGGAACACCGGCTTTTCGGCATTCGGAAGGCCGATCATCACGAACTCGCCGGAGCGGAAGCGCAATGACTGCGGCCGGGTGACGCGGAACGAGAACAACCGGTCGGTATAGTGCTTCACCGACACCACGGTCTCGACATAGACGTTGGCCGGAATCGGGAAGGCGAGCGGCCGGACCTCGGTCTTTCCGAGCACCAGGGGAGAGTTCATCGACTGCGCCTCTTCGCATATTCCAAGGCGCAGAACCCATCGGCGGCGGCGGACGCTTTGGGCCCGCCGTCGCTGGACGCATGCCTGGAAGCCTAGGTATCGTTCGTCAAATTTATTAGTATACAAACGACTTTCGGGTCAAGATATCCGATGAAAACAGCTTTCCAAACTGAGTAAGCCCGATAGTCCCGGCGTTTCGCCCTTGCGGTTTGCCGGAGAATTTTTCCGCAGCGTGGCACTCTGAGGAACGACCTTGCCCCGGCTCGCCTGAGCGGGCGAGGCTTCGGCGCCAGCCGTTGCTCAGCCGAGCTTCGACAGCAGCCTGACCAATGTCGCCGCCTCGCGCGCCGACAGCGGCGAAAGTGTCTCGGCGGTGATCTCGGCAGCGCGCGGAATGAGATCGTCAACGACGCGGCGGCCCTCCGCGGTAAGGCGCACCATCAGGCGGCGCTTGTCGGCATCGTGCTTGCCGAGCTCGACAAGGCCGCGCGCGTTCAGCCGGTCGATGACGCCCTTCACGGTCGCCGCGTCCATGGCGATCATCGTGCCGAGCTGGTTCTGCGAAGTCTCGCCGATGTCGCGCAGCCGGGCAAGCGCGGCGAATTGCGGCGGCGTCAGGTCGACGATGCGAGAGGCGAAGATGGCGACGTGGCGCTGGTGAGCGCGACGCAGGATGAAGCCGATCTGCTCCTGCAGGTGATAGTCGTCGCTTGCCGGCTCGGCATCGACCAGCTTCAACACGTTGTCCTCGCCGTTCATGCGCGGACGCTCCTGTCTTGCAGCGGTTTGCAGTGGAGGCCGGGCAATTCGACGCGATCGAGGCGCCTACCTAAGGGCGTCGCCCCCCACTCCGCCGAGCCGCCCGGGCTCGCCCCCTCTCCACGGTTCGATGCGCGAGCCACACCGGCCGTAACGTTTGCCCAAGCCGGTCGGCCGCACAGCCTGACCTCCCCCGCCAGAAACAGCGCGGCGGCCTCGATCAGGCCCCGCGCCCGCAACGCCTCGGCGGCCGCCAGCCCACGCCGCAGCGCTTGCTCGATCTCGGCGGGCGCCAGCGCGCCCACGTCCACCGTTACCAGCCGATCACCAAGGTCGTTGTCCGGAGCGAGTTCGGCAGCTGGCTGGCGCGCAATTGCAGGGTGGCCGGGCAGGTCGACGGCGTTGGCGACCATCGTCGCGGCGGCGTCGGCTTGCGAGCCCGTCTGCGCCAGAACGGTGACGGCGTCGGCAATGCCGAGGGAAAACGAGCGGCCGCGCCAGCCAGAGGTGGCGATGCCGCGCACCGGATCGGCTGCACTCACCGCGATACGGTCGGCAAAACCATGGCCGGTGCCGGCGATGGCGAGCGACAGTGCTTGGCCCGGCGCAAGATTCAGCGCGATGTCGCCGCCATTGTTGACATAGGCCTTGTCGAGCCTACGGCCGGCGACCAGCGCGGCGAGCACCTCGTCGGCGACCGAGCCGGCGACCGCCGCCATCGGCGTAATAAAAGCATCGGCCAGCGGTGCCACCGCCGACTCCATGCGCCGCGCCGTCGGCCCCGCGAATGGGCGTTGCCAACCGAGCGTGGCCTGCCGGCGCAGCTCCGGCAGCTCCGCGACGAGTTCCGTCAGCACCGTCTGGAACCGGGCCACGGCCTGCTCGTAAGCCGCTTGAACCTCATCCGGCACACCGAAGGCCTCGACGATCAGGTCGATCGGCCCATGGTGAAGATAGAGCCGCCGCCCGTCCGGCAGCCAACTGGCCTGCGGCGGCGACATCATGTCGGCATCGCCCGGCGCAGCTGCTGCAAGGGCGGCCACGGATTGTCGCGGGCGGCGATCGCGGCGCGGCGGTCGTTGAAGTATTCGCCGCCCCTGGCCAGCACGTCGTCGACCGTGCGGATCTCTACCTCGTAGCCGCCGAGCCGCACATAGTCGTCGCGCCTGAGCGTAAACTCGATCGGCGCCACCAGCGCCGGCGTCGGCACATAGCCGAACGCGCCTTCCGGTACGCGCATGACGTCCACCATCAGCGTGATGCCGCCGCCCGGCCAGACATAGACGGGCGCGCCACCGACCGTCACGTAGGTCCTAAGGCCCTGCACCGAGCGAGTTAGGTTGACCGGGTTCTCCGTCACTCCGGCCCGCAGCGAGCCGCCGGCCCCGCCGATGAACAACACGGTGCACAGCGCCGGCTCGCAATTCTCCTCGATCAGCCCGACCGACTTTTGCAGCCGCTTCGGGAACGGCTTTTCCACCGGCTTCAGGTCATCGTCGAGCTCGAAATAGGCGAACTGCTCGCCGGTAGTCGACACCATCAGCAGCGACAGGCCGGGCCGGGCGCCTTTCTTAGGGTTCCAGTCGCCGAGGATCGACAGCGGGTCGGAAATGGTGGTGCCGCCCCAGCCGAGGCCGGGCTCCGAGACCTTGAAATAGCGGCCCGGTGTCGAGCGCCGCCCGAGGATTTTGATGCCGGTGTCCTCCCAGCCCAGAACCTTGCCGGCCTGGTGCTCCGACACCACCCCGGTGATGTGGTCGTCGACCACCACCACCTCGTCGACCAGGCCGCGCCACTGCGTGGCGAACATGCCGATGGTGGCGGAGCCGCAGCCGACACGCATGCGGTGCTCAGCCTTGCCGTCAATCACCGGCGCCTTGCCGGCCTCGACGATCAGCGTGGCACCGCCGTCAACGGTGAGTTCCACCGGCTTGCGGTTGCAGAGGTTGAGCATGGCGTCGCAGGTGGCGCGGCCCTCCTGCTTGGAACCGCCCGTGAGGTGGTGCACGCCGCCCAGCGACAGCATCTGCGAGCCGTACTCGCCCGTGGTGACGTGACCGACCGCCTCGCCGCCGGCGCGCACCGTCGCCGTCTCGGGGCCAACGTGCCGATCGGTGTCGATCTTTATCTTGACGCCGCAGTAGGAGAAGATGCCCTCGGTCACCACCGTGACCAGATCGACGCCCTCCACTTCCTGGCTGACGATGAACGGCGCCGGCTTGTAATCTGGATAGGTGGTGCCGGCACCGATCGCCGTAACGAAGCGGCGGCCAGTATTGACCAGTTCGCCGTTCCACGCGCCGTCAGCCCCGAACGGCACCATCGCGCCGCCGGCCTCGGCCGTGTGCTCCAGGATGGTGAGCGGGTCGCAACGCACGATCTTTCCGCCGGCATTGCCGTAGCGGTCGCAGGCGCCGGTGCGGCCGTCGGCGATGTAGCACATCACCGGGCAGGCATCGCAGCGGATTTTTTCGGCCACCTGCCGCGCGCCGGGATCGTGGGTGTCGAAGCGTTCGGTGAGTTCATTCATGGGATGGATCCCGGGATATCGACGCCCCCTCCACCGCCTTCGGCGGTCCCCCTCCCCCGTAAACGGGGGAGGATCAACGGCGACGCTGGTTCCTCCCCTGCGAAGCGGGGGAGGGGGACCGCCGAAGGCGGTGGAGGGGGCGTTCCTATTTTCATCACCGCCCCTCCCTCGCCAAGATTGCCGCCCGCACCCGGCTCGGCGTCGCCGGCAGTTTGGTCACCAGGGCGCCGGTGGCGTGGCGGATGGCGTTGAGGATGGCCGGCGCGGTCGGGATCAGCACATGTTCGCCCAGCCCCTTGGCGCCGAACGGGCCTTCGGCATCGGGCACCTCGACCAGTATGGTCTCGATCGGTGGCACGTCGCCGAAAGTGGGGATCAGGTAGTCGTGCAGGTTCTCGGTGCGACCGGGGATGTATTCCTCCATCAGCGCCATGCCGATGCCCTGGGCGATGCCGCCTTCGATCTGCCCCTCGGCAAGCAGCGGGTTGATCGCCCGGCCAACATCGTGCGCGGCGGTGATCTTGACCAGCCGTACGGTGCCGAGGGCGAGGTCCACCTCCAGCTCGGCAATCTGCGCGCCCCAGCCGTAGACGGCGTACGGCTTGCCCTGGCCCCTGGCGTCGAGCGGCGACGTCGGCGGGTCGTAAGTCTCTTCGGCAGCGAACACCAAGTCGTGCCGGTCGGCGGGCAGGCCGGAAAGGTCGATGGTGCGGAAGGCCTCGCCCTCGCGGATGACAAGCAAGTGTCCTTCGAGCGCCAGCTGCGCCTGCGGCGAGACGTTGGCGAAACGCAGGACGGCGTCGCGCAGCGACGTCGACGCCTTCTGCGCTGCCTTGCCGGTGACGAAGGTCTGGCGCGACGCCGAGGTCTTGCCAGCGTCCGGCGAGATGCCGGTATCCGCACTCTTCAGCCGGAATTTTTCCATCGGCAGGCCGAGCACGTCGGCGGCGATCTGGGTGATCACCGTATTGGAGCCCTGGCCGATGTCGACGGCGCCCTGATGCAGAACCACCGTCCCGTCGGCGGCGAGCCCGATGCGGATGGTCGAGGGGTTGGGCAGCGAGGTGTTGCCACAGCCATACCAGCAGGAGGCGATGCCGACGCCACGCTTCACACCGCTGCTCGTCTGGTTGAACGCCTCGGCGTCGGCCAGCGCGCGCCGCCAGTGCGGCTCCAGCGCCTCGAGGCAGGCGGAAATGCCGACGCCGCTCTCCAGAACATGGCCGGTCACCGTCGCCACGCCGTCGCGCAGCGCGTTGGCTAGGCGGAAGGCCAGCCGATCCTGGCCTAGCTGTTCGGCAAGCTCGTCATAAAGCGTTTCCTGCATGAGTGTCGCCTGCGGCACGCCGAAGCCGCGAAATGCGCCGGAGATCGGTCCGTGCGTGTGGATCGCCGTGCCGGTGGCGCGGTAGTTCGGCGTGACGTAGGGGCCGGAGGCATGCACCGGCACGCGGTTGGCCACCGTCGGCCCCCAGCTCGCGTAGGCGCCAGTGTTGAAGGCTCCGGAAAACACCATGCCGGTGACCCGGCCGGCCGCGTCGGCGCCGATGCTGGCCTGCATCGCGGCGGGATGGCGCTTGGTCGTCGAGGTCATCGATTCGCTACGTGTATAGGCGAGCGCGGCCGGCCTGCCGGTCTTCATCGCCACCAGGCCGATCAGCGGCTGCACCGACATATCGAGCTTGGAACCGAACCCGCCGCCGGTGGCTGTCGGCACGATGCGCACCTTTTCCGGCGGCAGGCCGAGCACTTTCGCCGCGTCGTCGCGGTCCATGTAGGGCGCCTGCGTGCAGGCGGTGATGATGAGCGTGTCGCCGTCCATGACCGCCCAGCCGGCCTCCGGTTCGATATAGGCGTGCTCGACATAGGACGTCTCGATGCGCCCCGACGCAGTGACGAAGGCCGCCGCCAGTGCCGCCTCGGGATCGCCGCGCTCGACGAAGCCGGCGGTGAGTTTGTTGCCGGCGCGGCCGGCATGGATGAGCGCCGCACCTTCCGCCGCCGCGTCGGCCGCCTCCAGCAGATGTGGCAGCGGCTCCCAGGTGATCGGGAAGGCCGACAGGTCGAGATCGGCCATCGCGGCGCGCTCGCCGGCCACCAGCGCTACTGCCTCGCCGCGAAAACGCGCGACATTTTCCGCCAGCGCCGGCTGGTCGGCGAAGGGCGGGATCACGCCAAAGCAGTTCTGGCCGGGGATGTCGCTGGCGGTGAACACGGCGGCGATGCCGGGATGGTTGCGAACGTAACCACCGAGGTCGCCGAAGCTGAAGCCGGCATGATAGTGCGGCGAGCGGACCACCGCGACGAGAAGCGCGGCGGCGGGAATGCTGTCCGCGCCGTAGGCTTCCGTGCCGATCACCTTTGGGACGCCGTCGAGCCGCACCGGCGAGGCGCCGACGGCATGGCCGGCAGCGATGTCGTGGACGGAGTTGCCTTGGCGGGCTGCCGAAATACCGTGATGGTCCCGCGCTGCCATTACCGCGGCGACGATTTTCCGGTAACCGGTGCAGCGGCACAAAATCCCGCCAAGCGCATCCTTCACCTCGTCTTCGCTCGGGGCCGCAACGCGCTCCAGCAACGCGGTGGCGGCGACCAGCAGGGCCGGCGTGCAGATGCCGCATTGCGCGGCGCCATAGGCAAGGAAGGCAGCCTGCAGGTCGGAGAGCCGGCCGTTGGCCAAGCCCTCGACGGTACGGATGCTGGTGCCCTCGGCCGAGGCCGCCGGCATCAAGCAGGCGCACACCGGGTCGCCATCGACCATCACCGTGCAGGCGCCGCAGTCGCCGGCGTCGCAGCCGACCTTGGTGCCGGTCAGCCGCAGCTCATCGCGCAGCACCGAGGACAGCCGCTGCAGCGGCGGCACCGTTACGGAGACAGGCCGGCCGTTGACCTCGAAGGCGATGGCCGAATGTTGCGCGCTCATGCGGCCCTCGGTTGCGGTCGACTGGCATCAATGGCGGCGGCGACGGCACGCTTGACGATTACACGGGCCGCGTCGCGGCGGTAGCCGGCGGTGCCGCGCACATCGTCGATCGGCGACAATTCGGCCAGATCGGCGGCTCGCAACGCCTCACAAAGCTGCGGGCCCGGGCGGCAGCCGGCCAGCGCTGCTTCCAGTCCGACGAGCCTCTGCGCCACGGCGGAGCACGAACCGACCGCGACCGCGACCGTGGCGATGCGCCCGTCGGCTTGAAGTTCGATGCGGGCCGCCGCCATGGCGATGGAAATGACGAGATATTTTCGGGCGCCGAGTTTTACGAAGGCGGATGATCCTTCGCCGGACGCTTTGGGTACGCGTATCGCCGTCAGCAGTTCGTCCGACTGTAGCGTGGTGCGCCTGTTGCCGAGGATGAAGCCGGAGAGCGGCAAGTAGCGGGTCCCACTGGCGGAGCGCAGTGCGACCTCGGCATCAAGGATCAGCAGCGGCGGCACGCCGTCGGCGGCCGGCGAGGCGTTGCATAGATTGCCGGCGATGGTCCCGACATTCTGGATCTGCACGGAGCCGACTTCGCGCGCCGCCGCCCGAAGCGCGTCGAAGGCCGGCGGCAAAGCGGCATCGGCGATCTGCGTCCATGTCGTGCGAGCGCCGAACACGACATGCTCGGTCGTCTCGGAGATGCCGCGCAGTTCGGCGAGGCCGTTGATATCGAGCACGTCGTCCTTGAGCGGACGGACGCCTTGCGTAGGATAAAAATCTGTGCCGCCCGAAAAAATTCGCCAGCGCCGCTCCTTAAGGAGACCGAGCGCTTCTCCGACCGTTTTCGGTTTCGCGTAGTGGATCACGCAATGCCTTTCCGGCGGAAGGACCGGGCGAAATTCATTCGTATACAAATGATATCAGGCCGAACGAGATTGTCAAAGCGCGTTTGAGTTGCGGCTGGATTGCCCACGCGGCCACAAGCGTCATGGGCTTGACGCGGGCCGGCCTTGCGTGACTTTGTCGGTCGCGGCCGCGGGACGGCCATAATCTCGCGTTGTGGAGAACTAGCATGGCCCAGGAAGCGCTGGTGGTCATCGACGTCCAGAACGATTTCTGCCCCGGCGGCGCGCTGGCCGTCGGTGGCGGCCATGAGATCGTGCCTCTTGTGAACGATCTGATCCGCGGCTTCGAGCATGTCGTGCTGACACAGGACTGGCACCCTGCGGGGCATTCCAGCTTCGCCTCGACACATGCCGGCAAAGGCCCGTTCGAGACGATCGCAATGCCTTATGGCGAGCAGACGCTGTGGCCGGACCATTGCGTGCAGGGATCGCCGGGGGCGGACTTCCATCCGGCGCTCGACTGGACAAGGGCCGAGCTGGTGGTGCGGAAAGGCTTTAGGCCCGCGATCGACAGCTACTCGGCCTTCTTCGAGAACGACCGCACCACACCGACCGGGCTGGCCGGCTATCTGCGTGAGCGCGGCATCGGCACGCTTACGCTGGTCGGGCTGGCGACAGACTTTTGTGTCGCCTATTCGGCGCTGGATGCCGCAAGGCTCGGCTTTGCCGTGACGGTGCGGCTGGACGCTTGCCGGGGCATTGATCTCGGTAGCTCGCTTGCGACGATGACGGGCAGAATGCGCGAGGCCGGCGTCACGCTGGCATAGGAACCCTATCGCCGTTCCACCTTGACGTTGTCGATCAGCCGTACATCGCCCAGCCAGGCGGCGACGAGCAGCCGCGCCGGGCGATCCAGCACCGCCAGCGGCGCAAGTGCCGCCTCCGAGCGCAACTCCAGATACTCGACGCTGCGAAAGCCGGCCGCGAGGATTTTTGTCCGAGCCGCGGCAAGCGCCGGCTCTACCGCCGCACCGTTGGCAAGCTCGCTGGCGGCGTCGAGCAGCGCCGCCGCGAGGCTTGGCGCGATCCGGCGCTCGACTTGCGACAGCCGCACATTGCGCGACGACAGCGCCAGTCCGTCGGGCTCGCGCACGGTCGGGCAGCCGACGACGTCGGTCGGGATGTCGAGATCCCGGGCCATGCGGCGCACCACGTGCAACTGCTGAAAATCCTTCTCGCCGAACAGCGCCACCTCGGCGCCGGTCTGCAGAAAAAGTTTCGCCACGACGGTGGCGACGCCGTCGAAATGCCCCGGCCTGAACGCCCCGCACAAACCTTCGCTGACGCCGGTCACCGAGACCGTCGTGGCAAAGCCGTCGGGATACACTGCGTCGCCATCCGGCGCATACAGCAGGTCGGCGCCGAGCGGCGCCAGTTTTGCGGCATCGGCCTCCTCGGTGCGTGGATAGGCGGCGAGGTCGGCGGCGCTGTTGAACTGTTTCGGGTTGACGAACAGCGTCACGATCACCCGGTCGGCCTGCTGCTGCGCGGCGCGCACGAGGCTGAGATGCCCTTCGTGCAGTGCTCCCATGGTCGGCACCACGGCGACGCGCTGGCCGGCGTGCCGCCATTGCGCCACCGTAGCGCGAAGGGCGGCGACCGTGCGGACGATCGGGACGCTCATGCCTTTGCTCCCTGCCTTCCCGGCTTGTCGGCGAACACATGCTCGGGCGCGGGAAAGCGACGGGTCCGCACCTCCTCCGCATAGGCGGCGATGGCCGCGTCGGCCTGCTCGCCGAGCTCGGCGTAGCGCTTGACGAATTTCGGGCGGAACGACGTGAACATGCCCAGCATGTCGTCGACGACGAGGATCTGGCCGTCGCAGGCGGCGGACGCGCCGATGCCGATGGTGGGAATGGCGATCTCTCCGGTGATACGCGCGGCCAAGCTGTCCGGCACCTTTTCCAGCACCACCGAGAAGGCGCCGGCGTCCGCCACGGCTGCCGCGTCGCGACGGATGCGCTCGGCGTCGCTGCCGCGTCCTTGCACCGGATAGCCGCCGAAACTGTTGACCGCCTGCGGGGTGAGCCCGACATGCGCCATGACCGGAATGCCGCGCGCCGTAAGGAAGCGGATCGTCGCCGCCATGGTTTCGCCGCCCTCAAGCTTGACGGCGGCGCAGCCGGTCTCGGCCATTACGCGGGCGGCGTTGCGGAACGCCTGCTCCGGCCCTTCCTCGTAGCTGCCGAAGGGCATGTCGACCACCATCAGGGCGCGCGACAGACCGCGCCGCACGGCGCGGCCGTGCATGATCATCATGTCGAGCGAGACGCCGAGCGTCGACGGCAGTCCGTGCAGGACCATGCCGAGGCTGTCGCCGACCAGTGCGACGTCGCAATGCGCGTCGACCAGTCGCGCCATCGGTGTCGTGTAGGCAGTCAGGCAAACGATCGGCGTTCCGCCCTTGCGCGAAGCGATCTCAGGCGGCGTCAGGGTTTTGGTGTCAGCGGTCGCGCTCATGACGCCTCCTCCTTACCCGGCGTAATGCTTTCCGCCGATGTCTGGCACATTTTTGTGCAAATGCGAAGGTCTTGAGCCGCAGTGCACCATAATTCCGTTCGGCCGCAAAACGATAGCCGCTTGCGGAAGTCATATTTTGACATAAATATGTCTTTATGTGATATGCACAAGGCTGTCGCCGCGAGGATGAAAAATGTCGCAAAGCTCATCGCTCGATTCCCTGCTCGGACCGACCAGCGCGAAGCCGGACGGTTCGGAAATCCTTGCAGCTCTTCAGGCTGCGGCGCGCGAGCGGATTCTCGTGCTCGACGGCGCGATGGGCACGCAGATCCAGGGGCTCGGTTTCGGCGAGGATCACTTTCGCGGCGACCGCTTCACCGGTTGCGCCTGCCATCAGCAGGGCAACAACGACCTGCTGATCCTGACCCAACCCAAGGCGATCGAGGACATCCACTACGCCTACGCCAAGGCGGGCGCCGACATCATCGAGACCAACACCTTCTCCTCCACGTCGATCGCGCAGGCCGACTACGCAATGGAGGACATGGTCTACGAACTCAACCGCGACGGCGCGCGGCTGGTCCGGCGCGCGGCGATCCGGGCGCAACAAGAGGATGGAAAACGTCGCTTCGTCGCCGGCGCGCTCGGGCCGACCAACCGCACCGCCTCGATCTCGCCCGACGTCAACAATCCCGGCTATCGCGCCGTCACCTTCGACGACCTGCGCCTCGCTTATAGAGAGCAGCTGAGCGGGCTGATCGACGGCGGCGCCGACATCATCCTGATCGAGACGATCTTCGACACGCTGAACGCCAAGGCGGCGATCTTCGCCTGCGAGGAGATTTTCATCCAGAAGGAGGTGCGGCTGCCGATCATGATTTCCGGCACCATCACCGATCTCTCCGGCCGCACGCTGTCGGGGCAGACGCCGACCGCGTTCTGGCACTCTGTCCGTCACGCCAGGCCTTTCACCATCGGCCTCAACTGCGCGCTCGGCGCCAACGCGATGCGGCCGCACCTGGCCGAACTGTCGGATGTCGCGGAAACCTTCACCTGCGCCTACCCCAACGCCGGCCTGCCCAACGCCTTCGGCCAGTATGACGAGAGCCCGGAGTTCATGGCGGGGCAGGTCGAGGAGTTCGCGCGCGAAGGCCTGATCAATATCGCTGGCGGCTGCTGTGGCTCGACGCCCGAGCACATCCGCGCCATCGCCGAGGCGGTCGCCCGGCACAAGCCGCGACAGGTGGCGAAACGGGCGCCACAGATGCGGCTCTCCGGGCTGGAGCCGTTCACGCTGACCAAGCAGATCCCGTTCGTGAATGTCGGCGAGCGCACCAACGTCACCGGCTCGGCAAAATTCAGGAAGCTGATCACGGCAGGCGACTATGCCGCTGCGCTCGACGTGGCGCGCGACCAGGTGTCGAACGGCGCCCAGGTCATCGACGTCAACATGGACGAGGGCCTGATCGATTCGACGAAAGCGATGGTAGAATACTTGAATCTCATCGCCGCCGAGCCCGACATCGCGCGTGTGCCGGTGATGATCGATTCTTCGAAATGGGAGGTGATCGAGGCCGGCCTGAAATGCGTGCAGGGCAAGCCCATCGTCAACTCGATCTCGATGAAGGAAGGCGAGGACGCGTTTCTGCACCACGCCAGGCTGTGCCGGGCCTATGGCGCCGCCGTGGTGGTCATGGCATTCGACGAGCAAGGCCAGGCCGACACCAAGGCGCGCAAGGTCGAGATTTGCACCCGCGCCTACAAGCTGCTGACCGAGAAGGCAGGCTTCGCGCCGGAGGACATCATTTTCGACCCGAACATCTTTGCCGTGGCCACCGGCATCGAGGACCACGACAATTACGGCGTCGACTTCATCGACGCCGCCCGGGACATAACCCGGACATTGCCGCATGTGCATATCTCGGGCGGCGTGTCGAACCTGTCCTTTTCGTTCCGCGGCAACGAGCCTGTGCGCGAGGCCATGCACGCGGTGTTCCTGTATCATTGCATCCAGGCCGGCATGGACATGGGCATCGTCAATGCCGGCCAACTCGCCGTTTACGAATCGATCGACCCCGAGCTGCGCGAGGCCTGCGAGGACGTCGTACTCAACCGCAAGCCGAAGGCCGGCGGCACGGCGACGGAGCGCATGCTGGAGATCGCCGAACGCTTCCGCGGCCATGGGGGCAAGGAAGCCAAGGAAAAGAACCTCGCCTGGCGCGAGTGGCCGGTCGAGAAACGACTGGAGCACGCGCTGGTCAACGGCATCACCGAGTTCATCGACGAAGACACGGAAGAAGCGCGGCAAAGCGCCGAGCGGCCGCTGCATGTGATCGAAGGGCCGCTCATGGCGGGCATGAACGTGGTCGGCGACCTATTCGGCACAGGAAAAATGTTCCTGCCGCAGGTGGTGAAGTCGGCACGCGTGATGAAGCAGGCGGTGGCGGTGCTGCTGCCCTACATGGAGGCCGAGAAGGCCGCCAATGGTGGCGGTGAGCGAGAGAGCGCAGGCAAGATCCTGATGGCGACCGTCAAGGGCGACGTGCACGACATCGGCAAGAACATCGTCGGCGTCGTGCTCGCCTGCAACAACTACGAGATCATCGATCTCGGCGTTATGGTGCCGGCGACGAAAATCCTGCAGACGGCGCGCGACAGGAACGTGGACATCATCGGCCTCTCCGGCCTGATCACGCCGTCGCTGGACGAGATGGCGCATGTCGCCGCCGAGATGGAACGCGAAGGGTTCGACATCCCGCTGCTGATCGGCGGCGCCACCACCAGCCGGGTGCACACGGCGGTAAAAATCCACCCGCGCTACGATCGCGGCCAGGCAGTCTACGTCACCGACGCCAGCCGCGCCGTCGGCGTGGTTTCCAGCCTGCTGTCGCCGGAGATGAAGCCGGGTTACGTCGACACCGTGCGGGCGGAGTACAGGAAGGTCGCGGAGGCACATGAACGCGCCGAACGCGAGAAGCAGCGACTGCCGCTCGTGAGGGCGCGCGCCAATGCGCACAAAGTCGACTGGGCGAATTATCAGCCGCCAAAACCGTCGTTTCTCGGCACGAAAATATTCGAGACCTGGGATCTGGCCGAACTCGCCGGCTACATCGACTGGACACCGTTCTTCCAGACCTGGGAGTTGAAGGGACGCTATCCGAAAATCCTTGACGACGAGAAGCAGGGCGCGGCGGCGCGGCAGTTGTTCGACGACGCGCAGGCGATGCTGAAAAAAATCATCGATGAAAAATGGTTCGCGCCGAAGGGGGTGATCGGTTTCTGGCCGGCGAATGTGGTCGGCGACGACATCAGCCTGTTCACGGACGAGGCGCGGGCCGAGGAACTCGCCACCTTCTTCACGTTGCGCCAGCAACTGACCAAACGCGACGGCAAGCCGAACGTGGCGCTGTCGGACTTCGTTGCACCGCTGCACAGCGGCAAGGCGGACTACATCGGCGGCTTCGTCGTCACCGCCGGCATCGAGGAGGTGGCGATCGCCGAGCGCTTCGAGCGCGCCAACGACGACTATTCCTCGATCCTGGTCAAGGCGCTGGCCGACCGTTTCGCCGAGGCCTTTGCCGAATGCCTGCATGAGCGGGTACGCAAGGAGTTCTGGGGGTATGCGGCGGACGAACGGCTTTCGGCGGAAGAGCTGATCGACGAAGGATATCGGGGCATCCGCCCGGCGCCGGGTTATCCGGCGCAGCCGGACCACACCGAGAAGGTGACATTGTTCCGGCTGCTCGATGCCGAGACGAGTGCGGGTGTCAGTCTGACCGAAAGTTACGCGATGTGGCCCGGCTCGTCGGTGTCCGGCCTCTACCTCTCGCATCCGGAGAGCTATTATTTCGGCGTCGCCAAGGTCGAGCGCGACCAGGTCGAGGACTATGCCGCCCGCAAGGGCATGACGGTGGCCGAGGTCGAACGCTGGCTGGGGCCGATCCTGAACTACACGCCAGCATCCTACGCCGAGGCCGCCGAGTAACCTCGTGTTCCATCCTGTTCAGAGCAGGCCAGCCTTCTCTGCCTCGACGCGCAGGTTCTGGCGCGGGCGCGGACCGATCTGCTGGATCACCAGGCCGGCGGCAAGTGACCCAAGGTCGCCGCATTGCTGCAGGCTGCGACCGGTGGTGTAGCCGTAAAGGAATCCGGCGGCGTAGAGGTCGCCGGCACCGGTGGTGTCGACGATCTCCGCGACCGGGATCGGCTTGATGGTGACGGTTTCGTCGCCGCGAACGATCACCGAGCCCTTTTCCGAGCGGGTTACGGCGGCGAGTTTACAGTCCTTGCGGATCGACTCCAGCGCCGCCTCGAAAGAGCTGGTCTGGTACAGCGACTTGATCTCGTGGCTGTTGGCGAAGACGATGTCGACCATGCCGGAGCGCATCAGGTCAAGGAACTCGTCGCGGTAGCGGTCGACGCAGAAGGAATCGGACAGGGTCATCGACACCTTGCGGCCAGCCTCATGGGCAAGCCTGGCGGCAAGCCGGATGGCATCCTTGGCGCGCGGCGGATCCCACAGATAACCCTCGAAATAGGTAACGAGCGCGTCCCTTGCCTTTTCCGGCTCGACGTCTTCCGGCCCTAGCTCCACGCAGGCACCGAGATAGGTGTTCATCGAACGCTCGCCGTCGGGCGTTACGAAGATCATCGAGCGTGCCGTCGGCGGCGGGCCGCTCAGCGGCTTGGTGTCGAACGCCACACCCTGAGCGCGGATGTCGTGGTAATAGATGTCGCCGAGCGTGTCCTGCGCGACCTTGCCGAAGAAAGCGGCGCGCCCACCCAGGCTGGCGATGCCGGCCGCCGTGTTGCCGGCGCTGCCACCGGAGGCCTCGATCGCCGGTCCCATGCGTTCATAGAGCAGGTTGGCGCGGTCGGTGTCGATCAGGTTCATGGCCGCTTTGACGATACCGTTTTCGACCAGGAACGCGTCGTCGGCTTGGGCGATGATGTCGACGATGGCGTTGCCGATGCACAGCACGTCATATTGGCTCATGAACAAACTCCGGCAGGAATTTTTGCCTTCTCGCATGTGCGACGCCGCACGGTCCAGAGCGGGACCATGGATTAAGCGGAAATTCTCGGCGCTCGACGCTAGCCGGACTGACGGCGACGGGCGAAGTGCCGCAACAATCAGGCGACGCCGAGCTTCAGCAGATCATGGAAGTGGACCAGACCGACGACCTTGCCATGATCGGCAACGACGATCGAAGAGATCGAACCGGTCTCGATGATCTGGAGAGCCTTTGCCGCAAGGGCGTCTGGTCGCAAGGCCTGCGGCTTGTGGGTCATCACCTGATCGACGGTCTTCGTCAGCAGGTTGTCGCTGAGGTGCCGGCGGATATCGCCATCGGTGATGATGCCCACCAGCAGATCGGCCGCATCGACGATGACGACGCAGCCAAGACCGGACCGTGACATCACCTGAACCGCCTCGGCCATGCCGGTGCCGGTGCGCACGATCGGGACGCCGTCGCCGACATGCATGATCTCGTCGATGCGTGTCAGGCTGGCGCCGAGTTGGCCGCCCGGGTGGAAGGTGCGGAAATGGTCCGGCGTGAAACCCCTCGCCTCCAGCAGCGCGATCGCCAGTGCATCGCCCATCGTCAACTGCTGCATGGCGGAGGTGGTCGGCGCCAGGCCATGCGGGCAGGCCTCCGGCATCTTGGGCAGGCAGAGCACCACGTCGGCGGCTTTGGCCAGCGACGATGCCTTGCTGGAGGTGATGGCAATGAGCGGAATGGAGAAACGACGGGAATAGGCGATGATCGCCTTCAGCTCGCTGGTTTCGCCGGACCAGGACAGCGCGATGATGGCATCATTTCGTCCTATCATGCCGAGGTCGCCGTGATTGGCTTCGGCGGCATGCACGAAGAACGAAGGCGTTCCTGTCGACGCCAATGTAGCGGCGATCTTCGATCCGATATGGCCGCTCTTGCCGACGCCTGTGACGATGACGCGGCCCTCGATCCCGTAGATCAGCTTGACGGCGGCGGCGAAGGGCTCCGACAGGCCGTTATCAAGAGCCTTGGCAAGCGCCGCTAGACCAGCTTGCTCCACCGCCACCGTGCGCAGGGCAGAAGCGATCGAGGACGACTGATCCGGCATGGGCTCTACCAGTCGGAGGTGCTTTGCGTCCATTTTCAACGCCTCTGTCCGGGCGACGGCAAACGACCGGAATTGTCCGCGTGGCCGCCACACTTCTCGTTGACCGGGCATCGGACGGTTCCGAAAGGGTCCCCTGAGGCCCGATGCGCCATGCGTTTTCGACTCTAAGCTTACCTCCGCTGCACCGCAACAGAGAATCACTTTGGATGTTCTTGCACCGGCGCTCGTGATTTTGAACTGGCTCACCCAGCCCCGGCAGTGATGTGCCGTTCCTGGTCAGGCCGCCGTTCAGGTATGGTTCAGGCGGCGAGTGCCTGCCTGAGCGCCTTGACCAGGTCCGTCTTCTCCCAAGAGAACGAGCCGTCGCGGCCGGGCTTGCGGCCGAAATGGCCGTAGGCCGTCGTCCTGGCGTAGATCGGCTTGTTCAGGTCGAGATGTTTGCGGATGCCGCTGGGCGACAGATCCATCACCTCACGCAACGCCGCCTCCAGCTTGCTCTCATCCACCTTGCCGGTGCCGTGCAGGTCGACATAGACCGACAGTGGCTGCGCTACGCCGATGGCGTAGGACAGCTGGATGGTGCAGCGGTCGGCAAGCCCGGCCGCCACCACGTTTTTGGCGAGATAGCGTGCCGCGTAGGCCGCCGAGCGGTCGACCTTGGTGGTATCCTTGCCCGAAAACGCGCCGCCGCCATGCGGTGCTGCACCGCCATAGGTGTCGACGATGATCTTGCGCCCGGTAAGGCCGGCATCACCGTCTGGCCCACCGATGACGAATTTGCCGGTAGGGTTCACGTACCATTTGCAGTCGTCGGCGATCTTCAGTTCGCCGAGCGCCTCGCGGATATAGGGCTCCACCACCTGGCGCACCTTCTTGGAATCCCAGTTGGCGTCAAGGTGCTGTGTCGAAAGCACGATCTGTGTCACGTCCGACGGCTTGCCGTCGACATATCGCACCGTCACCTGGCTCTTGGCGTCCGGGCCCAGTTGCCCAGCGTCGCTCGAATTGGCACGTCGCGCCGCCGACAGCAGCTCGAGGATCTTGTGGCTGTAGAAGATCGGCGCCGGCATCAGTTCCGGCGTTTCCCGGCAGGCATAGCCGAACATGATGCCTTGATCGCCGGCGCCTTCGGCATTCGAATCCTGTGCCTTGTCGACACCCTGCGCGATGTCGGCCGACTGGCCGTGCAGCAGCACGTCGATCTTGGCATGCTTCCAGTGAAAACCGTCCTGCTCGTAGCCGATGTCGCGGATGGCGCGCCGCGCCGCAGCCTTGAACTTCGACGGGTTGACCAAGGGATGACCGCTCGCGTCCCGGACAACCTTGCCTTCCTTGTCCTTCTTGAGCAGCGTCTCGGGAACCCGCACCTCGCCGGCGATCACCACCCGGTTGGTCGTTGCCAGCGTCTCGCACGCCACCCGCACGTCCCAGGGGTTCATGCCGACCTTCTTGGCCTCGCGGTAGACCAGGTCTACGATCTCGTCCGAGATGCGGTCGCAGACTTTGTCGGGATGACCTTCCGACACCGACTCGGAGGTAAAGAGATAGTTCTGGCGCGCCACGGGTGTCCCCTCTTGAAAGCTGCTTCGCACCATGCAAAGCCGCGTTCCGATACCGAACCTGAAGACGCATCGTCAACCCCGGCGAAGCAACCGCCGCAAGGAATCACCAACGCCGACCTTAGGCGGCGCGGATTCTTGTAGCAAAGACGAGGCCATGGTGGATTTTTCGTTGCACCAATGGCGGTCCGATCCCGCCTAAACTTCTACCGAGCATGGCCGTCGAGAAAAAATTGGTGAACGGTAATCGCTTCACGCTACTGAGCAGGCGCCGCGAGCGGGGCCCCATGCAGGTCGGGCCGGTACGGCCGCGCGGTGACAGGCAACTCGCGCCGCACGAAGTATTCAGGGTCTTTCATCTGACGCAGCAAGGCCGGGACGATCTCGCGATAGGCCGCGATCGTGCTGGAATAGGGTTTCGGCATGTCGGGCTTCATTACCTCATGAAGTTCCGGCAGGCGGTGATAGGGCACCATCGGGAACATGTGGTGCTCGACGTGGTAGTTCATGTTCCAGTAGAGGAAGCGGAACACCGGGTTCATGTAGATCGTGCGGGCGTTGAGGCGATGGTCGAGCACGTTCTCGGCCAAACCCGCATGCTGGGTGATGCCGAAATAGACAGCGAGCCAGCCACCATACATGGTCGGCAGGACGCCGACATACATCAGCGGCAGCCAGGAGCCGAGCCAGAGCACCAGGCCGATCACCGCGAGGTGGATGGCGAGCCAGACGCGGGCGACGAAAAACACCTTGTCCCATTCCATCTCCGGCACGAAGGTCTTTTCCTCCGCGTCGAGGCGGCCGAACGCGTGCAGCACGACGTGTTTCACCGTGTTCCAGGTGCTGGCGACGGCAAAGAAGTTGCTGAGGATGCGCAGCACCGCCGGCGGACGCATCGCCGCGATCTCGGGGTCGCGGCCGACAATGATGGTGTCGGTGTGGTGGCGGGTATGGCTCCAGCGCCAGATCGTCGGCTCACGCATGATCATGAAACAGGCGATCTGATAGACGACGTCGTTCATCCAGCGCGTCTTGAAGGCGGTGCCGTGACCGCATTCGTGCCAGCGCGAATCGGTCGAGGAGCCGTAGAGCACGCCGTAGCATACGAAGAACGGCACGGCCCACCATGTTCCCCAGAACAAGTAACCTCCGGCGCCGAAGACGATGAACGCGGCGATCCAGATGATGGTGTCGCGGATCGCCGGGGCATCGTCGCGCTGCATCAGCTCCTTCATGCGCTTGCGCGGGATGTCGGTCTTGTACCACTCCGCCGCGGCAAGGCCGCTCGCGGCCGCCGCTTCGGCATCGCGGCCGATCAGACTATAGTCGCGTCGGGTCGGGGCGTTCGCCATGTGTTTGTCCTGTTTGGCCCCCAGGCACCACCGGCAGCCGTCATCAAATGTTGTTTGCCTAATTTTCGCCGCGCACCGCGTCGCGTTCAACGCGGTATCCCATCAAATTCAATCATGTCGGCGCAATACGCAGCATGGATGGCTTCGCTTGGCCGCTCTTGGCTCCACCAGCGTTTTTCCGGGAGCGCGTTCGCTCTGGAAAATATCACCGAAACTGATGCAATCTGATGGAACCGCTGATGGCGCGAACCCGGCGCAGCGTTACCACTTGCGGATGGAGGATACGCTGCCCCGCCGCGACGGCGGAGAGGCAGCGCAAGGAAGTACCCACCGTTCCAACCTGGGAGGAAAATGTAAATGCTGAGGAAGCTGCAACTGTTGTTATGCGGCCTTGCGCTCGCCATCGCCATGCCGGCGATGGCGCAGGCCAAGACTTTCTACTGGATATCGCACGGCGGCCCCGCCGACCCGGTCTGGACGTATTTCCTCGCCGGCGCCAAACAGTGGGCGACCGACACCGGCAATGAGGTCAACACCTCTTTCCACAACGGCGACGTTGCCTCGCACCAGGAAGCGGTGCGCGCCGCCATCGCCGCCAAGGCCGACGGCATCGTCACCACCAGCCCCGATCCGGGCAGTCTGATCGAGGTCGCGAAAGAGGCGAACGCCGCCAAGATCCCGATCATCAACTTCAACACGCCTGACCCGAAGGCCAGCTTCGACGCCTATGTCGGCGGCGACAACGTCGTGTTCGGCCGCAACTGGGCGCAGTACCTGGTCGACAAGGGCCTGGTGAAGAAGGGCGATTTCGTCTGGATGCCGGTCGAGATCCCCGGCGCCACCTACGGCGTGCAGGAAGAAGAGGGCATCAAAAGCGTGTTCGAGCCGGCCGGCATCACCTATGAGGTGACCGAGGCGACGCTCGATCAGGCCGAGGTGATCAACCGCATGGTCGACTACCTCACCGCCAACCGCACCAAGATCAAGGCGATCATCGGCCTCGGTGACCTGGTGACCGGCAGCATCAAGCGCGTATTCGACCAGGTCGGCGTCAAACCCGGCGAAATCCCGGTAGTCGGCTGGGGCAACTCGCTCGACACAACGCAGGAAGTGCTGAACGATTACGTCAACGCCGCGCAGTGGCAGGACCCACAGGCGACCAGCTATGTTGCACTGACCCTCGCCAATATGGCCGCCTCCGGCATTCCTCCGGGCTTCAACGTCATCACCGGCGCGCTCTACGAAAAGGACACCGCGCAGGTCTACGACGATATCCTGTCCGGCAAATAAGCCGGACCGGCACAACCCGCGGCGGGCCGATCCCGCCGCGGGCGCTTTGCCTGATCTCGCCGCGCCATGCCTGCCGACCGCAGGCGGCCTGCCGGCGCCAGCCAACCCAAATCCGTCATGGGTTCTTCGTGGAAAATCGTTCCCTCGTCCAACGCGTCGTGGCACGGCCGGAATTCGGCCCGCTGGTGCTGCTGATCGTCGAGATCGTCGTGTTCTGGGGCATCAACCCGGACTTCCTGTCGCCGCAGAACATCAGCAACACGCTGGCCTTCACCGTCGAGCTCGGGCTGATCGCGCTTGCCATGACGCTGCTGATGACGTCGGGCGAGTTCGACCTGTCGGTCGGATCGGTGTTCGGTTTCGCGCCGGTGCTGATGTGGACGCTGTTCAACAGCGGCGCGACCTCGCTGGAGCTAGGTTTTGTCGCCGCGCTGGCCGTCGCCGCGCTGATCGGCCTGGTCAACGGCCTGTTCGTGACGCGGCTCAAGATTCCATCGTTCCTGGTCTCGCTCGGGATGCTGCTGGTGGTGCGCGGCACCGCGCTGTTCATCACCGACGGCTTTCCGCAACGGACCTGGAGCGCCGAAGGCAGCTGGCTCGCCGAGGCGCTGGTCGGCGATTTCTATGTCGGGCCGTTCCGCATCTACATGTCGCTGTTCTGGTTCATCCTCGCGGCGGTGGCGCTCGGCTACCTGCTGACGCAGACCCGTACCGGCAACTGGATCCAGGCGGCGGGCGGCAATCCCAACGCGGCACGAGCCCGCGGCGTCAACGTCAACCGCGTCAAGGTCGGCCTGTTCATGCTGTCGGCGATGATGGCCGCACTTGCCGGCGTCATCAGCTCGCTGCGCACCTCGGCGGCCAACCCCAACAGCGGCACCGGCTACGAGCTGGAAGTGATCGCCATGGTGGTGATCGGCGGCACGGCGCTGACCGGCGGCCGCGGCACCATCATCGGAACCGTGCTAGGAATCCTGATCCTGCGCGTCATGCGCAACGGAATCGTGCTGATCGGCGTGCCCGGCCTCGCCTACAACATCTTCATCGGCGCGATCATCCTCGGCATGATGGCGCTGCATTCGTGGCTGGAACGCCGGCACCAGGCAGGGACCTGACGACCATGTCCGAACCGCTGATCCGCATGGTGAACATCCGAAAATCGTACGGCCGCGTGCAGGCGCTGACCGACGCGACGCTGCATGTCAACGAACGCGAGATCGTCGGCCTGCTCGGCGACAACGGTGCCGGCAAGTCGACGCTTATCAAGGTGCTGTCCGGCGCCGTGCCGCTGACCAGCGGCGACATCTTCATCCGCGGCAAGAAGGTGAACTTCCGCAACACCAGCGACGCCATCGCCCACGGCATCGAGACAATCTATCAGGATTCGGCGCTGGTCACGCAGCTGTCGATCGCCCGCAACCTGTTTCTCGGGCGCGAGCCGATCAAGGGGCCGCGTTTCCTCAACCGCATGGACCAGGACGCCATGAACGCGGTGGCGCGCGACCTGCTGAAGCAGGTCGGCATCTCCAAGAACATCCCGCCGACGACGCCGATCGGCTCGCTGTCGGGCGGCGAGCGCCAGGCTGTGGCGATCGCGCGGGCCATGCATTTCGACAGCGACCTGATCATACTCGACGAGCCGACCAACAATCTCGGCGTTGCCGAGACGCAAGGCGTGCTGCGCTTCGTGCGCAACGCCCGCGACTCCGGCCATTCCTGCATCCTGATCGCCCACAACATCCACCACGTCTTCCAGGTGGTCGACCGCATCGTCGTGATGCGGCATGGAAAGGTCGTCGCCGACGATATCGACCCGAAGAAGACCAGCGTCGAGGAAGTGGAGCAGGTGATCACCGGCATGTCGGTGGAGGAAATGCGCGCCGCAGTTCGGTGAACAGGGCCGCTCACGGTCCGCCCGGCAAGGCCGTGGCTTGATAAAATTGCCGTCCGCGCCGGGTTTCCCGCGGTCGGAAGGTTGCGAAAGATGAAGGCCACCGTCGCGGACATCGCCAGAAGCTGCGGGCTGTCGACCGCTACCGTCGACCGCGTGCTCAACAACCGTGCCGGCGTGAGCGCCGTCAACCGGCAGCGGGTCATGGAGGCGGCGCGGCAGCTCGGCTATTTGCCGGAGGCCGATTCGGTGACGCTGCCGGCGCGGCCTGCCAACCTCGAATTCTTTCTGCCGATCGGCAGGAACCCGTTCATGATCGAGCTTGCCGCGCATATCGAGGATTATGCGGCGCGACTGCCGCTGGTCGCCTCCTGTCGCATCCACGCGCTCGACGGCATCGCCCCGGGCGCCTTGCAGGCGGCGGTGGAAAAGCTGTCGCTCAAGGCGAACGGCGTCGGCGTGATCGCCGTCGACCACCCGCGCACCCGCAACATCCTGCGCGACATCGTCGAGACCGGCATTCGCCTGGTCACGCTGGTGTCCGACGTGCCGGCAGCACCGCGCTCCGCCTATGTCGGCATCGACAACCGCGTCGCCGGCCGCACCGCCGCGCTGCTGATGGGCCGCTTCCTGCGTGGCCGCAGCGGGCAACTGGCGATGGTGGTGGGGTCGCGCGCCTATCGTGGCCATGAGGAACGCGAGGCCGGCTTCCGCTCCGTGCTCGGCGAGGAATTTCCCAACCTGGAGGTGACCAGCGCGGTCGAGACCAATGACGAGCCGGACGCCAGTTATGTCGCGACCATCAAAATGCTGCAGAACGAGCCGCAGCCGCTCGGCATCTACTGTGTCGGCGCAGGGCGCACCGGTGTCGCCCGCGCCATCCGCGAGGCGCGGCTAACCGAGAAGCCCGTGTTCATCTGCCACGACCTGACCAGGGAGACCCGGCGATACCTGGTCGACGACCTGCTCGACGTGGTGATCGACCAGAACGCCCGGCTGATCGCGGAGCAGTCGGTAATCCGACTGCTCGGCTCGATCGCCGCAAACGCGCCCTATCTGACCCGAAAACTCATCGAACCGCGCCTGATCTTCAAGGAGAACGTGCCGGCCCAGTAACTCGTCGGCGGACTGCGATGCTTCGCCCAGCGTTTGCATTCGCTGCACTTCTCCGGCAGGACTGGCGTGATCAACCCGGGCGTGACGCCCAAGCCAAACGAGGGAGCGCTGTATGTTTCGCTGGGGTGTCTTGTCGACCGCCAAGATCGGGCGCGATCAATTGCTGCCGGCCATCCAGGACGCCGAGAACGGCGTGCTGACGGCCATCGCCAGCCGCGACGAAAGCAAGGCCCGCGCGCTCGCCGACCGCTTCGGCGCGCCGCACGCGTTCGGCTCTTACGAGGCGCTGCTTGCTTCGGACACGGTCGACGGCGTCTACATTCCGCTGCCGACCTCGCAGCATGTCGAATGGGCGATCAAGGCGGCCGACGCCGGCAAGCACGTGCTGGTGGAAAAGCCGCTGGCGCTCGACGCCGTCGACATCGCGCCGGTGATCGCGGCGCGCGACCGCAACCGCGTGCTGGTATGCGAGGCCTTCATGGTCGTCTACCACCCGCAATGGCTGAAGGTTCGCGAACTGGTGCAAGGCGGCTCCATCGGCCGGCTGCGCCATGTGCAGGGCGCTTTCTCCTACTACAACGTCGACGCCTCCAACATGCGCAACCAGCTCGACCTCGGCGGCGGCGCGCTGCCGGACATCGGCGTGTATCCAACCGTGTCGACACGTTTCGTCACCGGCAAGGAGCCGGTGCGCGTACAGGCGACGGTGGAGCGCGATCCCAAATTCGGCACCGACATCTATTCGAGCAGCAAGGTGGATTTCGGCGACTTCGACCTCAACTTCTACTGCTCGACGCAGATGGCGCTGCGACAGTTCATGGTGTTCCACGGCGAGGAGGGTTTCATCGAGGTGCATGCCCCCTTCAATGCCGGTGACTATGACCATCACCGCATCGAACTGCACAACCAGAAGCACACGGAAGCGACCGTCTTCCGTTTTCCAGCCACGCGCCAGTATAAGCTGGAGGTCGAAACCTTCGCGCGCGCTGCTCGTGGCGGCAAGGACGTCGTGTTCACGCTTGAGGATTCGGTGAAGAACCAGAAGGTGATCGACGCGATCTTCCGGGCCGGCAAGACGGACGGCTGGGAAGCCATCTGAAGGCCCCAGGTCGGCCGCAAGATGGGCGTCACCGCGGGCGACTGGGTTCCATCCTCCTCAACGGTGAGACGCCAGCGACTTGCCCTCTCGGGCGATGATCCCCATGTCGTGCAGTGAAACAGGGGAGACCGCATGATCTTCGACTCGGCCAGGGCTGCCGCCGGCCATCTGTTCAGCCCGCCTTTCCGCGGCGTGTTCTTCAAGACGCTCGGGCTGACGGTGCTGGTGCTGGTGGCGTTGTGGTTCGGTACCAGTGCGCTGTTCGAATGGCTGGCGCTGCCGTGGCTGCAGGCACTGCTGCCTGGCCTGCCAGACTGGGCAGGGTGGCTGGGCGTGGTCGCGGCAATCGTTGCCGGGATCGGCCTTGCCCTGGCGCTGGCGCTGCTCATCGCGCCGGTGACGGCGATCGTTGCAAGCCTCTTCCTCGACGAGGTGGCCGAACTCGTGGAACGGACGGACTATCCTTCCGATCCGCCTGGCCGCGCCGTGCCGGCACTGCGCAGCCTGATGCTGTCGCTGAAGTTTTTCGGCATCGTGGTGGCCGGCAACCTGTTGGCGCTGATGCTGCTGCTAGTGCCGGGCATCAACATCGGCGCCTTCTTCGTCGTCAACGGCTACCTGATCGGCCGCGAGTTCTTCGAGTTCGCCGCGATGCGCTTTTTGCCCGAGCCTGAGGCGAAGGCGCTGCGACGCGACAATGCCGGCACCGTCTTCGTCGCAGGGCTGGTGATCGCCGCGTTCATGGCGGTGCCGTTGCTCAACCTATTGTCGCCCCTGTTTGCCTGCGCCTTGATGGTGCACCTGCACAAGGCGGTAGCGCGGCGGGACAGGATCACAGGCCGGCGCTAATCGATCAGTCCAGCGTGCGGCGGAAGCGCATCAGTGCCAGCGCGGCAAACACCGCGACGAAGATGCCGAGCGCTGCGACCTCGCCGCCGATCTCGACGAGATTGGCGCCCTTCAGCATGACGGCGCGGGTGACGCGCAGGAAATGCGTGAGCGGTAGGATCTCGCCAAGCGCCTGCGCCCAGCCGGGCATTCCGCGATAAGGAAACATGAAGCCCGACAGCAGGATCGACGGCAGGAAGAAGAAGAAGGTGAGCTGCAGCGCCTGCATCTGCGTGCGCGCGATGGTCGAGATGGTGTAGCCGAGCAGCACCAGCGCCATCACGAAGACGAAGATGGCGACGACCAGCAGCCCGAGCGAGCCGACGAACGGCACCGAAAACAGCAGTTTTGCCGCCGCCAGCACGACGGTGACCTGGACCGCGCCGACGACCAGATAGGGCAGCACCTTGCCCATCATGATCTCGACGGGCGAGGCAGGCATGGCGAGCAGGTTCTCCATCGTGCCGCGCTCCGTCTCGCGGGTCAGCGCGATCGACGTCATCATCACCAGCGTCATCTGCAGGATGACGCCGAGAAGACCGGGAACGATGTTGTATTGCGAGATGCCTTCCGGGTTGTAACGGCGGTGCACGACCACCTCCAGCTGTCCGGCGGCTGCCTCGGCTGCGGCGGCATCCATGCCCTGCTCGCGCAGCAGCGCCTGGCTCGCCACCGTGCCCAACGTGGCGATGGCGTTGCCGGCGGCGGACGGGTCGGTGGCGTCCGCCTCGATCAGGATCTGCGGCTTGTCGCTTCGGTCGACGCGGCGTCGGAAATCGGAGGGGATGGTGACCACGAACGACACCTCGCCCCCGGCCATCAGCGACTCGGCCTCGGCGGCGCTGGCGGCGATCGTGACGAAGCGGTAATAGCCGGTGGTCTCCAGCGCCGACACCATGGCACGCGTGTACTGGTCCTGGCTCGTCGCCACGAGTGCGGCCGGCAGTGCCTTCGGGTCGCTGTTGATGGCGTAGCCGAACAGCACCAGCTGGATCAGGGGCACGCCGAGCATCATGGCGAAGGTGATGCGGTCGCGCCGCATCTGGATGAACTCCTTGATCAGCAGCGCGCCGAGCCGGGAGAAGGAGAACACCGCATTCATTGCATGTTGTCCTTCGAGCCGGCCATGAACTGGATGAACACGTCCTCCAGGCTGGTTTCGCCCGGCCGTACCGTCACGCCCTCGCGGCTGCCGAGTTCGGAAAGCGACTGCTTCAGCAAGTTGGCGTCGGAGCCGACGACATGCAGCGTCGCGCCGAACGGCGCGATCTGCTCGACCCCTGGCTTGCCCTGCAGCTCGGCCGCCACCTCATTGAGGCGCTCGCCCTCGACGACGAAGGTGGTGAGGCCGGCATTGCGGACGACCTCGTCGACGGTGCCGCTGGCCAGCATCTTGCCGTAGGAGATGTAGCTGATGCGGTGGCAGCGCTCGGCTTCGTCCATGTAATGTGTGGATACCAGCACGGTAAGGCCGCCGCGCGCCAGCCGGTGGATCTCGTCCCAGAACTCGCGCCGCGCCTTGGGGTCGACGCCGGCGGTCGGTTCGTCGAGCAGGAGCAGCTTGGGTTTGTGCATGATGCAGGCGGCGAGAGCCAGCCGCTGCTTCCATCCGCCCGACAGCGTGCCGGCAAGCTGGTTGCGACGCGAGGTCAGGCCGAGATCGTCCAGCGTGCTGTCGACATGCTCTGCGACAGGCTTCAGCCGGTAGAGCCGGGCCACGAATTCGAGATTCTCGGCAATCGTCAGGTCCTCGTAGAACGAGAACTTCTGCGTCATGTAACCGACCTCGCGCTTGATCTTCAGCGGCTCGGTCAAGAGGTCGTAGCCGAGCACAGAGCCCTCGCCTTCGTCCGGAGTAAGCAGCCCACACATGATGCGGATGGTCGTCGTCTTGCCCGAGCCGTTGGGGCCCAGGAAGCCGACGATCTGGCCTTCGGCGACGTCCATCGACACGTGGTCGACCACGGTCTTGGTGCCGAAGCGCTTGACCAGGTTACGGACGGAGATGGCGAGAGCAGTCACGGCACGGACCCATGGAGGAGGCGAATAGCGAGTAGCGAATAGGGAAAAGATTCATTGACTTGACCTCCCGGCGATCAACTCTCGCTATTCGCTACTGGCCAAATCCACATCGACAATCTGCCCTGGCTGCAGCATCGACGCTCCGCCGTCAGGCCGCGCCTCGACCAGATAGACGAGCTTCTGGCGGGTCTCGAGCGAGTAGATGACAGGCGGCGTGAACTCCGGATCAGGCGACACGTAGCTGACACGCGCCCTCAGGTCGTCCGGGCAGCCGTCGCAGCGCACGGTGAGCTCCGAGCCGATCGCCACGGTCGAGAAGGCGGCTTCGGGGATATAGACCTTCAGCTTTACAGCGCCGTCCGGCAGCATCGAGATCACCGGCGCCGACGGACCGGCGATGTCGCCGGGCGTGCGGATGATGTCGTCGACACGGCCAGGCGACGGCGCTTGGATGTCGCGCTTGCCGAGCCGCCAGTTCGCCTGGTCGAGCGCGGCCTGCGCCTGTTTGACTTGGTGCTCTGCCGCCTTGATCTCCTCTGGCCGGGCAGGCAGCCTGGCAACGGAGAGGTTTGCCTTGGCCTGGCCGACCTCGGCATCGGCCGTCTCGACCGCGGTGGCCGCCCGGTCGTAGTCGGCCTTGGTGGCGATGCCGCGCTCCAGCAGGTCCGTGAGCCGCGCCAGCACGCGTTTTGCCTCAGCCGCGCTCGCTTCGGCCGAGGTGATCGCGGCTTCCAGAACCGCGATCTCCTCGGGGCGCTTGCCGATCTGCAGATTGGCGAGCTGCGCTTCGGCTTGAGCCAGTGCCGCCTCAGCCTGGGCGACGGCAATCTTGGCGTCGCCGCTCTCCAGCGTCGCCACCGACTTGCCGGGCTCGACGCGGTCGCCACGGCGTACGCTGACGGTCTCGACCTCGGCTACCTCGATCGGCGCCAGCAGCACGAACTCGCCTTCGACATAACCGACCGCCAGCGGCGGCGGCGCGGCGCAGGCCGCGAACAGGGCCGACAGGAATGGAATGCTGCAAAGCAGGCTCACGGCTTGTCGCCTTTCCGGGACGATAGGACTGCGTCGAGATTGTTTTTGACCACGTCGATGACCGCCGCCGCTTCGGCGTCGCCGATGTCCGTCCAGCCCATGCGGCGCATCACGGGCTCGCGGCCTATGCGGAAGTAGACGACTTGGCCGATCAGCGTGAACACGGTGAGTTTCGTCCGCTCGCTCTCCGCCGGTTCGCCGGTCGCCTCCTCCCAGATGCGGCAGAGGCGCTTGTGGGTCGGCTCGAACACGCCGGCGTAGATGCGGTCGAGCGCCGCGGTCGGATGGGTGAGCTCGCGCATCAGGAACTGCACGATCTCGCCAGCCTCGGGACGCGCAACCACGAAACCGACCATGCGCTCGACCGCGGCGGCGAGTTGCCGGCGGGCGGCTTCCGAGCCCATGCCGGTCTCCAGCGATTCGTCGACCCGTCCAAGTACAGGCCCGGCAACAGTCTGGATGGTCTCGACGATGTAGTCGGCGGCCGCCATCCGCAGGCCATCCTTGCTGCCGAAATGGTAGGCTATCGAGCCGATATTGGCTTTTGCCGCGCCGGCGATCTCGCGTGTCGAGGTGCCGTCGAAACCTTGCCGGCCGAACAAACGCAGGGCGGCCAGAACCAGCGCTTTGCGGGTTTGCTCGGAAGGAGAGTTTGGAGAAGCACTGCTCATGGCTCGATTTAATCAATCGAATGATTAAACGCAAGAGCCATTTCGCTCCGTTCTTCCACCCGGCTTCACCTTTCTGCCTCGACGGTTCATAGTCGGACCCGGAGGTCCGGCATGCAGGTGAAGGACACGACGCTCGACCGGCTCGGCAAATGGCTGGCCGGGCGACTGCAGGAGACGTCTTCGGGCTACGAGCCCTATACGCCGTCGGATTCGGAGACACTGCGCCGGACGCTCGAACCCGGCGACGTGCTGCTGATCGAGGGCAACCAGCGCATCTCGGCGGTGATCAAGTATCTCACCCAGTCGACCTGGTCGCATTCCGCGCTCTACGTCGGCGACGCGTTGCCGCAACCGGCGGACGGCTCGGAGCGCCCTCGCCTCATCGAGGTCAATCTGGGCGAAGGTTGCGTGGCGGTCCCGCTGAGCAAGTACCGTACCTACAACACGCGCATCTGCAGGCCGCGCGGGTTGACGCCGGACGACCGCCAGGTGGTCGTCGAGTTCATGCTGAAAAGGATAGGTCTCAAATACGACCTGAAGAACATCATCGACATGCTGCGTTTCTTCATGCCGGCACCGCCGGTGCCCGTGCGCTGGCGCCGTCGCATGCTGGCCTTCGGCTCGGGCGACCCGACCCGGGCCATCTGTTCGACCATGATCGCGGAAGCCTACGAACAGATCCGCTATCCGATCCTGCCGGAAATCACCCGGGCGCCGGGTCGGGCCTCGGCGCAGTCGACCTTTTCGCGGCAGGAAATCCTGCATATCCGCCATCACTCGCTGTACACGCCGCGCGATTTCGACCTGTCGCCGTATTTCCAGATCGTCAAGCCGACGCTGGAATACGGTTTCGATTACAAGACTGTGATCTGGTCAGACCGTCCGGCGGAAACCGCAAGCGAGGCGGCGGCTGGTCGCTGAGCGGCGTCCGGCTATCCAGCGTCCCGAAGGTCCGTGGCCCTGCCGGGGCGCATCAGCTCGGCCAGCTGGAACGCCGACAGCCGCGGCGACAGCAGCGTACCCTGCATCTCGTGGCAGCCGAGCGCGGCGAGTTTTGTTCGCTGCTCCTCGGTTTCGACACCTTCGGCAGCGACCCGCATGCCGAGGGCCGACGCCAGTTCGGCGACCGCCTTGACGATGGCCGCGGCCGGGTCCGGCCCACCGAGCAGAGCGACGAAGGAACGGTCGATCTTCAGCTTGTCGACGACGCGGCGGCGCAGCATCGTCAGCGACGACGGGCCGGTGCCGAAGTCGTCGAGGGCGACGCAGATGCCGGCGTCGCGCAAAATCTGCAAAGAAGCCTGCACATTGGCGTTGCCATCGACAAGCACGTTCTCACCGATATCGACCTGAATCCGCGACGCCGGGACACCCGCGTCGGCGAGTGTCGACAAGACCAGGTCGGAGGCTGTTTCCTGCCGCAGGAACGCCAGCGGAAGCGCGATGGCAATCCATGGCACATCGCTCGCGTGCACCAGTTCACAGGCTGCTCTAAGCATCTTCGTCGTCAGCAGGCCCATCATGCCGCGTTCGGCCGCGATGGCGAGCAACTGAGCCGTCGGCATGTTGCTCTGCTCCCAGGCCAGCACCGCCTCGGCGCCCAGCAGGGTGCGCCCGTCCACGGCAAAGACCGGCTGATATGCAAGGCCGATCGGCCGGTCAGTGTCGAGCAGCAGCCGAAGATCCTGTTCGACCCTGCGCTTGTGCATCAAAATGTCGTCCATGTCGCCGGCGAACACGGCGAAACGGTCGCGGCCGTTGCGCTTGGCTTCGTAGAGCGCGATGTCGGCCTTGCGCAGTAATTCCCGCGCCTCGGTGCCGTTCTCCGGCGACAGCGCTATGCCTATGCTAGCGCTGACGAACACCTGATCGCCGGACAGATTGAACGGCTCGCGCAGGTCGGCGAGGATACGTTCGGCGACGGCTTCGGCGGTACGCACATTGCGGATGTCGACCAGGACGATCGCGAATTCGTCACCGCCGACACGCGCAACCGTATCGACCTCTCGCACGCCGTCGCCGAGCCGCGCTGCGACCTGCTTGACGAGAAGATCGCCTGCGGGATGACCGAGTGTATCGTTGACGTGCTTGAAGCGGTCGATGTCGATGCAAAGCAGCGCCATGCGCCCGCGGCCGCGGCGCACCGTCGCCAGGGCACGGTCGAGCCGGTCCTCGAACAGGGCGCGATTAGGCAGTTCCGTCAGCGTATCGTGGAAGGCCAAGTACTGGGCGTCGTTTTCGCTGGTCTGCAGTTGGCGGGAGGCGCGGCGCAGCCGCCGCAGCAGGAAAGCAAGCATGGCAAGCGCTAGCAACGCCGCGATGACCAGCGCCGGCGCGGCCTGTCGCATCAGCGCGATGCCGGGACGGTCAGGCCGCCAGGTCAGGTAACCGATCGGCTTGCCCTGAGTGTCGGCCAGCGGGACGGCAGCCGGGGTGCTGGGCTCGGCAGCGACAAACGTCGCGTCGTCTAGCTGGTAATGCTCGGCGATCCGGCCGATGAGGTCGCTATCGATCAACTGCACGGAAACGTGGACATATTCCGTACCCGCCTCCTGGCTGACGCGGTCGGTGTCCGGCACAATCGGCTGGACGCTGACGATGGCAGGCGTCGTGCCGAGCAGGACCGTGTCGACGAGGCCGGCCTCCGCTGGGGCAGTCGACAGCATTTGTTCGCGCAGGCGCTTCACCAGGGGCAGGACCCCGGAAGCAGCATCGTCGAACGCCGATGCCTCGACGACAGCGCCGTCCTGCATCGCATGAACCGGCTGGTCGCGCTCGTCGAGCACGTACACGCGGTCGTGGCCGTAGTAGGAAGACATCCAGACGCTGAGGTTCTCGCGCATCCAGTCCTGGTTGCCGGCTTTGGCGTTGACAACGGAGTCGTTCCACAGGGTCACCGAGCGCTGTTCGCGGGAAAGCCCCTCGATCTGCTCGGTCAGACCGCTGCGGACGAAGAAACGCTGGCGCTCAAGCGCCGCGCCGTCGACCTGCAGTACCGCGTAGACGCTGAAGGCGGCCACCAGAACGAGCGACAGCACCGCTACCAGGATCACCGTGAAGGTGACCTGAGAGGTCAACGGCCGTGGTTTCTTCTGAAGCCGCATGCACCCCAGGCTCAGATGGATTCATCCACCGATTCTAGCGAGCAGGGTTAACATCACGTTACGTGATGCCGGTGTCGCCCAACCGGCCTCTTATTCGGCCCGTTCCGCCCGCAACTGCGCATGCGCTCTGTCGATCGACGCCTTGTAACGGACGTACGGCGGCCGCACGCCATGCGCGAACAGCATGCGCCTGACTTGCGGCGCGGCGCCTGTCACGAATACTCGCACGCCCTGCCGCCGTGCCTTGCGAACGACGCCTTCGATGACGTTGGCGGCAGTCGAATCGAGAAACGGCACGGCCGTGCAATCGAGAACGAAATTCTTGCGCTGGTCGGCGATGCGGTCGAGCACGGCGCCGATGGTTGAGGCGGCGCCGAAAAAGAATGCTCCCGAGATGCGGTAGACCACGGTGTCCGGATCGCTCGCTTCGGCGGCATCGTAGGCGCTGCGCCCGCCATTGGTATCGTCGGCGGCGTCCTGGTTGAGGCTTGGCACGCCGGTCTCGACGGCGATGGTCTTGGCCATGCGGTCGATGAACAGGACCGAGCCGAGCAGGAAACCGACGACGATCCCTTCGGTGAGATCACGGAAAACCACCAGGCCGAAGGTGACCAACAGCACCACGGCGTCGCCGCGCGACGAGCGCAGCAGGGTGCGCACCGCGTCCTTTTCGATCATGTTCCACGACACTACAGCCAGCAGGCCGGCGAGTGCCGACAACGGGATGGCGCTGGCGAGCGGCGCTGCAACCAGCATGAACAGCAGCAGGAAGCCGGCATGCAGCATACCCGACACCGGCCCATGCGCTCCGGCCCGCACATTGGTTGCCGTACGGGCGATGGTGCCAGTGACGCAGATGCCGCCGAAGACCGCCGAGCCGACATTGGCGATGCCCTGCGCGACCAGTTCGCAATTTGAGCGGTGCCGGCGCCCGGTCATGCCGTCGGCCACTACGGCGGAGAGTAGCGATTCGATGGCGCCGAGCAGCGCGAACGCCACCGAGTCGGGCAGAACGGCCTCAGCCTTCTCCAGGCTGAACGGCGGCAACGCCGGCGCCGGCAGACCGTTGGGGATGCCGCCGTAGCGGCCGCCGATGGTGTCGACCGGCAACGCCAGCGCGGCCGTGACGACTGCCGCGACCGCCACGGCGATCAGCATGCCCGGCCAGCCCGGCCGCACCCGTTTCAGCGCCGCGATGATCGCGATCGTCAGCAGCGCGATGCCGGCTGCGGCAGGATTGATCGTATCGGCCGCGCCGGCAAGCGCCGCGAGCTTGGGCAAAAAGGCACCGGGTTCCTTACCGGGCAAGGTGATGCCGAGCAGTTCCTTGAGCTGGCTGGCAAAAATGATCACGGCAATGCCGGCGGTGAAGCCGACCGTCACCGGATAAGGAATGAGCTTGACGTAGCTGCCTATTCGCAACAGGCCGATGCAGACGAGGAATACACCGGCCATAAGCGTCGCCAGCAGCAGGCCGTCGACGCCGTGGCGGTCGACGGTAGCCGCCACCAGCACGATGAAGGCGCCGGCCGGCCCGCCGATCTGGAAGCGGCTGCCACCCAGCGCCGAGACGAGAAAGCCGCCGACGATCGCCGTGAACAGGCCGCGATCCGGCGAGACGCCGGAGGCAATGGCGATCGCCATCGACAAGGGCAGCGCGACGATCGCCACGGTGAGGCCGGCAACGAAATCGGCCTGCAGCTGCGGCAGGTGGTAGCCTTCGCGCAGGACGGTGACGAGCTTCGGGGTGAACAGTTCGACGAAGCGCGGTTGCGGCGCGGTTGCTGCCGGAGCGATATCTGCCTTCATTTTACGCCTTCCACGGCGAGGGCGGGACGGCACATGCGAAGCGGGCCATCGCGACGCGCACGCGCCCGATACCCGTCGCCGGCCCCTGCCGTCGCGACGCGCGGAAACGTCAGATGGAGGGTGGTCCCCCTTGCCCGGAGGGTTGCCGCAGCCTGACGCCGCGACCGCCCCGCTCGCTCGGCTGGTCCTCGCCAATCAGCTCAACCCCGAACGATTCGAGGGCCTGGATGACCTTGACCAGCGAATCGACGACGCCACGCACCACGCCCTCGCTCGCTTCCATCCGCTGGATGGTCGGCAGCGACACGCCGGCGCGCTCGGCGAGCGTCTTCTGATCGACACCAGCCAGCGCCCGTGCCGCGCGCATCTGCGCCGCGGTCATCACGGACAGCACTCCTGTCTCATTCCGCAGGAGTGATACATAAACCAATCAAACTGATGTATCAAGCATGAGTATTGCAGTTCAGACATCAAGCCCCTCAACGCCTTTCCCGGCCCGTCGGCGCAGCACCCACTGCACGACCAGCCAGCACAGCATGGCCCAGGCGGCACCGGCGCACCAGCCCGCCAGAACGTCGGACGGCCAGTGCACGCCGAGATAGACGCGGCTGGCGCCGACCAGCAAGCTCGCCAGCAGCGCCAGGCCCAGTAGATAAATCTTGACGGCGCGGCTTGGCGCCACCCGTGCCGCCAGCGCACCTAGGGTCAGATAGGTCACCGCCGCCAGCATGGCGTGGCCGCTGGGAAAACTCAGCGTCTGCACCTCGGTCAGATGCGGCACCAGGCCGGGACGCGGCCGGTCGATGCCGAGCTTGAGCAGGCTGCTCAGCAACTGGCCGCCCGCCACCGACAGGAAGACGAACAGGGCGGCGGCGGCGCGGCGCGTGATCAGCAGATAGAAGATGGTCGCGGCGGTGATGAAGATCAGCACGCTGGCGCTTCCAAGGGCGGTCACGTCGCGCACTGCCTCCGGCAGCCAGGGCGGTCCGATCGGCATGGCCGGATTGCCGGGTTCGCGGAACGCGAGCAGGATCGCGGTATCGAAGCCGCGCGGCTCGCTGGCGCGCGCTATCTCCATCATCTCGACGAAGCCGTACAGACCTCCCGCAATTGTGATCGCCGCCAGCAGCACCGAGAATTCGATGCGTTTGGCAGCCGTATCGAGGAGCGACATCCGGTAGTGATCCCTGTTTCCGGCGAAAACCGCCGACACCTCACCTATGGCGGCGATTGTAGCACTGCAAGCCCGGCGCGAACCGTCATCAAACTGTCAGATCAGCCTCCTAGCTGTCCCGCCCGTACCAGAATCTCAAGCCAGCCAAGCGTCAGCCAGAGGTTTCGAATGACCAGCGATTCACACCCGCAATCCAGCTTTGCCACCAGCCGGCTGGAGGAGAACGACGGCCCGGGCCGCAACCCGACCGACAACCGCACGATGGGCGACATCATCGCCAAGCGGTTTTCACGCCGTGGCTTCCTGCGTGGCTCGCTCGCCGTCTCGGCGATCGCCGCCACGGTGAGCCCGATCGCGCTGATCACCGCCGATAACGCCCGCGCCGCTTCGGCTTCCGCCTTCAGCTTCGAGGAGATCGAGGCCGGCGTCGACGAGACGCACCATGTGGCAGCCGGCTATGACGCCGACGTGCTGCTGCGCTGGGGCGATGCGCTGTTCCCCGATGCGCCGGAGTTCAACCCCGCCGCGCAGACGGCCGCCGCCCAGTTGAAGCAGTTCGGCTACAACAACGACTATGTCGGCTACATCCCGATCGACGGCTCGGCCGAACACGGTCTGCTCGTCGTCAACCACGAATACACCAACCCGCACCTGATGTTCCCCGACGTCGTCCAGATCGTCGACAAGGGGGGCAAGAAGGTGATCGAGGTCGCGCCGCTCAGCAAGGAGCAGGTCGACATCGAGATGGCCGCGCACGGCGGCACGATCGTCGAGATCCGCAAGGAAGGCGGCAAGTGGCAGGTGGTGCGCGACGGCAAGCTCAACCGCCGCATCACCGCGACCACCGAGATGCAGCTGACCGGCCCGGCCGCCGGCAACGAGCGCCTGAAGACCAGCGCCGATGCCTCCGGCACGAAGGTGTTCGGCACCGTCAACAACTGCGCCGGCGGCGTGACCCCATGGGGCACCTACATCATGGCCGAGGAGAACATCCACGGCTATTTCTCCGGCGAGCTGCCGGCAGGCCACCGCGAGACCGACAACCACAAGCGCATGGGCGTTCCGGAAGGCGCTTACGAATGGGCTGGCTTCGACAGCCGCTTCGACATCGGCAAGGAGCCGAATGAGCCCAACCGGTTCGGCTGGATCGTCGAGGTCGACGTGAACGATCCGACGTCGACGCCGAAGAAACGCACCGCGCTCGGCCGCTTCAAGCACGAGGGTGCGGAGTCGATCGTCGCCAAGGACGGCAGCGTCGTATTCTATCTCGGCGACGACGAGCGTTTCGACTACGTCTACAAGTTTGTCACGGCAGGCAAATTCAACGCTGACGACCGCGCCGCCAACCTCGAACTGCTCGACGAGGGCACTCTCTACGTCGCCAGGTTCGCCGAGGACGGTTCCTACCAGTGGCTGCCGCTGGTGCATGGCCAGGGCCCGCTGACCGCGGAGAACGGTTTTGCCAGCCAGGCCGACGTGCTGATAGAGGCGCGCCGCGCCGGCGACCTGCTCGAGGCGACGCCGATGGACCGCCCGGAGGACGTCCAGCCCAACGCCAGGAACGGCAAGGTCTATGTGATGCTGACCAACAACACAAATCGCAAGCCGGAAGCGGTGGACGCCGCCAATCCACGTGCCAAGAATGCCTTCGGCCACATCATCGAGCTGACCGAGGACGGCGAGGACTTCGCCGCCACCAAAGGCCGCTGGGAGATACTGCTGAAGTGCGGAGACCCATCGGTGGCCGAGGTCGGCGCCTCGTTCTCGACCTCGACCACGGCCAACGGCTGGTTCGGCATGCCCGACAACTGCGCCGTCGATTCGGCCGGCCGCCTGTGGGTGGCGACCGACGGCAACAGCCCGAAGGCGACCGGCCGCACCGACGGCCTGTGGGCGGTGGACACCGAAGGCGAGGCGCGCGCCACGTCGAAACTGTTCTTCCGCGTGCCGGTCGGCGCCGAAATGTGCGGCCCGCTGTTCACGCCGGATGACCAGACCGCCTTCGTCGCCGTGCAGCACCCAGGCGACGGCGGCGACGACTGGGAAGGCTTCGGCCGTCCGTCCTATTACGAGGACCTGTCGACCCGCTGGCCCGATTTCAAGGCGGACATGCCGGTGCGTCCGGCGGTGGTGGCCATCACCAGGCAGGGCGGCGGCAAGATCGCCGTCTGAGCGCATGCAACATCAAAAAAGAGCGCCGCGATGTCAGTCGCGGCGCTTCTTCATCGACAGACGCGAATGTACGGCTATTGCTCCAGCATTCCCTTGGAGAAGGAGTCGGACAGCGGCTTGACGAGATATTCGACCAGCGTGCGCTCGCCGCCAGTCACGATAACCTCGGCCGGCATGCCTGCCTGGAGGCGTCCGCGCAATTCAGCGGGAATGTCCTTTTCGGCCACCCGGACGCGGGCGGTGTAGAACGGTTCGATCTGCGGGTTCTCGGGCTGGATGATGTCCGGAGAGACGACCTGCACGGAACCGAAGATCACCGGTGTCGTCCGGCTGGCAAAGCCGGTGAAGCGCACTTCCGCCGTACGGCCGATCACCACCTCGTCGACATCGACCGGCCGCACCCGCGCGTTGATGATGAACTCGTCGTTGAGCGGCACGATTTCCATCATGGGCTCGGCCGGGCGCACCACGCCGGTCTTGGTGTGAACGCGAATGTCCTGTACCATACCGCGCACCGGGGCGCGTACGACCGTGCGGTCGAGTATGTCCTCGGTCTGCTTCACCCGCTCGGATACCTCGGCGACCTGGTCGCGAATGTCGCGCAACTCCGTGCTCGCCCGCTCGATGAACTCCTGGCCGAGCTGAATAATGCGCAGCCTGGTCTCGGCGATCGATTCGTTGGCTTTGGCGGTGTCGGCGAGCAGGCGGCCGAGATTGCCCTCGAGCTCCATGCGGCCGCGCATCAACTGCGCCACCTGGTTCGTCGAGACGTAGCCGTTGCGCTGGCCCTCCTCCATGCGCTCGATCTGCTCGACCAGCGAATCGCGCTGTTCGGTAAGCGACTTGCGTTGCGCCGTCAGGCCGCCGACCTCTTCCTCGAGCTGGCTGGCGCGCGCTTCGAGAATCCCGGTCTGACCGTCCTTGGTCGCCTTGCGGTCGCGGAACAACGTGCGATGCAGCTTTATATAGGCCGGTTCCGCGCCCGAGCTTGCATCGTAGATATCCGGCGGAAAGTCGATTTCGTCGGCGTTGACGCTTTCGGCCTGAAGACGCGCCTCGGCCGCACGCAGCAGCGCAAGCCTTTCCTTGAGCACGGTGAAATTGCCCACGGCCTGGGTCGGATCGAGCTTCACCAGCACATCGCCCGGCTCGACGATGTCGCCCTCCTTGACCAGGATTTCCGAAACGATCCCGCCTTCCAGATGCTGGATGACCTTGCGATTGCTGGACACCACGACGATGCCGTGCGCGACCACGCCGCTGGAGAGCGGTGCCGTCGCCGCCCAGGTGCCGAACACGCCGAAGGCGAGCAAGATGGTGGCGTATCCGGCCACGACATATGGCGTCGGCGAAAAACCGAGCTGAGGGTTCGCCGTTTTCTCCGGGGCTTTCATGATGTAGCCTCCTTGCGAAGGCTGCCAAGCAAGCCCCCGTCGCCAGACCTGGCAAGCAATCGCGGTTTTTCAGCGGCAATCCTGGCGGGGGAAATCATGCTCAGTTCACCACGAGGCGCGTGCGAGGCCCTTGCTCGCCGAGCGCCGGCAGTTGCGCCACCGCCTTCGGCTGCAGCACCTCCTTGGTCGGACCGAAGGCGCGCATGCGACCCTCCGCGAGCACCAGCGCCTTGTCGCTCAAGGCAAGCAGGCCGATCTTGTGGCTGACGAATACGACGGTGCGCTTGCGCTCCCGCAGATCCTTCAGCACCTTGAGCAGCGCCTCCTCGCCTTCCAGGTCAAGATTGGCGTTCGGCTCATCGAGCACGATCACCGCCGGGTCGTCGAACAGCGCCCGCGCCAGGCCGACGCGCTGGCGCTGGCCGCCGGAAAGCTGGCGGCCGCCAACGCCGATCTGGGTCTCGTAGCCGTCCGGCAGCGCCTGGATCAGCTGATGCACGCCGGCACGTCGCGCCGCGAGGATGATGTCCTCGGCATCGGCCGTTTTGAAGCGAGCAATGTTCTCGGCGATCGTCCCGGCGAACAGTTCGACCGTCTGGGGAAGGTAGCCGATATGGTCGCCGAGTTCGTCGGCATTCCAATGGCCAAGTTCGGCCCCGTCGATGCGGACCGCGCCGCCTAGCGGCGTCCATACGCCGACCATAGCACGCACCAGGCTCGACTTGCCGGCGCCGCTCGGGCCGACGAGCGCCATGGTTTCGCCGGCGGCGAGCGAGAAGGTCACACCGCTGACGATCGGCGTGCGTGAACCGGGCGGCGCCACGATCACCTGGTCGGCCGAAATCGCGCCCTCCGGCCGCGGCAGCCGTGTACGCTCCTGCTCGGCCGGAACCTTGGCAAAAAGGTCCCGCAGGCGGCCATAGGCCTGCCTGGCGCCGATGAACTGCTTCCACTGCCCGACCACCTGATCGACCGGCGTCAGCGCGCGGCCCATCATGATCGACGCGGCGATCATCATGCCGGGCGTGATCTGGTTTTCCAGCGCCAGATAGGCGCCGAGGCCGAGGATGGCCACCTGCAGCACCATGCGCAGGAACTTCGAGGTCGACAGCAGCATGCCTGCCCGGTCGCTGGCGACCGCCTGCAACTCCAGCATCTGCTTGTGCATGCCCGACCAGCGTTCGCGCAGGTTCTTCTCCATGCCAAGGGCGCGGATCACCTCGACGTTCTGCAGCGTCGTGCTGGCGAAATGCTGGGCGCTCTGCCCGCTGGTGCTGGCAGCATTGAGCGTCGACTTGGTCAACAGCTCATTGAGCAGCGTCAGCGTGAAGATGATCGCCGCGCCGCCGGTCGCCAGCCAGCCTATCCACGGGTGGAATACGAAACAGACGACTAGGAAAACCGGCACCCAGGGCACGTCGCAGAGCGCAATCAAGCCGGTGCCGGTAAGGAACTCGCGCAGCCGGTCGACATCCGACAGCGCGAATTCCGACTTGGCGCCGGGCTGGCTCAGCGTCGCCGAGACGACCCGCGAAAACAGCGGCCCGGCGACCAGATTGTCAAATCGCAAGCCGGCCCGCACCAGCACGCGCGAGCGAATCCACTCGAGCAGGCCATATATCGCAAGCATGGCAACCGCTATGCCGGTCAGAGCCAGCAGCGTCATTTCGCTGCGGCTCTGCAGCACACGGTCGTAAACCTGCAACATATAGAGCGGGCCGACGAACATCAGAATATTGATCGCAGCGCTGAAGACGATCACCGAGCCGAGAATGGTCCGATATGTCCGCAGCGCATCGTGAAAGACGTTCTTTGGCTTCATGCGTTGCCTGCAAAAACAAAAGGAGGGCAAATAGCCGGCCGGACAATACCAATGTCCGGAGCGATCCTCCACAAGCCCGTGCCCGCTTATACTGCCGAAGGCGGCCAACGACAATGGCGCCTGCCCTCCGTGTCGCATCGGTGGTTAAAACGGCACAGGCTGTTTAAAGCGGAAAAACCGCGTTGACACCCGGCGCCCGCCCGCTTACATCAGCCGCGCTGCCCAGATGGCGGAATTGGTAGACGCGCACGGTTCAGGTCCGTGTTCCGCAAGGAGTGGAGGTTCGAGTCCTCTTCTGGGCACCATCAACCAGCTAAGTGGTTGATTTCCGGCAAGTTAGCGATTCTAAAGGGTTTTCTCCCCACACTGTTCACACAGGCGTTCACACAGGACGCCTTCTTCGGGGATGAAGACATGGCTATTCCGAAGCATCTCATTTTGATCCGTGACACGTACTATGCGAACGTGCGCGTCCCTTCTGGCATTGCCGAAAGCTACGGCAAGACAAACGTCCGAAGGTCTCTCGAAACCAAGGATGAGAAAGAGGCAGGACGCCGGGTTCACGCGAAGGTCGCCGAAATCGAGCGCGAGTTCGCGGACCATCGCACCAAGCTGCAAGCTTTGGTCCCCGCTGCCGATGCTCCAAAGGCCGTTCCGACGCCGCAGTCTTTCGCCGATCTCGGCAGACAGTACGGCCGTGAAATTGCCGAACAAGCTTTGACCGTCCGCGCCGATCTCTATGAGAAGGCAGTGGGCGACTCGAAGAAGTTCTGGCGCGATGCGAGGCAGGAATTTTCCGACGCGGACGGGTTCACCTATTTCGACAAACTCACGGCCGATGGCGATCTGGATAGGGTCGTCAGCTATGTCGTCAGGCGACTCACTGAACGACGTGTTGCCGATCTGAAACGGATGCTGGACACCGGCGACATGGCGGAGCTTCTGGCGCTTGCCGAACAGCGTTCGCCGGGTCTGGACAAGAAGCCTGTCATAGCCTTGGCGATGACGCTGGCGCGGTCTGAGATAACGGCGCTGCAAGCTTCCCTGTCCGGCGATCACGTCCATGTTCAAGAACACCTGCGACCGCTCGCGATCATTCCTGAATCGGCCGCAACGGCTGCTGCACTGCCTCCCGTTTCGCTGGACGATCTCTTTGACAAGTGGAAGGCTGAGATCAAGCCGAGCGCCAGTACCCTATCGACATGGGGCGGACATATCCGGGCGTTGAAGAAGGCGTTCCCGGAAAAGGCGCAGGATGCTGGGTCGCTGACGCCCGAAGACATGATCAAGTGGAAGGATGAAATGGTCGCGGCCGGGAAGTCCGCCAAGACCATCAATGACAGCTACTTCGCGGCCGTGCGCACGGTCTTCACCTACGGCGTGAACAACAGGCTAATTGCCAGCAACCCCGGCATCGGCGTGAAGACGGCTGGCGGCAAGAAGGCTGGCACGGGCAAGCTGCCTTACACGAATGATGAGGTAGCCCGGCTCCTTGAACTGGCGAAAAAGGAGACGAACCCGGCCAAGCGTTGGTTGCCATGGCTGGCGGCACAGACCGGTTCCCGCATCGGCGAGGTGGCGCAGTTGCAGGGCAGCTACGTCAAGGTTGAAGACGGCATCCATTATCTGGACATCAAGCCCGCGCCGGACGCCGGGTCCATCAAGGAAGAAGTGTCCGAACGAACCGTGCCGCTGCATCCACAGTTGATCGCGGATGGCTTCCTCGAATTTGTGAAGTCGAAGGGTGACGGCCCGCTATTCTACAATCGGTCGTCCGGTGATCCGACCAAGAAGCATGCGTCCAAGGGCGTCACAAATCATCTTGGCGCATGGATACGCGAGAACGGATTCACCGATCCTCGCAAGGCTCCCAGTCACGGGCTACGGCACTGGTTCAAGACTGAGGCTTCACGCGTCGGCATCGACTCCCGTGACGTGGATAAGCTGCAAGGCCACGCACCACGATCCGAGGCGGACAAATACTACCATCCCGATCTGGCGATGAAGCTGGCAGCGTTGGAGAAGCTAAATTTGCCTCCGGTCAAGAGGCACGGCTACGCATCAAAAGGCGAAGGTGGCAGCAAGGATTGACTACGTGAAGGCCGAACCGATTGAACAACGCTAGTATCCAAGATGTCGGGGGGCACTTTCGATAAAGGCATCTTTATAGCGTGAAACGAAGCGGTGCATCGAATAGAGGCCGCCCTCATCCTCCATTGCGAGCAGTGCGTACAACCGGCTCAGTTCAGCCTCGCGCTCGTTTCCGCGCTCCTTCATTGCGATGTAGACCATGATGCTGTCGATGCGGGCCTCTATTGCAGCGGCCATATCCCTGATGGCGTCTTTGAGGTCCATGGCGTCGTGGTCCTGCTTACTCCGCAGCGTAGCAAGTTCCGTCCAGAGGTGGCCATGCTCCACCATGAGGCGCTGATAGTCGTCGGGAATGCCGCCAGCGATCGAGTCATTTGTCATCGGGTTCTCCTTTGGTTGCGAGCGCTGTGCTCTTGTTTGAATAGGGCGAGCATCTACAGCATGTCGCCAGCCGAGTCAAATGCGGCGCGCCAATTAATGTAGTAATTTCAATGATATAGCGCATTCTGCGAGGTGCCGTCTGGCCTCATCCGACTGGCCTTCAAATCTATCCCACCTCGCATTCTGGGAATGGAGACCGGAGGAATTTTTGAGGATGAGCTTACTCCGCAGACTGACGTGGTTTGGAGCTTTGCTGACCATTGGTGAGAGTCGCTACGAAGGCTCCCTTGACTGCCATCATTAAACAGTCCCTGCTATTCTAATGGGGGAACCAGATTGCGTGACCGATCGGCCATATTTGTTTTCGCAATTGTAGTCGTCGGCATCACCGTTCTGTTGTTGGCGTGGGATGGGCTATTCGTCCCAGCCAGCGCGGACTCGCCTTGCGAGAACAATATGTGCAGAGCCTATCGGGTGTTTAGCGAGTTTCAGACGCTCGCGGGTGCCGGAATAGCGATATTCGCTGCGTGGCTCGCTGCGCAGCCCGTATGGAAACAACTCACCAAAATGAACGTCCAACAAGACATCATGGCGCGGGAGATAATCGAAAGACGATTGAAGTCTATTGAAGCAAACGACCGCTATATGGACACGAAATTGGCCGCATATTTGCAAGATGTTTGGAAGCAAATTTATGACTGGCACGCGGAGCCCGCTGAGTACGATCCGCAGTCAATCGATCCGCATTGGGCATTCGACATGGAAAAGCACGCCAGCGAAATTCTCAGTGAATTAGGCCGGCAGCAAATGTCCAAGGGCGATACTGTGAACATCGAAGACGCCCGCGCCGAAGTCGTCAAAGCTTTGGGTGAGTTGGCGTCCTGCCTCGATTCCATTAGCGCACCGGCTCGCCTAGCTGGCGACCCGGATATCTCCGACGAACAGGAAAAGGAGCTACTGATCGGAGAGCAAGCAGCCCGGATTGCGTTCGAGGGGATTGCCAATTCTGTTGACGCCGCACGGAAGGCGTTTGGTTTAATAACAGCTTCGGAAATCAATCGTATCCGTAAGCGCATCCGCGAAATTGACGATCATCTGCTTCGCGCGCACGATGACTGACCCAGATTCGATTAAGTTGGCGCTCGCGGTATGGAAGCATCCGCCAAGCATGGACCTATCCATATCCAGTTCGGCTCCGATCGGGCCGAACTGGTTTATGGAGAGAATGCCGATGGGAAGCTGCCCTACATCCTTGAAGTAGAGCGCGGGCTTGCCTGCGGATGTCGCTGTCCCGGCTGCAAAGCGACACTAGTCGCCAGAACCAAAGCCGACAAAGTTGTTCCCCATTTTGCCCACCATGGCCCATCGTGTGGCAGCGGCCCTGAAACCGCGTTGCACCTACTTGCGAAGGAAGTGTTTCGATCTAACCCAACGATGGGACTACCGGCCCGGCTTGGCCTCGATAAGGGCAAGCAGATAGTGACGAAGCCGGGTCAGGAAGTAGCAACCGCATTCCTTCGCGTCGAATATACCGACCCGAAAAGGATCATCCCCGACCTGTATGTTCGGGCGTTGGGTTATGATCTCTTCGTTGAGGTCGCGGTCACGCATTTTTGCGATGACGCCAAGATTCAACGCTTTCGCGAACACCGCACCCCTGCTGTTGAGATTGACCTGTCGCGGCTCCCACGTGACTCAACGCGGGAGGCAATCGCGGACGCCGTTCTGCGAACAGCGCCTCGGCGTTGGTTATATCATCCCGGTATCGACGCGGCAGAAGCAAAGCACCGGGCCGACGAAAGGAAGTGGCAGGCTGAGATAGAGAAGCGGCAGGCGAACGCCCAAGCGAAGCATGACAGCCGCGTCAACGACCTTGTCCATGCCTATCGCACCGCTCCGCCTCATACCTTTGCGGATCAGGTGCCGCGTATTGCCGAGCTTCAAGATGTTGGACTCGCCGAATATGTCGGCATCGCCGTTCCGGGAATCGGCTGTTTCACGGTGTCGCCTAGGGTCTGGCAGGCTCGCATCCTGACTGAGGTCTTTCACGACCGATGCCTCGGCAATGCCGCCTGCAAGGCCGTCCCGGTCACGCAACATCTGGAAAAGACCGGTGTCATACGACCACCATTCCGTCGTGTGACGGGCATGGTGGCTAACGATGCCGCCGCCATTGAACCGGACTTCGCGCCGCCGTGGAAGGCCGTGGATGCTTACCTGAAACATCTTGCTGGTACCGGCGTGCTGGTCCAGCACGGCAGCGGCATGGTGCTCGCGTCAAAATTTGCCGAACCTTGGAAGGCCCGCACGCTGGCGGAGAAGCGAAGGACCGATGTCATGCAGGCAGCCGTTCAGGCTGTCGATTGGATATTGGCGCAACTTCCCGACGATGAACGCGGAAACATGACGGGAGATTCGTGGCTGGATTCGATTCACGCCGAATCCGGCATGGCATACCGGGTCGCACTTCAATCGGACATCGAAGTTCCGAAGATCGCAAGCGAAATCGACGCCATCGTTGATATGCTGGAGAAGCACGGGCCACTGCCACAGGGAGCCGTTGGACTACCCATTGGGGCCGCCATCGAACGCCGCAAGGTGCATATGGCGAAGCAGGCCGAAGAACTTCGCGCAAAACAAACCGAGGAAGCGAAGCGCCTTCGCCTGTCTCGGCGTGACCGACTTTGCGTGGACGCAGAGAAGGAACTGAGCCGTACCGATCTTGGGAATTTCCTGAACACGAAGCGAGACGACCTGAGCGGAATGACACCCCTGGAGTCAGCAGAGGACAGCGAGACCGGCCTGAATCGGGCGCGCAACTTGCTGGCCGATTTGGTTAGGCAGCGAACACGCGAAGCAGAGGCCAGTGCAGCACGGAAGCACTATCAGGAGAAGATTACAGCCGACGCCAAGCGGTGTTTGTCGCCGGAGCACGTCGATGTCTTTCTCAACGGCCGGGATGATGATCTGGGGCGGACCACGCCGCTACTGTTCGCGAAGGACGAAGGAACATATCGGAAGGCGCTCAAGAAGCTGGGCGAATGGCAAAACGAGTTCGGGAGGTAGTTGCCCTTCTAACCCGCATTCAGGCGACGGATTCTATGTATTGGTGGTTTTCACTTACACAATCGTATTGCATTCTTCTTTGAGGGGTCGTGTGGGGAGGATGAAGGGTTGGCGCGTCGGGGAGGCTTTGAGCGGTTTGTGATGTCTATGGCGCGGGAGGCCGCGCGACAGCAGCGGATCAGTGCAACCGCGCATCGCATGCAGCTTCGTGAAAACGAACGCGTCCAGAAGCAGCAACAGCGTGAAACTGAGCGATCATACCGTCAGAGCCTATTGTCTCAGCGTGAAGCCGAGAAAGCATCAAAACTGCGATACCTTGAAGATCGTGAGGACGAAGCGAAGTCTGCAACGCTCGCGACGAACGACTCGCTGGGGCGGCTGGCGAACATTCTTCGAGATACCCTGTCGGTGAACGACGCGATCAGCTTCGACACGCTTCGTGTTCATGAAAAGCCACCGTCCGTGTCAGTCCCACGATCCCTTTCGAGCGCTGCTGACGCTCCGCGAGTGGAGCATTTTCGCTCACAGGTTGAAGCGCCGAGCGGCTTGTCAAAGCTTATTCCCGGATCGAAAGCCAGATTCACAGCAGCGCTCACGGAGGCTGACCGGCGATACGAGATTGCTCACGCGGAATGGTCGAAAACTGAACGCGCCCGTATCGCCAAGCTGGAGGACTTAAAGGCTGCACACTTTCAGGAGTTGACAGCTTTCAGGAGCAAGGTCGATCAGCGCAATGCTGAGGTAGACGATTTTCGTGATGCGTATTTCGCGGCGGAGCCGGATTCCATAATCGCCTACAACACTATGGTTCTGGAGCGCTCAGCGTATCCCGAAGGGTTCCCGCAGAATTTCTCCATCGCTTATACTGTGGCTTCGAAGCAGCTTGTTGTTGAGTACGAACTGCCAACACCCGCGATCGTCCCGGCGATGGTGGAGTTCAGGTATGTGAAAGCCAAAGACCTGATTGAAGGCAAACCGCGCAAGGCTGGGGAAATCAAGGAAGTCTATCAGGATGTGATTGCCGCAGTGGCTCTGCGAACTATCCACGAGGTTTTCGAAGCTGATCAGGCCAACTGCATCGAAACCTGTTGCTTCAATGGCTACGTTCATACGGTCGATCCCGCAACCGGGGTCGATGTTCAGCCGCACCTTATATCCGTTCGAACGACGAAGGAGCGGTTTAACGCCATCAATCTTGCCCGCGTGGACAAGACCACATGCCTCCGAAACCTTGGTGCGCAGGTATCCCGTCACGCAACTGAGGCTCAGGCGGTTAAGCCCATTGTCGAGTTCGATATGGCAGATGCACGCTTCATCGATCAGGCGGACATGGTGTCTGGACTTAGTTCCGCGCCGAACCTTATGGAGCTGACGCCGGGCGAATTCGAACACCTTGTCGCGAATCTCTTCGGCAAAATGGGGCTGGATTCGAAACTAACACGATCGTCCCGCGATGGCGGCGTTGACTGTGTTGCCTACGACGCGCGTCCGATCCTTGGCGGCAAAGTCGTTATCCAAGCAAAACGATACCGGCACACTGTGGGGGTCTCTGCTGTTCGCGACCTCTACGGAACGATGATGAACGAAGGCGCGAACAAGGGTATTCTGGTGACGACCAGCGGCTACGGTTCTGACGCCTTCAACTTTGCCTCAGACAAGCCGATTGAGTTGATTGACGGCGGAGGACTGCTGTTCCTGCTCCAAGAGGTCGGTATGCAGGCGCGCATTATCTTCCCGACCATAGAATGAGGGCCGGCACCGGCTTGCGACGGTGACGGCCTATACAACCACGCAGGTGCTTGACTTCCGGCGTGGTCGATCGGTGGACGCGGCCGAAGCCACGTCCGACGTAAGCCACCATCTTGCGCTAAGCGCCGCTCTCCGTTGGGTGGACAGCAATGGGGCACGCCATAAGGATGCCTGCGGCGGTCGAAGGCTAAACCGTTTTCCGCAGGCCATGAACGAGGGCAGAACCTTCCGCTCGCGCATGTTTTCTTTCAAAGGGTCGCCGGTGCTTTCACGGAAACCGGACGCGGCTCACGTGTGAGACTCGGTCGCCTCGCGCACCCGGAACCGATATGTTCGCGGGGATAGGCTTCGGCAGAATCACTTAGACCGCTGCCGACTGGAGGTAGGGGTTCAGCTTCACCAAAAGCTGATCCTCATCCCCTGCAAAGCGGCCGGAACGCACGTCAGCCAGCATGGCAAAGTCATTGGTCACACTGAGCTTGGCCGGTCCAGACAGATTGGCGAGTTTCACAGGATCGAGAGCCAGAAGAGCCGGCGACTTCGGCGCTTCGAGGCTCCGCACAAGATCGACGGCGGAGACAGTTGCGGCCACAGGGTTGCGGAACGCCTCATTGGAGTTCAACCAATCGAACAGTTCGAAGTCGGACTTCGACAATGAAGCCGGATCACGATCGCCGAGGAAATCCTGTGCCGCTCCGGTAATCTTCGGTGCGGAATCGATCTCCGGTTCCGGGTCCGGCTGGCCTGCCAAGTTCGCGAATCCAAGGCGGACGGCAGGCAGGGCGGCATGCAATGCGGCCATGTCAGCGAGGCCGTTGCGGGTCAGGTATGCGAGTTGAGCCTTGTTCATGGTCAGTGCTTTCTCTGGAGAAACTTGTTGAATGTCGGACTGTTGCTGATCAGCCCTTGAACGAGGTCGGATGGCGCAACATCGTCATGGATGGCACGGGCAATCAGCCACTCGAATTGATCATGCGTTACGGCCAGTCGGATCACGCGGTAGCGGTCTTCCGGGTAGCGCTTGACCAAGATGTCATGTGATTCAGCCATCAAACGGGTCCACCCCTCTGTTGCGCCTAGCGAGAGCGGCCTTGATTGCCTGAACTGCGAAGGTGCCCCGCTCGATGCCGATAGCCGCGCAAGCGCGGTCGAGGTCTTCCGATACTGACGCTGCCAGCATGAATCCGACGCGCTCGAAATCGTAACGCACGGCGCGGGTCATGCTGCCTCCTTCAAGTAGAACTCGATTGCTCGACGCAGAGCCTTTGACAGGTCGTCGCCATGCGCCAGCGCGTCCCGGTGGAGCGCGGCAAGCATGGCATGGGGGATCTGGGCCGCGACACGGGCGCGCTTTTCCGGCGGATGGGGCATCACCCGGCATCCTTGAAGAGGTCATCGGGTGTCACGTCGGCGCGTGCCTTTTGGCGGCTGTATGCCTCCCAAGCCCGGCGCAATGCCCCGGCCCGGCTGTCTGCGAAAGTATGGACATCCGCATCGATCGAACGAAGCTGGTCTTCGGTTACGTATACCGTCACCTTCACGGGGTTTTTAACGAGCGCCATGCACGGCCTCCCTCTCTTCTGCAGCCTTGATGTGGGCCAGATAAAACCGGATGCCTCGGCGACAGATGCTTCCGAGGCTCGACTGATCAAGCAATGCTAGACGGCTCACCTCCGCATAGTCGGAGGCGTCAAGGCTGACAGACGTGTTGATCTTCGTGGACCGCGCCATTGCGCTCCATCCCTTCGTTGCGAATTTGGTGATTGGTTCCGAGGGAAATGGCGCGCACCCTGCGCAGCAGCATTTCAACCCTGAATGACGCATTATAAATCGGGAAAAGGCATTGAGTCAAGTTATTTTTTACAATGGCTCACGGATATTGCAGCGCGACTCTCACATCATCAAGAGTGGATGAGCATAATGCGTCTGGTCATCTCTCATTCTGCGAGATGATACTGTAGTTTGTCTGCTCTCAACACTCTCAGCACCACGTCGCAGATTGCGAGGTGGGTACGGTTGCTTGGCGGGGAGGTAAAGATGTCGAGTGCAGAAAGAGAGATGAGTGCAGAATTTAGGAGTCGGATTCAGACGCAGTAAGCGACCTTTGACCGGGGCACCCCAAATACGTGGGTTGGTTCCATAGGGGTCGCATTCTGAGAGGTTCACAGTCTGGGAAAAGGCGAAATGTTTTCGACCCCACCCCCTCCCTGTCGGCCTGCGGCCGGACTGCTCTCATCCTCCCCGGTCACACGCCGACAAAGAAAAGGCCCGGTCGAAGCCGGGCCATTGATCGCGATGATGGTGACGTGAAGGGCTAGACGATACGGTCCAGCATGCGCTTGACCGACTTGGCATCCTTACCGAACTCGGCTCCGATCTTATGATAGCTGGTCCCGGCCGCGCGCCGTTCCAGCATACGGCGAAGGGTCGCCTGCTCCTCCGCGTTCTCGACCATCTTGCCGTCAATGATGTCATAGCCGAACTGCTTCTTGCCGCCGTTGTAGAGCCCTACCGACGCCCTGTATTGCTTGGATTCACGGACCCTCTCGCGAATTCGATCCCGATGGCTTTCCGACACGGCGGCGAGGATGGTGAAGACCAGCTTCGATATCCCGTTGCCGGTCACGTCGCCGCCAAGGTCCATCATCACAAGGCCGACTCCGTCTTCTTTCAGGACCTCTAGCGTTCCGAGCGCGTCGGATGCACTCCTAAAGGCCCTGTCCAGCTTCGTGGTAATGATCACGTCGCCACGCTCGACGGCTGCGAGGAGAACCTTGCCCTCCGGTCTCTCAGCGAACGGCACAGAGCCGGAAACGCCACGCTCGACGTGAATGTCGTCGTCGGCGATCGTCCAGCCCTGCGTCATCGCATAGCCTCGGATGCGCATGGTCTGCTCTTCAAGGCTGTCGCCGCCGTTGGCTTGAAGCGCCGTGCTTACCCGGCAATACCCAAAAACACGCATTTAGCTAACCCTCATTCATGGCCGTGCTTTAGCAATGCCACAATCTGGGCAATGCCACAAGCGAAAAGGCTGGGAATGAGCGCAGAAAGCCGCAGAAATCCGCCGTTTCTGAGAGGTGTCCGTTAACCCTGAGACTTATCGTTAACGGCACGTGTGGCTTTGCTTCAACGTCTCATCGTAGGAATACAATCCTCGCCGTACTGGCCGGTACAGTTAGTCGGTCGCGCCCGCACGCATCACGCGAGGAAACAATATTTGTTGGGTGGACCGTAGAAAAATTGGCCTTATCGAGGGATGCGCGCCGCGCCGTCTAGGACGGCCTCGCACTGCAGCAGGATGCCCTCAATGAAGGGAACGCTCCGGGAGGCCGTCCCGCGCATCTCATGCGCTTTCTGGAGCGCCAGTTCCCAATTGCTGCCCCAGCCGCCAGCCGCAATCTTCTGGGAGTTATCCGCCGTCACCTGCATGACTTGCAAGATAGACTCCTCTTGCGCGTCAAGAACCTTCCGGCATTCGGCTGCGATCTCAGGGTTCTCCGGGTGCTCGACCGCGCACCGACGTAACAGCCCCAATCGGCCCGCGCGAAGCACATCGAGTGAGCGACCGAACTCCGCCGCTATCTCGGCGTTCAGGCGAGCAACTTCGACCTTCCGGTCGCTGGTCCGGTTCGCGTGGTCGCGGCCCATGCCAAGGATCGATAGCAGTGTCCCGATGATGTCCACGTTGACCTCTCCACCCGTGGGAAGAATAGCAGAACAGGCGCGGGGTCAGAAGGTCTGCACTCAACAGGCTCTCAACCAGTCTGGACTCGACTCGGATCAGATGAACGGCAGGCGATCGGCTACGCGCTTGCGCGGTCGGCGATGCCCTCGGCGATCGGGCGGGATGCCCTCGATGTTGAGGCCAGACGCCGGGATCAAAAGTGCTCATTCAGTGCTCATTCAGTGCTCAACGGATTCGCCTCAAACCCATGCGCCACAAGGCTTTGAGAGGAATCGGAAGTGCTCAAGTGCTCATTTCTCTTACCCCAGAGTCCAGAGTCCAAAATCCATATGACCTTCACCGCTTGCCCTATGCGATTGCCCCAGCCTCCGACCGATCGCATGGGAGGGTCACACGCGTACTCGCCTACGGGCTGGCGACCTGACGATTTTGAGCACTTGAGCACTTCCGATTCCCCGCAACCCCAAGCGCTGCAAGGCTTTGAGGCGAATCCGTTGAGCACTGAATGAGCACTTTTTGATCCCGGAATGAGCACTTCGCGTGAGCCACCGGGCAGGGAAATTTTGCGAGGGTCCGAAAAATCGAGTATGATGCTCAGCATCATACCGCCGAGCACTTCACCGGCCCTTCCGCTTCGTATTGTCCACCAGCCACCAGACGGCTTTGCCGTCCACCTCGCGCGGGGACTCGAAGCGGACCTCGATCTTCTTTCCGTCCTTCGTGGTGATCTCGCGGACCTTGCCCTTGAGATAGCCGAGCTTCCTGCCGAGCACCTTTTTCTGATCGCCCGTCCCCTTGGCGTTGCTCGACAGGATGTCGAACCGAGGCTCGTATTGCGTGAAGGCCCCGCCGACATCCTCGTAGAGCACGTCGAAGGCTTCCTGCGTCGAGAACTCGCGGCCGAGGCCGTACTTGTCCACGAGGGCCTTGAACACGCCCACCTCGCCGCTCTGCTCCTTCTTCATGGACGCGAGGAAGGTGCCCCGTCCGGCGAGGAAGCCGTCGATCCCGTTGGCTTCGAGGATACCGCCCATCATAGCCGCGAACGGCTCGAATGAGGCCACCTTGGCACGGCTGGGCTTCGCGCCCTTGGCGAACCAGTTGCGCACGAGGGTGATCGCCGCAGCGAGCACCTTGGAACGGTTCTCGGTGAGGTAGGCTTCCAAATCCTCGATCTGGAAAGCGCGCCCTTCGGTGGGGTCAGACATCTGCGCGTCGAGCCGGATGGGGATGATGCGCCGAACGTTCTCGTCGGTGAACTGGAGGCTGTTGCCTGCGAAGATGATCGGGCAACGCACGTCGCCTTCGAACATCTCGTTACCGCCGAGCTTGCGGTCGCGGTGCTTGCCGGTTGCCAGCTTCGGGATCACAGAACCGCCGATGACGCCATGCACGTTGTCGAAGTAGATCGAGGCGGAACCGGCGATCAACATGGACGTGACCTTCTTAAGCACGTCCTCATCGTCGCCACGGGCGGGCCAGTCAGCCGATGGCGCTGCCTCGCCAGTCCACACCCGGTGGATGGTATCGATAAGGAGCGAGGCACCGGTGCCCGCGTCGGGCTTGTCCACGGCGAAGATGGGCGTGTAGCCCTCATAGACTTCACGGACCAATGGCATGATCAAGAGGGTCAGGAATGCCGCCCACGAGCCCGCCTTGCCCTTGTCGGCGTCGTCGCCGAGGTAGCTGGCAAATGGGAAGTCACCGAACACCTTGTTCAATTCGCCGAGGGCGGCGGCGACCTCTTTTTCGGTAGGATGACGCGACAGGGTGATACCGGAGAGGTCCAGTCCGGTGAGGTCGATGAAGCACTTGGTGCCGGGATCATAGCCGGTCTCCAACAAGAGCTTGCCGTCCTTCGTGAAAAGCGGATGGCGGACAAACCGGTCCAGCGGGAGGAGCTTCAAATCCTCGGCGGCGATCACAGCATCGGCCAGCCAATCAGGCATGAGCGCTTCCGTGACCGAGGTCTGATCGAGCGTGTTGACGACATGGACCAGCTTGCGGACGGCATCCTTGACGATCGCGCGGGTCAGGCCCTTGATGATGAAGCGGCCGTTTTCATCCTCGGCGACACGCACCGCGTTGCCACCGAAGCGGAAGAGCTTGTGCCCCGGCGCGAGGCCGATTTCCTTGTCTCCCTCGTTGGCCCGCTTCAATTCCGTGAGAAGGTGGTCGAGGGTCGCAACCTCGTGCTCATCGTTCATAGGAACGATCGGGCGCTTGTCCTTGGCGAGGGACTTGAACCGCTTCTTGAGATTCTTCGCGACCTCCTGCGCGTCATAAGACCTGTCATCGACGACCGGAGACGCGTGTAGCTCAACCTGCTTGTAGATGCCGCTCATCTGCGAAGGCGGGATACCAGTCTTCTTTGAGAGCACCGTCAGGATGCGGCCGCGATCGATAGCCGTCATCGCCATGCAAATCTTGAGGATGGCGGTCAACTGACTGGAGGTCCAATCTGGCGTTGTAGCGCTCGCCATCGCCATGAGCTTGGCGAAGATCACGCTACGCGCCGCTTCCTTCTGTGGCCCGTCAAGCATGAGACGGAATGTGGAAAGCTCTTCCGGGGTGATGGGCTCCGCCTTGGCACTGCTAGCTGCATCGCTGGTGTCGGCAGACTTGGCCTTCGCCGCTGGGATGATGGGGATTGCCCAAACGAAGGAAGGGTCCGGCGTTGAATTCGACAAGCGCTTCCGCGAAGCTTCGATCTCTGCCGCAATCTCCCGGAAATCCACCGGCCAATAGTCGGGCAACCAGATTGGGCCATCGATCTGCTTTTGATATTCGGGCGTCAGGGTGACACGCGAATGCCGCAGGCCGGGCATGGGAAAGCAGAAATCGACATGGATTTCGTCTGAGTTGCCTGCCCGAAGCTTACTCATCAATTCCAATGAGCCGGCATCCCACCCGTTCAGATAGACCAGCGTCGTGGCGTCAGGGCCATCCAAGGAGAAAAGGGCGGCCCGGAAACGATTGAGCCGTCTGGCAAGTTTCGGGTCGCGGAAGCGGACGCTGAGTCCCGCCAAGCCTGAATGGGATGCGGGGGATTCTCCTGCTCCCCAAAGATCGAAGAAGACTTCGTTGTCGGCGCGGGAACAGAAATCGGCGAAGTCGTCGGAATCGACATGCCGTCTGTTCAGCGCTCCCGTGTCGGGCGAGGTGAAGATGGCTGAAAGCGGAGGCGTGGTTTTATGCTGGGTAACGGCGGACGTTAGCGCCCGCAAAAGTGCAGTGGGATGCTCCATGATGATGCCAGATATTGGCGCATGCGTGCTCGCATAAGCTCGCGCATAGCATGCGCGGTCCAAAATTTACTGACGATCATGGGATTGCTGTTCGGACCAAGATCGCAGCGCGGAAGCGTTTCGAGGGGATGTTTCACCGGGGCGTACTGCCTCACCGCGATCCCCGACCGCGAACTCTGGACGCTGCTGTTGGGCCGGGTGGATAAGGTGCTGTCAGCCCGCAAGGGGAATCTGACAGCACCAATCTTGGTCCACAGCAATATTCGTTTCCCACATTCACCATAAAAAGTCAAGCTTTGATTGATCCGTGGCTCACGATCGAAATACATCTCAGAATGAGAGGTGTAATCACTCTGTCCTCAACAGAATATTGAGAGCTTCCTCCCATTTTGCGAGCCGGAACTATCTACGTCGCCGAATTCTCTTCGCCTCCTAGTCTGAGACACCGCAATCTCTCCCAACATTACCGTCGTTCAGACTACGCGGTTGTTCCGAGGCATCATGACCCGTCGTCTGCTTCCTGCACTGCCTGCCGCTGGTCAGGGTCGAGTTTTGGGCCGTCGTCCCCGACTACGGACTCCTTCGCCTTCGCGACAGCATCTCGCACGTCGTTTGACAGTTCCCGGCCGCTGTCCTGCAAACGCTTGAACTTGCGAGAAAAATTTTCCCATCCGATCAACGTCTCGACGCCCGACCGATCGACACGGTAGTGTCGTCCGAACACCATCATTACGAATGCCTCAAACGCTTCTTCACGTTCTGTCAGTTCGTTGAGCCGATTAACACACGACTCATCCCACGCGCCGATGTTGGAGAGAAACCAAACGGGAGATTCCTTCCAATTTCCGAAGAACCATTCCGTTTCAAGATGTTCTTTTTTCCACCGTGCCCCTGTCTCTTCGCAGGCTTTTTCCCAATCTGCGGCCTTCCCGACCTTCTCGAAATCAGATCGCCCTTGTCTGTCAAAAAGACCGTGAGCCCATACTTGGTCGCGCAATATGCGTGAGGAGAATTCGACCGCTCCTATATCCGCCGATGCCCGAACAATGTCCAAGACCGTCCCCGCAAGTTGCGGAGACTTCCCTATCGCTGACCGGAACGATCCTTCAATCACTTCCAAGTAACCGACACGCGCATCGTGTGACGTGGGAATGCTGGTGTCTGGCTTGCGGCACCACCTAGCCATCGCGCTCCAAAACTTCACATGGTCGCAATTGCTGAAAGTCGCATAGTGGTACGACAGGATGTAGTTGAGGTCGTCAAACTGGCCGCCGCGCACAGAGTCGTCGAAATATCCGACCAGTTCGTCCGGTCCCAAGCCGAACGCATTTTGAACCGCCCGCAATGGCAGTGAACCGGGTGGCGTTCCTTGTCGGATTAGGAAGCTCAGAGCCCTGTAATGCTCGATACGGGTATGGTCGCCGCTTGGTCGCGCCTTCTCGGCAAATCGCGGAAACAGCACTCGAACAAGCTGTGATTCTGGCCGCTTTCGCTCATGGTTCTCGCCCAGTATCTGGACCAATTGTTCTCCAGCGTTCGGTGCATCAATTCCGTATCTCAGGTAGGAAGAACCTCCCCGCCCGAAGTCCGACGAAAAGAATATTGGGTCGCTCTTAATGCGTTCTGTCAGTGAAGGTGCTTTGGCTAGTAATATTGCGTAGCCGAGCAGGTCGATCCAATTTACTTCGCCTCCCACCATCAAATAGAGGGTTCTGAAAATCCCGACGCCGCGTTTGAGGTCACGCGGTGTCTTAATGAGGTTCGGAAAGATCGCGTTCTCCACGATCGTGTACCGGTCTTCCGAATATCTTGAGTCAGGGAATTCGGCCTCACTTGCGACCGCCTTCACCTCGGCGCGAAACATTTCGATCAATTCCGCTTCAAACAGCGCCGGTAGGAACACCTGATGCTGAACAATCTTTTCCAGATACGCGCGTCCCCGGTGACCCGCGTCTTCGGCGGTGCGTGCGCTTGCGCCAAGAGCTTCGACAACGCGATCCACGTCATAAGCTATTAGGTAGGACACGTTTGGGAAGTCCGCGACCGCCTTGACGAGCCGCATGATCTCCAGCACCTCACTGTCTTCGAGACGGTCAACCTCGTCGATCAGGACGATAATGGGATATGAGATTTTCGTAATCTCCCCGGTAATCGACTCCTTTAGCTCATGCAGGGTCTTGTCAGTCTTTTTGAGGGCGCTCTTGCCGGCCTTCAACACATATGAAACGCCGGGAATCGGTAGGAGACTTGCGGCTTCAATCCCCACGTTGATGATATCGTCGTAGTCAGAGAGAAGCTTTCCAACCTGCTTCGAAGCCTTGGAAGAGATGCCGTCGTCCTTCGCAAGAATCTTTCCCAAGTCGGACAAGAACTGGCGAACCAAGCTGTCTCGATTCGCGATAAGCCATGGGTCGAAGCGTAAGACGATCGCGTTTTGGTAGCGAGATTTCAGGTCGTGCTCTAAGAGATTTAGAATACTGGACTTCCCGCTTCCCCATGCTCCCAGAAGAGCGACAACTAGTCCAGAAGACCGGCCAGTCTTCTTGTCTACCAATGCGTCCGTCAATTGCTGGACAAACGGCCCTCGTCCGAGGAGGTCCTGCTCTTTCTGCTGAATCGGTCGATCAAGTTCCTGTGCCACGCTAACGCTCCCCCAAGACCAGCTTAGGGCGACTTTACACGCTTAAGCGGCCTCTCCTAGTCACCTCGCAGAATGCGAGTAACGTCTTGACAGCGTTCACACAGGCGTTCACACAGGAGCGGTCATCGGGGAAAAAATTTCCCTTTAGATTCAATGACGCCGGTGCTCAGTTCGGTCAGTCCTCTTCTGGGCACCATTCCCATGTAAGAGCCTGATTTTGTTCAGGTTTTGGTTTTGCGATCGCGATTTGGCCCAGTTGTAACAGTCGCTGTTATAGTCGAGGTAATGACACGATGGCGAATCTGCCCGGACGGCTCATGGTGCGAAACGGCACCTACTACGCCCGAATTTGGGTTCCGACCGATATTGCCCCCATATATGGCAGGCAACTGGTGGTGAGCTCATTGCGGACGAAAGATCTGAAAACAGCCAAAGTCGCGGCTCGCTCGCAGGAGCGTTGAAGTCGAAGACACGTTCGATGCTATTAGGCTCAACGCTGCGGTCGGCAGTCATCATACAGAATCCTCCGGGTCGGCGGATCGGGCGCGTCTTGTGGCGCACGCCCGCCAATAGGCCGCCGGGACAAGCGATCGCGAATTTGCCATCCGCGCCGAGCTCTTTTCGAACGCGACCCAAAATCCAGATCGCTTCTGGAAAGGTGAGTTTGGCGTGTTGCCAGTGCCCTCTGATTTCGGTCACGGCGATCAAGACGGCTACACCTACTTCGACCATCTTGTCGGTGAAGGTGATCCGGAGAAGGTTCTCGGCTTCATCAATCGGTTCCGCCTCGCAAGGCGGATAGCCGACCTGCAGAGCATGAAAGCCATCGGCAACCTCGGCGAGTTCGCTGCGCTCGCCGATCAGCTGCTGCCGGGCCTTAGCCGGCAGGATGCAATCGTCTTCGCCCGTCTGCTGATCGACGAAGAATTGTCGGCTTTGCGTGCGGTCGCGAACGGAGAGGGCGGACCACCAGCGCCGCCAGCGAAGGCTGGCTCTTCCCTATTGGCCCCCGGTTTAGTGCTGCCTGTACCGCAAGTGGAGGGTGCTACCAGCCCGCGTGAAAGCCTCTCCTTGGATGAACTCTTTAAGCGTTGGGAGACGGAGACAGACCCGAGCGCCAGTACCCTGTCCAGCTGGCGCGGGATCGTGCGCGATTTGCAGTCCTCGGTCGGCGAAAAGGCCGACGATATCACTTTGATCACGACCGAGGACATCATCAACTGGAAGGACAAACTGGTCCGAGCCAACAAGGCGCCAGCGACCATCTCACGCGGCTATCTCGGGTGCGCCCGGGCCCTGTTCCGCTTTGCACTCGCCAATCGCCTGGCATCCGTTGATCCGACCCAAGGGATCAAGGTTACGCGCAAGACAAAGGCCGGAAAGAAGATGCTCGGATACACCGGCGAGGAGGTAGCGCACCTTCTGGCGCTTGCGGGTGCCGCGAAAGAGCCCTTGGAGGAAGTGGCTTCCTTGGCTGGCGGCGGCGACCGCGTCGCGCATAGGCGAGGTGGCGCAACTGCATGGAAGCCACGTCTTTGAACAGGACGGGATGCATGTGGTGAAGATCACGCTGGCAGTCGATGCCGGCAGCATCAAGAATGCCGAAAGCGAGCGGACCGTACCGATCCCTTCGGCCGTGATCGAAGCAGGGTTTCTGGATTACGTCAAAACGCGAGGTCAAGGTCCGCTGTTCTACAGGCGCTCCTCTGGCGATCCAAAGCGCAAGCATGCATCGACGGGCGTGGCCAATCGGCTTGCCACGTGGATACGCGACAGCGGCTTCTCCGATCTCCGTAACGCGCCCAATCACGCCATTCGCCACTGGTTCAAGTCTGAGGCGGCCAGGGTTGGCATTCCGGACAGCGTTGCCGATGCGATCCAAGGGCACACAGACAAGTCATCGGCTGGCGTCTATCGGCATATTGGGCTGGATGTGATGGCCGCGGCGCTCGCAAAGATCGAGTTGCCGCCGGGTTCGTCGAAGCCTCGTTCCGGTTGATTTGTCGCGCCCAAGTTCTGGAGACGGTACCGACGGCCGCCTCGACCATCATCAGTCGCCTTGCAGGTCGAAGTCCGCGAGGAACTGCGCGCGATGCGTGAGCGCTTGCGTAACAGAGTCGACCAGTGCGGACGGAAATCCTTTCGGCAGCTTTTCGACGACCGAAGCCAGGCTCGGCGCGGCGCTGGCGGCAAGGTCTTCGAACAACGCCTTTATCGCCGGTTTGCCGACGCCGGCAAGCTCCGCTGTCTGCATGAAATGGCGGGGCATGATGTCGTGGACGGCGTAGTGGCGGCTCTTGCCAACGGACATGGCCAGCTTGAACTTATTGCGCGGGATCTGGTTCGCGTCGAGGCTGGGCTGCGCCGTCAGCACGTCGTAGAGCGGTGTCAGGCGGTAGCGCCCACCGGGTGTCAGGAAGATGCTGAAGTTCTTTGCATGACCGTCGGCAGCGCCGATCAGCCAGAACAGAATGTTCGCCCGCATAAAGGTCAGGATGTCCTTGTCCGGGGTGTCGCTGCCTTTAAGCAGGTCGATGATTGCACTAAGGCCGGGACCGCCATCTGATTGGTATTTGCGTGTCGGGGGAACTGAGAGGGCTTGGCAGCAATCCTCCTGCGGCAGGCGGAGGAGGCGCCCGTCGCGGGTCCACAGCCGGTCGAAGCGCTCGACGATCAGCGTGCGTCGCCCTCCGAAATCAGCGATCTCGACCTGCGCGGTGGGAACGCCGCAGGCCTCGAGCAGCTTCAGGCAGAGATATTCGTTCTCTACGCTGTTCGAGAGGTCGATGCCGTTCGGCAACTGGCCGATCTGCGGTTTGAGAATGTGGGTCGTAGCGGTGGTGCCGACCGGCTTGAACCAGCGGCCGTCCTGTCGCAGCAGCGCGGTCTTTTCTTGCGCACCGGCAATCGAGATACGGAAATCCTCATCCTCGTCGAGGCCGAGGGGGGTTGCCGCGAGGTTTCGGATGATGTCGGCGACCTCGTCGTCGCTGACAGGCTTGCCCTCGATCGTTCCGGCGCGACCGAGATCGGTGCCGTCAAGGAGAAATTGGAGCGCGCCGACGCAGTCATGCCCGAGCACCGAGAGCATGCTGTAGGCATCAATGCCGTCGGCCCCGACGCGCTCTGCGACGCGCTTGCGGATGGAGTCGTTGTCAGGGAGCAGATTGTCGAAGACGTTGATAACGGGCGCGCCGATGTAGCGGTCCTCGCGCAAGGGTAGCGATAGCGACACGGGAAATGTGCCACGAAAGTCGAGCCAATCCCTGGCGTACTGGAAATCGACAGCCCCTGTTGTCTCGCGGCGCAGCACGCCGACGAGGCGGCCGTTCAGGAAGACGTTCAGCGGCGCATGTGCCGCGCGCCGCGCCACTAGAACAGGTCCTCTATGTCCGTCGCGCTGCCCTTGCTACGCGAACGTACGACGAGTTCGAGACCGAGCGCAGAGAGTGCCGCCATCAGCGTTCGGAGCTGAACGGCGGGCTCGCCAGCTTCGAGACGTGACACCGTACCTTGGCGCAAATGGATGTTGTCGCCGAGTGCCCCTTGTGTGAGGCCGGCCTGCTTGCGCGCCCGGCGCAGGATGGCGCCAAGCTGCTTCTCGTTACGGGCGATCTGGTCGGTCATCGTGTATCTCCACGATGGATATACGTGATGGCGTATAAAGTTGCAATATACGCATAGGCGTATGGATAGAAAATATACGTGATTACGTATATGGTGTTCTTATACGCAGTCGCGTATCTGCTCTATGGGTCGGAGGCTTTTGCCCGAGACGAGCCAGCGACCTCATCGGATTACAAATCGTTTCGTTTCCGCGGCCGCATCACCTCTTCCGAGCTACGTTCGCGTGCGTTGTGAACCTGTCTCGGCGCAGGCAGGTGCCCGTTGCGGCGGAATAGCTGGCGTTTCGCTGCACAGCGCTCCCAAGCTGCGTCGCATCCCATGTTCGGACCCGTCTTCCCTTCGGCGGGAGCGTCGACGCCTACTCCTCGAGGGTTTCCGATGGAGGGAGGAGCCTGATGGCGAATCCGGCGCAACACCGAGAAGATCCAGGGCGAAGGCGACTGGGCCTGTCAGTCTAGAACGCAGCCTCCGCTGCCGTGCCGGTGACCGATTCGTAGCGCTTGATCGCCTTGCCGATGCTGGAGAACTCCAGCAGGTTTCCGCGTTCGAGGACGACGCCGTGCTGGCAGAATTCCCGCATGATCGAGCTACTGTGCGAAATCAGAAGAACCGTCGAATCCTTCAATCTTTCTTCAAGCACGATCTTGCATTTGCGCTTGAAGGCAGGGTCGCCGACGGCGATGACCTCGTCGATCAGATAATAGTCGAACTTGATCGCCATCGACACGCCGAACGACAGGCGCGCCTTCATGCCGCTGGAGTAGGTACGGACCGGCTCCTTGATGTAGTCGCCGATCTCGGCGAAATCCTCGACGAAGCCGAGCAGATCGGAATAGTTGTGGCCGTAGATGCGGGCGATGAACGCCACGTTCTCGCGCCCGGTCAGCGAACCGTGCAGCCCGCCGCGGAATCCGAGCGGCCAAGACACGGTCGACGTGCGCTCGATCCGGCCGGAGTCGGGCAGTTCCGCTCCCGACAGAAGCCGCATCAACGTCGACTTGCCGGCGCCGTTGCCGCCCATGATGGCAGTGTTCTGGCCCGGCTTGAAATCGTGGGTGATCCCTTTCAGGATCACATTACGCTTGAAGCCGGAAGGATATGATTTGACGACGTTCTGCAGACTGATCATGGTTTTGGGTCTGTAGCATACGCCCCGATCCATGACCGGGCGCGCGCGTGAATCATCCGGTATGGTCGCGCGCTGCCTGGGTGACCAGATAGCCGACCAGCCAGAGCACGGAGAGGGCGAAGAAGACGATTATCGTGTTCAAAAGCCTCGACGGATAGAGCGCAATTTCCGGCAGATCCGGTTTCACAGCAATGGCGAAATAGCGGTCTTGCCGACGTGCCTCCGCCTGCGAGGTCTCGAGCGACGACAGCGCCGCGGTGTAAGCCTTCTCGGCGAACTCCTGCTCCAGCATCAACCCGTTGTATTCGGTGAATTGCGTCGTCAGCGTGCGGCCTTCGCCATCAACGCCATTCTGGCCGCCGCCGGACCCGATTCCCCGCCGCTTCTCGTCGAGTTCCGCCGTGGTGGCCGCTATCTGTCGATCCAGCACCCGCGCCTGGGGCGCGTCGCCGTCCACCGTCAGCCTCAGCGAGGCACGCCTCGCCTTCAACTCGATAAGCTTTCGTTCCAGTTCCTGGAGGATCGTCTGATCCGACTCGGCTACCATGGTCGGATTCGCCAATTGTTCACGGTCACGAAAGGCTTCCACCGCCTGACGCGCCTCGATAAGGCGCGTTTCCGTGCGACCGACCTCGCGCTGGGCGTTGGAGATGAGTTGCAGCCGCGCCTTGGCCGCAAGGTCGTTGACCAGTTCGTCCGATGCCTTCAAAACCGCGTCGGCGATTACCTCGGCATCGGCGCCATTGAAAGCAGTGACGTTGAAGGTGGTGATCGAGGTGGTCGAGTTGTAGCTGGCCTCTATCATCCAGCGCCAATATTCGAGGAAGGTTTCCATCGGCATGGCCGGATCGATTCGATAAGCGAAGTCGATTTCGGGCCGCGCGTAGAACTGGCGGATGTCGATGTCGAGCTTCTGCTGGATGTCGAGCAGAAGCTGCTTGGAATGGATGTAGTCGATCACAAGGTAGGCGTCCGACGCCTGGCTCGACGAGCCAGTGAGCGCACTCAGGCCAAGATTCTCCAGCGACGAGCGCTCGGTGCCGCGCACGGCGAAGCGCATCTCCGAGCGATATTGGTCGGAGGCCAGGAAACCATAATAAAAGGCCACGAGCATCACAGGCAGGACCACGGCAAGCAGGAAAGACAGCGTCCCCCCGCCTATCCCCTTGCGCCGCTTACGCTCTGGCAATGGCTGGTCGAGCGCGGGCTGGAGCAAGGAAGGGGCTTCCTCGACCACCGGCTTGACCCGCGGTTCGGCGGCGGGCGTTCTGGCGACGGCGGGGAGCCGGCGCCGTACTTCAACGCCGGCCCGCCTGAGCGCCGTCTCCGCACGCCGCCGGGCGGTCGTGATCCTGCTCTCCGCCGGTAAAATCTCAGGAGGCCCCCTGTCCTGCAGTTGCCTGAGTGCCGGTGCGTGGCGCATCTCAGCCTGGCTCCAGACACGCTCCACGTTCTGATGCGCGGCGGCTATCCGGTTTTCCGCCTCAATCTCGGAGGAAGCGCCCGCTGCCGAAATTCGCGCTGCGCGTCTCGCGTCGCGTTCGGCCCTGCGCCAAGCCAGTTCGGCCTCCTCCACGATGGCGTCCGCATTTTTGTCCTGCTTCCCTGCCGGAGAAGAGGGGGCCGTCGTCTGCGGCTGACCGGCCTCGCCGATTATCGGTTCGATCCGTGGCTGACCATCCAAGGGGTCGACGACCCGCAGCCTCGAAGAATGATGCGGCGCCGCGATGCTGGCCGGAGCGGAGGGCCGCGCGGTCGAGCCGCGGGCCAATGCATCCTGGGCAACCAAATCGTGCTCAGACTGTCCGTTTGATATGGTGTCTGCCAAGGCTTCGGGTCTCACGGCGGCTGTCGTACCGGCAAGGCTGTCGGCAACTGGTGCTTTGAAGATAGGGTCTTTCGAGCGAGACCCCAAATCGGTTTGAGCCGTCGTCTTACCGAAAACGAGTTCGCCGCAGCGTGCAAGGAGCCCAATCGCTGGCCGTTTGGCACTCATCTTTCGCATTGCAGCATCAAATCTCGACACAGTCAATCGCACTAGGGCAAGCTGACGGCGGCCACCCCTGATGGAGCGCGTGCGAACGTCTGACGACCTCTCACTCATCCGCCTGCGAGAAGCTTATATCTGTAGGTGCGCTCGAGCAGCAGTCCCAGCGCCAGTGCGGAAACCCCGAAGCCGATCACATAGGCCGGATCGAGCAATGGCTCGTAGGTCAGATATGTTCCGGTCCTGAGCCATTCTACGCAATGGAGCACCGGATTCCATGAAGCAAACCATTGAAACATCGGCGGCGTCAGGATCGGCACATAGAATATGCCCGACAGGAACAGCAGCGGCAGGCGCAGGATCGCCCAGATGCGTTCCCAGGTCGGAAAAAGAACGGAAAGCACCGCGTTCAAAGTCCCGACTCCGGCGGCGAGCAAAGTCGTCACGGCGACAGCCTGCGCAAAGTACACGTGGTTGACGATTGCCTTGTGGTCCATCGTCAGACCGACAATCGAAAAGAACAATGTCCAAACAATGTACATCGCCAGCGTTTCGAGCACGATCCGGGCAAGAATCGTGTCCACAGGCCTTACTGGCGGGTAGGCCAGCAGAGCTCTGTTGGACGTGATGGCGCTCATGACGCGCGTCGAGATCGCAGAGAACATGCGGAACACCAGCAACCCCGTCAACACGAACAGGACGAGGCTTTCGCCGAACGGGATGCTGCGCTCGGCGAACGTCCTGAGCGTGATGAACACGCCCACGAAAGCAAGCGGTTCCAGTAGAATCCAGATGAATCCAAACTGGTTGCGGCCGAAGCGCGTCTTGGCTTCTCGCAGCACGAGGGCGGTTATGACGCGACCCACCGTGGCCAGTTGGCTCGGCAAGGTCGTTGCTTTGACATGTTCCATCATGACGTACTTCCACGGGCGAAAACACGCGGCGCATGGCCGACGCCGGATCGACCGGCAGCGACCAACGGTCAGAATGCGGCTTTTTGGTGTTTTGAGCCAGTGGTCGCATGGAGCGGCGGGGGGTGCCGGTCCGAAGAGGGGAGCGAACCATCGCTGCTACATTGCAGGGGTGGACGTTCTTCGTGTCCGAACGACGCTAGCTGACCCACGACGTCGTGCGCGAGCTCAAGGCGTTATGGCTGCGCGCACGGCGACGGCGCGCGCAGCAGCGAGGTCAGTCGCGTCCACGAATCCAGCGCCGGCCAAAACGGCGGCCCCTTCGCCGCGGCGGTTCGCCATCGACGGTAAAACGCGGTCGCGCCCGCCTGTCCTTGCCGAAGTCGATACGTTTCACGATGGTGGTGCGCCACGAGCCGATCCTGATCGCATACTCCTCGAAGTAGAACGGCGTACCGTCCTCTCCCTCGCGCGGATCGGTGGCGAAACCGCTGGCGGACATTTTCGACAGGCTGACATTTTCGGTCGGCCGTCGCTTGACGTCGCGGCACTTGTCGGCTGCATCCAGTCGCTCGATGGTCATGGCCTCTATCCCTCAGGTCGTTCCTTGTTTTGTCGTCTCACGGTCGCGCGACGATTGCGCGACCGTCCGAGCCGGGCTCGGCATGTAACGCGGGCCTCGAAGCTGAAGGGGACGAAGCCGCTAGGAGGCCTCGGCTCCGTCCCCGGCGGCCAGCCCGTCACCCCGGTTGGGGCATCGAGGTGAAGCCGTCCGCCAACCCCGTCCGGGATCAGCTTGCGGTCAGGTTTCCAGAGCCGTCGTGAAGTCAGCGTGAATTCGATTTCACGTTGCAGACGGTCGTTGCTGACCGCCGTTCACGTGCAGCCGCGTGCCGGGCCATTCCGGATTCACGCTGGTCTCACGTCGCCTTCACGCTGGCTTCACACCGCCCATGGGATCAGGGCGCCGACGGTGGTTCATCGGCGGAACACAAGCCGCTGGCACCAAGCCTGCACGATCATCCGGAAAGTCACCTGACGGCAGTCCGCTGCCACCATGGAGAATGCGAACGATGACACGGCGTTTCGAATGCATCCTCGACCCGACCGAACGCTACCTGGTCTGGGACAACGAGTGCGACCTGCCTGTCCTGCTCGACGGCGGGCTGCTCACCCACCCGAACAACCAGGACGCGGAGCGTATCGCGCGGCTTCTCGATGCCTGCGACCGCGCCGGGCGTGAACTGCGCGGCCTGATCGCGCCGAGCACGCAGGTTGGCGACGCCACCCCGCATGCGGCGCGGCGTCGAACCAGCACCCGCAGCGGGACCGACCTGCCCGGACGATAGCCGACGCAGCGGGATCGATCCCACCTCAACCACCGGGCTGCTGATCGTCGGCCCGGCATGCCGGCAATTGTTGCAACTTCGAACCAAGACAAGGCGGAGGGCCGTTCGATGTCCAGGGTTCAGGCCAATATGATGCTGCTCGTGGCCGCCGCCCTCTGGGGGCTAGGCAATGTGGCACAAAAGACGGTGCTCGATCACGTCGACGCCCTGACGGCGGTTGGCGTGCGCTGCGCCATCGCGGGGATCCTGCTAGCGCCGCTGGCGCTGATAGAGCGAAAGGGCCCCTGGGCCTCAGGCTGGTGGAGCAGCCTGGCGCGCGTCGTCGTCCTCTTTGCCGTCGCCATGGCCATCCAGCAGGCGTCCTATCTCGGCACCACGGTTACCAATGCCAGTTTCCTGGTCAACACCGCCACCGTGATGACACCGCTCGCGGCCTGGCTGCTGCTGCGCGAGCGGCCAAGCCGCGCCGTGGCGCTTGCGGCACTGATGACGCTTTCCGGAGCCCTGCTTCTTTCTGGCGGTCTGTCCGGCAGGGTCAGCACCGGCGACGCCGCCGCGATTGCGTCGGCCGCAGGCTATGCGCTGTGGATGATCGAACTCGGCAGGCACATGCAGGCCTTTGGCCGGCCGCTGATCACCGCAGCCGCGCAGTTCGTCGGCACCGCGCTTCTCATCCTGCCGCTCGGCGCGATCTACGGCAATCTCTCCGCCACAGCCATACTGGCTGCCGGGCCCGAATTCATCGTGCTGGGCGTGTTCTCCACTGCGGTCGCCTTCGGCATCCAGACTGCCGCGCAGCGATTCACCTCGGCCAGCCATGCCGCCGTGATCGTCAGCGCCGAGAGCGTCTTCGGCGCCGCCAGCGCCGCGCTTTTCCTCGGCGAGCGCATCTCATCGCTCGGAGCGGCCGGGGCACTCCTGGTGCTGGCGGCGATCGCCTATCTGGCGGCCGCGGAGGCACGAGCGCCGCCGCTTGCAGCGTCGGTCCGTTCGAATGAACCCGCTCGGGAAACCCCACGTGCCGCCGGGAGGTAGGGCAACTCCAGCGACGAGTGGCATGGCCTCGCATCTAAATTGCGTAAAGCAACACGTCTGAGCATTTCCGGTTAGGAAGAACCCGGAAATGCTCTAACGGCTCACGTATTTGCGCCAGTTGTGTTCTTCGCGGAAACCGAGCACCTGCTTGGCCTTGCGGTTGGAAAGCAGCGTCTCATATTCGCCGAGTTCGTATTTCAGCGGCACGTCGGGATAAAACCGCTGCAACAATTCCCGTGTCGGCAGGTCGGACGAACAGTCGTCGTTGGCAGCATTGAACACCTGATAGCCGAGGCCGTCCTTTTCGACGGCGAGGTGGGTGATCTGGCCGAGATCACGCGCGTCGATGTAGCTCCAGGCGATGCGCTTGCGGAAACCCGGGTCGGCGAACCATTTCGGGAACAGGTCATATTCGTGCGGCTCGATGACGTTGCCGATGCGCAGTGCGTAGATGTCGAAACCGCTGCGCGCCGCGAACGCCCGCGCCGTCTGTTCGTTGACGATCTTCGAAAGCGCATAGCTGTCCATCGGGTCGACGTCGTAGTCCTCGTCGAGCGGAAGATCGTGTGGGTCGCGTGGCTCGTTTGCGAAGACCACGCCGTAGGTGGTCTCGCTCGAGGCGATCACGATCTTGCGGATGCCGAGCTTCACCGCCGCCTCGATCACGTTGTAGGTACCGAGCGCGTTGACGCGGAAAACCTCGTTGTCGGGCGTGATCATGATGCGCGGGATGGCTGCGAAATGCACCACCGCGTCGGCCTTCTGCGGCCGCAGCGACGGGTCGAACTCGTGCAGGCCCATGTAGCTCGACAGGGCGTTGAACACCTGCCCGCTGTCGGTGATGTCGGTGAGCAGGGTGCGCACCCGAGGATTGGCGAGCGGTTTTGCGTCGATGTTGAGCACCTCGTGGCCACGATCGAGCAGATACTGCACGACATGCCGCCCGGCCTTGCCGCTTCCACCGGTGAACATGATCTTTGCCATCAACTTCCTCCCATGGTCATCTTCCGGCAATGTGCTGCCTGATCCGACGCTACCCCGTCGACCGCGACAAACGGAAGCGCCTTTCTGTCGTTGAGAATTTTTGGTGATCACGGGCCGAGGCTGCCGCTTGTCGACCGCCGCCGCGGGCATTCGGAAACGCGGATGATCGGCGAGCCTGCCTAATCCCCGTCGGTGAGGTGAGGGGATTGCCTCTGATCGGGATGTCATATGGGCTCCGGCGAGCCCGACCGGCACGCTGTCTCTCTTCGGCCATGGTGGATGCCGAAGATTTTCCACCATCCATCCCAACGTATGGCGGGCATTGCGGTCGGGCGGCCATTGGTGCACGAACGCCTCTCTAGGAGAAACCCAAGCGGATGCAGCTATCGACGTTACACCCTGCGCCCGCCCGCGACGACGGGACCGTCATCGGCCCGGCTGCGGTGCGCCGTCCGGTCATCGGACTCGCATCAAGACGCCTGCTGCGCACCGAGGGCATCGCGGGCTTCCTCGCCGCCGACGTCATACGGGTGAGGCGATGGAACATCGAACGATGCGACTACGTCGCCGGCTGGGGGCGCAAGCCGACCTCGATTCGCGCGCAGGCACTCGCGGCGGCGAGCGGCCGGCCGTTCCTTACGCTGGAGGACAGCTTTCTGCGCTCGCTCGGCCGGGGCGATCAGGACCCGCCGCTGTCCGTCGTCATCGACCCGATTGGCATCTATTACGACGCCGCCAATCCGTCGCGGCTGGAGACGTTGATTGCCGAACCGCTCGGTGACGAGCAGGTGGCACGGGCGCGGGCGCTGGCAACCGCCTGGCGGGCCGGGCGCGTGTCCAAATACAATTACCAGCGCGACTACGAAGGCGACTTGCCGGGCCGTTTTGTGCTGGTTGCTGACCAGACCTTCAACGACGCGTCGATCCGCTACGGCCAGGCCGACCTGTCGAGCTTCCAGGCAATGCTCCGGGCGGCAGTCGACGAGAACCCCGACTGCAAGATCGTCGTAAAGACCCACCCGGATGTCTGGGCTGGCAAGAAAAAAGGTCACTACGACCTCCGCGCCATCGCCAAAATGCCGCGGGTGGAGATACTGGCCGAGGATTGCCATCCGGCGACGCTGCTCGAACGCGCCGAGGTGGTCTATACGGTCACGTCGCAACTCGGCTTCGAGGCGTTGATGTGGGGCAAGCCGGTCCGCTGCTTCGGTCTGCCTTTTTACGCCGGCTGGGGCCTCACCGCCGATGCCTTGGCGTCACCCGTGCGCCGCGGCACGGCAAGCCTTGAGCAACTGGTCCATGCCGCGCTGATCTCTTACCCTCGTTACATAGATCCCGAGACCGGACAACCGGCCGAGGTCGAGACCGTGCTTGCCCATCTCGCCCTGCAGCGCCGCATGCGCCAACGCTTCCCGAGGACGGTCCAGGCCATCGGCTTTTCGCGCTGGAAGCGGCCGGCGGTGCGCGATTTCCTGGCCGGATCGCAGGTTCAGTTCCACCGCTTCGCGTGGTTTCTGCCGAAGCAGCCGACGATAGCGATCTGGGGTAACGTTCCGCGCGAGGAACTGCCGCCGGGCACATCGCTCATCCGTCTCGAGGACGGCTTCCTGCGCTCCGTCGGGCTCGGCGCGGAACTGCGTCGGCCGCTGTCCCTGGCGATCGACACCGCCGGGATCTATTACGATGCGGCCAAACCCTCCACGCTCGAGGCCATGCTGGCATCGACAGCGTTCGACGCCGGCCTGCTGGGGCGCGCGGCGGCGCTACGCGAACGGCTCGTCGCCGAACAGCTCAGCAAGTACAACCTGAACGCAAAAGCCTGGACACGACCACGGACGGAGCGGACGGTCGTCCTCGTTCCCGGACAGGTAGAGGGAGATGCCTCGATCCGGTTCGGCGCCGTAGGCATCCGGCGCAATATCGATCTGCTGCAAGCGGTGCGCGAAGCGCGGCCCGATGCCCATATCGTCTACAAGCCGCATCCCGACGTCGTCGCCGGTCTGCGCGAACCGGGCACGGACGAGGCGCGCGCCGCGGAAATCTGCGACGAGGTGGTGACCGACGGGGCGATCGTCGAGATGCTCGATAATGTCGACGAGGTACACGTGCTGACCTCGCTGACCGGCTTCGAGGCGCTGCTGCGCGACAAGCCGGTCGTGTGCTGGGGCCAGCCATTCTATGCCGGCTGGGGCTTGACCCAGGACATGGCGCCGCTGCCGCGCCGCAGCCGCGACCTAAGCCTCGACGAACTCGTCGCCGGCTGCCTTATTCTCTATCCCACCTATGTCAGCCCGAAAACCGGCCGTTTCATTACCCCGGAGCAGACCGTCGATGCGCTTATCGCGGCACGGCGGCAGCCACACCCGCGCAAGGCGACGCGGTTCGTACTGCGCATAGAGCGATGGATGAAGGACCTTGGCGGCAGGCTGCCACTAGGGCGATAGGTTTCCGAAATGACCCTGACCGCATTTTGCGCTGTTCGCTGAAGCCTGCATCCAAACCGGTCAAAACGACAGAAAAAACCACAGCATTCGATTGACAATACGCGCTGCCGTGGCGGAAAGTGCCGCCCGAGCGGCGGGTGCGTCGATGGGAGCGCGGCCGTACAGCTGAAAACAATCCAGGGTGAACAGGAGACTTCAGATGCATGACGGCCTGATCAGATCGACAACGCGGGCGCTCTGCCTGTCCGCGGCGCTTCTTCTACCCCTTGGCGGCATGTCCTCCGCCCAGGAATCGACGGACCCGATCAAGCTGACGCTGCACGACTGGACCGGCCAGCTGATCACCACCGAGATCATGGGCGAGGTGCTGAAGAAGGCCGGCTACAGCGTCGAATACGTACAGGCCGACTATCTGGCGCAGTTCGCCGGCTTGGAGACGGGCGACCTGCACGTCGCCATGGAGATGTGGGAGACCACGGGCCGCGACGCCATGGACGCCTCCACCGCCACCGGCAAGACCGAAGTGTTCGGCCCGACCGGCATGCAGGCCAAGGAAGAGTGGTGGTTCCCGGAATACATGAAGGAGAAGTGCCCCGGTCTGCCCAACTGGGAAGCGCTGAAGGACGAAAAATGCGCCGAGGCGTTTTCCACCGCCGAGACCGCGCCGAAGGGGCGTTACCTCGGCGGCCCGGTCACCTGGGGCGGCTTCGACGACGAGCGCGTCGAGGCGCTCGGTCTGCCGTTCGAGGTTGTGCACGCCGGTACCGACGCCGCGCTGTTCGCCGAGCTCGAGTCGGCCTACCAGCGCAAGGCGCCGATCCTGCTGTGGATCTATGCGCCGCACTGGGCGCCGGCCAAATACAAGGGCGAGTGGGTGGCTTTCCCCGAATACACCAAGGAATGCTACACCGACCCGAAATGGGGCTCCAACCCCGACATGGCCTATGATTGCGGCAAGCCGCACGGCGAGATCTGGAAGGTCGGCTGGGTCGGCGTGAAGGACAAGTGGCCGGGCGCCTACAAGGCGATCAAGGCGTTCACCCTCAACAACGACGAGATGGGCGCGATGATCACCGAGGTCGACATCAACGGCAAGAAGGTCGCCGATGTCGCCGCCGAATGGGTGAGCAACAACGAGCCGCGCTGGTCCGAGTGGATCAAGAAGTAGGCGGCTGAAAACGCTCGGAAAAGACGGCTTGCCGGTGCTCTACTACGCCGCCCTCTGTCCTGCCGGACATCTCCCCCGCAAAGGTGGAGATTGGCCGACTGCTTTGATTTCGCCAATCGCCGGCGTCGCAGGAAGAGCGGCGACGCCGAGGCCGCCAATCTCCCCTCTTGCGGGGGAGATGTCCGGCGGGACGGATGGGGGCGCGACTGCGCGCCGGGGCGTTCCCGCATGACCGCCCCCTCCCCTAAACTCGTCTGCCGCAACGTCTGGAAGCTGTTCGGCTCCGGCGCGCATGCGTTCCTCTCGGGGCGGCAGAGATCGCCGACGCCCGAGGAGATCGACACCGCCGGCCTCGTCGCGGCCGTGCGCGCCGTCGACCTGGAGGTCAACGCGGGCGAAATCTTCGTCATCATGGGCCTGTCCGGCTCCGGCAAGTCGACACTGGTGCGCTGCCTGTCGCGCCTGGTCGAGCCGACGGCCGGCGAAATCCTGTTCAACGGCGAAAATCTGCTCGCCGCCGACGAACGGCGCATGATCGAGATACGCCGGCACCAGATGGGCATGGTGTTCCAGAATTTCGCGCTGCTGCCGCATCTGACGGTGCTCGCCAACGTCGCCTTCCCGCTGGAGGTGCAGGGCGTCGACCGGCCAGCGCGCGAACGGCGCGCGAGGAAAATGATCGACCTGGTCGGGCTGTCCGGCAAGGAGGCGTTCTTCCCGCGCGAGCTTTCCGGCGGCCAGCAGCAGCGCGTCGGCATTGCCCGCTCGCTCGCGGTCGAACCGGAACTGTGGTTCCTCGACGAGCCGTTCTCGGCGCTCGACCCGCTGATCCGACGCGAGATGCAGGACGAGTTCATGCGGCTGCAGTCGGTGCTGAAGAAGACGATCGTCTTCATCACCCATGATTTCGACGAAGCGATCCGCCTGGCAGACCGCATCGCCATCATGAAGGACGGCGCCGTCGTCCAGGCCGGCACGCCGGAAGATCTTGTCCTCAACCCGGCCACCCCATACGTCGCCGAGTTCACCCGGGCGGTGCCGAAAGCCAAGGTTGTCCGCGTTTCTTCGGTAATGAAGCCTGCGCCGGCAGGCCTCAACGGCGCGGCCGTGCCTGAACGCGCGACCGTCGCCGAGGCGGCGCCGCGCTTTTCCGCCGGCACCGACCTGCTGCGCGTCGAGGACGCCGACGGCCGCACCGCCGGCGCGCTGCACCGCGCCGACGTGGTCGAGTTGATGATGCGGGGATGACCATGTTTATGCTGGTCGGCCGTCACACCCCCCTCTGGCCTGCCGGCCATCTCCCCCGCACGGTGGGAGACTGGCAGCCTCAGCGCCGCCCCTTCTCGTGCAACACCGGCGATTGGCGAAACCAAAGCGGCCGGCTGATCTTCCCCCTTGAGGGGGAGATGGCCGAGAGGCCAGAGGGCGGTGCGAACGGGCGCGTCGCCACAGGTGCGCACCCATGAGCGCACCGAGCATCGACAGCGGCCGTCCCATCGCCCACCGCCTCGCCATCGACAATGGCACCGCCGCCTGGCTCGTTGCCCTGGCCGCCTTCGTCCTGCTCTGGCAGTTCGGCGAGCCCGCTGCAAAATGGGCGTTCGACTATCCCAAGGCGTGGCAGCTGCCGGCGCAGCGCTGGATCGGCAACGCCATGAAGTGGCTGCTCAACGACGCGCATTTCGGCCTGTTCACCTTCACCGAGCTGACCCGTTTCATCGCTGCGGTCATAGACGTTCCCTACCGCGTCGTGCTCAGCCTGCTGGCGACCGGTTTCCTTTCCGGCCAGGGCTCGAGCGCGGTGCAGATCGTGCCGCCCCTCTCCTGGATCGCAGTGGTCGGCATCGTCGCGCTGATGGGTTTTTACGCCGGCGGCCGCAGGCTGTCGCTGCTCGCCGGCGGCTGTTTCCTGTTCCTCGCCGTGTTCGGCCAGTGGACGAGCGCCATGGTGACGCTCGCCTCCATCCTGGTCGCGGTGCCGATCGGCGTCGCCGGCGGCGTGGCGCTCGGCATCGCTGCTTATCGCTGGCCGCGTTTCGAGACCGCGCTGACGCCGGTCCTCGACCTGATGCAGACGATCCCGGTGTTCGCCTATCTCGTGCCGATCCTGTTCCTGTTCGGCTTCGGCCCGACCGCGGCGATCGTGGCGACGCTGATCTACGCCATGCCGCCGATGACCCGCATCACCGTGCTGGCGCTGCGTTCGGTGCCGTCGGAAATCCATGACCTCGGCAAGATGATCGGCTGCACCCGCCGGCAGATGACGTGGCGCGTGCTGGTGCCGTCGGCGCGCGACAGCCTGATGGTCGGCGTCAACCAGGTGATCATGCTGTCGCTCAACATGGTCATCATCGCCTCGATGATCGGCGCCGGCGGCCTCGGCTTCGATGTGCTGGCCGCGCTCAGGCGTCTCGACATCGGCGCCGGCCTGGAGGCCGGACTGGCGATCGTCGCGCTGGCCATCGCACTCGACCGGCTGAGCCAGGCTTTTGCAGCCAAGGCTCATCAAGGTGCCCACATCGCGCCGGCTGCCGGCTTCGCCGCCCGCTATCCTTATACGCTCACAGCAGTCGCGCTGGCTGTCGTCACCGGGCTCGCAGGCCTCGCCGTCGCGGCCATCCAGACCTATCCCGAGGCGTTGCAGGTTTCCACCGGCACGTTCTTCTCGCGCGTCGTCGAGTGGATCAACATCAATTTCTTCGACACCTTCGAGGCGGTGAAGAACGCCGTCCTGCTCAACCTGCTGGTGCCGCTGAAGCGCCTGCTCGCCGGCCTGCCCTGGTTCGGCGTCGTCGCGCTGCTCGGCTTCGCCGGCTGGCGCCTTGCCGGCCCGAGGCTGGCCGCGCTGGTCTCGATGCTCGCTTTGCTCATCGCAGCCACCGGCCAGTGGGAAAAGGCGATGATCACCGTCTATCTCTGCGGCATTTCGGTCATCATCGCAGCGCTCATCGGCATTCCCATCGCCATCCTCGTCGCCGAGCGCGAAAAGCTGTGGCGCTGGGTGCAGGTGATCATCGACACGCTGCAGACCTTGCCCTCCTTCGTCTATCTCATGCCCGCGGTGATGCTGTTCCGCATCGGCGACTTCACCGCCATGATCGCGGTCGTCGCCTACGCCATCGCCCCGGCGATCCGCTACACCGTGCTCGGCCTGCGCCAGGTCGACCCGCGCGTCATCGAGGCCGGCCGCGCCATGGGCTGCACGCCATGGCAGCTGCTCGCCAAGATCCGGCTGAAGCTGGCGCTGCCGGCAATCATGCTCGGCCTCAACCAGACCATCATGTTCGCGCTGTCTATGCTGGTCATCACCGCGCTGGTCGGCACGCGCGATCTCGGCCAGGAGGTCTACATCGCGCTGACCAAGGCCGACACCGGCCGCGGCATCGTCGCCGGACTGGCGGTCGCGTTCATCGCCATCATCGCCGACCGGCTGATCGCCGCCGGCGCGGCGCGCGCCCGGCTGCGGCTTGGACTGGTGTGAGGACGCAATGATGTCGCGACGCTCATCCAGCTTGGGTTCCTCGCCCCCACGCATGTGGGGGAGAGGTGTCAAGCCCGGAGGGCTTGACGGAGAGGGGGCAAAACGCGCCACCGCCGAACATCCGGGAATATCAACGACAACAAAATTCGAGAAATGCCCATGACCTTGCCCAGCCACGCCCAGATCGTCGTCATCGGCGGGGGCATCATAGGCTGCTCCACCGCCTATCACCTTGCCCGCGACCACAAGGCCGACGTCGTGCTGCTCGAACAGGGCAAGCTCACCTCCGGCTCGACCTGGCACGCCGCCGGCCTCGTCGGCCAGTTGCGCTCGTCCGCCTCGATCACGCGCGTCCTCAAATATTCCGTCGACCTGTACAAGCGGCTCGACGCCGAGACCGGGCTTGCCACCGGCTGGAAGATGACCGGTTGTCTCCGCCTCGCCACCAACCAGGACCGCTGGACCGAGTTCCGCCGGCTGGCGACCACGGCGAAAAGTTTCGGCATGGAGATGCATCTCCTGTCCCCGGCCGAGGTAAAGGCGATGTGGCCGCTGATGGAAACCTCGGACCTCGTCGGCGCCTCATGGCTGCCGACCGACGGCCAGGCGAATCCGTCCGACATCGCCCAGTCTTTGGCCAAGGGCGCACGCCTGAACGGCGCAAAACTGTTCGAGGACGTGCGCGTCACCGGCTTCGCCATAACCGACGGCCGCATCACCGCGGTGCACACCACGCAGGGCGACATCGCCTGCGAAAAAGTTGTCAACTGCGCTGGCCAGTGGGCCCGCCAGGTCGGCGCGCTGGCCGGCATCGACGTGCCGCTGCAGCCGGTGAAGCACCAGTACATCGTTACCGAGAAGGTGCCCGGGCTCGCCACCGACGCACCGACCATCCGCGACCCCGACCGGCGTACCTATTTCAAGGAAGAGGTGGGCGGCCTGGTGATGGGCGGCTACGAGCCGAACCCGATCGCCTGGGACACCGGCCTGCCCGGCGGCGACGTGCCGGACGACTGGGAGTTCCGCCTGTTCGACGACGATTTCGACCATTTCGAGCAGCACATGCTGCAGGCGATCGAGCGCGTGCCGGCGCTGGCCAATGTCGGCGTCAGGCAGATGATCAATGGACCCGAGAGCTTTACCCCCGACGGCAATTTCATCCTCGGCGTCGCGCCGGAATGCAGGAACATGTTCGTCGGCGCCGGTTTCAACGCCTTCGGCATCGCCTCGGGCGGCGGCGCCGGCTGGGTGCTGGCGCAATGGGCGATCGACGGCGAGGCGCCGCTCGACCTGTGGGCCGTCGACATCAGGCGCTTCTCCGGCCTGCATCGCGACCGCGACTGGGTGCGCGAGCGCACGCTGGAGGCCTACGGCAAGCACTACACGATCGGTTTTCCGCATGAGGAATACCTGTCAGGCCGGCAGGCGATCGTGTCGCCGCTCTACGACCGCCTCACGGCGCACCGCGCCGTCTTCGGTGCAAAGCTCGGCTGGGAGCGGCCGAACTGGTTCGCGCCGCAAGGCATGGAGGCGCAGGACGCCTATTCGATGGGCCGGCAAAACTGGTTCGCGCCGGTCGGCGAGGAACACCGGCACGTGCGCGAACATGTCGGCATCTTCGACCAGTCGTCTTTCGCCAAATACGAGGTGGCGGGACCGGACGCGTTGCGCGCGCTAGACTGGATCTGCGCCAACGACGTCGCCCGCCCACCCGGCCGGCTCACCTACACGCAGCTTCTCAACACGCGCGGCGGCATCGAGGCCGACCTCACCGTGGCGCGGCTCGCCGAGGACCGGTTCTACGTCGTCACCGGCACCGGCTTCCGCACCCACGACCTCGCCTGGATCGCCGACCACGTGCCGGACGGGCTCGACGTGTCTATCACCGACGTCACCGAGCAGTTCGGCACGCTTTCGCTGATGGGGCCGAAGGCCCGTGCCGTGCTGGCCGCCGTCACCAAGGCCGACGTCTCCAATGCCGCCTTCCCGTTCGGGCATGTCAGGGAGATCGGCGGCATCGCCGGCCATACCGTACGAGCGCTGCGCGTCACCTATGTCGGCGAGCTCGGCTGGGAACTGCACGTTCCGATCGCCGCCGCCGGCGCGGTTTTCGACGCGCTCATGGCAGCCGGCAAGCCGCACGATATCCGCCCGGTCGGCTACCGCGCCATGGAATCGCTGCGCCTGGAAAAAGGCTATCGCGCCTGGGGCGCCGACATCACGCCCAACGACACCCCGTTCGAGGCCGGCCTCGGCTGGGCGGTGAAGCTCAGGAAAAACACCGACTTCGTCGGCCGTCGCGCGCTGGAGACGATCAACGGCGCCGCACTCACCAAACGTTTCGCCGGCTTCACCGTCGACGATCCGGCGACAGTGCTGATCGGCCGTGAGACGATTCTGCGCAATGGCGAACCGGTCGGCTACCTGTCCTCGGGCGGCTACGGCTACACGCTCGGCAAGGCGATCGGCTACGGCTACGTGCGCAACGCCGAGGGTGTCGACGACGATTTCCTCGGCTCCGGCGACTACGAACTGGTGGTCGCCATGGAGCGCACCCCGGCCCGCATCCACCTCGCCCCGCTCTACGATCCGGCGGGTGAAAAGGTGAAGGCGTAGGGGTGGCCTCAGGGCATGGCGATCCTGTTGACCGTCGTCGGCGCTGCCCCTCATCGCCCTGCCGGGCACTTCTCCCCGTAAGAACGGGGAGAAGATCGCTTGTACGACCGGTTTCGCCAATCCCCTGCGTATGTCAGTTGCCTGCTACGTCATTGGCTTCGGCGCCGATGACGGCCGTCTTCTCCCCGTCCTTCACGGGGAGAAGTGCCCGGCAGGGCGATGAGGGGCAGCGCCGACGTCAGTCGATACGGCGAACGACAAGGCTGAAGACCGCCTCGCTACACCCGCCGAAGCACCAGCCCCCGGCTCGGCACCGTCCCCGCCTCACCGGGCATCGAGACGTAAGGCGCCGTCTCCTCGGCGCGAGCGACCAAACCCTCCGCCTCAAGCTCGGCGACGCGTGCCGAAAATCCGCCGTCCCACAGCGTATTCTTTACCGTCAACACCATCACGCCGCCCGGCTTCAAGACGCGTATCAGTTCGTCCAGGCCTTCGATCCCGACATGGCCGGAGGTGAACACGCCGGCCGAGACGATGCCGGCAAAGCTCGCGTCGGAGAACGGCAGCGGTCCACCGAGGGCCAGCCGATGCAGCGCCGCATAGGCGCCCTTGCGTGCCGCGACCGCCAGCATGCCGGCCGAAATGTCGAGGCCCTCGACCCGTGGATACCCCATGATGCCCAGCCACTCGCCGATCAGCCCGGTGCCGGCGCCGGCGTCGAGCAGTGGCGTCGCGCCGGCCGGCAGATGCCGGGCAAGAAGGGCGAGGCAGATGGTCGGGTGCCGGTAGCCGGCCGTCGCCATCTCGCTGTCATAGGTCTCGGCCCAGCCGTCGTAGAGTTCGGCCACCTCTTCCGGCCGCTTCGCGTCATAGACCGCGCCAAGCGCCCCGCCGTGTTTTCCGTCAGCCATCGTGTTTCACCCCGTCCCATTCGGCCGGAATGATAGCCAAGCGGCGAAAACTGTGAAACCGTCGCCCCTTATCGAAGCAGGGAAAAGACGGGAAAGATGCTCGACGACGAAGAGGCGCTGGCCGCGTTAAGAACGGTTCCGCAACTGGCCGGCTATAGCGGGCCGTTGCAGCGGCTGGGCGGCCTCACCAATCGCGTCTACCGTGCCGGCGATCTCTGCCTACGCGTTCCCGGCAAGGGCACGGAGGAATACATCAACCGCGCCAACGAGGCGGTCGCCGCGCGCGCCGCCGCGGCGGCCGGCGTCAGCCCCGAGGTCGTGCATTTCGACACGGCTAGCGGCGTGATGGCCACCCGCTTCATCGCCGGCGCCGAAACGATGACGCCGCAGAACTTCAAGGCGCGCACCGGGGCGCCGGCCCGCGCCGGCCAGGCCTTCCGCAAACTGCACGACAGCGGCGCGGCGTTTCCGTTCCGCTTCGAGCTGTTTTCCATGATCGACGACTATCTCGCCATCCTGTCGACCAAGGATGTCGCCCTGCCGGACGGCTATCACGACGTGGTGCGCGAGGCCGAAGGCGTGCGCAAGGCGCTGGCGGCCGCACCGTTGCCGCTCGTCGCCTGCCACTGCGATCCGCTCTGCGAGAATTTCCTCGACACAGGCGAGCGCATGTGGATCGTCGACTGGGAATATTCCGGCATGAACGACCCGATGTGGGATCTCGGCGACCTCTCCGTCGAGGCCGGCTTCGACGCCGGCCAGGACGAAGAGATGATCGCCGCCTATTTCGGCCGGGATCCGAGCCCCGCCGAGCGCGGCCGCATCGTCATCTACAAGGCGATGTGTGATCTCCTATGGACGCTGTGGGGGCTGATCCAGCTGGCGAACGGCAACCCCGCCGACGATTTTCGCGCTTATGCCGACGGCCGCTTCGCCCGCTGCAAGGCGCTGATGGCGACGCCCGAATTCAGCCGCCACGTGGCGGCCGTGGCCGGCTGATCCTCTGCTTTCCTCAAAGGTCGGCTCTGGCGTCACAGCCGAGGCCAACTAATCAAACGTCAATCCCAAACTGCTAACGTCCGGGCACAACAGGAAGGCTCGGATGACAGTGCTCGTCACCGGCGGCGCCGGCTATATCGGCAGCCACATGGTCTGGAAGCTCCTCGACGCCGGCGAGGAGGTGGTGGTGCTCGACCGCCTGTCGACCGGCTTCGACTGGGCGGTGCCGGCGGAGGCCGAACTCGTCGTCGGCGACATCGCCGACCAGGACCTGGTCGAGGCGACGCTGCGCCGCCGCGAGGTCGACGCCATCATCCATTTCGCCGGCTCGGTGGTGGTGCCCGACTCCGTCTCCGACCCGCTCGGCTACTATCTCAACAACACGGTGAAGTCGCGCGCGCTGATCGAAAGCGCCGTGCGCGCCGGCGTAGCGCACTTCATCTTCTCCTCGACCGCCGCCGTCTATGGCGGCCGGCACGGCGCGGCGGTCGCCGAGGACGCCCCTACCCTGCCGGAATCGCCCTACGGCACGTCTAAGCTGATGACCGAGCTGATGCTGCGCGACGCCGCCGCCGCCCACCCGCTCGCCTACACGGCGCTGCGTTATTTCAACGTCTCCGGTGCCGACCCGAAAGGCCGCACCGGCCAGTCGACGCGCGGCGCCACGCATCTGATCAAGGTCGCCTGCGAGACGGCGACCGGCAAGCGGCCGTTCATGGAGGTGTTCGGCACCGACTACCCGACCGCCGACGGCACCTGCGTGCGCGACTACATCCATGTCTGGGACCTGGCCGAAGCGCATCTGCTGGCGCTGCGCCGCCTGCGCGCCGGAGGCGGCAGCCTCGTCGCCAATTGCGGCTATGGCAAGGGATACTCGGTGCTGCAGGTCATCGACGCGGTGCAGAAGGTCGTCGGCCATGATCTCGACGTGCGCATCGTCGGCCGCCGCCCCGGCGACGCCGCCTCGATCGTCGCCAACGCCGACCGTGCCCGCGCCGAGTTCGGCTGGACGCCGGAACTCGACGACATCGAAAAGATCGTCAGCCACGCGCTCGCCTGGGAAGAGGCGCTGAAGCGCCGCAACGCGTCAGGTTGAGCGAGAGCCGCTCAGCGCCGGCTGATCCATTCGGCGATGCGCCGCGCCGCTTCTTCGACCTTGTCGACCCTGCGATGGAAGCAGAAGCGCAGGAAACCTTCGCCGTCCGCGCCGAACGCCGTGCCTGGCGCAAGCCCCACAGCGGTGTGGTCGATGAGATCGAAGGCGGCCTGGCGCGAGTTCGCCAGCCCGTCGATCGAGAAGAACAGGTAGAAAGCTCCGGGCGGCACGGCAAAACGCACCCGGCCGGTCTCGCCGAGCACCTTGCACACCGTATCGCGCGCCTGCCGCGCCTGTTCGAGCTGCCGCGCCAGGAACGCATCGCCTTCGTCGAGCGCGGCGATGCCGCCGCGCTGCATGAATTCGGCCACGCCCGAGGTCGAATACTGCACAAGGTTCTCGAAGGTTCGCCCCAGCGAGGGGTGCGCCTTGATCCAGCCTATCCGCCAGCCGGTCATCGCCCAGTTCTTGGAGAACGTGTTGACGAACAGGATGCGGTCGTCCGGCTCCATGATGTCGAGGAACGAGGCGGCGCGTGTCCCGCCGAAATGGAACAGCGCGTAGATCTCGTCGGCGATGATCCACAGGCCCTTGCGCCGCGCCAGGTCGAGGATGGCGCGCAGCGTCTCCAGGTCGGCCGTCCAGCCGGTCGGGTTGGACGGCGAATTGACGAAGATCATGCGGGTGCGCTCGGTCACCGCCGCCTCGATGCGGCCGACGTCGCAGGACCAGCCATTGTCGGAAAAATCGAGCGGCACGCCGACGGGCGTCGCGCCGCCGATCGCTGCGGCTCCGGCAAAATTCGGCCAGGCCGGTGTCAGGTAGATCGCTTCGTCGCCGGCCCCGGCCGTCGCCGCGATGCACATCTGGATGGCGTGCATGCCGCCGCCGGTGGCGATGAACTCGTCGGCGCCGAACGGCTTGCCAAAATGCCGCTGGTGATAGCGCGCCAGCGCCTGCCGCAGTTCGGGGATGCCGCCCTGCCAGGTGTAGAAGGTCTCGCCGCGCCGCAGTCCGCCGACCGCCGCCGAGGCGATGAACTCCGGCGTCGGCAGGTCGCTCTCGCCCGACCAGAGCGGGATCAGGTCGGGCCGGCCGCGGCCGTAGTCGACCACCGCCTCGATGCCGCTCACCGGCGAGTTGCGCGCGGCGTCCCGCAGCACGCTCCGAAGTCCTTCGCTCACCGATCGCTCCCACATGACCACGCCAAAAAGACAGCCCCGGCACGGACACCGGGGCTGCACCCAAACTCTAGCAGGTGCGGCTACTGCTTGGCGAGCAGGTCGCGAATTTCGGTGAGCAGCACGACGTCGGCCGCCGGAGGCGCGGGCGGTGCGGCCTTCTCTTGCTTCTCCAGTTTCCTTCTCATGGTGTTCACCCCCTTCACCATGAGGAACACGATCCAGGCGAGGATCAGGAAATTGATCACCACGGTGATAAAGTTACCGTAGGCGAAGACCGGCCCCTGCTTCTTGGCCTCTTCCAGCGATGCAGCGGTCACCGTATCGGACAGCGGCAGGAAATAGTTGGAGAAGTCGGCACTGCCGGCCATGCCGACGATCGGCATGATGATGTCGCCGACCAGCGAGTTGACGATCAGGCCAAACGCGCCGCCGATGATGACGCCGACCGCCAGGTCCATGACATTGCCTTTGGCGATGAATTCCTGGAATTCCTTCAGCATAGAACCCTCCGTGACTGCGGCCGGCCCGTCCCGATTCTGCCCGCCGGTACGACCTACAATAGCAAAATTGCCGCGACGCAAAACCGGCAATTGGGCAACACCGCGGCGACGATTCGCGCCGTCGTCTCAACCCAAAGCCGCGATTGCATTGCACCCGGATTGATGATGCTCTGACCGCGGGGAGGTGCTGCGTCGCGTGCAGGGCTGGTTCGTCGTTCTCGTTGCCGTCGTTTATGTGACGCTGCTGTTCGTCATCGCCAGCCTGGGCGACCGCTGGGCCTCGGCGATCGGCGCCAGCCGGCTGCGGCCCTACATCTACGCGCTCAGCCTCGCCATCTACTGCACCTCGTGGACGTTCTTCGGCTCGGTCGGCCTCGCCACCGAACGCGGGCTGGAATTCCTGGCCATCTACATCGGCCCGGTCGTCGTCTTTCTGTTCGGCTTTCCGTTCCTCCGGCGCATCGTCAAGCTCGCCAAGGCCGAAAAGATCACCTCGATCGCCGACTTCCTCGGCGCCCGCTACGGCAAGAGTTTTTCCGTCGCCTCCATCGCCACGCTGATCGCCACCGTCGGCGCCGTTCCCTATATCGCCCTTCAGCTCAAGGCGATCTCCGGCTCGGTCAGCCTGATGATTGAGCATTACACCGGCGCGCCGCCTTCCTTCGACCCGTTCCTCAGCGACATCTCGCTCGTGGTGGCGCTGCTTCTGGCGCTGTTCGCGGTGCTGTTCGGCACCCGCCACGCCGACGCCACCGAACACCAGGACGGCCTTATCCTCGCGGTGGCCATCGAGTCGGTGGTCAAGCTCGCCGCCTTCCTGGCGATCGGCCTGCTCGTTGCTCTCGTGCTGTTCGACGGCCCCGGCGACCTGATCGCCCGCCTCGCCGACGACCCGAAGGTCGACGCGGCGATGGGCTACGGCACCACGCTCGGCACCTGGCTGGTGATGACGGTGATCAGCGGTTTCGCCATCGTCATGCTGCCGCGCCAGTTCTACGTCATGATCGTCGAGAACCGCAGCGAGACGGAACTCAGGCGGGCCACCTGGGTATTCCCGCTCTATCTCGTCGCCATCAACCTGTTCGTGCTGCCGATCGCCTTCGTCGGTCTCGCCGATGTCGGCGCCGCCACCAGCAGCGACCTCTACGTGCTGTCGCTGCCGCTGTTCACCGGCCACGATACGCTTGCGCTGATCGCCTTCGTCGGCGGCCTCTCCGCCGCCACCGCCATGGTCATCGTCGAGACGGTGGCGCTGTCGATCATGATCTCCAACGACCTCATCATCCCGATCTTCGTGCGCCGCCTCCACCGCGCCGAGCGCAGCGAAAGCGGCGACTGGTCGAGCCTCATCCTCAACGTCCGGCGCGCCGCGATCTTTATCATCCTCGTCGTCGCCTTCCTCTACTACCGCGAAAGCACATCGAACACGCGGCTGGCCTCCATCGGGCTGATGTCGTTCGCGGCGATCGCGCAGTTCGCGCCGGCCTTCATCGGCGGGCTGGTGTGGCGCCGCGCCAACGCCAGGGGCGCCGCGCTCGGCATGTCGGCCGGTCTCGCGGTGTGGGCCTACACGCTGCTTTTTCCCTCGCTCGCCGACCCGGCGACCTCCCTCCTGATCGACGGTCCGTTCGGCATTGAGGCGCTCAGGCCGCATGCGCTGTTCGGCACCGTCGCCGAACCGCTCAACCACGGCGTACTCTGGAGCCTGTCGATCAACCTTCTGTTCTTCGTGCTCGGCTCGCTGTCGCGCGCCTCCATCCCTCTGGAGCGCATCCAGGCGGCGATCTTCGTGCCGCGCGACACCGGCCCGATGCCCAGCCTGCGCCGCTTCCGAACGGCCATCACCGTCAACGACCTCAAGGACACCATCGCCAAATATCTCGGCGTCGAACGCACCGAGCGCTCGTTCCAGACTTTCGAGGCTAGCGGCGGCGCGAAGCTCGACGGCAACGAGCAGGCCAGCATGGCGGTCGTGCGCTTCTCCGAGCAGTTGCTTGCCACCGCCGTCGGCTCGTCCTCGGCCCGGCTCATCCTGTCGCTCCTGTTCCAGCGCCATGACAGTTCGTCGCGTGATGCCTTCCGCCTGCTCGACGACGCCACCGAGGCGCTGCAGCACAACCGCGACCTCTTGCAGATCGCGCTCGATCAGATGGAGCAGGGCATCACCGTCTTCGACCAGGATTTCCGGCTGACCTGCTGGAACCGGCAGTACCGCGCGCTGTTCTCGCTGCCCGACGAAATGGGCCGGGTCGGCGTTTCGCTCGACGAGGTACTGAAGCTACTGGCGGCGCGCGGCGAGATCGCACCGGAAGCGCGGGTCGCCATGCTCAACCGCTTCACCAGCTTCGGCAGCCCCTGGCAGATCGAGCTGAAGAAGAGCGGGCGCATCATCGAGCTGCGCTCCAACCCGATGCCCGACGGCGGCGTCGTCGCCACCTATGCCGACATCACCGCCCGCGTCGAGGCGGATCTCGCGCTGAAGCGCGCCAACGAGTCGCTGGAGCAGCGCGTGCGCAGCCGCACCGGCGAACTGATGCGGGTCAACGAGGAACTGGCGCAGGCGCAGATGCTCGCGGAGGAAGCCAATCTCGGCAAGACGCGCTTCCTCGCCGGCGCCGGCCACGACATCCTGCAGCCGCTCAACGCGGCGCGGCTCTACTGCGCCTCGCTGATCGAGCGCGCTGGCCGCTCGGGCGTCGCGGAAGCAGCCCGCAACATCGAATCCTCGCTGGAATCGGTCGAGACCATCCTCGGCGCCGTGCTCGACATATCACGCCTCGACGCCGGTGCGATGAAACCTGCCGTGACCGTTTTCCGCCTCGACGGCTTGCTGCGTCAGATCGCCACCGACTTCCAGCCGCTGGCGCGCGAGAAGAAGCTCGAACTCGTCATCGTGCCGTCGTCGCTCACCGTCGAGACCGACCGCAACCTCTTGCGCCGGCTCGTCCAGAACCTGGTGTCCAACGCCATCAAATACACGCGCAGCGGCCGCGTTCTGGTCGGCGTGCGGCGGCGCGGCGAGCTTGCCGAGATCCAGGTGTTCGACACCGGCATCGGCATCCCGGTCGACAAACTAGGCAGCGTCTTCACCGAGTTTACCCGTCTCGACGACGGCGCCCGCGAGGCGCAAGGGCTGGGCCTCGGCCTGTCGATCGTCGACCGCATCGCCCGTGTGCTCCGGCTGGAGCTGCAGATCGATTCCGGGCGCGGCAAGGGCACGCGCTTTTCGGTGATCCTGCCGGTCTCGGCCGCCGCCGAGCCGCTACCCGTCGCCGAGCCCAAACGGCGGGCGGTCGGCGCCACCGCGCTCAACGGCCTGTCGGTGCTGTGCGTCGACAACGACGCCCGCATCCTCGAAGGCATGCGCCTGCTGCTTGAAGGCTGGGGCTGCCGGGTCGACACCGCCACCGGCTCGGCGGAACTGCGCCGGGCCACTCTGACCCGTCCGGACGTGGTGCTCGCCGACTATCACATCGACGGCGAGACCGGGCTCGACGTCATCCGTACGTTGCGCAGGCGCTGGGGCGAGCCGCTGCCGGCGATCCTGGTCACCGCCGACCGCTCCAACGAAGTCCGCGCCGCCGCCGACGGCCTCGACGTGCCTGTCGTCAACAAACCGCTGAAGCCGGCGGTGCTGCGCTCGCTGATGACCCGCGTGCGCCGTATGGCGCCTGCCGCCGAATGACGCCAGCCCTCCTCTCAAAACGGCAGCCGCGCGTTTTCCTTGACCTCCTTCATCACGAAGAAGGTTCGCGTTTGCCTGACGCCCGGCAAGGCGATCAGCTTCTGGCCATGTAGCTTATTGAAGTCCGATATGTCGCGGACCCTGATCTTCAGCAGATAGTCGAAATCACCCGCCACCAGGTTGCAATCGAGGACCTCCTTCAGCGCCAGCACCGCGCCTTCGAACGCGGCGAAACTGTCGGGCGTCGAGCGGTCGAGCACGACGCCGACCATTACCAGCGCTCCCAGGCCCACCGAGGCCGGCGCTATCTCGGCCCTGACGCCGGTAATGTACCCCTCGTCGAACAGCCGCTGCGTACGCCTGTGGCAGGTGGCCGGGCTCACATTGACGCGAGCGGCCAGCTCGGCGTTGGACAGCCGACCTTCGGCCTGCAAAGTCCGCAGGATCTTGACGTCCACCCGGTCGATTGGTGTCGTGGAAGAATCTTCCATAATTCAGCTCACAATTGAGATAGAATACGACGCTTGGATCGATATCGTCATAAATTCAGGAGGAGGTGCCTGCAAGATAGAGAGCACCTTTCGTACAAAATCTCCTACCTTCACTCCCATCAGGTCATGATGGAGACAGGTCGATGTCGCTCCTTGCAAACTTCGCAAGATATCCGCTCACCTTCGGTCCGACGCCGATCGAGCATCTTCCTCGCCTGACGGCCGCGCTAGGCGGAAAGGTGCAAATCTACGCCAAGCGCGAAGACTGCAACTCCGGCCTGGCGATGGGCGGCAACAAGCTGAGAAAGCTCGAATATATCGTGCCGGACGCGATCGCTTCCGGCGCCGACACGCTGGTCTCGATCGGCGGTGTACAGTCGAACCATACCCGCATGGTGGCCGCTACAGCCGCCAAGATCGGCATGAAATGCGTCGTCATCCAGGAAAAGTGGGTGCCGCACTACGACGCCGTCTACGACCGCGTCGGCAACATCCTGATGACCCGCCTGATGGGCGCCGACAGCCGTCTCGTCGAAGATGGCTTCGACATCGGCATCCGCAAGAGCTGGGAGGATGCGATCCAGTCGGTCAGGGACACCGGCGGCAAGCCCTATCCGATCCCGGCCGGTGCCTCGGTGCACAAATACGGCGCCCTCGGCTATGTCGGCTTCGCCGAGGAGGTGGCCCGACAGGAAGCCGATCTCGGCTTCAGGTTCGACTACATCATCGTCTGCGTGGTCACGGGCTCGACCCAGGCAGGCATGATCGTCGGCTTCGCCGCGCAGGACAGGGCCGACCGTGTCATCGGCATCGACGCCTCCGGCACGCTCGACCGCACCCGCGCTCAGGTGCGCGGCATCGTCGACAACACCTGCACGCTGATCGGCCTCGACCGCAAGGTCGGCGACGGCGAGATCGTCATCAATCCCGACTATGCCTATCCGGCCTACGGCGTTCCGTCCGAGGAGACCAACGAGGCGATCCGCCTGGCGGCCCGCACCGAGGCGATGATCACCGACCCGGTCTACGAGGGCAAGTCGATGCAAGGCATGATCGACCTGACGCGCAAGGGCTTCTTCCCCAAGGGCTCGAAGGTCCTCTACGCGCATCTCGGCGGCGCCCCGGCCATCAACGGCTACAGCTACTACTACAGGGACAGCTCGCCTCCGTTCCTCGAAGCGCCCGAGCGTACCGCGGATTCGGCCGCGCGGCGCGAAGGCCCCGATCGCTCGCGGATCGCCGTGCTCCCGCCACTGTTTCCGTAGCCGGCAAGCACGAAGCGACCGGCCCGCCACATTCGAAGCGGGAGTGCCCGCGCACCATCAAGGTCGAGGTATGGCCCGGGTAGGGCTGGCTGCGCCGGCCCTCGATGGGAGAAAGCCGGCGCGATAGTTACGTTTCGGCGCCGCAGGAGGCTTACGCCGCCTTGCCGCGCGCGTTGTTCATTGCCTCGTCGGCCAGGCGACCGGTCAGCTCGGCCATGTGGTCGAAGTTCGCCTCGTAGCTGGCGACGCCCGCTGTGGCCGAGCGCAGCTCGATGATCAGGTTGCCGATCTCCGACTGGGGCATCGTCGCCTCGACCACGTCCCAGCCCTTCCAGCCCGGCCTGGCGTCGTAGCCGAGGATCTGGCCTCGCCGCTGCGGCACTATGCCGGTAATCTTGGCGGTGGCGTCCGACGGCGTGAAGATCTGCACCTTCATGATCGGCTCCAGCAGCACCGGCGAGCAGGCCGGCATGCCCTCCTTCATCGCCAGCTTCGCCGCCATCTGGAACGCCATGTCGGAGGAATCGACCGAATGGTAGGAGCCGTCGGACAGGTTGACCGCCAGGTCGACCACCGGGAAACCGAGCGGTCCCGTCCGGAGGAAGTCGCGGATACCGGTTTCCACCGACTGGATATAGGTCTTCGGCACAACGCCGCCGGTGATCGTGTCGGTGAACTGAAATCCGGAGCCGCGCGGCAGCGGCTTGATCTCGACGACGACGTCGCCGAACTGCCCGTGCCCGCCCGATTGCTTCTTGTGGCGTCCACGCTGCTGAGCGCCCTTGCGGATGGTTTCGCGATAAGGCACCGCCGGCGCGCTCTGCTCCACCGCGATCTGGTTCTTGCCGTCCAGCCGCTCGACGGTGACGCGCAGATGCATCTCGCCATGACCCGACAGGATGGTCTCGCCGGTATCCTGGTGCGCGACGCTGAGCGAGGGATCTTCTTCGGCCAGGCGCTGGATCGCGGCCGACATCTTGACGTCGTCCTTGCGTTCCTTCGGCCGCAGCGCGATGGCGAACACCGGCTGCGGCGGCGTGGCCTCGATCAGCTGCGCCGCCCCGGCCTTGCCGGCGCCGAGCGTCTGGCCGGTCCGGACGCCGTCGAGCTTGCCGAGCGCCACGGTGTCGCCGGCTTTCGCCGACGCGAGTTTGGTCTGGTCCTTGCCGAGCAGGCGGTAGATGCCGGAAACGCGCGCCGTCCCACCGTCCGGCAGCGTCAGCTCGGCGCCGTCGTTCACCGCGCCGGAGAGGATGCGGGCGACCGACAGTTTGCCGCCATGGGCCGTGTGCACCGTCTTCATCACCTGCGCCAGCGTACCGGCGCCATCGCCGACGCCAAGCCGCTTGCGGGTCGCCTCTATGTCGGCGACGTCGTGGCGGATGGTCTTCAGCAGCCTGAGCACGCCGTTGCCCTTCTCGGCGGTGCCGATCAGCACCGGCGTGATGTTGCCCTCGCGCAGGTCGGCGGCCAGGTCGTCGAACACCTCGTCCTGCGGCGGCGCCACCTCCTCCAGCAACTGTTCCATCAGGTGGTCGTCATGGTCGGCCAGCGTCTCCAGCATGGAGAAGCGCGCCTCGACCTCGCGGCCCTTCTCGTCGTCGGGAATCTCGGCCACCTCGCTCGGCGAATGCTCGCGCCAGACATAGGCTCGCTCCAGCGCCAGGTCGATCGCGCCCACCACGATGCCGTCGCGGCGCAGCGGGATCTGGCGCAGCAGCAACGGCGTCTCGCTGACCGGTTGCAGCAGCTTCAGCGTGTCGCGCACGCCGCCGGCGGTCCGGTCGATCTTGTTGAGGAAAAGGATGCGCGGCAGGCCGATGTCGTCGAGGCGGCGCATGATCAGCTGCAGCGCCGGAATCTTCTTCTCGTCGGCCTCGGTGACGACGATGGCGGCGTCGCAGGCGGCGAGCACGGGCTGCGCCTCGAAGGCGAACTCGACCGAGCCGGGACAGTCGATGAAGGTGATCTGCTCGCCCATGAAGTCGACGGTGGCGGTGGTCGCCTCGACGCTCATGGCGTGGGCGCGGGCTTCCGGCGAATTGTCGCCGACCGTATTGCCCGATGTCACCGAGTTCTGGCGGGGGATCGCGCCGGTGCGCGCGAGAATGGCTTCGAGAAGGGTCGTCTTACCGCTGGCGAAGGGACCGACAATGGCGACGCATTTCGGCCCCGTACGCCTGCCTCCGGCGCGAGTTCCCATGGCTGACCTCCACTCAATCGTTTCCTCGAGAGCGGCGGCCGGCCTGCGGCCGTCGCGGGCGGGGCTTTTCGTTTGCCACCTACCTGAAACGCATCGTCACACGGGTTTGCCGGCAGGGCAAGAAAAAACCCCGGCTTGTCTCCGGCCCGCAAAGCTCCTACTTTGTATGATCACTGCCGTGCCTCCGGTGCGGCTTGTGGCGTCGGCCAGAACCGATGCCGGAAACCAGTGTGCGGAGACCGATGCCAGGCAGGCCCATCCCGGAACGGCTGCTGATCGTCCTCTACAGGGCGATGCTGTGGTTGACCGCCGTGGTGGCGTTCAGCGAGGCGCCGTCGGCGTCCGAGCAGGCGGGCCGCCCCGCCGAGCGTTACGCCGCCGTCAGCATGTCGCCGCCGGCGGCGGCGCAGCACGAAGCCGTCGCCATCCTGTGCGCCGGCGACTCCACCCTGGACGAAAAAGATCGCAAAAGCCGCCATGACCTCGCCGAGGCAGGCGACTCCGCCGGCATACCCGGCATCGCGGAGGTTCGCGAGCCTGCCTCGCGACTGGCCTCCGGCCAGGTGCGGCATCCCGCCTTTTCCGAGCGCTCCGAACTCGGCGCCACGCAGGCGCGTGCGCCTCCGCTGGCCTGAGCCTTAGCCCGGCCGGAAGATCCGCGGACCGCCCGGCGCTCCGCGGCAAGCATCAAGAGCATTTCGTAACCGGCACGGCGTCGTCTTTGACGACATCCCGTGACCGCAGAGAACAAGGGACCATTTCATGGCCAAGACACATCCCCTCGGATTCCGCATCGAGCAGGAAATCAAGGAAGCGCTCACCGTCGCGGCGAAGGACGACCACCGTTCGGTGTCCTCGCTGGTCGAGCTGATCATCGCCAAATGGCTGCGCGACAACGGCTACATGCAGACGCAGCCGTCGCGGCCGCAGCGCGCTTTGCTCGACGCCTGACGCGTCTGGCTGGACCGGCACGCGTTGTGCCGGTCCAGCCGACATGCGGCGAGGCCCCGCGGGCGCGCCATTCCGGCGGACCGCGCGGTCCAGGCCACAGGCCGGCCACCGCTTCTCGGTATAATACAAAAGTTGTAATCCTAAAGTCGTAATCCAATAGTCATAAGTCTAAAGGCGCTCTGAACTCCCGTTTCTGTTTCTGCCATTTTGCACCATCCCGGTCGCTTGAGGATTCGCGGCCGGTAGGGGTACATCGCTTTCACGGGAGGACAACGATGTCAGCAGTAACCGCCGGCGCGAGAGGGCGCGGCATGACGCGAGAGGAAAAGAAGGTCATCTTCGCCTCCTCGCTCGGTACCGTCTTCGAATGGTATGATTTCTATCTCTACGGTTCGCTCGCCGCCTTCATTGGCGCGGCCTTCTTCTCCAGCTATCCGGAGGCGACCCGCAACATCTTCGCGCTGCTCGCCTTCGCCGCCGGCTTCCTGGTCCGCCCGTTCGGCGCCCTGGTTTTCGGCCGCATCGGCGATCTGGTCGGCCGGAAATACACCTTCCTCGTCACCATCCTGATCATGGGCCTGTCGACCTTTCTGGTCGGCCTGCTGCCCGGTTCGGCCTCGTGGGGCATCGCCGCGCCGATCATCCTGATCGTGCTGCGCATGCTGCAGGGCCTGGCGCTCGGCGGCGAATACGGCGGCGCCGCGACCTATGTGGCCGAACACGCGCCGGACGACCGCCGCGGTTTCTACACCTCGTGGATCCAGACCACGGCGACGCTCGGCCTGTTCCTGTCGCTGGTCGTCATTCTCGCCATCCAGTGGTCGATGAGCAAGGAAGACTTCGCCGCCTGGGGCTGGCGTATTCCGTTCCTCGTTTCCGTCGTGCTGCTCGGCATCTCGGTGTGGATACGGCTTTCGTTGAACGAATCGCCAACGTTCCAGCGTATGAAGGAAGAGGGCAAAGGCTCCAAGGCGCCGCTGACCGAAGCCTTCGGCCAGTGGAAGAACGCCAAGATCGCCATCCTCGCCCTGCTCGGCCTCACCGCCGGCCAGGCCGTGGTCTGGTACTCCGGCCAGTTCTACGCGCTGTTCTTCCTGCAGAACGTGCTCAAGGTCGACGGCCAGTCGGTCAACATCATGATCGCCATCGCGCTGGCGCTCGGCACCATCTTCTTCGTGGTATTCGGCTGGCTGTCGGACAAGGTAGGCCGCAAGCCGATCATCATGGCCGGCCTGGCGCTCGCCATCGTCACCTACTTCCCGCTGTTCAAGGCGCTGACCTGGGCCGCCAATCCGGCGCTCGCCACCGCCCAGCAGAACGTGCGGGCCACCGTTACCGCCGCGCCCGGCGACTGCAACTTCCAGTTCAACCCGACCGGAACGCGCAAGTTCACCACGTCGTGCGACATCGCCACCGACTTCCTCACCAAGAACTCGGTGCCTTATGACGTCGTCACGACGGCGGCGCCCGGCACGCCGGCGACCGTCACCATCGGCAACGAGACCGTCACATCCTTCGACGCGATCGCCGCCGGTCCGGAGACCGCCGCCAAGACCGCCGCGCTTACCAGGGGGCTGTTCACGGCCCTGCAGGACGGCGGCTACCCGCTCGTGCGAGACCCGGCCAAGGTCGCCGACCAGAAGCTGGACGCCCTCGTCGCGGCCAATCCGAAGCTCGCTCTCGACGCGGCGGCTATCCGCGCCGGCGACAAGGCCACCGTGCCGGTCGAGCAGGCGATCAAGGACAAGCTGATCACCGCGGAAGAGGCCGCGGGCGCCACCGAGGTCACCGTCTTCACCGTGCCCGGCGCCGGCGCGTTCAAGATGGTCGCCAACCCGGCCGAGGTGAACTGGCCGATGGTCATCGGCATCCTGTTCATCCTCGTGCTCTACGTGACGATGGTGTACGGGCCGATCGCGGCGATCCTGGTCGAGATGTTCCCGACCCGCATCCGCTATACCGGCATGTCGCTGCCCTACCACATCGGCAACGGCTGGTTCGGCGGCCTGCTGCCGGCGACCGTCTTCGCCATGAGCGCGGCGGCGGGCGACATCTATTACGGCCTCTGGTACCCGATCGTGATTGCCGCCATGTCGCTGGTCGTCGGCATGCTGTTCGTGAAGGACACGCTCGGCACCGACCTGAACGCCAAGGACTGATCCTGCTGCTGCAGGGCTGATCCGAAGGCCGGCGGACGCCAGTCCGCCGGCCTTTGCTTTTGCGCCCATGCGCCTCGCGTCGATCACGGCATGGCCGACGCCGCTATTGGCAAAGTCGCCATGGCCGGCCCGCAATAGGATCGCCGTTACAATGGGAGGAGAACCATGTCTGGAGAACTCGATCATCTCAGCCGGCTCGTCGTCGGCGGCCGTCTGACGCGCCGCGATTTCCTTGGCCGCGCCGCCGCGCTCGGCGTGTCGGCCGCCGCCGCCAACTCGCTGCTGGCGGGCGCCGCGCGGGCGCAGGCGCCGGTCAAGGGCGGCGTGCTCAAGGCCGGCATGGTCGGCGGCGGCGCCACCGACAGCCTCGACCCCGGCACCTGGACCAACCAGGTGCCCTACACGCTCGGCCGTTGCTGGGGCGAGCAGCTCCTCGAGGTGTCGCCGGCCGGCGAGATCGAATACCGGCTCGCCGAATCCTACGACGCTTCCGACGACGCCAAGACCTGGACCTTCAAGATCCGCCAGGGCGTCACCTTCCACAACGGCAAGGACCTGACGCCGGCCGACGTGGTGGCGACGATGGAGCGCCATGCCGACGAGAATTCCAAGTCGGCCGCGCTCGCCTTCGTCAGCGCCTTCGAGACGGTGAAGGCCGATGGGCAGAACGTCGTCATCACGCTGAAGGAGCCCAATGCCGACCTGCCCTATGTGGTCGGCGACTACCACCTGATGATCCAGCCCAACGGCGGCAAGGACAACCCGACCGAAGGCATCGGCACCGGTCCGTACAAGGTCGCCGTCAACGAGCCGGGCATCCGGCATGTCGGCGAGAAGCACACGGGCTATTGGGGCAGCGACCTGCGCGGCCATGCCGACCAGATCGAGATCATCGTCATCAACGACGCCACCGCCCGTACCGCGGCACTTCAGGGCGGCCAGGTCGACATGATCAACCGGGTCGAGCCGAAGATCGTCGAACTGGTCAAGCGCGTGCCCGGCGTCACCATCCACAACGTGCCCGGCAAGGGCCACTACGTGATGATCGCCCATTGCGACACCGCGCCGTTCGACAACAACGACCTCAGGCTGGCGCTCAAATACGCCGTCGACCGAGAGGAGATGGTGCAGAAGATCCTCGGCGGCTACGGCACGGTCGGCAACGACACGCCGATGATCAAGGGTTACCCGCTGTTCGACGACGACATCGAGCAGCGCAAGTTCGACCCCGAGAAGGCCGCTGAGCACTACAAGAAGTCCGGCCACAGCGGCAGCGTGCTGCTGCGCACCTCGGAAGTCGCCTTCCCCGGTGCCGTCGACGCCGCCCAGCTCTTCCAGCAGAGCGCCGCCAGATGCGGCATCACCGTCGAGATCAAGCGCGAGCCCGGGGACGGCTACTGGTCGGAGGTGTGGAACAAGCAGCCGTTCTCGATGTCCTACTGGACCGGCCGGCCGACCCAGGATCAGGTCTATTCGATCGCCTATCTGTCCAAGGCCGAGTGGAACGACACGCGTTTCTTCCGCGAGGATTTCGACAAGCTGATCATCGGCGCCCGCGCCGAGCTAGACACCGCCAAACGCAAGGCCATGTACAGGCAGGCGGCGATGATCCTGCGCGACGAGGGCGGCGTCATCGTGCCGATGTTCAACAACTACATCGACGCCACCAGCCCCAAGGTCGGCGGCTGGGTCGACGACCCCAACGGCGAGATGATGGGAAGCCACGCGCTGACCAAGTGCTGGGTGGTGGCGTAGGCGCCGACCCTGCGGCCGGTTCTCTTCTCGCCGTCCTGACGGGGGGGCAGTCGCGCCCCCTCCACCACGCTTCGCGTGGTCCCCCTCCCCCGCTTCGCAGGGGAGGATCAACGGTGCGGACTGCACGCCCTCGATCCTCCTGCGTTTACGGGGAAGGGGACCACGCGTAGCGTGGTGGAGGGGGCGCCTCACTCCAGCCCGAGCAACCCACTTTGCACCGTGCCGTCGCACTCGACAGCGCGGCCGCTCCAGGCGGTGCGGCCCTTCTCCAGGATAAAACAACGGTCGGCCACGGTAAGAATCTCGTCGATCGCCTTGTCGACCAGAAGGATAGCCTCGCCTTCCCGCTTCAACTCCCTGATCGCCGACCAGATGACGTCGCGGATCACCGGCGCCAGCCCTTCGGTCGCCTCGTCGAGGATCAGCAGGCGCGGATTGGTCATCAGCGCGCGGCCGATCGCCAGCATCTGCTGCTCGCCGCCCGAAAGCGTGCCGGCGTACTGGCCCAGACGTTCGCCGAGGCGCGGGAACAAATTCTGCACCGCCGCCAGCGTCCATTTCCCCGGCCGCGCCGACACCACGAGGTTCTCCCGCACCGTCAGGTTAGCAAAGCAGCGGCGGCCTTCCGGCACCAGCCCGATGCCGCGCCGCGCGATGCGGTGCGACGGCAGCGCGGTGACGTCTTCGCCGGCAAACGATACCCGTCCCGCCCGCGCCGGCGTCATGCCGCAGATCGAGCGAATCGTCGTCGTCTTGCCCATGCCGTTGCGGCCCATCAGCGCCACGACCTCGCCCTCGCCGACGTCCAGCTCGACGCCGAACAAGGCCTGGCTCGGTCCGTAGAATGTTTCGATGCCGGCGACCTGGAGCAGCGTCATCCCTTCGCTCCGAGGTAGACGGCGCGCACCTCCGGATGGGCGCGGATCTCGGCCACCGTGCCGCTGGCGATGATGCGCCCGTAGACCAGCACCGAGATGCGGTCGGCGAGCGCGAACACCGCGTCCATGTCGTGCTCGACCAGCAGGATGGATGCCTGCCCGCGCAGTTCGCCGAGCAGCCGGGTCAGCGCGCGCGAGCCTTCCGGCCCCATGCCGGCCATCGGCTCGTCGAGGAGCAGCGCCTTCGAGCCGAGCGCCAGCGCGATGGCGATCTCGAGCTGCCGCCGCTCTCCGTGCGACAGCTCCGCCGCCGGGATGTTCGCCCGGCCGTCCAGCCCGACGCGGGCCAAGGCCTGCATCGCGGGCCCGGTCAGCGCCGGGTCGCGTTTCACGTCGCGGAAGAAGCGAAAACTCGATCCCTGGCGGCTCTGCACCGCCAGCATGACGTTGCGCAGTGCCGAGAAATCCAGCGCGAGCGACGATATCTGGAATGTGCGCCCGAGCCCGAGGCGCGCCCGAGCCGCCACATCGAGCCCGGTGACGTCCCGTCCCAGCAGCGAAATGGAGCCGGCGCTCGGCTGCAGCGTGCCCGATATCTGGTGGATCAGCGTCGTCTTGCCGGCGCCGTTCGGGCCGATCAGCGCGTGGATTTCGCCCGGCCGCAGGTCGAGGCTCAAATCGTCCGTAGCCTTCAGCCCGCCGAAGCTCTTGCACAGATTGCGGATGGTGATCACCGGCTCAGCCATGGCGCACCTTGCCGGCGATCAGGCCGATGATGCCGCCGCGCGCGAACAGCACCACGCCGAGCAGGATGAAGCCGAGGAAAAGCTGCCAGCGCTCGGTGATGCCGCCGAGCGCGAATTCGAGCAGCACGTAGACGATGGCGCCGGCGACCGGCCCGAACAGGCGGCCGGTGCCGCCGAGGATGACCAGCACGATCAGTTCGCCCGACATCTGCCACGACATCATCGACGGACTGACGAAGCGGTTGAGGTCGGCGAACAGCGCGCCGGCGATGCCGGTGATGACAGCCGAAATGACGAAGGCGGCGAGCCGGACCGGAAACGGCCGGATGCCGACCGCGGCGAGCCGCACGTCGTTCTGCCGCGCCGCCAGCAGCGCCGCCCCGAAGCGCGAGTCGCGGACACGCCACATCAGCAGTAGCGCCAGCATCAGCAGAACGTAGCAGACGAGGAAAAAACTCAGCGCGCTGGCGGTGTTCAGGCCGGGAAAGCCGTTGCGCACGGTGATCGACAGCCCGTCCTCGCCGCCATAGGCCGGCCAGGAGATGGCGAAGTAGTAGAGCATCTGGGCGAAGGCCAGCGTGATCATGATGAAATAGACGCCGCTTGTGCGCAGGCTGATCGCGCCGATCGGCAGCGCCACCAGCGCGCACAGCAGCGCGGCGGCCAGCCAGATCGCCGGCATCTGGTCGGGCGCGGTAAAGCCGAGCAGCGGCTCGGCGTTGAACGCATGGCTGGCGAAGATTCCGGCGACGTAGCCGCCGATGCCGAAGAAGGCGGCGTGCCCGAACGACACCAGCCCGCCGAAGCCGAGCGCCAGGTTGAGCCCCGCGGCCGCCAGCGCCAGGATCGCCATGCGCGTCGCCAGCGCGACGTAGAACGGCTCGTCCAGCGCGTAGGCAAGCAGCGGCACCGCCAGCAGAAGCAGGGCCAGCGCGGCGTTGAGCATGGCTTCGCGGCGCATCGTCAGCCCTGCACCGAAAACAGGCCGCGCGGCCGGAACGCCAGCACCAGCGCCATCACCACGTAGATCGACATCGAGGCCAGCGCTCCGCCGATGCCCGCCGCCTGCGCCGGGCCGATCACCGCGGCCAGCGCCGGCGGCAGCAGCACGCGGCCCATCGTGTCGGTGATGCCGACCAGCAGCGCGCCGACGAAGGCGCCCTTGATCGAGCCGATGCCGCCGATGACGATGACGACGAAGGCAAGGATCAGCACCGGCTCGCCCATGCCGACCTGTACCGACTGCAGCGCGCCGACCATGGCGCCGGCGAAGCCGGCAAGTCCCGCCCCCAGCGCGAACACCACGGTGTAGAGCGTGCGGATGTCGACGCCGAGCGCACCGATCATCTCGCGGTCGGATTCGCCGGCGCGGATGCGCATGCCGAGCCGGGTTCTCGCGATCAGCAGATAGAGGCCGAGGCCGACCAGCAGGCCGGCGACGATGATGGCGAGGCGATAGACGGGATACTGCACGCCGCCCGGCAAAGCGAGGGCGCCGCCCAGCCGCGGCGGGATGTCGAGATAGAGCGGAAACGAGCCGAACAGCCAGCGCGTCGCTTCCGACAGGATCAGGATCAGCGCGAAGGTGGCGAGCACCTGGTCGAGATGGTCGCGGCCGTACAGCCTGCGGATCACCAGCATCTCGACGAGCGCGCCGAGCGCCGCGGCCGCCGCAAGGCTGGCGGCGAGGCCGAGCCAGAACGACCCGGTCGCCGCGGCTACGCCCGCGCAGGCGAAGGCGCCGATCATGTAGAACGAGCCGTGCGCGAGGTTGATCAGGCCCATGACGCCGAAGATCAGCGTCAGCCCGGCGGCCATCAGGAACAGCATGACGCCGAACTGCAGGCCGTTCAGCAGTTGCTCGACGATGAGGGCGGTTTGCACGATGCGTTACGCGGGCCAGGTCCGCTCAAGCGGGCGGAGGCGGCAGGCGGCGGCGACCGCCGCCGACTGCCCTCGCCGTCGCTCAGAGCTTGCAGTCCTTGGCGTAGGCGTCGCCATGGTCGGTGAAGGTGGTGGCGACGATCTTGTTGGTCAGCACGCCGTCGCCGTCCTTGATCACCTCGCGGACGTAAAAATCCTGGATCGGGTGGTGGTTGGTGTTGAACTTGAACTTGCCGCGCACCGAATCGAACTTCGCTTCCGCGAGGGCGGCCCGGAACGCGTCGGCATCCTTCACGTCGACGCTGGCGGCGACGGTGGCGAGCAGCGTGCCGGTGTCGAAGGCCTGCGCAGCGTAGATCGACGGCAGGCGGCCGTATTCGGCCTTGAACGCCTCGACGAATTCTCTGTTCTTGGCATTGTCGAGGTCGGGCGACCACGACGCCGTGTTCTTCGCGCCGAGTGCCGCATCGCCGATGGCGCCGAGCACGTCCTGGCTGAACGAGAAACCCGGACCCATCACCGGGATGCCGACGCCCGACTGCGCGTATTGCTTCATGAAGGCGATGCCCATGCCGCCCGGCAGGAAGAAGAACACGGAGTCGGCGCCCGACGCCCTGATCTGCGCGATCTCGGCGGCGTAGTCGGTCTGGCCGAGCTTCGTATAAACCTCGCCGACCAGCTCGCCCTTGTAGTAACGCTTGAAGCCGTTCAGCGAGTCCGTGCCGGCCGGGTAGTTCGGCGCCAGGATGAACATCTTCTTGATGCCCTCGGACTGCGCGTAGTTGCCGGCCGCCTCGTGGAAATTGTCGTTCTGGTAGGCGACGTTGAAATAGTTCTTGTCGCACTTGGCGCCGGCCAGCGGCGACGGGCCGGCATTCACCGACAGGTAGAATTTTCCTTGCGCCACGGCGTTCGGCACCACCGCCATCGCCAGGTTCGACCAGATGATGCCGGTCAAAACGTCGACCTTGTCGCTCTGGATCATCTTGTCGGCGATCTGCACGGCGAGTTCCGGCTTCATCGCGTCATCCTCGGTGACGACCTCGATATCCTTCGAGCCGGACAGTTTCAGCGCCAGCATGAACCCGTCGCGCGAGTCGACGCCCAGCCCGGCGCCGCCGCCCGACAGCGTGGTGATCATGCCGACCTTCACCGGTTCCGCGTAGGCGGCGCCGGAAACGCCGAGCGCCAGCACCGCCGCGGCGGCTGCAAGCCTGAATTTCATAACGTTTCTCCCATTCTGTTCGGCGGCCAGATTGCCCAAACGCGCGGCGCTTGAAAACCCCGTAACGCCGCTCGTCCCCGTTTCGGGTGACGGAACACGACCGGGTAGAAGCAACCGCCCTCAGAACCTGTAGCTCAGCCTGAGCGCGCCGCCGTGGCTGGTGTAGGTGTCGGCGAACGCGCCCTGGTAGTTGACGCGCAGGCCGAAGCCGTTGTCGCTGGCGAGGTCGACGCCGGCGGTCAGCCGGCCGACCAC